>LSQX01143864.1_pt2 | contig 12133 bp, 7 predicted proteins | sample 654561 | NCBI WGS metagenome assembly LSQX01 (sample SAMN04489861, study PRJNA283612) | anaerobic digester metagenome | isolation source: 4 biogas reactors fed with cattle manure at either 37C or 55C with and... | place: Denmark: Kongens Lyngby | collected 2014 | reverse complement strand
AAGTGGCAAGTGTTGCTTCTTTTACTGCTGCTGTTGACAACAGGCTGCAGGCAGGACGAAGAGCTGATCACAGTTGATGTCTTCGCGTATCAGGCTAATTACCAAGGTATTCAAGGCGGTTGGTTCGGCAAGTACGTGGAAGATAAGTTCAAGATCAGGCTGAACATTATTGCACCTAACGTTTCCTCTGGCGAAAACCTTTACCAAACCCGTTTCGCCTCGGGCAACCTAGGTGACATAGTGATGATTGGGGCAGACCACGGCCAGCTGGAGAAGGCAGTCAAGGCTGGACTGCTATTGGATATGACTCCTTATAAAGATCTCATGCCCCACGCCATGCAGTATAAAGCAGCCATCGAAAACATCCGGGTGGCAAGCAACATAGCTGAAGGCATTTACGCCATCCCTTCGGAGGTTACCGCCTATCCCCCGACAGAGCCGTCGGAGGGGGTGGAGCCGACTTATGGCCCATACCTGCGCTGGGATCTGTATGCCAAGATCGGCTACCCCAAACTGGAAACACTGGAAAGCCTGCTGCCTGTGCTGAAGCAGATGCAGGAGGAGAATCCCCTTACGCCTACCGGCGAGAAGACATACGGTTTTTCCTTGTTCAGCGATTGGGATGGCGATCTGATGGTCCTGGCCAAACAGCCCTGCTGCTTTTACGGCTACGATGAAGTGGGCTTTGTCTTAAGCCGGGCGGATGGTACATCGGACATCAGCGCAATCGCCGACGATTCGCCTTATCTTAGGGCACTTAGGCTGTACTTCGAAGCCAATCAACTAGGACTATTAGATCCCGAGTCAAGGACACAAAACTGGGAGACAGTCTGGCGGAAGTACGCCGAGGGGAGGATTTTGTTTTCGCCCTGGCCCTTCCTGGGACAAGATGCTTACAACACGGAAGCCAACCTTAGGGCGGGACGGGGTTTTATGTTGGCACCCATTGAAGACATGGAGATTTTGTCCCATGGGGCGGCCACAACCGGAACTTCTTATGTGGTGGGTATAGGCTCCAGGGCGAAAGATCCTGAACGTTTGGCCCGCTTCATCGACTGGCTTTATTCCCCGGAGGGAATAACGCTGAGTAGCTCTCAGACAGGTAATTATGGCGGTCCGGAGGGGCTGACCTGGGAAATGGTTGACGGGCGTCCCCAGCTGACTGATTTTGGTAGAAGAGCCCTGCTGCAGGGAGATGCCGTTATGCCGGAAAGTTGGGGAGGAGGCAGTTGGAAAGACGGTATTTCCCAGCTCAACTTTAAAGCGGTGCTGGAGAAAGAAATAAACCCCAATACTGGTTATCCCTATGATTTCAGGCACTGGGAGCCTTATGATGCATCCATTCCGGTCTATCAGTCCTGGCAGGAACGCATGCAGGCCCAATCATCCATGGAGTACCTACGGCGGGAAGGTAAACTGCTCATAGCACCTGGAACAGATTACGTGATACCGGCAGAGCCCACCACAATCAGCCAGTATCGGGCTGTCTGTAAAGACGTGATCGTCAGTTATTCTTGGAAAATGGTCTTTGCCCGGGATGCCCAGGAGTTTGAACGGCTGCTGCGGGAAATGAGGGAGATAGTGACAGCCTCAGGCTTTGATGAAGTCCTTGCCTATGACTTGAAAATTGCCAAGGAACTGAATGCGGCCCGTGGGCAAGCACGGGCTGAACATTAGACTTGTAGTTAACAAACTGTAATTTTTTAGGTAAAGATGTAGAAGTTTTTAGGTTAATATTACCATTTTCTCCCTGTATAATTAAATCACAAGCCTGTAAAGGAGGAAAGAGAGTGCAAAAGAGAGTTGTTTCTGTTGTTTCACTGTGCTTTTTGCTGCTGAGTATCCTTGTTTTTACCACTGTAGTACAGGCCAATGATTTAGATACAGTTGCATACATCAACATAGCTGCCGATGGTTGGTCAGTGCAGTTGTGGCCTGACAACCATTTCGATCCGGAAAACAATCCTACCGACGTGATCGCAACTACACAGGTGGTAGACGGGTACGGTCAGTACACCGTAATGGCTGATTTTTCCCAGACTGAGGCTGGCTTTATCAGCTCCATCGACTTTATGGATGTGGAAATTTCCAACGGTGAACTGGTGTACCACAACAGTTTTATGCAAATCGATTCGTTCAAGGTCAACGGGGTAGAAGTCGTTCTAGGCAACACCTATACCTCATCGGATGACGGCATTACCACCCGCACCAACCTTTACAACGAGTGGGTAGGAGATGAGATTACAGATGGCCGCACCGCTGACGGTAGGGGCGGTGTAACAGCCAGACCCTTCGATGTCTCCCAGTATGACCAAATCGTTACGCTCGAAATCACCTTTACCCTGATGCCGGGCAAGGAAATTGGCACCTGGGTTCCAGATGAGGCCCTCGCCTACATTAGTTTTGCCTCCAGCGACTGGGCGGTACAGATGTGGAAGGACAATTACGTTGATCCTGCCACCAACCCCACCGCTGTAGTCTTTAGATCGGAACAGGTGGAAGGTTACGGCCAGTATACTGTGTCGGTTGATTTCACTGGAACAGAAGGGGGATATGCCAACGGTATAGCCTTCTTCGACGTTGAAATCAGCAACGGCGAACTTATGTATCCAAACAGCTTCATGCGGATCGACTCGCTGAAGATCAACGGTGAGCCTGTTGAGCTTGGTCCAACCTATACCTCGTCAGACAACGCACTCGACACCAGGACCAATCTGTATAACGAGTGGGTTGGAGAAATCACGGAAGGCAGAACCATCGATGGCTCAGGAGATGTAACTGCCACACCCGTTGACAATCAGCTTTACAGCGAAGTTAAGACGATTGAAGTAGTCTTTACCTTGATGGAAGGTACCGAAATAGGCTTGCCTGCGGAAGGTCTGACTGCCCATCTGTCCATGTTTGATGCTACCTGGATCAACCAGTTCATCCTGGGCGATGACGCCTACAATGTGGAAGGCGCAGCTGCTATAACGGCTGCCGTTAAAGGTTATGGCCGCTACACAGTAGGTCTGGATCTGAGTGGTGCCGCGGAAGATTTCACCGGCATCGGGCAGCTGTCACTGGTGATCAATGACGGCGAAACGTATATGCCCTACAACTTCATCCGTCTTGATTCCATCAGGATCAACGGTGAGGATGTCGCCTTTACCGGGTATTCTTACACAACCGGTGTTGGACCAGATACCAGAACCAACATCTTCGATGATATGTCCCGTCCGTCCGAAGGCGACCGCACCAATGACAGGCCACTAACCCGGGTAACGGGAGAACTGATCAACGCAGCGGAGTACGCCGATACGGTCATTAAATCGCTAGAGGTCACATTTACCGTGCTGCGGGGCGAAGAGCCTGCTCCCTATGAGGTACCTGAAAGCTTCAATGCCTTTATGATGTTCAGCGATACGGACGAAGAAAGATGGCAGGTTTATAACCCCGGCTATTCGGGCGACACTGCTGTAATCGGCGACGGAACCTTTAGAGTCTACCTGAAGGCTGAAGATCTCAATGCGGCTGACGATGCCAAGGTCTTTGCTAACGGTAAAGCAATGGGCGCTCAGGTGTTCTTAGTGGATATCCAAGAGCTGGGTAAGGCCATGGTTGCGCTGGGCACCTTGCGAGAAGATGCCAGCGGGGCTCTCAGGGAAACGGATCTGAAGGTCACGGTCAAAGTGTTTGTAGATGGTGAGGAAGTGCCGGTTAGGCAGGATAGAATCGTGGTTGGTGATATTGAGGGTAACGGCAGGCTCAGAATTGAGCTGTACAACGCTTGGGGTCCCACAGGGGATCTTCCCGCCATTGACCCGGCTTTGATCACCCCGGAAAATATGCTCGAAATTGAGTTCACACTGGAAGGTACCGGAATCGAACGCTAGGGAAGTGTTGTGGACGTATTTAGGATGCAGATGCGAAACGCCTGACTCAGGCGTTTCGCATAACTGTACCTAGGCGAGAAAAACAGCCAAGAGGAGAATCCCGATGGAAACCTATGGCCGCAATAAAACCATTACTAAGGGTCTGGAGATCCTTCTCAGAGTGATTGTACTGTTTAGTGCTGTCATGATGTTCTTTCCTACCATGAATCCGGCCCGGATAACTGAGTTGATCAACAAAACAACTTCGCTTTTTACTTCTGCCGTTTCTTACAACAGGCTGACTGCCGAGGCAGTGCGGGCCATTAGATTAGGTTGGGTTTTGGAAAGGAACTTCGTCCTCATTTTTGTCTTCAGCATCGCAATTTGTTTAGGCATCATTCTTGCTTTACTGAGTTCGGGCCTTTCCATTGGCAATCTGAGACTAAAGAGATTAGCTTACAAATTCACCCTGATCGGGGGAGTGCTGCAGATTATTGGCCTGTTCGGCATTTACTATGCCTATATTAAGCTGGGTGAATCCGCTAATCTGGTGAGGGTGCTGCCCCAGCTGCCTACAGGTTTCCTTGTGTACATGATCGCAGCTGCCCTCATTTGGCTTATGTCCACGGTTCTCCTTACCGTCCTGCCCAGGGTTGGGAAGGACATGCCCTATGAGATGGAGCGGTCCAAACAGCTTGTCTTAATGTACCTACCGTTCGCTGCCCTTGTTTTCGTCTTTTCCTATCTGCCCCTGTGGGGCTGGCGCTACGCCTTCTTTGATTACAGAGCGGGCGTAACCACGCTGACCAGGGATAATTTTGTGGGTTTTAAGTGGTTTACTTTCCTGTTTCAAAACCCGGCAACACTCAATGACATTGTCAGGGTGATGCGAAACACGCTGGTTATGTCCACCCTGGGCCTGGCTACCAGCTGGCTGCCCATGATCTTCGCCATGTTTCTGGCCGAAGCCCGCAGCCCTAGATTTAAGAAGTTTGTCCAGACGTTCACCACCATTCCAAACTTCATCAGCTGGGTGCTCGTTTACGGGCTTGCCCTAGCCATTTTCTCCACGGACGGTTTTGTGAACAGCTTTTTGATCAACATGGGCTGGCGCACCCAGCCTGTTAATTACTTGATGGGAGACAGTTTCATTTGGCTAAAGATGTGGGCGTGGGGGACCTGGAAAGGACTGGGTTGGAGTGCCATTATTTACATCGCCAGCATTTCCAGTATTGATCCCACCTTGTATGAGTCTGCTACCGTAGACGGCGCAGGCCGCTTTCAAAAAATGCGCTACATCACCCTGCCTTCCTTAATGCCCACGTACTTTGTCCTGCTGATTATGGCTGTGGCCGCCTTTTTGAGCAACGGCATGGAGCAGTACCTCGTGTTTGAAAACGCCACCAATACCGGTAAGATTACCGTGCTGGACTTGTATGTGTATCAGCTGGGTATCAAAAACGGTGTTATTCCCCTATCGACTGTGATAGGCATGGTGAAATCTACCGTCAGCATCGTACTGCTTCTCAGCGTCAATAAACTGTCACAATACGTGCGCGGTGAAAGCATTTTCTAGGAGGTGCCCCGCTATGCAATCGGTTAATGCTGATAGGAAATCCAAGCTTGGCGATGTGATCTTTAACATTTTCAACTACAGCTTTTTCAGCATCTTTACCATCGCCTGTATCTACCCGTTCTACTATCTGTTTATCAACACCATCTCCGATAACTCCCTAGTTCAGCGCGGGGTGATCACCTTTATCCCCCGGGGACTGCACCTGAAAAACTACTTGGCTCTAGCTGAGGTCAGTGAACTGGGTAACGCCTTTATAGTCACCACTGCTAGAACAGTGATTGGCACCGGTTTAATGGTTGCTGCCTGCGCCTTCGCCGGTTATTTGGTCACCAAAAAGGAGATGCAGAACCGCAGGTTCTGGTACCGTTTTTTGATCATTACTATGTACTTCGATGCAGGTTTGATCCCCTGGTACCTTAACATGTCTATGTTAGGCCTGACCAACAACTTTTTGGGTTACATCATTCCGGGCATTGTTGCTCCGTTTAATGTGATTCTAGTGAAGACCTATATAGAATCGATTCCAGATGAGCTGGAAGAAAGTGCGTTTATTGACGGTGCCGGTTATCTCACCGTGTTTCGCCACATCATCTGGCCTTTAAGCAAACCCATTTTGGCAACAATCGCGGTCTTTGGGGCTGTGGGCCATTGGAATTCGTTTATGGATTCGCTCATTCTGATGCAGGGTGCGCCCCATCTGCAGACAGTGCAGCATCGCCTTTACATCTACTTGAATCAGGCCAGTAATTTGGAGGCTATCATGGGCAGAAGAACTGCGGTCCATGATGTGTTAAACAGCAAGGTAATCAAGTACACAATATCCATGGTGACCATTATTCCCATTTTGCTGCTCTATCCGTTTATGCAGAAGTATTTCCAGAGGGGCATTATGTTAGGTGCGGTTAAAGGTTGATATTTACCAAGACAGGAGGGTGCTTTTGTGATGCGTAAATCTGCAGTTTTTTTGATCTTGCTGGCTGGGCTGATTATACTCACCGGTTGTTCCCGGGGCAAGGACAATCAGGAGCCCGTTACCTTAACGGTATACAGTCAATTGGCCAACTACTCCGGAGAGATGACAGGCTGGTTCGCCCAGGAACTGCTGGAACGGTTTAATGTCAAAGTAATCATTGTCCCCGACGCAGATGGTGTATATGAGACTAGGATGGAGAGCGGCAACTTAGGCGACATCATTCTCTGGGGATCCGACGGCGATCAGTATCTGGGTGCGGTAGAAGCGGGCCTGCTGTTTGACTGGGAAGAGGATAATTTGCTGGACGAGTACGGGCCTTACATTAAGGAGAACATGCCCTTTGCCTTGGAGAAAAACAAACGGATCTCGGGGGGCACCTTGTATGGCTTTGGCCATGACGTTGCCTATTCCAGCGACGATCATGAAGCCTTTTTCTATACTTGGGATATTCGATGGGACCTTTACAAGAAACTGGGCTATCCCGAAGTAAAGGACTTGGACGATTATCTGCAGCTGTTGATCGCCATGAAAGAGATCGAACCGGTGGACGAGAACGGGAACCCAACCTATGCCGTTTCACTCTGGCCCGATTGGGACGGCGATATGGTGATGTATGTTAAAGCCTTCGCTACTGCCTATTACGGCTATGATGAGCTGGGAATTGGTCTTTACGACCCGGAAACAGGTGATTATTACGGGGCGCTGGATGAAGATGGACCTTACCTTGAGTCACTACGGTTCTTCAATGCCCTGTACCGCCATGACTTACTCGATCCGGACTCCATGACCAACACCTTTGACCGGGCGATGGAAAAGGTGAAAAACGGCGGAACTTTTTTCTCCATCTTCAACTTCGCCGGCTCCATTGTGTTTAACACGATAGACCACCAAAACGAAGGGAAGATGATGTTGACCCTCACCCCAGAAGAAGCAACCCCCATCGTGTACGGCATGAACGTCCAGGGCGGTAACAGGATCTGGAGCATTGGTGCCAAGACCCAGTATCCGGAGCTGTGTATGCAGATCATCAACTGGCTGGCAACGCCGGAAGGGAGGATGATCTCGGAATACGGGCCAAAGGGTGTTACCTGGGACTATGACGAAAACGGCAAGGCCTACTTTACCGAGTTAGGCAAACAAATGCGTTATGATAAAGACACAGCATTTCCCGAGGAAACGGGCTATTCAGGCAAATTCAGCGATGGTGAATTTGAGTTTAACAACACAACCTGGTCCCTCAATGCCATCAATCCGGAATCAGGGGAGCCCTTCAACTGGGAGTTCTGGGAAAGCAATCAAGGGGAACCCCAAAGTGAAATTGAAGCGGATTGGCGCGCGTTTACCGGTGTCACTCACCCCAACGATTACCTGAGCAGTAGGAATTACAAGGTGGCGCTGGGCACATCGTACGCTCCCGGGGCTCGCTCCTATGAACTAAGGGTCCAGTGGGAGCAGGTCACTAAGGCGATCAAGGATTACTCCTGGAGGGCGATCTATGCCAATTCGGAAGCTCAGTTCAATGCCATTGTGAGAATGATGCAGCGCGACGTTAGAAGCTACGGCTATGATGCGTGCTTAGAGTGGTCCCAGCAGGAAGCTGCTAAGAGAAAGGCTCTGGAAGACGAAGTGCGCCAAGGGATTTAGGAGTTAACAAACGGGGGGGACGGTTGCCCATGAAGCTGCTCAGCATAGAGGGTAAGTTCTACGCCTTTTTGGACACATTCTGGAACATGATCAAGCTGAACCTGATGTGGTGGCTGTTCAGTTTGCCCATTATCACTGTAGGCTGCTCAACAGTGGCAGCCTACAGTGTTACCCTCAAGATGGTGGAAAACAGGGAAGGTAGTGTCACAAAACAGTTTGTGCAGGCCTTTAAGGCCAATTGGCAGCAGGGGATTCCCATGGGGCTGATCACCCTTTTCGTCAGTTATGCTGTTTACCTCAATCTACAGCTGTTCAACCACGCAGAGGATCATCCCCTCATTTTCCTGTTTGGCGCCATTTTCCTTGGCGCCGTGGGCTTAACGCACTTTACCTATGCCTTCCCTTTGAGCGCCAGGTACCATAATACTCTGCTTCGAACATTCCGCAATTCAGCTGCCATTGCAGTCAGATACTTCGGCCACACTCTGCTGTTGTGGCTGCTTCTATTGGTGCTGATCGCTCTATTTCTGTTCAACAGTACACTGTTGTTCTTTGGGTTTTTGATCGGACCGGCCTGTCTGTTTTTAACGGTGAGCGGCTTCGCCGTGAAGCTGTTCCGCAGTATTGAAAAAGAGGGAGATGCCTGATGCGGATAAAACTTGTTTATGTAATATTGTTTGTTTTTCTGCTCGCGGTGAGCGCTTCTGCCCAAGGAGCAGCCAAAAAGGCAGATCTTGATCTACAAAGCATGACTGCCCTAGAACTGGCCCTTCAGATGGGTAACGGGATCAACTTGGGTAATACGATGGAGGCCTATGGCCGACCATATCTGGGAACCAAGGCAGATGTCTCAGAGTATGAGACGTTTTGGGGGCAGCCAGTTACAACTCTCGAAATGATCTTGGCCATGAAGGAGGCGGGCTTTGATTCGCTGCGCATCCCTGTGGCTTGGACAAATATGATGGACTATGAAAAAGGCGATTACACCATCAATCCAGCTTATCTTGAGCGCGTAGAGGAGATTGTAAATTACGCCCTGGCTGCAGATATGTTTGTGATTATCAATGACCATTGGGATGGCGGCTGGTGGGGAATGTTCGGTTCAGCTAACGCACAGACCCGGAGCGACGCGATGGATTTATTTGTCGCCATGTGGACCCAGATCGGGACCCATTTTCGCGACTATCCCCACCTGTTGATCTTTGAAGCGGCCAACGAAGAGCTTGGTTCTCGCTTAAATGAGACCAGCATAGCCCAGGATTCGGGCTGGTTGACAGACGATGAGACTTACCAGGTAATGAACGAGATCAACCAGCGGTTTGTGGATTTGATCCGGGGACTCGGGGGAAAGAATGGGGACCGTTTCCTCTTGATCCCGGGTTACAACACGGATATAGCGAGAACTATAGATGAACGCTTTAGAATGCCAAGCGATTCGGCCCAGGATAAGCTTTTGCTCTCTGTCCACTACTACACACCCTGGAGCTACTGCGGCACAGAAGGTGTGAACAGTTGGGGAACGGAGCGGGAGTACCAGACTCAAAACGAACTGCTGGCCCAGATGACCAAGTTCACCGAGCAGGGCTACGGCATTGTTTTCGGAGAGTATGGTGTCTTGCCCAAGTCGGATGGTTCCCTCAAGAACAACACCCTGGACTTTCTAGCCAACTTCCACGCCAATATGGAGCTCTATGGTTACGTGCCCATGCTATGGGATACGAGCAGTTTCTTCATTAGAAGAGAGCTAAAGATCGTAGATGAAGGCTTAGCCAGGTTCTTTCGAGAAAGGAGCCTCGCAGCCCGCTCAGCCCATACTCAGGGGCAGATCAAAGGACAGGCCGCGGCCCATCTGGCCATGGCGTTAGAACTGGCCCGGCAGAGGGACTTAGAGGCCGGCCCGGTGCTTGGTGCCGGTGGGGAAGCGGTGGCTTGGATTATGTTTGACAGCGGTGATTATCAAATTACCTACAGCGTGGGCGACATTTACACTCCCACATCAAAAACAGAAGGGGTTATTGCCACCGATGTAGTGATTGATGGTGAGGGGAGACACAGAGTGGCCCTTGATTTCCGGGGAACGGCGCAGGGTTTTGCCAACTCCATCACCTTCGCAGCGGTGGGAATTGCCCAGGGTGAGCTGCACTTTCCGGGCTATATAATCGACATCAAAGAAGTTCTGATCAATGGCGAGCGCTATCAGATGAGGGGTAGGCCCTATACTACATCTGACGATGGCATCTGCACGCGGGTCAACCTTTACAATGAGTGGGTGAGGGTCATCCCCGAGGGTATCCGCGTAATCAACCCGAATTGGCGGCCCTTTGTTACCCCTACCCCTCTCAATAAGCAGAACATCGGGAGAATAGAAACGATAGAAGTGATCTTCGACTTTGTTGCACCTTAAAATATGGGCGAATGAGGATCTGAGAGAAAGGGGAGCACAATGAAATTCAGCAACGGGCAGTGGCTGCTGCAGGAGGGCTGCGAAGTTTTCAGCCCCCAAGAAGTCTACTTCGAAAAAGTAGTCGATAATAAGTTGGTTCTCACCTGTCCAACCAAGCGTATTAACCACCGAGGAGATACCTTAGGGGGAGTAAACTTAACGATTGAGATTTCCGCTCCCCTGGAAGAGGTAATTCGAGTCCGGACCTACCACTATAAAGGTGTGGTAAAAAGACAGCCTGAGTTTGACCTGAACCTTCAGGGGGGTACGCTGGACTACAGCTCGAATTGGGACGAAATTATTGTGACAAGCGGAACACTGAGGCTTGTAATCGACAAGCAGAGCTGGTCTATGCGTTATTATCGCGGCGATGAACTGATAACCCAATCCAGCGGCCGGGATTTAGGGTACGTGAAACGGGACTGGAAAGGCTTTGCCTATGATCAGCCCACCTATGAAAACAGCTTCATGCAGCAGCATTTAAGCCTGTCCGTTGGGGAGTTGGTGTATGGTACAGGGGAGAGGTTTACACCTTTCGTCAAGAACGGGCAGTCCATCGATATCTGGAACGAGGATGGGGGAACAGCAACGCACCAGGCCTACAAAAACATACCATTCTATCTAACGAACAACGGCTACGGAGTGTTTGTAAACCATCCTGAGCTCGTCTCCTTTGAGATTGGCAGTGAGTACGTCAATAAGGTGGGCTTCGCCGTCCACGGGCAGTCTTTGGACTACTTTTTTATTAACGGCCCGACCATGAAACAAGTGTTGGAGAGATACACAGACTTGACAGGAAAGCCCACACTGCCGAAGGCGTGGACCTACGGGCTGTGGCTGTCCACCTCCTTTACCACCAACTACGACGAGGAAACGGTGCTCAGTTTCATCAACGGTATGTTGGCAAGGGACATTCCCCTGGAAGTGTTCCATTTTGATTGTTTTTGGATGAAGGACTTTCATTGGTGTGATTTTACCTGGGATGGGCGTGTGTTTTCAGATCCCCGGAAACTGCTGAAGAAAATTAAAGACCTGGGTATTAGGACCTGTGTCTGGATTAATCCCTATATCGCTCAAGAGTCCCATCTGTTCGATGAGGGCATGGAACACGGCTATTTCCTCAAACGGGAAAACGGGGATGTGTGGCAGTGGGATATGTGGCAGCCTGGTATGGCCATAGTGGACTTTACGAATCCGGAAGCCTGCCGCTGGTACCGCAGCAAGCTCGAGCAGCTCTTGGATATGGGTGTGGACTGCTTCAAAACGGACTTTGGCGAAAGAATACCCACTGACGTTGTCTATTACAACGGAGCCGATCCCCATAAAATGCACAACTACTACGCCTATCTATACAATAAGGTGGTTTACGAACTGCTCCAGGAAAAACGGGGCAAAGATGATGCCATTTTATTCGCCCGCTCAGCTACTGCGGGCGGTCAGAAGTTTCCCGTGCATTGGGGAGGCGACTGCTGGAGCAACTATGAATCAATGGCAGAAAGCCTCCGGGGAGGACTATCACTGCAGATGTCAGGCTTCGGTTATTGGAGCCACGACATTGGCGGCTTTGAAAGCACATCTTCCGCGGATGTCTACAAGAGATGGTGCGCTTTTGGCCTCTTGTCATCCCATTCCCGGCTCCATGG
>LSQX01116114.1_pt1 | contig 12133 bp, 9 predicted proteins | sample 654561 | NCBI WGS metagenome assembly LSQX01 (sample SAMN04489861, study PRJNA283612) | anaerobic digester metagenome | isolation source: 4 biogas reactors fed with cattle manure at either 37C or 55C with and... | place: Denmark: Kongens Lyngby | collected 2014 | reverse complement strand
TCTGAAAAAGGGCTTCTGCTTTCTCGGTGTAGGAAGAGATTCCTTCATCAGCCAAAGAAAGTTGAGTGAGTTCATGGACAAAATCATGGACAAAACGGTGTATACTATTCATGGGGTGCTCCTTTATGTATCAAGCGTTATTGGTCAACAACACTCTAACATAGGGGAGCCGCCTCTTTGTTTATCTATGACGTTTCTTTTGCAACGACCTACAAAAACTTTACACTAACCGAAGAAATCAAAGAAGCGGACCAAAAATACGCATCACTTTGCCAATCAGACGAGTAAACAAGTGGAAGGAGCGGTAATCTTCCATGTAAATCCGTTCGGATTCTCGAAGCGTCGACAAAATATCCGCCTCCACTTTCAGTGACATCTCCTTCTCATATACGAGTGCCCCGACTTCGTAGTGGAGATAAAGACTCCTATAATCAAGGTTCACTGAGCCGACAGTAGAAACTTTGTCGTCACTGACAAATACTTTAGAGTGTGTAAATCCCGGCAAATACTCGTAAATCTTCACGCCTGCTCGAATGAGCTGAGGATAATAGCCGCGGGCAACATAAAAAGGAATTCGTTTGTCAGGGATTCTGGGCAGAATCAGCTTGACATCGACGCCTCTTTTTGCCGCAAACGTGATGGCCGTGAGAATATCATGAGACGGAATAAAATACGGACTCATAATATGTACATATTTTTGCGCTTGATAGAGAATGTGTAAATAGACATTCTCTGCCATGGATTCGCCGTCGTAGGGTGCATCGGCATACGGGATGATGAACGAGTCGCTCTTTGGAAGTTGATCGTACTTTCTCAGATAGACAAGGACATCCTCGTCATCTGGTCTTTGCATATTCCACATCTGAAGAAACAGAAGCGTAAAAGAGTTGACCGCCTCGCCTTCTACTCGTATGGCAGCGTCCTTCCAGTGACCGTAGAGCTCTTTGATATTCACGTACTCGTCCGCCAGATTGATGCCTCCGGTAAAAGCGACCTTCCCGTCCACCACGATAATCTTCCTGTGATCCCGATTGTTCTGATACGTCGATAAGAGAGGGATGACAGGAGAGAAGATATGTACGCGGATGCCCAAGGAGGTGAGATATTGATCAAACCCAACCGGCAACCTGTACGAGGTCGTTCCGTCATAGAGAAAGCGAACTTCTACACCGCTGGCAGCTTTTTCCGCTAAGATCTTTAACGCCCGATCCATCAGCTCGCCTTCACTCATGATGAAGAATTCAATAAAGATAAATTCCTTAGCAGATTCCAGTGCTTCAAAGATCGACTCAAAGGCATCTTCACCGGAAGCAAGATACTCGTTTTCCCCGCTTAGATAGAGCGGATGTGGCCCTCTCTTCCCCATGTACATGGCAAGAGAGCCAAAGGGACCGTCAATGGAGCGTAGTCGTCTGAGGACATCTCGGTTAAAGACAAGAAATGGCGCAGTTCGCTCGACACTCTTCGCATGTTCTTTTGCCATTGCACGCGTGCCCGGAAGAACTTGGACATATATGTATAACAGAATACCGAACAGCGGAAACAGACACATGGGAATAATCCATGCAATCTGGTATCCAGGGTTTTCTTCTCGATTGATAATAAATACGATTAAAACAAGTGCAAAGATCGTCCAGCCAAAAGCCAGAAATTGGGTAAAACCGGCAAACAGAATATAGGCATAGATCAAAACCCCCAGCTGAATCAGCATCAGCAGAAGGGTGACTAGAACTGGATGGCTCTTTCTTCTAGGTTTTCGCAGCTTGCTCAAACATCTCCTCCCGTCAACTACTTGATTGTACGAAAAACAACCCAGATATTCAATCAAAGCGCATCATTTCATAGAGAATTAACATTCGCAAATTCTTATCCGATCGACTCCATCGCCTTTCTGTCCATTCTGGTGACTTTTCTGCCTTGGACACAAAACAGTCCTTCTTCCTGCATATTCATCAGCTCTCTTGACAGAGCCGGTCTTGATACACCTAAGTAATCCGCCAGATCATTTCTATTGAGTGGCAGGGTGCACGCATCCTCGCTTGTTAAAGACAAGAGATAGCGAGCAATTCTTCCTCGCAGACTGGCTGTCGCAAGGATCATGGATTTTTGGCTCAGATAGAATGCTTTATGCGCCAGAATCTTCATCATATTTAGAAGAAGCCGCGTGCGAAGAGGATCCTCGGTCTCTTCAAAATAGAAAGTCGTAGGAAACTGCAAGAAAGAAGAAGGTTCTCGTGTGATGCAGAGATAATCATATGATTGCTTTTTTAAAAAAGCATAGACTTCTGCAAAGAGAGATCCTTTTTCTGAAAAGACACTCAAGATTCGTCGTCTTCCTTCGCTGTCCACCCGCATGACCTCGACAGAGCCGGAAAGAAGAATATAGAAAGATTCCGGCTTCTCTCCTGGCGAGAAAAGAGTCGCTCCTTTGGGGAGTTCTCTGGTCGTCGCCTGTGAGCTCTCGATCACCTCTTGGATTTCCTCTGTCGTAAACCCTTCAAAAAGGGAGCCGTACGGTTTCATCGGAGTTTTTCCAGGCCAAATGCGTCTAGGAAAATATCTACTTTTTCTAGAAGATCTTCGAAGGAACCACTATTGTCGATCACATAGCTTTTTCTCATTTTCTCTTCTCTTGGAACATCAAATGAATGCATGCGCTCAAGCGCCTCCTGTCGGCTAAGACCGTCGCGAAGCATCAGTCGTTCAAGCTGCAACTCTTTGCTCAGCGCAAGATAAATGACGACATCCATCTCCTTTTCATAGCCACCTTCGTACAACAAAGGCGCATCGAGAAAGACAATTTGACCCGATTCATCTAGCTGGCGTCGAATCTCTTTTCGAATCAATGGATGCAAGATAGCATTGAGCTGCTTTCTTTTCTGCGGATCGGAAAAAACCATTCTCCCCAATTTTTTTCGATCCAGCTTTCTGTCGTGCACGACACCGGGAAACGACGCTTCTATTTCTCGAAGCACAGAAGACCCGTCTTTTGTCATCGAGCGAGAAATGGCGTCAGCGTCAATGACGGTGAATCCTTTTTTTCGAAGATACGACGTCACCGTGCTTTTTCCTGAGGCAATGTCGCCTGTGATGCCCACCTTAAAGATCATACCAACTCTCCCCTGCATCCAGACTGACTTCGAGAGGGACACTGAGCTCAATGGCCCCTACCATCGCCTCTCGTAGCAGCTCTTTCACTACTTCTAATTCTTGTTTCGGAACATCCAAGATCAGTTCGTCATGCACCTGCAAAATCAGACGACTAGAAAGTTTCTTCTTTCGAAGGGCTTCATCGACACGAAGCATCGCGAGCTTGATGATGTCAGCGGCGCTTCCCTGAACCGGTGTATTAATGGCCGTGCGCTCAGCAAAACTGCGCACATTGAAGTTTCTCGCCTTAATGTCAGGAATCGGACGAATGCGCCCCAGAAGGGTTTTTACATATCCGTGCGTACGGCAAAACTCGACGATGTCTTCCATGTACTGCTTGACCTTTGGATAGTGTGCGAAATAGCGTTCTTTGTAGACTTTAGCTTGCTCGATCGGAATGGAAATATTCTCTGAGAGACCGAAGTCGCTGATGCCATACACTATACCGAAGTTGACGGCTTTGGCATCTCCTCGCTGCACCCGCGTGACGTCTTCTGCGGGCACGCCAAAGACGAGCGAGGCTGTCTGCCGATGGATATCCTCCCCTTCAGCAAACGCCTTCTTCAGCGCTTCGTCATCGCTGATATGCGCTAGTACCCTCAGCTCAATCTGATCATAGTCCGCTGATACGAGGATATTGCCGGGCGAAGCAACAAAAGCTTGTCTGATTTTTCTTCCTTCTTCTAGACGCACCGGTATATTTTGAAGATTCGGCTCGGTGGAACTGAGTCGACCTGTTACCGCAATGGTTTGCTGCAAGTTGGAGTGAATCCGACCGTCGTTTGTAATCTCGCGTCGCAGCCCATCAACATAGGTCCCTTTTAGTTTCGTATAGATACGATACTCTAAGATATCGTCGATGATCGGATGACGCCCTTTCAGTTTGTCGAGGACTTCCTTGTCCGTTGAATAGCCGGTCTTTGTTTTCTTTACAACAGGCAGGAGAAGTTCATCAAAAAGGACTTCCCCCAACTGCTTAGGAGAGGAGACATTAAACGTCCGGCCCGCCGCTTCATGAATGGAGCTCTCGAGTCGCTCGATCTTCTTTTCGACATCTTCGCCTATTTTTTCAAGTACGTCTGCATTTGTCTGAAAGCCTTCGTATTGGATGCGAGCCAGTATTGGCACTAGCGGCAGTTCAAGATCTCTGTAGAGAGTTGTGAGATTCTTCTCATCTAAATCCTTCAAGAGCATCGGAGCCAGAAGCGAAGCGCACTCGGCCATTCGAGCTGCTCTTTCTTTGGCCAGCTTGTCGCCTTTCATAAGAGCTTTCCAGTCCACATTTGGCTCACAGACAGAAGCAAAGACCTCTTCGGGTTTTAGCGAGTTAATCAGCGGATTGACGAGATAGCTCAGCAGCATGACATCTTCTAAGACAACGGGTATGTCCACTTCCTCTTCCAACGCCCGAAGATACAGGGCTTTCGCATCATATATGGCAACTCGTTCCAAAGGAAGAATCTTCTCAACCAGCTCCCCAAGATCATCCATCCACTCTAGTTTTTCATCAAAAAACGTATATATCGGTCCTTCAGACGTATCTACATACGATACAGCGGGAAGTCTCTTCTGCTCTCTTTGTTCGCTTGTAGCAGGCGACTCCTCGCTAGCGGAGGGATAGTGTTTTCGAAGATCACGTAGGAATTGTCGAAGTTGATATTTCTCAAGAATCGGCTCCGCCTCAACGGGGGAAAGATGCAACAGCGCACACTGTTCAAGGGCGGAAAAATCCAGCGGGACCTCTGTGAAAATAGTGGCTAATTCCCGGCTGACAAAGGCTTCTTCTTTCCCCTCAAGAAGCAGGCGTTCCGGTCGGGTTTTCGGCTCTGCCGGCAGTGCATTGTAGATGTCTTCAAGATGCTTTCCACTGGCGAGTAAGCGTTTGGCGGTCACATCTCCGATCCCTTTGACACCGGGAATGTTGTCAGATGGATCTCCTCTTAGTCCCTTGTAATCGACCACTTGATTGGGGTGGATGCCCATATCTTCTATGACGGTTTGTTCATCAAAATTGATCAGATCCGAGACGCCTCGCCTCGGCACGGACACTTCGATATCCTCTTGTACCAATTGAAGCAGGTCTCGATCTCCTGTAAGTATCACTGTGGAGAATCCATCTTCTTTTGCACGCATAGCCAGCGTTCCAATCAGATCATCCGCTTCATAACCGTCTTTTTCTGTATGCATAATCCGAAGACTGTCAAGAATTTCTTTTAGAATCGGCATCTGCTGAGCGAGATCATCGGGCATCCCTTTTCTGGTCGCTTTATAATCAGGGTATTCCTTATGGCGAAATGTCTTCGCCTTCGTATCAAAAGCTACCATCAGATGGTCAAAATCATTCTCCCGAAGCATGGAGAAGAGCATGGTTAAAAAACCGTGTATTGCGCCTGTAGGGACCCCGTCTTTATTTGTAAGGGGTGGCAAAGCATAATACGCTCTGTTGACCAAGCTGTTTCCATCCACAAGAAGTAATTTTTTCATATTTCCTCCAATATTGCACCTATACCCCATTCTATACATAGAGAAAAAGAGCCTTACGCTCTTTTCTCCTATTCGATCGATGACTTATTCTTCTTTCTCATCTGGAGGAAGTTCTTTTTTTCGCTTGCGTCTGAATGGAAACGGCTTCCATTTCCCAAATTTTTTGAACAGGTAGATCACCAATCCAAGCACTGTAAGCCATAAAATTTTCTCAGCCAAGAAAATCGCTAGGGACTGCATGCCTTCTATAAACCCGTTGATGCCGCTGATAAAGCCTTCTTGTAATCTCTGAATAAAGCTGCTTTTTGCCTTCACTTGGAGCGGGTCTGATACCTCATCCATTTCAATATCTATCTGACTAAAGTCAATGCGACTGTCTAAGTCTTTCTTCTGCGACTGATACCCTTCGAGTTCATAGGTCGCATCGGAAAGAGCTCGTTCAATCTCGATGATGTCGCTCATCGTATCAGCTTCTTGTATCATCTCTCGAAATCGTGCAATGCGAGCTTCCAGATTTTTGATTCGAGATTCAACATCGACATATGTGAGAGTGACATCGGTTTGAGACAGATGTTTGCTGTTGAGCGTTCTGTCGGCCTCAAAACGCGACTGAAACTCCCCGAGACGAGAAGAAGGGATACGAAGTTGCAAAGTCAGATGTCTCAACTCTTCTTCGTAATAACTGCGTGCATATTCATAAGAGTTGGAGACATACCCTCCCAGTTCTTGCACCAATTGATCGAGGAATTGACGGTCTTTCTCATATTCACTGGTTCGAAGCGCATAGGAAAGCGTACGGATGATTTTCGCGCTTTCATAGGGTTTGGAAATCGGATCAACCTCCACAGCAGGGATGTCAGATACATCCCTTGAATAATTTTCTGATGAGCCACCCTCCCCCACGGAAACCGGTACTTGTTCGTTTGGTGGAGCAAAGCTGGATTTTGTGGCACAACCGGTAAGTATCATAGCCACAAGAAGAAAGCCTATAACGATTCTTTTCATTTGTCTTTCCTTTCGATGAAGTAACAGACTAAGACATCCTTAGCGACGGTATCAAGAGGTTCCGGTATTCTATCTCAACTCACATCAAAGCTGTTTGGACTTAGTTCTATTATAGAGACAATGCAAACCCTTGTCTCGTCCACGTCATTTTATTAATATTTAAATTCCTCATCTCGTGGATCAGGATACCGTCTTTATCTTTGAGCTCTTTTTTGGGTATAGGGCATTCGGGAGGAACTATGAAAGAACAGCAAGATGCCCTTCAAGCGCTCTTGGAGGCGATAAGAAACAACGTAGCTAAGCGACTTGTTGGCAAAGATGAGGCGCTCGAGCACCTTTTGATTGCGCTGATTGCATCGGGCCACGTGTTGATTGAAGATGTCCCGGGGATAGGAAAAACATCGTTGGTCCGATCGCTAGCGGAGTCCCTTGAATTGTCCTTTCAGAGAATCCAATTTACACCGGACGTACTTCCCTCTGACATTACGGGATTTAACATGTACAATCCCAAGACGCGTGAGTTTGAGTACGTTCAAGGTGTGCTGATGACGCATCTGCTCTTAGCTGATGAAATCAACCGCACAAGCCCCAAAACACAATCCTCTCTTCTCGAGGCCATGCAAGAACGACAAGTCAGCGTAGATGGCGTGACATACGATCTGCCGCGCCCCTTTATGGTGATGGCGACACAGAATCCACTCGATCATTTGGGGACTTATCCATTACCTGAAGCTCAGCTTGATCGATTCATGATGCGCATCCCGATGGGCTATCCGGAAATCGAAGAAGAAATGGACATTTTGCGCCTTCACGGCGATCAGACACTAGAAGATCCTCTCCATGCCGTTGTCAGCCGAGAGGATATCCTGTATCTCCAAAAAAAAGTTCTGCAGATCTATATCTCCGAACCACTTCTTCGTTACATTGTGGAATTGAGTCAGCAGACAAGAGCGAGAAAAGAATTTGTTTTAGGGGTCAGTCCAAGAGCCACTTTGATGTTACAGCGTGCAGCACAGGCGCGTGCGCTGCTTCGCGGTCGCGATTTTCTCCTTCCCGATGACATTCAGGCACTTTTCCTTCCCTGTTTTTCGCATCGTCTGCGACTGTCTTCCACCGGCGCTCACGATCAAGAGATAGACCAAATTCTTCTCGACCTATTGGAAAAGCAGAGAGTCCCGAAGTGAAGCTGAGAGCTCGGTTCTTTTTGTGGGCACTTTATGTAGTAGTCAGCTTTGCCGTGATGCAGTTGGCTCTTCGTCCTTTTGCCTACGCTTTTTTCTTTTTTGCCCTCCTTCTTGCTCCCGTCTCTCTTCTCGTCGCGCTCTACCAGAGGTCTCGCTTACACATTGAGTTCTCTGAAGAAATGGAGTACGTCCCGAGAGGTCAAAAAGTGTCTTGGGTGTTGGCACTCACAAACCCCCTTTATCAGACCTTGCGGATAGAAGAAGATCAGCCGTTTCTTCTGCAAGCAAAAAGCAACTGGAGACGAACGTATTCACGCAGTGCTTCACATACAGGTCCTACTCCCTCCCCTCGACCCACTCTTTGGATGAGTGACCCGATGGGCTTCTTTCAATTGAAATTATCTTATGAAAAACCAAACGACATTTATGTTCTTCCCCATCCCGTTTCCTGGACCGGCCCCGCCCTTGGAATGGGAGACTTGCTCTCTGTCATCCAGCGTCCCGTTTCAGGGATGAGTGATGTGTCCGAATGGACTTCCTCCCGCCTCCTTAGACCGGGGGATCCGATGAAGAGAATACACTGGAAACTCAGCAGTCGTTTGCAGGAATGGGTCGTACGTGAAGAAGAAGGTCATATGCTGTCGCATATCGTCATGCTTCTAGACATGCCGGAGGAGTTTCAAGAAGATCTGTCTAAAAGAGATGACTTTCTCGATCGTGTGGCGGGTCTCAAGCTACAAAGCGCTGCTGCCGAGCATGCTCATCTGCGCGCCTATCTACCGATGAAAACCCACACAAAGTTCTTTCAATCTCAAGAAGTCCTCAAACAACTGGCGCGTATCCCTTTAGATAGCTATCTTTCTCTAGAGCAGCAGATGCAACAGGAATTCAACCTGCCTCATGCACTATATCTCATTCTCACCCCTAGGAAAGATATCGACATCGCAGCGCTCCTGAATGAACAAAGAGGGCAATGGAATCTTGCCTTTCACTCATTGGCGAAAGAGGACCCCTCATGAAAAACAAGATCCTCTCGTTGCTTGTTTCTATGACTGGTGCTTTCGGGTTCTCTCTCGTCTTGTATTACTTCTTTTTGCTTCCCTATGACTACTCTTTCCCGCTTCCCTGGGTCTTCCACCTGCTTCTTTTGGCGGGCTTGCTTTTCGTGCAAAAGACCTGGAAGATCGGTCGATGGGTTTTTCTAGCTGTTCTGTTGCTTGCGTCACTGATGCTCCTTCATCAGGGATTTCGAGCTTACGCTCTTGAGATCATCTTAAAAGGTGAAGAGATTTTTCAGCAGATCTATCGCTGGAGTGTCTATCCCTCCGGCAACCCGCCCGCCTTCTTTCTCCGCTCATGGAGTGTCATTTCTGTCTTTGTCAGCTTTGTCTTTTATCATCTCTTTCCGGCGCCGTTTGCCGCTCTTACCTTCCTCGCATTACCTCTTTTTCTCAACTTCTCTATTGACGCCAAGGAGTGGACGGGAATGCTCTTTGCAGGATTTGTCATACTCATCCCGCTTTTTGGTGTACAAAAGGCTCGTCGGCAGAGGGCGTGGAGCTTTTCTCCTCTTCTACTGCTCGTCGTCCTTGGCGTGTTTTTAGGGCTACAGATCTGGACGTCGGAAGATCTGTTTTCAACAAAAATATCGGATTTTTTCAACGAAGATAGACAGACAGTCAAGATCAGTCCTCTTGGAGATTTCTCTCTATCCACTTTTGGGCTGTATGAAGGAGACGCCCAACTGAGTGGAAAGCCGGTACAGGACAATACGCCTTATCTGAGCATTTCTTCGACAGATTTCCCCACATACCTAGGGATTCGAAAATACGAGCACTTTGATTCCGTACGCGCACGCTGGTTTAGCGAAGTGCAAGAGGAGATCCCATTTGATGAAATAAATGAGGAGTTTCCACTCGCCCGAGTGTTTCCAACACCCGACGAAGAGCTGGCAGAGCATGTCACTCTTACGTATCAATTTTTACTCCGTGGTCCAAGTCAACTCTTTCACGGCGGCGCTCCGAGAGAGATCACAAGTACAGGAGAGGATCACTTTGCCTATACTCCCTCAGGAGAAGTCTTTCGATCCGGATCGGATCTGGAGACAGCCTACTCTGTCACCGGATGGTACTGGAACAAAGAGAGTCTGGACGAAAAGATGGAGGAGTTATCAGATATTCCCTCCGTCCTTGAAGAAAGCATATCGGAGCGTCTAGACCTTCTGGCTCAGGGAAGAACGGGCGTGGAGGCTTTGCTCTTCTTTCGAGACTATTTTGCTTCCCATTTTACTTATAACGAGTCTTCTCGCTATCCGATGAGCGAGCGAGATTTTATTGGGTGGTTTCTTCACAATCAAGAAGGATTCTGTGTGCACTTTGCGACGGCCATGACCATGATCGCCTCCGAGTACGGTTTTCCCTCGAGATACGTCGAAGGGTTTGTCCTTCCTACCGATCGAACGATACTGGGAACGTACGAGGCACATGCCTGGTCAGAGATCTATTTGGTGGACATTGGCTGGGTGCCTTTTGACGCCACCCCTGCCTCGTATCAGGAGATTCTCTTCACTCGAGGTGCAGTAGAAGAGACAGTCTATCCACAGGACAGCTGGGAAGAAGAAGTACTTCCTGAGCCGAAACTCCCTGAACAAATGCCACAGGATGATGCACCGATTGATCTCGCGGAGCCTTCTGAGATGGACGCAGAGGAGAAGCGTGTCGAATCCTCTTGGAAACCAGGCACTCTTCTTTTGCTACTAGCCCTTCTCTATCTCTTAAGTAGATGGATTGTCCACCAACTTCGCCATCATAGAAGATGGTTGTCTTTTCAAAGAAAAAAAGACTCCCGCAAATTGGTGCGAAAGGTCTTGAAAGAAATGCATCGACTTCTTCAGCTAGCGGGTGTCCCCCCGCAAAAACCTTGGAATGTTTCTTCTTGGATGCATACAAAGCTGTATCCGCATCTTCGAACATCTACAGATATTTTTCAACCATCGTTGCGGGCAATAGAGCGTAGTCTCTACGGTGAGGAGGACGCGTCAATAGAGGAAGTAGATGCGCTTTTATCCTACTATCAGCGACTGGAAATAAAAACACGCAGGGAAACGCCCTTATGGAAGTGGTTTTTCCTGCGATTCTTCCTCCCCGGATTTTTTGTCGATCGTCTGCTGTAACGAATATGTTTCTAAAAAAGAGTGTTTTTTCCCTTTTACAACGGTGCCCAAAATAGCGCCTGTATGGACATTTTTGGTGCTGTGAAAGATCGCATCTTCCACATGCGTAAAACGCTCTTTCAGCATGGGGATCAACTCTTTGATCTCTCTGCGCGTCGAAGGAAGCTCTCGTGCCGCCACTTCACAGGCGCAGTCTAAAAATTCAAGCTCCATGGCCTCCTGCCACAGAAGAATATCCCTTTCTCTTACATAGTAGAGCGGGCGGATCAATTCCATCTCCGGATGCGATGTGGAGTGCAGTTTTGGCATCATTGCCATCGTCATTCCCCCGACAAGGACGTTCATCAGCGCCGTCTCGATGACGTCGTCAAAGTGATGACCCAATGCGATCTTGTTGCAATCATGTTTTTTCGCGAGATCATATAGAACCCCTCTTCGCATCCTTGCACAGAGATAACAGGGGTTTTTTTCGTTCATTTTCTTAGAGGCGGAGAACACATCGCGCTCATAAAGATGCAGTGGGTGTTCAAGAAGAGCCTGAAGTTCTTCTACTTTCTTTCGATTCTCTTCAGCGTAGCCCGGATCCATGCCGATGAGAACCAAGCCAAAATTCTTCTTCCCATGGCGGTGCAGCTCTTCAAAGAGTTTAGCCAATAGAAATGAGTCTTTTCCCCCTGAGAGCATCACGGCGATTCTGTCGCCAGGAAGAATCAACTCATATTCTTTGATAGCTCGAATAAACGGACTCCAAAAGCGAGATCGATAGGTCGTGATCAGACTGTGCTCTATTTGTGCCCTCTGCCTCATGGGTTCACATCCTCACTGTCATAGATATTGATGGTCATGCCCTCGCGTGCTACCACCTCGTCAGCTCTCTCCTTCGGCACGGTGATGGTGAGAGGGTCACCGTCGGAGATAAACCGTCTTCTCTCCCCTTGCTTAAATCTTTTTAGCCAGTCGTACAGACCCACATCGTCAACGTTTATTTCACTCGCTCTCACTCGATGAATATGAGCGGCGGAAAACTCCTTGTGAAAAGGAGAAACACTTGGATCCCAGCCGACATTTAAAACAGCTACGTTATGATAGGCAAATCCCTCGTATTCTCCTTGTGTCAGATAGGGTTCGTACTCTTTGG
>LSQX01349180.1_pt1 | contig 12134 bp, 11 predicted proteins | sample 654561 | NCBI WGS metagenome assembly LSQX01 (sample SAMN04489861, study PRJNA283612) | anaerobic digester metagenome | isolation source: 4 biogas reactors fed with cattle manure at either 37C or 55C with and... | place: Denmark: Kongens Lyngby | collected 2014 | reverse complement strand
TCTCCAGGTAGCGCTGTAGCCGCCACAGCGCATAGGCCCCGAGGGCGCTCACGGCCGTGATCAGCACAGGCTGTATGACCTCCCTGAATATCATCTGTCCGATATCGGTCAACATCGCCATCATCCTCTCCGGATTTCGTCGAGCTTGGTCATGATGTGGTCGAGCTTGGCCTGCAACTCGCCTTTCGGCACATACTGAGCCGAAAGGCGTTCGGATGTCCAATGAATATTCTGGTCGGCTATGTGCACGGTCAGCCGCGTATAGGCCGCGCCGTAGCCCGCCGCCGCCGCCAGCAGCGGCAGCACCAGCCCCACGATTAGCTGGAGTGCGAGTGACCGCTCCGCCGCCTTGCTGCCATCATCCGATGCTACCACCGCCACGACGGTAATGGCCGTGAAGATGACGATCCACATGACGAGCGAGCAGATTGCGGCCCTGCGGCGAAGCCTCGAACGCGACATTCCGAATTCCTCCCAAGCGCGCTACTTTTGCCAGCGGGTTGTGGGTGCGAACACCGCCGGATCGATTCCGTCGGCGAAGGGCCGGGCGTCCTGCAGGAACTGGGCAATGCCCTCGGGGAGGGCCGTACCCTCCCAGCCCAGGGCGGGTAGTATCTCCCGATCCGCCTGGTAGTAATGCTGCTCGGCCTCCCGGCGGGGGTTCTCCAGATGCTGGATCTCCACGATGATGCCCATGCTGACGGCAGCCCTGCATACCGCCTTAGCCAGATCGAGGACAGACCAGAAGTCTACGAACTGGTTGACGATGCGGCAGCTTCCTGCATCAGGCGGGTCCTCCGCCAGCAGCAGCATGGCCGCAATGCTATCCTCCAGCGCCAGGTAGCCGCGCGTCTGGCCGCCCTGGCCGTAGACCGTCAGGTCCTGGCCGCTGAGGGCCTGGAGGACGAATCGGTTGATGACCGTGCCGAAGCACTCATCATAATCCAGACGCGTCAGCAGACCCTTGTCGGCGCAGTCCCTGCCCGGCATCTCCTCGGTGCGGATGCCATAGACCGGCCCCTGCATGATGTCGGTGAAGGTTAGGCCCCAGCCCCACCGGGCCGCAGCCTGGATGTTCTCCGTGTCAAATACCTTGCTCAGGTGGTAGAAGCTGCCGGCCTGCTTCGGGAATGGCAGGGTGGCTACCCGGCCGCGATACTCGATGTCGAAGAAGCCGCCCTCGGGGATGTCCACCCCGGGCGTGCCCCATTCGCCCATCGTCCCCAGCTTCACCAGGTGGGCGTCCGGACACAACTCGCGCATCAGCCACAGCAGGTACATCGTGCCCGCGATGTTGCGCACCTGGCTCTCGACGGCCGTGTGGGCGCTGCGCATCGAGTAGGCCGCCGACGGCTGCTCCGCCAGGTGGAATATGACGTCCGGCCGGGCCGCCTCCAGGCAAGCCCGCAGCTCCTCCGAATTGTCCACATGGCCCCACATGAACTCGACGCGCTGCCCGTCGCGGACGGTCCGCTGCTGCAATAGGGCCTCCCGCTGCATATAGTCGGCTATGGGCGTGGCCGACCGGCCCCCCACCTCGCTGACCCACCTGCGGCGCAGGCCCGCGTCGAAGCCGTAGACGTCGTAGCCCCGCGCCACCAGGCGCAGGCACAGCGGCCAGCCCAGGTAGCCGTCGGCCCCCAGCACCAACGCCCGCCCCGCCCCATTGCATTCCTGCATTTCGCCAGCATTGTCCGTCATCATGTGTGTACGCGCCTCCCGTCCTTTGGTGTCACTCCGCTCATGTCAGCTACATTACGCTCCTGCAGCCCATACACTCACCGAGGATCGGCCCGCTGTGGATGCCGCACTCGCCGCCGGCCTTCACCGTCCCCCGCCAGCGGCCCGACCGCTCGGATTGCCCCGAGGCCGTCACCAGCGTGCAGGGACTGCAGCCCAGACTGCGGTAGCCCTCCGCGTACAAGGGGTTCATCGGCACGCCATGCAGCGCGGCGTATTGCCAGACCTCCGCCTCGGTGAAGGTCAATATGGGATTCAGCTTCACTAGGCCCTCATCCCAGCGTTCGACCTCCCGGAACTCCGAGCGGGTGTGGCCCTCCGTGCAGCGCAGACCCGTCATCCAACAACGCGCCCCCAACTCCTGGAGGGCCCGCCGCATGGGCAGCACCTTCAGCAGCCGGCAGCATCCTTGTGGATCCTCGCCGGGCAGGCCCTCGGGCACCCGCTCTTCGGCGCGGTAGACACCGAGCAGCGAAGGCCATAGGCCCACCACCTGCCCCATGAAGGCCACCGTCTCGGCGGGTTTGAACTGCGTGGTGACGATGAAGCCCCGCAGGCCCCTGACCGCCGCCTGCGCCAAATGCCAGACGACCATGCTGTCTTTGCCCAGGCTGTTAGCCACCACTAAGTCATGGCCATACTCGTCGAAGGCCATCCGCGCCAGGTCGGTAGCACGCTGAACCTTCTCGGCGAAGTTCAAGTCTATGGCCAGTCTCTGAGGGTCGTCACCCTCGATGAAGTCAAACAGCCTTCCACTCATTTTGCCACCACCAGGTAGATGTCTTCGCCCGCCCGCTGCCCGATGCGGCGAGGCCCGCGGGTATGCCACTGCTCCCACGGGCGTTCACGGATCATCATGGCCACATTCCCGTCCTTTCAACCAGGTATTCGGCGAGGTCGTAAACCTCCCGGAGCGTGTACCGCCCATCCTCCCAGCGACGCCGCGGCGGAGCGGCGAAGCGGCGCAGCTCATCGCCCGACAGGCAATCGGCCTCGAAGCCGCAATGCTCCAGCAAAAGCGGCATCATCAGATCATACTCCGCGTAGAGCTGTGCGTAATCTACGCACAGGGTCCTGTCGGCGAAGCGATTGTACTCATCATAATGCTCATACTGTGCCTGCCGGTGATACGCGGCCCGCACCAGGGGTCGGAGCCTCTCCGCATCGCCGGGCAGGTCGCCGTAGTCGAGCACGATCTCAGCATCCGCCGCCCAGGAGGGCTCGACCTTCGGGTCCGCCAGCCAACCGCCCCCGACTTCATACCACTCCCAGCGGGCATTCCAGTTCTGATATGTTGGCCGCGGCCTCGCCAGCGACTTGAGGAAGCCCGCCAGCGACCGGCGCACCTGAACGAAGCGCACTGCCGGCCAGTGCTCCACCATCTCGTCATACCATGCCCATTCCAGGGTCTTCAGCCCGCCCGCACCGGGGAACTGCTCGTCGAATATGGTGAAAAGCTCGTGCAGGCGGCGCAGGTCCCCGCCCTCGGCAGGCCGTTCATTGCGGCCCTGCCACCGGCCCATCAGGTCCCGGCGCTCCCGCGCGGCCATGATGTGCCGGCAGCGTTGCAGAAACTCCTCGGGCCGCGCCAGGGCCGACCAGGGCTCGACGACGATCCGCCGCTTGTCCTCCTGGATCTCCCATGCCCGATTCAGCAGCCTGCAGATGAAAGTCGTGCCCGTGCTGTTGAGGCCGTAGATGACAATCATTTGTCGCCTCCAGGACGCTGCCATTGAGGATTGCGCGCGCCCCAGCCCGCCCACTTTTCGTCGAAGTGCCGCTGGCCGCGCTCGAAGCCCGTAGCGTCGGCGAAGCGGCGCGTCATGCCCTGGGCGTCCACCGTCCGCAACATCCCCCCGACGTGGTGGCAGACTATCCCGCTGTGGTGCAGGAAGCGCCAGCCCGCCTCAGCGATGCGGTAGTTGAGGTCCGTGTCGGCACGCCCCTGCAGGGAGGCGAAGGGTTCGACATAAAGCAGACCCTCCTGCCCCGGCTCCTCGACGCTGCGCAGGGCGCTCCGGCGCAGGATGCAGGTCGTGCCCGAATGCCCCGCATCCGCAACCCGCCCGTCGCCTCCCCCACCGGTCTCAAAGGCGGCCGCGCAGCCCGCCGCGTCGGGGCACAAGAGCAGCGCCCGCATCAGCGGCCCGGCCCAGCCGGGCGGCACCATCATGTCATTGTCCAGCAGGCTGATGAATGGGGCCGTGCCCTTCCGATAGCCGGCATTGCGGCCATGCGGCGCACCCAGGTTCTCCGGCAGGCGGATGACCTCCACGCGGCCCGGGCCGTGCGCTACGTCATACTCGTCGCGCACCCGCCGGAAAAAGTCGTGCGTGCCATCGTCGCTCCCATTATCCACGAGAATCAGGTTGTGCGGCACCCACGTATGTGTCCGGTAGTGATTCAGGCAGGCGACCGTCAGCGGCAGTTGATTGTGGGCCACGACCACGATGTCCAGCGGCGGCATCAGCAGCGAGCAGTACAGGTCGTAGTATTCGGCGGCCATGCGTGCCACGCCGTAGCGTTCGGCCACGGCCCTGGCCATGGGCCTGCGGCGGGCTTCGCGGCCTTCGTCGGCGAGGAGGGCCTTCAGTGCCCGGGCCATGGACTCGACATTGCCCTCGGCGACGGTTCCCCACTGCCCGACCATCTCCGCCTGGTAGCCGGGGCCGCCGGCGACCAGGGGGATGACGCCCGCACTCATGGCCTCCGCCGTCGCCAGGCCGAAGCTCTCACCCGCGCGGCAGCAGGACATGATGACATCGCTCTCGGCGGCGAGGCCGCGGGCCTCCCCCGCGGGCAGCCTCCCCGCATAGCATACTCGCTCGCCCAGGTCCCGGCGGGCTATCTCCGCCTCGGCATCAAAGTGCCGCCGATTCGCCGCGCCGATGATCAGACCCCTGGCCTCGGGGACTTGCTGCAATACATCGAGGTACAGCTCGGGGTTGCGCTCAACATCCAGGCGGCCGATGAATACCACCTGCTTACTCATCCGCCGCTTCGGGAAGGGCACGGGGCGTATGCCTGAGAGCACCGTCGCGTCGGTGTCGGAATGCGCGGCGGGCGAGACCCCCACTGCGTAGTCGGCAAAGTCGGCGCCATAGTGCGCCCCGCCCTGAAGGCCGTGAACGGTCACCAGGCAGGGCAACCCCAACCGCTGGGCCATCACCGCCCCGCTTTCGCGGCTGGCGTGCACCAGGTGGGGCCGGAAGTCATGTACAGCCTGCAGGAAGTCCCAGGACTTCTGCCGCGGGTCATCAGAGAGAAGCCGCACCTCGCCATGCTGGGCCAGGGCGCCGCCCGCGCCCTCGCGCGCCTCCTCGACGGTGAACAGCCATTCGATCTGCGCGGCGGGCATGGCCGCGGCTAAGTACTCGGCGAAGCCCTCCAGGCCCTCGCCCGCCGCGGCGAATAGGTGACAAATGACCCGCAGGGGCCCACCCGCCGCAGGCGGGTAGGCAGGACCGGGGAAGCCATGCCACGCCGGATGCTGGGGATCGGGGCCGGCCTCTCGGCGGGGCCGGCGACGCAGCGGCCACTGCTGCGGCCAGGCCGGGGCCTCCCACTCGACGCCCGGCAGCCGCCGGACCTGCAGGCCCATGCGTTCCATCCTCGCCGCCACCGCCGCGGGCGCAGGTGCCTGCGAGGCCGGCAGCCACGCCCCCACATTCACCAGCGCCGTCTTGTCCACGATGACCGCGCCCGTGGAGGCAATGCAACCCAGGCGACCATCACGCATTTCGTCAAGCAGGCCGGGCAGGGCGGCGATGCCCCCGTCGTCGGCGACGAAGGCCACGGCCCTGCCAGTGCAACGACTGACACCCAGGTTGGCATCCGCGCCGGGGCCGCGCTTGAGGCCCCCCAGGTACGCGTCGGCTCCCTTGGCGGCGCCCCCGACGGCCACTATCTCCGCCGAGGGAATGGTCTGCTGCAGGGCCCCGGCGGCGCTATCTGCGGGCTGCAGAAGCACCACCGACAACTCCGGAGGCCGCCAGGCGGCGAAGAACTTCTGTGGGGGTGCCTGATGCACCTCGGCGAAGCGCTCGTCATCAGTAGCAGCGAATGGAGGTATATCGGAAGGAGCCTGCGGACACGCCAGGCAGGCCAGGCGGTAGTGAGCGGCCAGCAGCCGTGCCCCCATGTCCGTGAGCGCGGCCGCCATCGTCTCATAATCATCGAAGCCCCCGACGGCCAGGGCCGTTTGGGGCCTCAGCGCCAGGGCGGCAATGACCTCCAGGCCGACAATGCCCGTGAGCTTGCCGTCATCATTGCCCGGCTGGAGCACCACGGCCCCAATGCTCGGATCGGCCAGGGCCTCCACCGCCACCTGTGGCGGGGCCACCACCCGCCCCTCGGCGGTGACGGCCAGGGCCCCCGTGTTCTCGGCGAGGAGGCGATTCAGCTCGGCGATGGAGCTAACGGACTTCGGGGACGCGGGGGTTGCCGAATGCTCTTGCGCTGCCGTACTGCCTGCCGTACTGCCCGCCATCGCCTGCTTGCCCATGAGCATTACGCGCACCATCCTACATTCGTTCTCGACGGACTCCAGCGCCGTGCGGACGGCCTCGGTCTCCCCCTGCTCATACACCATAACACACCGCGCGTTTGCCTGCAACCACTGAGCGTGCTTGAGCCTCGTGTAGGCCCTGGCCAGCCGCCAGTCACCGCGGCCCCGCAGCGACGCCCCGTGGCTTCGCCGCCAGAGCATTACATCCGGAGTCTGCAGGACCCTCGCGCCGGAGGCCAACGCCGCCACCAGCAGCTCGTAATCCTCGGCGACGGCCAGCCGCTCGTCGAGCCAGACCCCACTGTCGTGGTGCCACTGCCGCAGGGCCGTGACCGTGCCAGTCCGGAAGCTGCAATGACCGCCCGTCAGCACCATCTCTGGAGGCTGCGAGGGCGCGCCCGGGCTGCGCGTCCCCACGTCGCCACTGAACACCTCCTCATCACCATAAAGCAGATGCGCCCCCGCCCCGGCAAGCAGCCTCATGGCCGCGCGCGCCCGCCACGGCGGAGCCACGTCATCGGCGTCCAAGTAGCTGACGTATTGCCCCGAAGCGGCGGCAATGGCCGTGTTTCGCGCGGCGGCGACGCCACAATTCACCGAGTGCTGGAGGCCCACGACACGGCTGTCAGCGTCAACCCAGCGGGCAATCACCTGCGGGGTGTCGTCCTCGCTGCCGTCATCCACAACCAGGACCTCAAGCTCCTCGGCGGCGAGACCCTCCTGGGTGAGGGCGCTCCCAATCGCGGCGTCAAGCCACTGCCCGGCATTATACGCGGGGATGATCCATGAAAAGAGCACTCCCGACCTGCGCGGCAGGCGCGGGGCATCCACGCGCTCGATGCGCGGCAGGAACGCAATGCGCCCGTTATGGCATGATTGCGCTGGAGGAGCCGCCGTCATGTCAGGCGGAGCCTCCGAAATGGCCATGGTCGCATGTTGACTGTTGCGTACAAGCAGCCTCATCGCCCCGCCTTTCGCCCTAGTCATGTGCGGTGATAATCGCCCCGGGGATGCCCCAGCGCGCCCAGTAGATCGTCACCGTGGTCTCGCCATAGTAGGGGTCGCCGCCCGTCCCCACGTTGCGTACCAGGAAACCGAACCTGTCGGTCTGGGCATTCTCCAGCCGCTCGACGGCAAAGCCGCCGTCATCGGCGGGCTTGGGGTTATAGTAGTCGAGCAGCAGCGCCGCGCGGAATGTCACGTCCGCCGAGTGATCCACGTACACGAACTGCTCCTCGCCCTCGAGTAGGTCGGTGATTACCGTGTAGCCCCGCCAGCACTTGACGCCCGCGGGCAGTATCTCCACGCGGTCCAGGACCTCATTGTCGGGCGTGCCCGGGTTGCCCCCCACGTCCACCGGCAGTGTTCCCAGTAGGGTGCTGTTTGGCGGCTGCAGGTCCGCGGCGACGAACTGCAGCAGCCCCGCGTTGAAGGTCGTGGCATACGCCGGATCATCCTTGAGCGGCCCGCTCGTCGGCGGGTCGACACGCACGCACCAGACGTAATTGAGATGGTCATCTTGCAGGCCGCTTATCGCCTGAGGGGCCACGGTCATGCCCACGAAGCCCCCCGCCAGGGCCAGCGTCGGCCCCACCTGGCCGGTCTGCAGCACCTCCCCGCCCTGGATTACCCCATCGCCGCCGACGTACTTGACAGCCCCGTAAACCTGCCTGTCCAGACCGTCGGCAATCTTGTTCACATCCGCGTGGTGCAGCAGGCTCTGTGACTGCAGGTCAGTTATCAGCCTGGCGTGTTCCGTCCGTCCCATAGTGCCATCTCCCTATGTGAGGTAAAAATCCTCCATCGCCGCGCGGCTCAATTGCCCGAACTTCTTCGTCGAGCCGGGGAAGGTGCCGCCCCCCGCCCGGCCACCCGCCGTCCGCCTGGCCTGTATTCGCGCCAGGCGGCTGCGCGTTATCCTATCGAGCGCCCGCGCCACCACCAGGGCCTCGCTGCGAAAACCCTCCTTGAGCATCTCAGAGCCTCCTGGCCTTGATATTCGTGCCCGAACCATCCAGGTGGGGCGTCACCACATGCTGCAGGGACTCGATCATGTGCGGCGCCAGGGGGTTCACTCCATCGCCCTCCGCACCGAGTATGCGACAGAGGTCGCGCACCAGGGCCGTGGGCTGCAGCGCCGCCGAAAAGTACAGGTAGTAGTGATCCTCCTGGGCCTCGTCGTAGGCCGCATTCGCCGCCCGCAACGCCGCCTCGAAGTCATCATACCTCTGCCCCGAGAGTCTGTGCCACTGGCGCCTACCGGCGAAGAGGTCAACCGCGGGGTCGCGCTCCCGTTCCCAGTCGATGAACCAGGCAGCCACCTGGCGGCCGTATTCATCCTCGCCCGAGGCGATTACGGCCGTAGCCGGCTGTAGCGCCGCCGCCTCGCATTCGACGCGCCCCGCGTGCGCCGGGTAATCGCCGGTGAAGTCAAAGACGTGCTCGATGTCCGTAGTCGCCTCCCGCGGCGTCGTCGACCAAACTCCGGTGGGGCTGACGTAGACCTCCAAGCCGATCAGGCCGGCGATGGCCTGCATCAAGTCCCAGACGGGCGTGCCCAGCGGGGCCTCCGCGGTCCGCCACCAGGTGGGATTGTCGGCGGGACCGGCGGCGAGGGTCACGCCCCCATCGTCAGCCCAGGCAATCCGCGATGTGGGAATGCCCGCCTTAGCCGCGCAGTAAGACAGCGCGGCGTTGACCGTCAGGCCATCCAGGGGCATCCACCCCTCGTCGACCGTGCCCCCCCAGGCGGACTTGGCCACGATGCTGGCGTCCACGATGTCGAATGTCAGCTTGTGGGCCGTCCGCCAGCCAGGCTCCCCCTGGGCACGCGCCGAAATGACGTAGCCCGCCAACTGCGGTACGAGCGTGAAGCTCCCCGTGTGCCAGCGGAAGCCCACGTCTATCTCGATGTAGCGCAGCCGATACTCGCCTGTCAGCGGCACCGTCGGGTCCAACATCAGCTCCACGCTCGCCGTCCCGGCGTCAAGCTCCTGGGGCTTCTGCACATCCAGGCCCAACACCAAATCGGCGTCCGACAGCGATACGTGAGAGTGGGGCTGGAACTCCGTACGCACCGGCGGGTAGCCGAACTGCACGGCCAGCAGGCACGGGCTGTCATAGAATGCAAAGGGCGCGGCGGGCATCGTCATCACCTTCGGCTTCAAGGTCGCCCGATAGGCAAACCAATCGCCATGCGCCGGCCAGGTTGAAAGCTGCTCGATCTCGACGAAATGCGGATCCTCCTCGTCGCCCGTGTAGCTCACCGGCAGGTGGTAATGCCGACCGGCGAGACACTGATTCTGCGCAATGGTGCCGCTGCGGTCCTCGAAGAGCACAGTCGGCTCCGGCGAGTAGGTGCCCTCATATTGCTTCACCTGATGGAGGATCAGGCCCCCGGCCATGCCGTAAAAGCGGCAGGTCATCGGGCCGGAGGGCAACAGCACCTCCTCCTCGACCTCGATGGCCGTCCAGTTCTGTCCCGCATCGGTGCTGATGACCAGCCGCCCTCGGTAGTTGAGGATGACGACCTGGTAGGCCGCCGCGCTGGTGAAGTCAAAGAAATTGATGTTATCACTGCTGCCGCCTAGCTGGGCGACTTCCTGCCAGCCATCGCCGACCCAGCGATGCAGGGTGGTCGTGCCCCCCGCGGGGAACAGCAGCCCCCATTGATTGCCGCCGAAGGTCACGAACGCAAACGGCTCGTGCTTCTCCGGCGCGAACTCGCAGCGCACCGGTGGCAGTAGCAGCAGGTCGAATGCGCAATCCGCCCCCTCCGGCCAATCCCATTTGCTCTGCGCCGTGGCATTCACGTAGGGCGAAACATCCGACATCCACAGGAATTGCTGGTTGTGATAGGACGGCAATTCGGGCGTCAGCCAATTGTGGTCGGAGACCAGCCAGTCGGAAAGCTGGGTGTCATGCCGGGCGATGAGGGGGCGGGGTATCAGGGCCCCGAGCTCGGGGACATACAGCAGCTCGCTCTGCGTCACCTGCCCGAACTGCCGCGTGGAATACTCCGCCGTCTCATGACTCTCGCCGATGATGTCATAGACGACCTGCCCCACGTCCAGCAGGTAGCCCTCCGCCCCGCGATCGTACAGGCGCACGTCTGCCATGGGCGTGACGCGGAAGCCCTCCTCGAGGCCCGCTCGCATCATGTACAGATACCTGTCGGGCATGTCGCCATCGCTCCTATGACTGCCGCTTGTATACCGTTTCGCCGAGAGAGGTCACGCCCGGCACTGGCAGGTACAGTCCGTCAGTATCGGGATCGCCGCTGCCCGCCACGCGGTAGCCCTCCCCCTCGGCCACGACCGTCGGTGCGGGGCCGGCCCCACCATCGAGCCTGCCGCTACGCCACGCACCGTCTACGTCGCCCTCGGCGAGGTAGAGCGCCCCATCGGGGCCGCGCGGCGTCTGGGGCCGGAATCGCGAATGCAACACCCACGCCCGGGCCCTGACGCCGATAGCTTCAGCCACACCACTGAAGCCCCCGACGTAGGTTTGCGGCAATGTCAATAGCCAATCATCCCCTATCAGAAATCCTACATTCAAGGGATGGTAGGGAGGTTTGAGTTCTGGCTCCGGTTCGGGCTCTGGCTCGGGTTCCGGCTCGGGTTCGGGCTCTGGCTCGGGTTCCGGCTCGGGCTCGGGTTCTGGCCCCGGCTCAGGCGGCTCCCCACGCTCGTAGTAATCCGTTCCGTTATGCATCCCCGCCGGAAAGTATGTTCCCAGCACATCATGTTCATCCGTACCCGCCTTGAGCGTGACTACCAGGTTCTCGCCATCAAAAGCTGCGGTTACCTCATCCGCCCCCATCATGTACTCTATGTAATCGCCCGCAGGGGACGGCGGGTCAACCTCGCCCGACCACTTCTCGTAGAAGCACGCGGCCGGCATCGTCCCCAGGCCATCATGAATCTCCCAGCGGTTGTCTGCTGGGGCCCCATCATCCTTAGCCCAGTATATGTACCTATCGGGCATACTACTCTACCTTCTGGTATTCCAGAGTCACCGTGAGGCCGGCTGCCTCAACATCGGCGCCGGTGTTGTTTGTGACCTCAACGACGAAGCGCCGGGGCAGCCGCAGCGGCGGATTGCCGGCGGGCCCCATGGCCATCTGCTGTCTCGTCAGCGGCAGATATGACCAGGCCTGACCCCAAATGGTGAAGGTCTCCTCCGCGCCCGGTGGATAATCATTCCAGCCGGCAATGTCCACATATACGAAGGGATTCCACGCTAGGGTATTTTCCCCCATGTCATGAACATCCGAGGCCACGGAGTTGCCGGCATCTAGCGACGCCCCATCTATCAAAACGACCGTCTGCCAGGGATACGGCATGATCATTACCTCCTCAATCCGGCTCTATCTGATATGTCTCCGCATCGGGAACCGTAATCTCAATCTGGTCCGTCCGCCGCCCCGTGGGGCCGCTCCAGGGCCGCGTCACCGCCAGGCGGAGCCGCGAGGTCCGGACGGCACTGAAGAGTATCCGTCCCTGGACATCGGAGAATATGCGGGCGCCGTCTATCACCCCCGCCGCCGTCCCCGCCGCGGGCCAGAACAGCGTCGGAGTCTCGAGGGCCGTGATGTCAACCCAGCCCTCCTCCGCGCCGATGAGCTGCGTGGCCTTCTCGCCCGCTACGTAGCGCAGGTCCAGGTAGCAGTTGCATACGGCGGGGTCTGTGGGCGCCGGCGGCGCGGCGACGCGATTGATCACCAGGGGGCTGAGCACGCCCGCCGTGACGACCGTGACGGCATAGGGATTAGCCGGTGCGTAGAGGGGCGAGGGGCCAAGCCATATTTCGTAGTCACCCGGATCGAGCAGGAGGTTCATGTTGCCACTGAAGTCAGTGCGCCAGGAGGCAATGATGGCACCGGCTG
>LSQX01363183.1_pt1 | contig 12135 bp, 8 predicted proteins | sample 654561 | NCBI WGS metagenome assembly LSQX01 (sample SAMN04489861, study PRJNA283612) | anaerobic digester metagenome | isolation source: 4 biogas reactors fed with cattle manure at either 37C or 55C with and... | place: Denmark: Kongens Lyngby | collected 2014 | reverse complement strand
GGACATAGTCCCTCTGCTATAACACGACTTTTTTTGCACGACTTTTTTGCAGTGAAAACTGCAACTCGCTAAAGGTAGTTACTGCAAAAGAGGTTTCTTCTCACTTTACTGATCCTGCGTGGCCTGCTGCCCTGATCACTTCAGCCACCGCAGGCATGTCAAGCCAATTGCGTGAGAACATGGAGTTCAGCAAATCCTCATGTAGAAATCGATCATACTTCTCCAGCGCCTTAATAGCCACTTTGGATGCGATGGCCCCTGTTGAAGGCGGATTGACAAGTAAAGCTTGATATTTGTGTGCTAGGGACACAGGATCAGCCTTACTAAAGGTAAGTGCAATACCTTCGTCACTCACATCAAATCCGGCAAAGTGCTTTCCCAGCAAGGCAATCGTGCGGTTGGCCCTCGAACCTGTCCAAGTGAACCAGACAACATCCAACCCATCTTTCACAAACGCCTCGGTCATTATCCCCGAGTCTCGTGCCGCACGACGTGCTTGTCGAAGCATCTCTTTTGCTCTTTCGTCCAGGTATACAGGATAGTCATCAGTGCACAGTATGTCTTTCATCTTCGCGCGTATGCAAGGATGTATGTCTGCACCTAAAGAACTAGAGAAATACGGAAGCTTGCCGCCTTTGGATGGTTCTACAAGTATTTCTTTGCGGTCTGTGTCAGTCTCAATTATCTTCCAGCGTCGACCGGCCAGGATCAGGTATGTGTCAGCTCCCATGCTGGGTGATGCTGTAATGCTTCCGATCCTGTGACCTTTATGAATGACTTGCATTTCCTCACTCGATGCAAAAGCTGAGTAGAAGTCAAAGCTACGCACGATCCGCTCACCGTTCAAGCCCAGGATCAGTTCTCCCTCAGGAGTCTGCTCGATCAGATCCGTTGCTCCCATAGAGTTTAATATTGCCACGAATTCTGCTTTAGAGACATTGCCGAATGCCCCGTTCTCAATCAGATCACTGTACAACACTAGTGCCGTTGCCCCACCGCGTTCGGCAATAATGCTCATGACCTGTTGAACCAGTGTGGACAAATGAAATCGGTCCACATCCGGCGGTTCACACCATTTCTCAAGCATCATCTCCGTCATTGCGATGGATTGAAGCAGTTCCGGAAACAGACGATCCACCAGTCTCGACTTATCAGATGGTTCATCCTCTTCGATATAAACCCACATCTCGGATGCTTCGTTCCCTCGTCTGCCGCTCCGTCCCAGGCGCTGAGTAAGTGAACTTACAGACCACGGGCATCCGATCTGACCTACACGACTGACATTTCCGACATCGATTCCAAGCTCCAGCGTGCTGGAACAAAAAGTAGCTGTCGGCATATCAGAGCGCAGCGCATCCTCTGCTTCTTCCCTTTCGCTCTTCGACAAAGAACCGTGGTGAATGCGGAATCTGTCAGGAATGGATCGTCTCTCAAGCATACGTCTTGTAAGATCGGCATAGTATTCAAGACGTGCCCGGCTATTGGCAAAGATCAACGCCGTCTTACCGTAAAATGTTTTGATTATATCGTCCGTTAGCCTCAGGTCATCAGGCGTGGCTTCTATATCATCTAATGCGCGTGCCTCAGCGCCGGGGACATCTTCTGCTTGCTCGACTGCGAACGATCTCAAATAGCCTTTAATCAGATAGCGGACACTCTTCTCATTCTCGCCCTTAATAATTCCGACGTTCTGCGAATCTCTGGGGCAAAGCCACATCTTCGCGGACTCAATATCACCAATGGTGGCGGAGAGTCCAATGATACGCACTCTGTTGGCGCTGAACTTGGACAGTCGGGTGATCAAACTCTTCATGTGTGCTCCGCGCTCAGTGCCCATGAAAGCATGGGTCTCGTCGATTACGCAGTAGGACAGATGAGCAAACAGAGAAGGCAAAAAAGCAGAGCGGTTGACGAACAGCGATTCTATCGATTCCGGCGTTATCAGCAAAACCCCGGAAGGCTTCTTGAGCAAATTGCTTTTCGCGGACTGAGACACGTCACCGTGCCACTTGTGGACCGGTATGCCGCTGCGTTCACACAGATCTTCCAACCTGAGAAACTGATCGTTTATGAGAGCTTTTAACGGACCAACGTAAAGAGCCCTGATGCCTTCTTGACAATCATCTACTATGGAAGAAAGCACCGGCAGAAACGCGGCCTCTGTCTTCCCACCCGCAGTCATCGCAGTAATGATCAAATGGTTATCGCTCTGCAGGATTTCATGTATTGCATCGACTTGAATTGGGCGCAGTTCGGTCCAACGCATCCTGTATAGTTGCTCCTGCAGGGCTGGACTAAGAAGACTAAATGCGGTTGTGCCGTCAGTTCCCAAGTGTCCTTCTCCACCAATCATAGGCTGAAATGCGCAAGCTCGTCTGCATTGCCTGGTGTTTGGCCATCGTCGCCTGTTTCAGAAACTTCGGACACAGGCTCGGTTTCGAGGTCGGCAGTTTGTTCGATTTTCATCTCGCCAACTAATGATCTCCAGTCTGTGTCGGGATTCTGATCCAGCACCGACAGGAACCCAACGAAGCCTTTCACCGCGTCGCGAGGCGTGCGATAGAACTCCGCACCAAGGGTTTTGGCACAGTGAGCAAGAAACGACGAAAGCGCGTCATCAGGCACGATATGTTTAGCCGGATCCCCCAAAGCAAATACGTTTCTGATGTTGTGGAGCAGTACATACATGTCTTCCGGTGACAGGTTCGGAAGCCGGATGACAGGACCAGAAAGATCTCTGAGTTCTCCCACAGCAAAAGAATTGTCGGCAAGTCGAGTAGCAAGCGCTTCATAACTAGCCAGCCCTCGTCGCTTATCATCAAGGAATGAATCCGTCCCGGCGAATATGAACCCGATACCGGACACGTTTCCCTGCAGACAGTCATTGACAATCCTGAGAATCATTTCGTAGTTAGCATTTCTGGCCTGTGAGTTGTTCAGGCGATGGGAGAGAACACCCATCTCGTCAAAGTTCACCAGCAAGCCCGAATATCCAGCCATCCGAACAAAAGCAGCCATCAGCTTTAGATAATCGTAGATATTGTCATCATTGATTATCGAGCGCACTCCAAGATCCTGTCGTGCTTCGGTTTTTGTTGTGTATTCAGCTCGAAGCCACCTGATCGCACAGGCCATCAGATCATCGTTGTGGGATTGAAAGCCCTCATAGTACCGGCTTATCACAGTGGCGAAATCGTACCCGCTGACGAAGTCCTCCAGCGGCTTAAGGTGTTTGTGAATAGCCGCAGCCATGTCCGCTTCGCTGGTGCCGTCACTTCTGAGTTTGTAATCGAGATCCGATATCCATTTCTCGACCACACCAGGAATAGCGCCACCTTCTGGCTTTGAACGTATCGCCAGATTTGACATTAACTCGGCAAACAGAGACCGGGCTTGCCCTCCGGTAGCGCACAGTCTTCTGTCGGTGGTTATGTCTGCCTGCGCCACAACGAAACTCTTCTCCAAAGCAACCATTCGGGCGAGGTTCAGAAAAAAGCTCTTTCCAGCGCCGAAACGACCAATAATAAAACGCACGGTAGCGCCGTCATTATCAATCTGATCAAGGTCGTGAAGAATAGCTGTGATCTCTTCTTTCCTGCCAACCTGAATGTGTCTAAGTCCTACTCGCGGGACAACCCCCGCCCGAAGTGACTGAAGAATCGCATCTCTTTCTCTAGGTTTGATCGGACCACTCATACATCACCCTCCAATGATTTGTCTGTTTATGCTCAACGAATCGGACTCATCTATAAGGAAATCGCCGAGATGCTCATCCGACCAACTGTTGATTACTTCGATTGTGCTTGATGGCATCAGGCCGTGCTGCCTGACTAAAGAATTAAATTCATCTCGCGTCCACTCATCGCTGTCCAGCAATAAATCCAGAAGTTTATGATAGCGCTGATCCAACAATTCCAAAATTTCGGATGACACCAAAGACGTGTGCCCATCTGCAACGACCGCCGCGTTTGTCTGCTCACTCAGGTCCGCTGTGATACCCGGCCCGGACACGGATAGTATTGGTTCGTTATCAGGAATAATCTCTTGCATGGCTTCTCCCAATATACGCGAGACTTCTTTTGACTCATTTATCAGCCAACGTACTTTGTTATGGTCGATAGTAATAATTGGTTCGTCTATTGCTTTGGCCCTGGGTGGAATAGGCTCTCCGGGCCTTGTTGGGGCTGCAGTGGCAATCTCCACGGAACCATCCGATGAAGTAGAAATGTCGTTTAGAAGTGCAAACAAATCAGCCTCGTCGACTTCAAATGCCGCATAGGTCGACCTCAACACCTTGATCTCGTCTTTGGGAATCCCGCCATCAGCGGCGGCCAATCCGACAAGGAAATGGCACAGCATCAATAGTTGATCTTTGGAAAGCACGGCTTTCAACTGCGCTGCTACGGATCTCATCGATGGCGGATCAACCGAAAGAACCTCCCGGTACACCTCAAGCCGACGCAAGTCATCAGGTCCCAAACCGAATTCGGTTTCCAGGAAGTTAGTGATATGTTCAACCTCCTCTCCTGTGATCATGCCATCGCTCGCAGCCATAGCCACACCAAGTTTAAGCACCCTAGTTGCGGGTATGAAAGAATCATCGGCAGGCAGCGTCGGCTCGCCTTTGGGTCGAAAGATACCTACCGTGTCATCACATTTGTAAGCCTGTCCAGTGATCCGAAAATCCGGAACCAACACATATCCCACGTGATTCGCAGTCTCGGCAAGCTCCTCACTCTGCTTCGAAGTCAATCGCGGCTGCGATACCTGGTCTCCTATGGCGGCTATGTCGCTAACCTGAACCAGGGCCAGCCCATCCTTCACGATGTGTTCATTAACCACAGTATCCCATCGCGGCTTGTCCGGATGTTCAACTTCGGCTCTAAGTGATTCTGGAAGTGCGTTATAAGCTTCTCGTGAGTTGACATCAATGCCTTTCGCCAGCTTACGACTAAGAGGTCTGAGTTCGTCAATGCACGCTGTCCATATCTCGACCATCTTATTGAATTGGCTTGGCAACCCCATAACATTTGGCACCACGACATCTGTCATATGCTGAGATGACTTGAACGACGGAGTGGCGGTTTTATAGTGCAGCACAAGGGGCCGCGCCGCACACTGCAACAAGAGACCATCGCCGAATGCTTCTCTATACTTCGTTGCGAAAAGTTGCTCAAACTGTTCGGTTAATCTCTGGACAACGACGCTATTTGCAAACCGTACATCGTGCGATGCCAACAGATAAGCAAGCTTAGCCGGCAGAGGGCGTTGATGCACATGCAGCCAGGCCAGAGCAAACGACATTGGTTCTCCTCCTATACGGAAGAACGGTTCGGCAAAAGTATCGAACCAACCCTTCGCCAAACGATCAATGCCCCCTTTGGCTGCGACATAGGCGATAAAATTGCTTGCATATTTATTAAACGACCCGGAAAATGAGTACCTAGACAGCAGACGCAGTACTTCTGTAACAACTAGCCTGACATCTGCACCATCAACCAAGACTCTTCTTTCAAGTCCATAGAAGAAAAGGAATGCATAGCCTATATCATTCAGTGGTGAGGTGCGACCACTGGCCAGCCAGTGCAAGTAGTTTGTCCTTTGGTTTGGCGACATCCTGCTGTATTCCGGCCAGTATCCGAGCGCTCCTTTTAGTTCATCGGCCCTTGCACCGATGGACAAGCTAAAGTTTATACAGGAAGCCTCACAAAGTATAGTCTCCTCTGAAGAACAGTAAACCAGAGGGTCTGAAATCTGATACGGGCCTACGATCATTCGTGATCCAGTTCCTACCCATCGCATCTCTGATGACGCAGGAGGGTCTTCCGCATTCGAGATATGCGGAGCCGGAGGAGTTTGATGCTTTGGCGGCTGAACCCTGACTCTTCGACTGTTGGTTTCCAGTGCTTGAGACAAGGCAGTACCTATTGGGTGTTTCTGATTTGCTGTCTGGTCATCTATCGAAGAATCGTCTGATTGCTTATTCGCCTGTTTCAATATCCAGACGATCACAACGAGGGCAAGCAATAAGAAAAATGCTACAGGATAGTTGATTGCCAGCACCAGACATGCACATATAATGATGATTCCTACCAATGTATTCATATTGAGCACTCGCTAGATTTCTTGATGACATATATACTTATAGTAGTCTTGCCGTTTTCCACGCATATAGTCAAATTATAAGGCAGTCCTGCGTATTACTCAACCGTAGGAAACTCGACTTTTTTTGCTATGTGTTAGTTAGAATAAATCGTCAAAGCCGACTTTCACGGCTCCGCGATCTATTCGTAACGCAGCGACTCTATTGGATCCAGTTGAGAGGCCGCGCGTGCCGGATAGTAGCCGAAAAAGACGCCGATTAAAGCGGAGAACCCGAAGCCCAGAAGCACCGACCACAGCGTAACTGTCGTGTCCATTCCTGAGAACTTGCCTATGAGCGCTGACGCCAGCATGCCCAGCAGTATCCCGGTTATCCCGCCGGTCATAGCAAGCATGAGGGCCTCAACCAAAAACTGCGCCTGTATGTCCCGCCTGCGTGCTCCCAACGCTTTACGAATGCCGATCTCCCGAGTGCGCTCAGTTACTGAAACAAGCATTATGTTCATGACTCCGATGCCGCCGACGAGCAACGATACGCTTGCAATGCCGCCAAGCAACAGCGAAAGCGTCCTGGACATTTCGTTGGCCATCTCCATTATTTCGGCCTGATTGCGAACAACGAAGTCGCTGTCGGCTCCCTCAGCAATCCGATGCCGTTTATCAAGGAGCCTGGTTATCTGATTTGTTGCGCGATCCATCTGCTCCATTGAAGTCGCCTGCGCACTGATCGACCTAATATACTGCAGCCCAAAAAGCCTTCGCATTGCGGTGGTGACGGGCACAATGATCTGATCATCCGGATCGCCGAATCCGCCCGTGCCCTTGCTGACCAACAGCCCAACGACTTCGAACTGGATTCCCTTTATGCTGATTGTCTTGCCAACAGGGGACATCCGACCAAAGAGGTTTTTGGCCGTGGTCGGGCCGATAACCGCAACTTTTCTTACCGCCTTGACGTCACGCGATCTGAAAAACCTGCCTTTAGCCACCTTGTAGTTGCGAATGGCCGGGTAATCCGGCGTAGTGCCCAGAATGGTCGTATTGGTATTTTTGTTCTTGAACTTGACCTGCGCCCCTGACCCTGCTTCGGGAGCCACCTTGACAACTGCCGGACATTTCTCCGCGATAGCCTCGGAGTCTTCCAGGGTAAGTGTCTGTATGCTTCCCATTCCGCCTCGAACCGCCCCGCTGCGGGTCTGTCCCGACATAACAGTAAGCACGTTTGTGCCCATTTGCTGAATCCGCTGCATCATTTGCCCGCTCGCGCCTCCGGCCAGAGCCAGCATGGTTATGACCGCCGATACGCCGATGATGATGCCAAGCATGGTCAGCGCCGCACGCGCCCTGTTTGCCGACAGGCTTTCCAGCGCGATTGATATACTCTCGCGAAGACTCATTCTTCTTCCTCCACCGGCACATTTGCCAAAGCGACAGCAGCATCTATTGGATTATCAACCGGCTGATCCGACACGATATGTCCATCCCTGAACCTGACCACCCTCTCGGTGTGTCTGGCTATATCTTCTTCGTGAGTTACAAGGACGACTGTCTTGCCTTCTCGGTGAAGCTGCTGAAATATTACCATGATCTCCTCGCTGGTGCGGGTATCGAGATTGCCGGTCGGCTCATCACAGAGCATAATAACCGGACTATTGACCAGCGCGCGAGCAATAGCGACTCTTTGCTGCTGCCCTCCTGATAGCTCGTTGGGCTTATGGTGCATTCGGTCGGCCAGCCCTACCCGCTCCAATGCAGCCTTCGCACGCTCCTCGGCATCCGAAATATCTGAATTGTAAAGCAACGGCAGCATCACCTGACGCAGCGCAGGCCGCCGGGGTATGAGGTTGAACGTCTGAAAGACAAAACCGATCTTGCGATTCCTCACCGCGGCAAGGTCATCATCATCCATGCCTCCCACTTCCTGGTTCTCCAGGAAGTATGAACCTTCGGTAGGCTTATCGAGACAACCGATGATGTTCATAAATGTAGACTTGCCCGAGCCCGATGGCCCCATAATGGAGACAAACTCGCCCTGCCTGACATCGAGAGAGACTCCCTTGAGAGCGCGGACCGATATATCTCCCATTAGATATGTTTTTTGGAGATTTACTACACTGATCATTTTCGATCTCCTACATTGGTGGTGGCGGACCGCCGCCGCCCGGGCCACGGTTGCTGCGAGGTTTGGCTGTCGATCCTTCTTCCCGCAGGACGACGACCTCACCGTCTTTAAGCCCGCTGGCTATTTCGCAGTAGTCATCGCCGGTAAGCCCGACTTCCACTTTGCGGATTACCTGCTTGTCGTTTTCCATTACCGTTACTTCCGAACCGGAATCGGTCTCGCTGATCGCCTCTACGGGCACAAAAAGCACGTTCTCTTTTCGGTCGATTATAAAGTCGCAAGAGGCGTTCATCAGAGGTTTCAAACGGGGATCGGTCCGCTCCAGCATAACTGTTACAGGCACGGTGGTCACGTTCTGAGTAACCTCAGCCTTTGGAGCTATTTTTGTGACCTTTGCCTTAAAGAACTCGTCGGGGAAAGCATCGACCTTGACGCCGACTTCCTGTCCCATCCTTATCTTGTCGATATCAGTCTCATCTACGTCGACCACAACCTGCATGCGACTCGTATCAGCTATCTCGACTATGGTAATTCCTGATCCTCCGCCTCCGCCAATGGCCTGTCGTCCTCCCGTAACAATGGAGCCGGTTTCCACGTATTTTTTAACCACAACTCCTGATCTGGGAGCCACAATCGTCGTGTAGTCAAGTTGGGTTGCGGCATTCTCGACAGCAGCCCTTGACTTGTCGAGCTGTGCCCGCGCCTGCAGCACTTCCTCGCCTTTCATCCGGTTCTGATGCACAGATGACCGAGCGGTTGCAAGGGATGCCACCGCCTGCTTCAAAGATGCCCTGGATGCCGCAAGCTCCTTTTGTTTGAGAGAATCCTGGACTCGATTGGCCTCGGCAACTGCCAGCGCAGATTTGGCCTGCGTGACCTTTGACTGGGCATTCTTTATGTCCTGATCCGATTCTTCTTTAACCGTATCGAACTTGCTTTTGGCAGCTTCCAGTTGAGCTTTCGCACTGGCAAACTGGGCTTCTGCCGAATCAACCTGGCTCTGGGCGACGAAGCCTTTTTCCAGGAGAGCCTTCTGACGCTTCAAGGACTTGGATGCCTCGTCAAATGACGCCTCCGCCTGATCATAACTCGCTTTGGCAGATGACAGCTTCTGAGGAGTCAAAGCCGACTGGACCTGACTCAGATTCGCCTGTGCGGATTCGAGCGCGCTTTTGGCCTGCGCTATGGACTCGGTCGTCAACCTGGGTTGGAGTGACGCCTCCTGCTCAGCCTGCTGTAAACGCTGTCGGCTCGCCTCAACCGCCTGCTCCGCTCCCTCGATACTTGCAGTAGTCTGAAGCTGCTGCATTGTCAACGCCTGCTTGGATTGCGTTACTTTAGCATTGGAGCTTGTGTAGTCCGCTTTGGCCTGCTGCAGCGCGGCTATGGAGTCCGCAGGGTCAATTTTGGCTATCAGTTGGCCGGCTTCAACCTTGTCGCCTTCATCGACCGCCAATTCCACAATCTGCCCTCCGACGTTGGACCTGACCTCAACGGTCGTCAACGGTTCAAGGACTCCGTTACCGGATACGCTGGCCATTACCGTGCCGCGCTTCACTACGTCGGTCTGGACATCCAATGTTTTGGGAGCTGAGTTTCTTGTTCGCGCAATAAAGAATCCGACAATCAGAATTATTGCCAGAGCTATTATCAGGCGATTTCGTGCGATTTTCCTGGCTTTCACTTTGCACCTCTCTGCCGACCTACGGCGTATTCCATCTGGGAGATGGCTGTATAGTTGTCGTAGCGGGCTTGAACAACATCGCTTTGCGCGGTAATAACCTGCACTTCGGCGTTAAGTAGATCCAATACAGTCCCGAGTCCCAGGGAATATCTTTCCCGCTGGGCTTCATAATTGCTTTTTGCTGCTTGCAGACTGGCGTCACTTGCGGTGATTCGCTGCTTCGTATTGATGAGATTGAGATATGCCTCTTCGACTTGCGCGCGAATATCCCTGAGAACCTGCTGCTCCTGCAGTTGAGCGCTGGACTGATTGGCCCTGGCCTCTTTGTAGGCAGCGCGGTTTGCATTTCCATTGAAGATGTCGAATACTATTGAGCCGACCATCTGCGAACTGCTGGAGGTAAATCCTCCCTGTATCTGACGCTGGTAGTCAGCGGAGATATTCGGGCGGGGATATAGAGCAATACGAGCCGACTTGACTGATGCTGCCGAAGCTCCGGTTGCCGCTTTGGATTCGAGTATATCCGGTCGAGACTGCACAGCGGCGGCGATATAGTCGTCCAGGGATTCGATCGGTAATGCATCGTCATCGCTGACATCGAGAACGTCAAATCCGGGTTGAGATTCCAGACCCATAAGGTTCTGGAGTTGGATTATGGATGTGCGCACGCTGTTTTGCGCTGAAAGAAGGCTTACGTGTGCGCTGGCAAGCTGAGCCTCGACGGGAAGAACGTCGATCCTGGCAGCCTCACCTTCTTCGGCGCGCGCCACTACCTGATCCCGAAGGCCTTCGCTATACGTCACATTCGACTGCGCGACAGCGGCGAGATGACGCGCCCGGAGAGCCTCATAGTAAGCCTTGCTTACGTTAAACACAACCGACTGCTGAGTCCTCGACAGCCCAGCCGTGCTCTGAGTTACCCCATAATTTGCGTGTCGGACACCCGCTTCGCGCAGCCCGCCATCCCAAACATTCTGCGTCACCGCAAACGCCGTCCCCGTAGTTGACTTGTTCAGCACTCCGCCTGATCCCCAAACGAAAGTGTTGTTTTGCACCGACATTTGAGGCAGATAGCTGCTTTTGGCGCTCGTTGAACGGCTTTTTGCCGCAACCACATCATTTTCCGCCGTAAGGATGGCAGTGCTATGAGATAGCGCCGTCGATATGCAGTCGCTCAAAGACAACGGACTCGCCTGATCTGCCGAATCCGCAGTCACAGGCAGGCACAAGACAGCCATCAACAAAAGCGCGAGGATGTGCCTGTGCAGTAACTCTGAAGGGTTTTTCATTTCAACCTCCAATCACAGTCCAGTTTACATACTGAACGTTCAGTCCGATCACTGCGATAAAATAAATACCTGCATCATAATATGCTTGAGCAGGTAATGAGAACTACCAACACAACCGGGCCATAAACCCGCCGCCTCAGCTAATCTGTAACTGCCAGACCCTTTTTCAGGATACTCATGGCAAAATCTATGTCCTCATCCGGGTCGTCATCGTACTGACCCTGGATATGCATCATCACCACGGAATGAACCATCGCCATTATTATGTGCACGGCCTTTTCCGGTCGCACGCTGCGGAGTTCTCCCTGTTCGATTCCCTCTTCAACTATCAGCTTCAGCAGCGATAATACTTCCTTGAAGTGTACTCTGACGTCGAGATCCGGCGTCAGAGTGCCTTCTATTTCCGCCCTCATTGCGATGCGTCCGACGTTTGGACGGTCTACATGCAATTGCCGAAACTGCACCACATACCATCGAATCCTTTCAAGAGCCGTGCCCTCATACGAGCGAGCCGATTGAGCCGCCTCTATGATGAGCTGGCCGAACCTTCGAAGGATCGAATCGTGAAGAGACCGCTTGTCCTTGAAGTGGTAGTATATCAGAGCGCGTCCCACGCCCGCCGCTTCGGTGATGTCGCTGATGGATGTCGCGGCAAAGCCCTTGTCGGCAAATAACTGTCCGGCAGCGTCCATAATCCGCTGCTTCCCGTCAGCCTGTTCATGCAATTGTTTTTTCGGTTGGCCGGTCACTTATCGCAGTCTCCTTTGCTATAGACTGAACGGTCGGTCTAATTGTTCCACACATAAATAAGTTTGTTAAGTTATTGCTCTGGCAGTAACAGCTCACGAATGATGAGATCTAGAGGTTAGAGGTTGGAAGTTAGAGGTTAGAAGGGATTATTGAGAGGATTCGCGTAGCCTCCAAATTTTGTCATTCCG
>LSQX01311464.1_pt1 | contig 12137 bp, 11 predicted proteins | sample 654561 | NCBI WGS metagenome assembly LSQX01 (sample SAMN04489861, study PRJNA283612) | anaerobic digester metagenome | isolation source: 4 biogas reactors fed with cattle manure at either 37C or 55C with and... | place: Denmark: Kongens Lyngby | collected 2014 | reverse complement strand
CAAGAAAACTCAGGACATACACCCCACCTCTTGGGTGAGGCATTAAGCTGGCACGATCGCTTCAAGAAAACAGGTAGCATGAAAATTGCTGCTGAAGAAGAAAGCAAGACTGAATAACTAACTGCTCAGCTATTAAAAAACTAAAAAGGGGTCTGACAACGTATGTCCGACCCTTTTTTTTAAAACTCAATATAAGCCACCATATATTTTTTGATACAAATACGGTATTATCACACCGAGGGCTAATAAAGCCATGTTTCATTTATTTAATAACCATCACCATTAAAGGTTAATTTTCAGATTTTTTTATAATCTACTTTGAGAGAGACATATGATTAAACGTTCTGTACTACTTGTAGCCACTGCTTTTGCTCTAGCAGCTTGCTCTGACGATAGTAATAACACCGCATCAACGACATCTGAAACAGCTGCACCAGAAGCAATCGCTGATAACAAGTTAGAAACCCGTTTTGTGACCATCGCTACTGGTGGCGCCTCCGGCCCATACAATATTATCGCCACCTCACTAGCGGATGAATTCAGTAAAGCATTCGGCGTCAACTCCAAAACTCAAACTACTGGTGCATCTGTTGAGAACATCAACTTATTAAACCAAGACAAGGTTGAGATGGCTTTTGTCATGAGTGATGTGTTAACTGATGCGATTAATGGCGAAAACAGCTTCCCTGCTAAAATTGATAAAGTACAGCAAGTTGCTGCGCTTTACCCTAATTATGTTCAAGTAGTGACATCTCAGCGTTCTGGTATCAAAACCTTAGACGATCTTCGTGGTAAACGTGTAGCTGTCGGTGACCAAAACTCCGGTGTTGAGGTCAATGCTCGTAACCTGATTAACGGTTTTGGCATGACATACGATGATCTACGTGTTGATTACTTAGGCTATGCAGAAGCAACCGACGCACTCAAGGCAGGGCGTATTGATGCTGCGTTCTTAACCAGTGGTTTGCCAAATGCCTCTTTGATGGAGCTAGAGCAGAGTTTTGACTTGCAAATCGTTGAAATCCCAGCTGATCGTATCGCTGAAATTGCACAAGATAAGCCATTCTTTGTTTCATTGAACATTCCTCAAGGCACTTATGGTAACGAAACCGATGTGGCAACCGCTGCTATTCAAAATGCCTTGGTAGTACATAAAGACATGAGCGAAGATGATGTATACAAACTAACCAAAACTTTCTTTGAAAGTCTACCGCGTCTTGAATCTGCACACCAAGCAGCCAGTGGCATTAGCTTAGAGGGTGCCCAAGCAGGCTTAGTTGCTCCCTTACACCCTGGCGCTAAAAAGTACTATGACGAAGTAGCGGCTCAGTAATCCTTAACAGACAAGCCTCTTGTTAACCCAAGAGGCTTTGATTATGCTCTCTAGATATCGAGTTCTAATCACGTTTTTGATTGTTTTTATGCTCTGTAATACGGCTTATTTTTTATGGCCACAAAATCGCATAAAAGTTTCATTTTTAGACTCTGTTTGCTATCTAGAGGACTCCGAATTCATTTTGCAGTGGCGACACTCAGTCGAGCTGCAAAATTGGCAAGAACACTATCGTGCATCTTCTGACCAGTTGTTTTTAGAAGCAAGCTATATGCAAACCTTTGGAGCAGGTACACCATCATCTGGTGAAATAATACAAGCTCCTGAGGGTTATATCGGTTTGCGTTCCGGGGTTGTATTACCTTACTTGAACTGGGTAGTTTCCAGCAATATGCAGGGCGTTTTAATTAACTCCAACGGGGTCTGGAAGATCTTTCAGATAGTGCCTGATTACACTGAAGTAATAATCAAGCCGTTACAAGCGGCGCGTATTTTTTTCTGGTTAGGAAACAACTGTTATGACTATGGATACTTCTCAAGCGACTACCAAAAGTAGTCAGGAAATCCTAGAAAAATTTGACCGCGAATCGGTCACTCGCCAACCGAGTAGCCAAACTATTCGCTGGCTCATTGCAGCTATTGCGATTTTTTATTCTTTATTCCATCTTTATATGACGTTTTACCCTATGCCCACGTTGATTGTACGTTCAATCCACGTGGCTGTAGGTGCTGTATTGATTTTTCTGGTCTACCCACCCACTCAAAAAAGTAGTCGTTCCAAAGTAGCTTGGTTTGATTGGCTCTGGATTGCTGCAGCTTTAGCTGGCATGTTCTATATCATAGGTCAATATCAAAACATCATGACAGTACGTGGCGGCATTCCTAATAATACCGACATCTTTATGGCTATCTTAACTGTCATTGTCGTATTAGAAATTGGTCGCCGTATTACTGGCTGGATTCTACCCATTTTTGCCTTAATATTCTTGAGTTACCCCTTTTACAGTCATATGCGTTTTGTACCAGATCGATTAGCAACTCGCTTCTATGATTTGGGTGACATTTTTGGTCAACTCTATTTAAAAACCGAGGGTTTATATTCCACTGCCGTAGGCGCTTCTGTTGAATTTATTTTCCTATTTATTTTATTCGGAGCCTTTCTGTCACGCTCGGGTATGGGTCAGTTATTCAATGACTTAGCATTAGCACTAGCAGGTAGTCGCCAGGGTGGTCCAGCTAAGGTCGCTGTTATTTCCAGTGGTTTTATGGGTAGTATTAATGGTTCAGCTGTAGCAAACGTTGTAGGAACCGGTGCTTTTACCATTCCTCTAATGAAAAAAATCGGTTACAACCGCAACTTTGCTGGTGCAGTAGAGGCTAGCGCCTCAGTTGGTGGACAAATTTTGCCACCGATTATGGGAGCCAGTGCATTTATTATGGCTGAAACCACCGGAGTTAAATACAGCACGATTGCCTTAGCTGCTTTAATTCCTGCCCTACTCTACTACTTCGGTGTATTAGCTCAAGTACACTTCCGTGCAGGTAAAGAAGATCTCAAGGGCGTACCTAGAGCAGACTTACCTCGCGTCAAGGATGTCATGAAAGCTCGTGGCCATATGCTTTTACCCATTGTGGCACTGGTGGTGATGTTAGGACAATCAATTCCTATCGGTTATGCCGCAGCTTATACGATCGGTATTACTGTCGTTATCAGTTGGTTACGCAAAGAAACCCGCATGGGTATTAAAGAAATTCTTGAAGCTCTAGAAGACGGTGCTAAGCAATCCTTATCCGTGATGGCTGCTTGTGCAGTTGTGGGTATTGTAATTGGTGTGGTTACCTTAACCAGTTTTGGTAATGTCATGACATCGCTCATCGTTTCCATGGGGGCAGGTTCACTCTTTTTCACCTTAATACTCACTATGTTGGCCTCTATGGTCTTAGGTATGGGCTTACCATCAATCCCAGCCTATATTATTACTGCCACCATGGTTGCTCCTGCATTAGCAGGCTTTGGCGTTCCAGTTATTGTTGCTCACTTATTTGTATTCTACTTCGGTATCTTTGCAAATATTACGCCACCGGTCGCTTTAGCAGCATTTGCAGGCGCTGGTATAGCAGGCGGTGATCCAATGCGCACCGGTTTCTTATCTTTGAAACTAGCTTTAGCTGGATTTATCGTTCCTTTCATGTTTGTTTACAACCCAGATATGCTAATGATTGATGTAAGAGACATTGCTGTAACCACTCGCGAATTTGCCAGACCGCATTGGTTTAACATTGCCTCTGTTGCTATCACTGCTTTTGTAGGCGTGATGGCATTGTCAGCAGCTTTAGAAGGCTATTTCAAAACCAATATGCCTATATGGCAACGTATCCCGATGGCTTTTGGTGGTTTGATGTTGATTATTCCTGAAACAATTACCGATATTATCGGTATGACTATTGTGGTTGTTTTCTGCACTCTTAACATCATGCAAGCAAAACGCGAAGAAGCACTTATCACAAGTTAGCTATTTCCGATCTAGCAATACGCTAAAAACCGGCACAAAATTTATACCTTTGTGCCGGTTTTTTTACATCATTAAAACTAAGCAATACTAGCATCTTCATATTAATTTAATCTTAAATTAATATGCTAATTCATAATAGTGCAACATAATCTAGCTACACTTTACACGTTGTAACTCCCACCTCATCATGATTATTATTTAGGAAGTGTGAAATGAAAAAGTTTTTTCCTAAACCATCTTTGCTTGCCTGTCTTGGTTTAGCCGTGAGTTTAAGCTCAGGCGCGGCAATTGCCGAAGACTCGATTCGTGCTCAAGTATATAAAGCACCTGAATTTGTAGAAGTAATCGAAGCAGCAAAAAAACGTCAAGCTAATAGTGTAGCTACCACTGGTATCGAAGTTTTGCCGATTGACCAAGCTAAATTCTTACGTGGTCAACACTTTGACTTTGAAGTTGAAGTATTAGACAAATCAGAAAAAAACACAAAAATCACTATTAATGATAAAGACATTGAAGAGTTTTTTGATACTAAATTAACTCGCACTGTCCACGAAGACTATATTTCCTATCGTCTAAATGACTTACAGTTCACTGAAACTGGCAGCCTTAACGTAGTGATCGAATCAGAAGTTGATGGCGACACTCGCAAACGCGAAATCAACTACGAAGTTGTAGACCCAAAGTCTGAAAACCGTGCTAAAAACGTGATTCTGTTTGCTGGTGACGGGATGAGCTTGCAAGTTAAACAAGCTGCTCGCATCCTCTCCAAAGGTATTTACGAAGGTAAATACAACGACTTATTAGCCATGGAAAACCTAGAGAACTTGGCACTGATCACAACCTCAGGCTATGACTCTATCGTGACTGACTCAGCTAACTCTGCCTCCGCTTACAATACCGGTCATAAGTCCGTAGTCAATGCGATGGGTGTGTATGGCAACCGCACAGCAGATACCCTGGATGATCCAAAAGTTGAAAATATTAACGAAATCATTCAACGCACCCGCGGTATGTCGATAGGTGTCGTCACTACATCTTCGGTCACTGATGCAACCCCTGCTTCTACTTCTGCACATACTCGTCGTCGTGCTGATCAGGATTATATCGCCCATAACTTCCTCAATGAAAGTGTACGTCCAGAAGTATTACTTGGTGGCGGTGCACGCTACTTCTTGCCTTTATCACAGCCAGGCTCTCGTCGCACTGACGAAATTGATGTGATAAAACAATTTGAAGACTTAGGTTATCAATTTGCTGGAAATCGCAAAGAGTTACTTGAAACAAGTGACGATAAGCCACTATTAGGCTTGTTTGCCATGAACAACATGGACGTCTATATGGATCGTGAACATATTCCTAATCCTGAGGTCGTCGGTGACTTTAACGATCAGCCAAACTTGGTTGAAATGACTGCCAAAGCATTGGATATCTTATCCAAAAATGATGATGGCTTCTTCTTGTTAGCGGAAGCAGCATCCATTGATAAACAGTTGCACACCATGGACTGGCACCGCGCAGTATATGACACCATTGAATTTGACCAAGCTATTGCCTATGCAAAAAACTGGGCCGAAGAAAATGGTAATGACACCTTAATCATTGTGGTTGCTGACCACTCACACGGTGTCAGTATTACGGGTACTTATAGTGAAGAAGACGGCGGTGTAGGCCGTGAAGCTGTACGCACTTATGGTGATGCTAAGTGGCCTAACTTTGTCGATGAGGACGGTGACGGCTTCCCAGACAATCCTGACCCAAGTATTACTCTAGCCATGCAGTATGCCAACTTTCCTGACCATTATGAAAACTATCGCTTCTTGAAAAACCCTGTAGTACCAGGTTTAGCGGATGCGGACGGTAAAGTGTTTGCTAACGAAGCACGTAAAGGTCATGATGATGCACGCATGGTTGAAGGTAACTTACCTCAGTACAAAGAAACTCAAGAAGTTCACTCTGCTGACGATATCGTCTTAATGGCAGGTGGTCCAGGTTCTGAATACTTCCGCGGCGTAATGGATAATACCGAAGTGTTTTACGGCATTATGCAGGCGCTTCATATTGATGCAGTGGAAGACAAAGCCGATAAATAATTTGGCACTGTAATTTTATTAAGCTCCGGACCTTAAGTCCTATAAATACCGATAAGCTCCGAGAGGACTTATCGGTATTTTTAATGAGTAATTAGTTTAACTATGAAACTATCTAAATTTAAAGCGTTTATAGCAGCCTTATTGTTGCTCATGCCTACTTTCCATCAAACTGCGATGGCTAAAGCTGAAAACTTACGATTTGCCGAGATGTACGATGGCATTACGGTAAGGGGCATCGTACTTTCGGATAAATTAAAAAATCTGGAAGGTAAAAAAGTCAAAATGATGGGTTTTATGGCACCGCCGTTAACCCCCACCATTAACTTCTTTGTCATGTCACAAATTCCTATGGCTATTTGTCCCTTCTGCTCTAGTGATGCAGACTGGCCGGATAATATTGTCGTCGTCAAAGTCAAAAAATCACTAGTGGCTCTACCCTTTGATCGCATGATTGCGGTCAGCGGCACCCTAGAAGTCGGTAGTGCTGTCGATGAAGAAACAGGCTTTGTAAGTCTAGTACGCATTGTGGCTGACAGCATTGAAACGGTTAACTAAGGAGCAATTGTGATTCGTCTGCAAAATCTTAAAAAGTTCTATCCCGATGGCCGTGACAGTATCTGCGCCCTTGAGTTAAGCGAAGCCACTCTTGAAAAAGGCAGTCGTTGGGCACTAGTAGGGCCCAGTGGTTCGGGTAAATCCACCCTACTTCATTGTCTCAGTGGCCTAACCCCCGTCAGCGAAGGCAGCATTGAAATAGACGGACAGTTAATGAGTAAAAAAAGCCCTAGGGAATTAGCCCAATGGCGTGGTAAAGAGGTCGGCTATATTTTTCAAAACCTCAGTTTATTACCTGCCTTATCAGCTGAAGACAACGTCTATGCTGGCGCCTATTTTGCCGGATTAAAAAAAACAGAGACCTTAAAAAAAGAAGTACAGGAAATTTTTCGTCAAATGAATATGGCCGAGATGCAACACAAACATCCTCGCCAATTAAGCCAGGGACAACAACAGCGAGTGGCGATTGCTAGAGCTTTAGTCAAAAAGCCCAAATACATTTTGGCCGATGAACCAACGGCAAGCTTGGATCGCGAGACAGCCAATCAAGTCATGCAATTACTACTGAGCTATAGCAAAGAACATGGTACGACACTACTCATCTCTACGCACGATCCTGCTGTACAGGCTCAACTCGATCATGAGCTACGTTTAGGAGCTATTTAAATGTTAAGCAAAATTGCTTTTAAGGAATTGTTATTTAAACCCTTTCAAAACCTGATGCTCATTGTCCTGATTGCCTTAGCTATTGCTGCCTCAGTTCTCGTTGTTTCATTAAATCAAGGATTGCAAAAAGGATTAACCACAGCCACCGCTCCCTTTCCACAGCTAATTGCTGCCAAAGGCGGTAGTAACCAAGTGATCCTCAATACCGTCTTTTTACAAGACGACCCAGTTGGTAATGTGTCATCTGATGTGTTTGAAGCCGTACAAAATAGTCCCCATGTAGAACAGGCAATTCCATTGGCTTTTGGTGATAATTATCGTGGATTTAAGGTAGTTGGAGCATCTGAAGAAATATTTTCTTTTATCCATCAGGTCACTAAAGAGCCCTGGCTAAGCGTTGCCGAAGGGCGCGCTTTTAACGCTCCCTTTGAAGTAGTTATCGGCTCTAAAACCGCACAGATGGCGGAACTAGCTATTGGCGATACCTTCCGTTCCATCCATGGTGCCAGTGAATATGGAATGGCTCATGAGGACATTTATACAGTGGTGGGCATACTAGAGCCTATCGGCGGACCTTATGATCAGGTGATTTTAAGTTCTATTGAGTCAGTCTGGATCGCCCACGATCACGATCATGAGCACGAGGAGCATGGACATGAGGGAGAGGAAGCGCATGACCATGAACACAGCAGTCATGGTGAAGTGACAGCGATCTTGGTACGTCCCGCCGGCTACGGTGAAGCCATGCGTCTTGCTCAGGAGTATCAGAGTAGTAGTAATGCCCAACTCATCTTCCCTGCTCAAGCCGTAGTCAGGCTATTTAGTATGATGGGCCAAGGTCAGCAGCTATGGAGCTATTTAGGCGGTTTTTTAATTGCCATTGCTCTCTTACTGGTTATGGTCACACTGTATTTATCCGGTTTAAATAGCCTGCGTGAGCGTGCTATTTTACTGAGTATGGGCGCAACACCGCGCGAACTTCTCAAAATCAATTTACTGCAAAACACCATGATCATCGCTGTTGGCGGGCTGATTGGCTATCTTGGTGGTTATGCTATTTATATCGGTATAGCAAATTTAATTAATCAACGTACCGCCATCGAACTGCCGTTGAGCTTTATGAGCACACCATTTTTAATCGCACTAGCAACGGTTGTTGCCGGCCTAATTGTCAGCATCATCCCTGCCTTCTTGCTTAGAAGGAAAAATGTCTTGCGATTCCTCTAAATAATCTGATGCTCACATAGCAAAGGGCCAGCTCAATTGAGCTGGCCCTTTGTGGTTCAAACGATAAAAAGAAAATTACTTGGCTTTTCTTTGGTCTGAACGCAAGAAAACCAAGCTATCGTCAGTAGAGGCATCAGCATCAAAGCGATAACCCTCTTGATTGAAGTCCTTTAAACCATCTAGACTATCAATGCCATTTTCAATGGCATAGCGACACATCAAACCGCGAGCACGTTTAGCACTGAAGCTAATGATTTTATAGACACCATCTCGCTCCTCTTTGAATACACACTGAACTACCGGATACTTTAAAGTAGTTTTTTTCACGGCCTTAAAGTACTCTTCAGAAGCCAAATTAACCACGACTTGGCTCTCGTGTTGAGCTAACTGCTGATTAATATATTCAGCGATTTGTGTATCCCAGAACTCGTAGAGATTCTTGCCTTTATCAGTCGCTAGGCGTGTACCCATCTCTAAACGATAAGGACGCATCAAGTCAAGCGGTTTCAAAACACCGTACAGACCACTCAGAATCAACACATGCTCATTAGTCCACTTTAACTGCGACATGCTTAATGTAGGCGCTTCAAGCCCCTCATAGACATCACCATTAAAAGCTAAAATCGCCTGACGTGAATTTGACTGATCAAAATTAGGTTCCCATTGCTGATAACGCTCCACATTAAGCGCAGCCAAGCTTTCACTTAACTTCATCAGATCGGCAATATCCTGCTCTGATTTGGTTCTTAACACCTCTATTAATTCAGTAGCCTGCTCGACAAATAGCGGCTGCTCAAAGGGATAATCCTCCGCTAGAGGACTGTCATAATCCAGCTTTTTTGCTGGTGAAAGTAAAAACAACATGTAAAATCCTTTTTGCTTAATTTAACGCTAAATAACTACTTGTGCTGCCTATTAGGCTTCAGGACTTAGTACTTCAAGGCCACCCATATAAGGTCGTAAAACCTCAGGGACGACAATGCTGCCATCTGCCTGTTGGTAGTTTTCCATCACTGCAACCAAGGCACGGCCTACTGCCACACCGGAACCATTAAGCGTATGAACAAACTCATTTTTCCCCTGACTGACACGATAACGTGCATTCATGCGGCGAGCTTGGAAAGACTCGGTATTTGAACATGAAGAAATCTCACGCCAGGTATTTTGTGAAGGTACCCACACCTCGATATCGTAGGTTTTAGCGGCACCAAAGCCCATATCACCTGTACATAAAGTGATCACACGATAAGGTACATTTAATAACTGAAGCACCTTTTCAGCATGCGAAACCATGCCTTCCAAGGCCTCATATGAGCTATCCGGATGGACAATCTGCACCATCTCTACCTTATCGAACTGGTGCTGACGAATCATCCCACGTACATCACGTCCCCCACTACCCGCCTCTGAACGGAAGCATGGCGTATGTGCAGTGAGTAAAATCGGTAACTCCTCCGGCTCCAGAATCTCATCACGTACCGTATTGGTTAGACTGATTTCAGAGGTGGAGATCAGATACATCTCCTCTTTAGCCTTATGTTCTTCAGCGTCCTCTTCCTCGTCGTCGCCACCCTTGGTGACCCAGAACATATCGTCCTTGAACTTAGGTAACTGACCGGTACCATACAAAGAGGCTTTATTAACAATATAAGGGGTATAGCACTCGGCATAGCCATGCTCAGATGTATGTAAATTAAGCATAAACTGCGCAAGAGAACGGTGTAATCGGGCAATGCCACCCTTCATAAAGCTAAAACGTGAACCGGACAGCTTAACCGCCATCTCAAAATCCAGCCCCAGCTTTTCACCCAAACTCACGTGATCAGCTACATCAAAAGGCAAGTCCTCGGGAAATACATCCTCACCAACCAAGCCTTGACCCGGAATCCAGCGACGCACCTCGACGTTATCATTTTCATCGGCACCAACCGGCACAGACTCGTGAGGCAAGTTCGGAGTAGACATAAGGATATGATTCAGCTCCTCACGTAATGCAGAAAGCTCCTCTTCCATGCCCTTTAACTGCTCAGGGATGGCTTTGGACTTGGCCATGACCTCGGAGGCATCAAGACCCTGGGACTTTAACTTACCAATTTCCTTGGCTAAGGAATTGCGACTGGCCTGAAGATTTTCTGTCTGGACCTGCAGCTCCTTACGACGAGTTTCCAGTTCATTAAAACGAACCACATCAAACTCAACGCCTCTACGCGCTAAAGTGCTGACAACAGTATCCAAGTCTTTGCGTAATAATCCGAGATCTAGCATTTACATTTTATCCATTGAATAATTTTTAATACGGTTTTCTTTGCTATTAAATACAGCATAACTAACCCTTAAGTATAACAAGGCTAGGTTGCCGTGATGAGTAGATAAGGGGATAAGTATTTAGTAATAAAGTACTCAACTTCTAAAAACTTATTAACAATAAGAATAATAACTGTTCTCATTCGCTCCAAATGATATATGATGTTAGTCGTCGTTTTTTAATTTCAATTTAAGTCGACGTAATCTATTAATTTTTGTAGTAACTAATTCCTATCTAAATTTAAAAGGATGATTATGAAAAAAATCTTTCAAGTAATGACCCTAAGCGCTGCATTAGCGGTTGCCGCCCCAAGCATGGCTTTTGAGTTAGAGCATACGACTGGCACCATCAAAAGTGACAAAACACCAGAACGTATTGTTAGCTATGACTTATCAATTCTTGATAGCTTAAATGCGCTAGGGATTGAAGCAGTTGGTGTACCAAATTCTAATTACAAAGATGACTTAGCAAAATTTGCTGACGTAACAAAAGTTGGTACATTATTTGAACCAGATTATGAGGCACTAAAAGCACTAAAACCTGATTTAATTTTTGCAGGTGGTCGCTCAGCTTCTGCTATTCCAGAACTTGAAAAAATTGCACCCGTTGCAAATTTAACTAACAATAACCAGACCTTCTTGCAAGATTTCCATAAAAACACTTTAGCTTTAGCTACTGCTTTTGATAAGACCAAAGAAGCTGAAGAAGGTCTTGCTAAAATTGATAAAGATATTGCTGACTTACAAAAACTAAACGCAGGTAAAACTGGCGCCTTCTTTTTCGTCATGAAAGGCAATGTCATGCCACACGTTGTTGGCGATCGCTTTGGATTTGTGTATGAATTGACTGGTTTGGAATCCGTTCTACCAGCCAAAACAGCTGAAGAGCTTGCCGCTCCTGCTGCCAGACCAGCACCAGATAGTCCAGAAGCTAAGGCCGCTGCTGAGAAGCGTGCACAGCAAATAAAAGATATCGCCAAAGCTGACCCAGATTGGCTCATTGTATTCGATAGAGCAGCCATTAGTGGTGGCGAAAATGCCGGTGAGAAGACACTTGCTGAGCATGCTGATTTAAGCCAAACATCAGCCTTCAAAAATGGTCGTGTGGTCTACGTTGATCCAGCACGTTGGTACGTCATCACAGGCGGTTTAAATAACTTAAAATTCCTTACCGGTGATTTCTTAGATAAGATGAAATAAATCGACGCTAAGGCATTAAGTTAATAAAGCCCAAGCAATCGGAAATATCTGATTGCTTGGGCTTTTTTTAGTTTATGTGTTTATTATTGTGCGGATGAAGTAGTTATTATTAAGATCTACTAATATAAACTAGTGCTCCTAACAGCAAAGTGAGTTGAGATAACTTATAATAATGAGCAATTATAAAACTCGATTTTTTTAAAACACAATTAGGGTAATCACGATGAGCACAACAACGATGTCTAATGC
>LSQX01281665.1_pt2 | contig 12137 bp, 11 predicted proteins | sample 654561 | NCBI WGS metagenome assembly LSQX01 (sample SAMN04489861, study PRJNA283612) | anaerobic digester metagenome | isolation source: 4 biogas reactors fed with cattle manure at either 37C or 55C with and... | place: Denmark: Kongens Lyngby | collected 2014 | reverse complement strand
GCCACACCTGTCTGCCGACAGTACGAGTATGCCTGCGTGAAGTCAGCCCGGATGGCTGGCCATGCACCCCCGGCAGACCTTTCCCCTGTTACCCGAACGTCTGACCCGATGCCACTTCGGCAGGGTCCCTTGTTGCTCTGGTAACGACTCGAACCGACTGCACTGGACTGGCAGATTCTGGTTGAGCATTTCAGCTCGTGGCCAGGAGTGCGAGTAGATGACCAGCTATGAGGACAAGGTTCCCGGCGCAGTCGGCCAGGCTGACCAGCCGCATCTCGATTCAGCGTTGGCCGGTGCCATTTTTGCTGCCGCGGTGGATGCCATTCTGGTGGTGGATGGACAGGGGCTGATCCAGGCGGCCAATGATGCCGCGCTGGTGTGCTTCGGTTATGCGGAGACCGAGCTGCTGGGGCGCAATATCTCCATACTGATGCCCCGCTCCGATGCCGTCCGCCATGACGCTTACATGCATGACTACCAGCACACCGGCAAGCGCAAGATCATTGGCATCGGTCGGGAGCTGATGGGGCGGCGCAAGAGCGGTGACCTGTTCCCCCTGCACCTGAGCATCAGCGAATTCCAGTTCAATAACCAGCGCATGTTCGTTGGCATCTGTCACGATATCAGCGAGCGGCATCGGCTCTCCGAGCAGGTGGCCTTTCTGGCTTCCTATGACAGCCTGACCGGCTGCCTGAACCGTCACCAGTTCCAGCAGAGCCTGAGTGAGGCCATGCGTCCGTATCAGACCGATGGTCAGCGCCAGGCGGTGCTGTTCATCGATCTGGATGATTTCAAGGCGATCAATGACAACCACGGTCACGGCGGTGGTGACCGGCTGCTGCGCCAGGCGGCTGAACGGCTGCGGGGCGCCCTGCCGAAATCCTGCCTGCTGGGCCGGGTGGGGGGCGATGAGTTTGCCGTACTGATGCCGTTCGATGGCGGAATGAATCGTGCCTCCGAGATTGCCCATCAACTGCTCCATGCCCTGCGGAAACCCTTTGATATCGACGGCCGACTGCTGACGGTGCGGGCCAGTATTGGTATCAGTCTGTTCCAGGGTGGCTGCCAGACGGCTGACGACCTGCTCAACGAAGCGGATATGGCCATGTACCAGGCCAAGCGCGATGGCGGCGCCTGTGCGCGCTTCTTCGACCAGACCCTGCGCGAGCGGGCCGAGCGTACCTATCGTCTGCTGACCCGCTTGCGTCAGGCGATCGAGGCGCAGTCCTTCGAGCTGCACTACCAGCTGCAGGTCGATCTGCAGACCCGGCAGCCGACCGGTATCGAGGCGCTGCTGCGCTGGCGCGATGAGGGCGGGCAACTGATAGCACCGGACGAGTTCCTGCCGGTGGCCCACGCCTACGGTCTGATGCCGGAGATCGACCGCTGGGTTCTGCAGCGGGCCTGTCGGGATAACATGACCTTGATCCGCTCCGGAGTGCTGGATGTACCGGTGGCGGTGAACATCAGCGTACCGAGCTTCAGTGCTGCGGATTTTGTCAGCCGGGTGCGGCAGACGCTGGCCGACACCGGCCTGCCACCTGAGCGGCTGGCACTGGAGCTGACCGAGGAGACGGCGATGAGCAGTCTCAAGCAGGTGCGGCAGAACTCCGACCTGTTGATCCGTGCCGGGGTAAGCCTGTCCATTGATGACTTCGGGGTCGGCTTCTCCTCGCCCTCACGGCTCAAGGAACTGCATTTCCATACCCTGAAGATCGATCGCTCCTTCGTTGCCGGGGTGCCGCACAACGCAAGCGATGTGGTGATCATTCAGGCCACCCAGGGGCTGGCTGCGGCACTGGGCATGCAGGTGGTGGCCGAGGGTATAGAAACGGCGGAGCAGGCCGAATACCTGCGCTCCATCGGTTGCGGCCATGGTCAGGGCTACTGGTTTGCCCGGCCGCTGCCGCTGGCGCAACTGCAACAGCGACTGGCTGCTCAGGAAGCCCCGGATGGTACTGATGAGGCGGGCTGAGGGCGCAGAATGTGCACCGGGTAGCGCTTTGCCACAGGGTGCGTTTCCTAATATGCTGAATGCGCCTACAATGGCGATGTCGGCACTTCGGGACGGAGTGCCAAAAACCACAATAATGCCGCTTATCGGGCTCACCATCAGGGATACCACTATGCGCCTGTTACGTCACATCACTGCTTTGTTCGCCGGCCTGCTGCTTGCCGGTAGTGTCATGGCCACCGAGGCCAATTATGGTTATCAGGAAAATATCGACAACCCCGGCATCTTTGCCATGGTCGGTGATCTGATCATCGCCCGGCCGATCGGCGCTGCCGTCACTGCTGTCGGCGCTGCTGCCTTTGTGGTCAGTCTGCCGTTTACCGCGCTGGCGGGTAATACCGCTGAAGCCGGCCAGGAACTGGTGGTACGCCCGGGGCGGGAAACCTTCATGCGTTGTCTGGGTTGCACCAAGAGCGGTTACGGTCGCAAGCAGCGCGAAGAAAGTCTGTAACGCGGCACTGTACGCCGGGTAATACGGTGGTTGGAGCCTGTCTGTAGCTGGTCGGGGCTTGTGGGAATGCGCAAACTGTTCGGGCGGGCCTGGTTCCCCGTTCTGCTGCTGGTATTACTCGGACTGATGATCTGGAGCACTGAATTGGCTACCCTGGCAGCCGGGGTTGGCCTTTTTGTGCTGGGTATCGGTCGGCTGGAGGAGGGCTTTCGCGCCTTCTCCGGTGGTGCCCTCGAGCGCTGGCTCAAGTGGAGCACCGATGGGCTGTGGAAGAGTCTGCTGGTAGGGGTGGTGAGCACCGCTGCGGTGCAGTCCAGCACCCTGGTGACCCTGCTCGGCATTGCCTTTCTCAGTGCCGGTCTGATCAATACCCTGGGTGGGGTCGGGCTGGTGTTCGGCGCCAACCTGGGTACCACCTCCGGTGCCTGGCTGATCGCCATGGCCGGGCTCAAGCTGAACATGGCGCAACTGTCGATGCCGATGCTGGCCTTCGGCGTGTTCCTCGCCCGCCGCGAGGAAACCGGCTGGCGTGGTGGCGGCCTGGCGCTGCTGGGTATCGGTCTGTTGTTCCTCGGTATCGACCTGATGAAGAACGGCTTCAGTGGCTTCGAAGGCGCCTTCGATCTGGCCCGTTACGCGGTCGAGGGTTGGACCGGAGTACTGTTGTTCGTGCTGATCGGTGCGCTGGCCACCGTGGTCATGCAGTCCAGCCATGCCACCCTGGTACTGACCCTGGCTGCGCTGGCCGCCGGGCAGGTGCATTATGACAACGCCCTGGCGCTGGTGATCGGTGCCAACCTGGGGTCCACCGCCACTGCACTGTTTGCCGGTATCGGCAGTAACAACGCCGGACGGCGCATCGCCGCTACCCATCTGATCTTCAACCTGGTGACCGCCGGTGCTGCGCTGCTGCTGTTGCATCAATTGATGGCTGCGGTGGAGTGGCTGGCGGAAGCAGGGGGCTTTGCGCCGGACGCGCACATGCTCAAGCTGGCGATCTTCCATACCCTGTATAACGTCTTCGGTCTGGTGCTGATGCTGCCCTGGGCCTTCCTGCTGGTGCGGCTGCTGGAGCGCTGGCTGCCGGATGAGCAGCGGGTTTCGGAGAGCGCCGGGCTGCTCAGCGAGCAACCACGCACCCGGGCGCTGTATGTCAACGAGTCGGCGCTGCTGCACGCCGATACCGCGCTCAAGGTGCTGGATCAGGAGCTGCAGCATCTGGCGCAGCTGAGTCGTCAGGTGGTGGGTGCGGCCATGTACCTGCCCTCCGGTCTGGCGGACATGACGCCCAGCCAGCTGCATCAGGCGGTACGTCAGCCGGTGCCGCTGGAGCGGCGCGAGGATGCCGAGGCGCTGTACGAGCAGCATATCAAGGGGGTCTACGCGGACATCGTCGATTTCATGTCCCGGGTCGACGTATCCCTGCTGCCGGAGCAGCAGCAGGCCATGCTCAATGCGACCATGGCGGCGCGGGATCTGGTTACTGCAGTCAAGGCAGCCAAGCATCTGCAGACCAACCTGCGCAAGCATATCGACAGTCCCCAGCCAACCCTGCGCGAGGCCTACAGTCGCCTGCGCGAGCAGTGCGGCCTGACTCTGCTGGAGCTGCGGGACTGGTCGGATCATGTGGACAGTGAGCTGTTGCGTCAGGTGCAGGACAGCGAGGCCCGGGGTGTGCTGTTTGCCGACGGCTTCCAGAGCAACCTGCAACAGCAGTTGCGCAACCGCGAGCTGGACGGCTGGCAGGCGACCTCACTGCTCAATGACCTGAACTATCTGGAGCGCATCCGCCGTCACCTGCTGCGCGGCCATGCCGGGCTGGGGCAGAGTCTGCCGGCGGATGACGATCAGCGGCTGGAGCAGGTGGTCAGTCTGGCCTGAGCGGCTGTTGCACCCGGGCCTCGCCCTCGCCACGCGGGTCGCTGGCGGCGCTGACCTCCGCACGGCGCTTGTCCCACAGCAGCGCCTGCATATCCCCGTAGTCCCGGCCCACCGGGCGGAAACTGTGCCCCATCTGCTCCAGCGCCTGGCGTTGTTCGGCGGTGAAGGCACTGTCCTCGATCTGGATCTGATCGGGTAGGTACTGATGGTGGAAGCGCGGGCGCGCTACCCATTCCTGCACCGGCCTGCCGTCCATGGCCTGCAGGGCGCCCAGCAGGACCATGCTGATGATGCGGCTGCCGCCCGGGGTGCCGAGGATGGCCAGTTGATCGGCATTTTCCAGCATGGTCGGAGTCATGCTCGACAGCGGGCGTTTGCCCGGGGCGATGGCATTGGCCTCGCTGCCCTTCAGTCCATAACTGTTACGGCCGTCCGGGTCGGCGGCAAAGTCATCCATCTCGTTGTTCAGCAGCACCCCGGTGCCGGGCACGGTAAAGGCCGCGCCGAACGGCAGGTTGACGCTCAGGGTCGCGGCCACCGCATTGCCCTGTCGGTCGATCAGCGAGAAGTGGGTGGTATTGGTGCCCTCGGTAAACGCCTGCGGCGGACCCAGCTCAAGGCTCGGCGTGGCCCGCTCGGGATTGACCCCGGCGGCCAGTTGGCGGGCGTAATCGGCGGACAGCAGGCGCTCGTCGGGCACCTCGATGAAGTCACTGTCTCCCAGCAGCACGGCGCGGTCGCGGTAGGTGCGGCGCATCAGCTCGACCAGTTGGTGGGTCCATTGCAGGGAGCCGGGGGCGGTCCGGGGTAGGAACTCCATGCCCTGCAGTATGCCCGCCAGGGCGATGCCGCCAGCCGAGGGCAGCGGTGCGCTGATCACCTCGAAGCCGTGGCTGTGGAAGCGCACCGGCTCGCGCTCGATCACCCGGTAGCCAGCCAGATCCGCCGCCGTCCAGATGCCATCGGCGGCCTGTACGCTGGCGATCATCCGTTCGGCTACCGGGCCGCGATAGAAGCCGTCAAAACCGTGCTCTGCCAGCGCCCGCAGGGTGTCGGCCAGCTCCGGCTGGCGGATCAGCTCGCCGGTTGCCGGGGCCTGGTTGTCGCGCAGGAAGATACGGGCGGTTTCGCTGTCCTGCTGCATTGCCGCCAGACGGAAGCCGACCAGGGTGCGGTAGCTGTCGCCCACGGCGAAACCCTGTTCGGCGGCGGCAATCGCCGGGGCCAGGCTCTGCTGCAACGGCAGCACACCGTAGTGCTCGGCCAGATGCACCAGCGCGGCGGGGGTGCCGGGAATGCCCGCCGCCAGCGGGCCATTGATTACCCGTTGCAGCTGGTCTTCTCCATCCAGATACATATCCCGGTGCGCGGCCTGGGGAGCGGTTTCCCGGGCATCGATAAAGCGGTAGTCAACGCCCGCCTCACCGGGCTGGCGCAGCAGGAAGAAACCGCCACCGCCGATCCCCGAGCCATAGGGCTCGACTACCGCCAGGGTGGCAGCCACGGCAATCGCCGCGTCAAAGGCATTACCGCCCTGGTCGAGAATTCGGTGTCCGGCGGCGGTGGCTATCGGGTGGGCACTGGCGACCGCCTGCTGCTCGGGTGCCGGTGCGGCCTGCAGAGTCAGGCTGAGCAGCAGCACCAGCCATGGCAGGCGGGCCAGAAGTCTCATGAGTCGTCGGTGAGCTGCCGGTATTTCTCCAGCAGCTGCTCCCGGGTTTCGACGTGATTGGGGTCCAGCGGAATGCAATCGACCGGACACACCTGCTGGCACTGGGGCTCGTCAAAGTGGCCGACGCACTCGGTGCACAGGTTGGGGTCGATGATGTAGATTTCTTCGCCCTGGGAGATGGCCCCGTTGGGACACTCCGGTTCGCAGACGTCGCAATTGATGCAGTCGTCGGTAATGATCAGGGCCATGCTCTACTCCGGGAGGTCGTTCAACCGGCGTAGCGCTTGAGCAGAGCTTCGTGCACCACCGGATGAACAAATTTGGTGACATCCCCACCCAGCGAGGCGATCTCGCGTACCAGGGTGGAGGAGATATAAGAATACTTCTCCGAGGGCGTCAGGAACAGACTTTCCACATCGGGAGCCAGTTGCCGGTTCATGTTGGCCAGCTGGAACTCGTATTCGAAGTCCGATACCGCCCGCAGTCCCCGCAGCAGCACGTTGGCGCCAACGTCACGGGTAAAATGCGCCAGCAGGGTGGAAAAACCCACCACTTCGACGTTGCTGTACTGCTTGAGCACTTCCTGCGCCAGCTCGACCCGCTGCTCCAGAGAGAAAGCCGGGTTTTTCTTCGGGCTGGCCGCCACGGCGACGACCACGCGATCGAACAGCTTGGCTGCACGCCCTACCAGATCCATGTGACCCATGGTGATGGGGTCAAAGGTGCCGGGGTAAAGAACAGTATTCATTAGCCTTGTCCTGCCTTGGGGTACCGGAGGGCGAATGGTAGCCTAATGACCCAGCTGCGGCAAAACGGAATTAACCGCGCTGCCACAGGCTGTACCACACCTGACCGGCCTTCTTCTGGCGGTGCGCCTGCCAGTTGGCGGGCATGCACAGCTGCTCGGGGGCGCTTTCGCTTTCGGTGTAGATCAGCGCATCGGTACTCAGCCAGCCGTTCTGCTCCAGCGCGGCGCAGGCCGGTTCCAGCAGCTCCTGGTGGAAGGGCGGATCGACAAATATCAGGTCGAAGGGTTCGCTCGGGGGGCTGGCCAGCAGGGCCAGCGCATCCTGCTGGCGGATCTCGGCGCGGTCACAGCCGAGAGTCTGCATATGCCCGCGCAGGCTGGCGACCACTTCCCGGCTCAGATCGCAGGCCAGGACATGCCGGGCACCCCGGGACAGCGCCTCCAGCGTCAGTGCGCCGCTGCCGGTAAACAGATCCAGACAGCGGGCACCTTCAATATGCGCATTCAGCCAGTTGAACAGGGTTTCCCGTACCCGATCCGGGGTCGGTCGCAGGCCGGGCTGCTCGGTGAAGCTGAAACGGCGGCTGCGCCATTCACCGGCAATTATGCGCAGCTGGCTGGGTTTGTTCTGTTTCATGGGGTGAGTTCTGCCTGTTCGTTCTCGCTCAGCTCCGGGGATTCGGGGAGTATCCGGGCCGGCCCGACAGTGACCACCAGCCGCCGGTCGGGGTGGAAATGCCGGGCAAAGGCCTGGCGGATATCCTCGGTGGTCAGTGCCTGCACCTGATCCAGAAACAGCTGCAGGTGATTCAGCGGCAGACCGTAGAAGCCGATCATCCCCAGTTGTCCGACGATGGCCGCGTTATTGGCGGTACTCAACGGAAACTCGCCGCTGATCTGTCTGCGGGTGCGGATCAGTTCGGCTTCGGTCGGACCTTCGCTGATGAATCTGTCCAGACTCTGATGGATGACCTCCAGTGCCAGGTCCAGCTGGTCGGCGCGGGTCTGCATGCTGACCATCACCGGGCCGGTGGCCTGCATCGGAATCAGTGCACTGCTGACCGAGTAGGACAGGCCACGGGTTTCGCGGATCTCCTCCATCAGCCGCGAGCCGAAACCGGAGCCACCAAGGATCTGGTTGCCGACATAGAGCGCGGCATAGTCCGGATCGTGCCGGTTGATGCCGTGCTGGCCGACCAGCACGTGGGTCTGCTGGCCATTGAATTCGATATGCCGGTGACTGCTGCTGATCGGCTGGGGCTCCGGGGTCACCTCGGCCGCCGGGCCCTGGGGCAGGGCATCGGCCAGACGCTGGGCGATACGCTCGGCCTGGGCACGGTCGATGGCACCGACCATGGAGATCACCGCGTTACCGGCGGTGTAGTACTGCTGGTGGAACTGCTGCAATTGTTCAGTGGACAGCCCATTCAGGCTTTCCGGGGTGCCCTCGGGCAGGCTGCCATAGGGGTGTTGGGGATACAGGTCAGCCCAGAAGGCTTCGCTGGCCAGGGCCGCCGGGCGCTGCAGACGCAGGCGCAGGCTGGCCAGCAACTGATTGCGCAGGCGCTCGAAGGCCTGCTCCGGCCAGCTCGGTCGCGATACCACATTGGCGAACAGGGCCAGTGCCGGGTCCAGCTTGTCGGCAGCGGTCAGGCTGCGCAGGCCTACCAGTGCCATGTCCCGGTGCGAGCTGTTGGAGAACTGCGCACCCAGCTGTTCGAAGGCGGCGGCGATGGCCCCGGCGTCCTTGTTGCCGGTGCCCTCGTTGAGCATGGCGTTGGTCAGCATGGCCAGCCCCGGCTGGTCGCCGTCACGGCTGGCCCCGGCGGCAAACAGCAGCTGCACGTCGAGCATCGGCAGCTCGGCGGCGGGCATGAAATACACCCGGGCACCCTGCTCGGTGACCCAGTGCTGCAGATCCAGATTGCGTCTGGCTGGCGGTTGATCCAGATCGATGCGCTGCAGCGATTCCAGTTCCGGCAGCAGCTCGGCTATCGCATCCGCCGGCTCACTGCTGTCCGGTTGTGGGCTGTCGGCCTGTTGCACCGGAGTGTCGCTGGGGATGTTCGCCGGAGCGCGGGGGGCCGGTTGGTAGACCAGCCACAGCAGTACCGCGAGAACAACGAGGGTCAGCAGGACGGCAAGCCAGCGCCCGGAAGAAGTCTTGGCGGCCATTTACAGGTTCTCCTCGGTCAGGTTGGGCAGGACATGCGCGCGGGTCAGGCGTTCACGCACCAGGTAGCGCCGGGCAACCTCGCTGATCTGTTCCGGGGTGATGCTCTGCAGGGCGGCGATATCCTCGTCCAGCAGCGTCCAGGGCAGGCCGATGCTTTCCAGCATGCCGATCTGGTTGGCCTGATGGCTGATGCTGTCCTGGGCGTAGACCAACTGGGCGGTCATCTGCGCCTGCACCCGGTGCAGTTCCTCGGTGCTCGGCGGGGTCTGCTGCAGCTGCTCGATCTGCTGCCACAGCGCCTGTTCCAGTTGCTGCAGACTGATGTCGCGGGATTGGTTGGGCAGGCCACTCAGCAGAAACAGACCGTCGCCCCGGGTGTGGCCGTCGTAATTGGCGGACGCCGAGGTGGCGATGGCTTCGCCCCGTTCCAGATGGCTGGCCAGCCGCGCGCTGTAGCCACCATCGAGCACCGCGGCCAGCAGGCGCAGGGCGTGAACTTCCCAGGCCTGTTCGGCGGTGGGCAGGCTGGGTACGTTGAAGCCCATCAGCAGGCTGGGCATCTGTACCGGCAGGCGCAGGATCAGATGCCGCTCGGCGCCACCGGGCAGCTCCAGCGGTGCCCGGGGGGCAGGGGCGGGCTGGTTGGACAGAGGAGCGAAATAACGCTCGGCCAGCTCGCGTACCTCGTCCAGCGTCACATCGCCGACGATCACCAGTACCGCATTGCTCGGTTGGTAGTAGCGCGCATACCACTCGCGCATGTCCTCCACGGTCAGGCGATCCAGATCGTGCATCCAGCCGATCACCGGCTGGCCGTAGGGGCTGGCCATATAGGCCTGGGTGACGAAGCGCTCGTAGGCCAGACTGTTGGGGTTGTCATCCACCCGCAGGCGACGTTCTTCCTTGATCACTTCCATCTCCCGCAGGAACTCGTCCTCCGGCAGGGTCAGGTTGTGCATGCGCTCGGCTTCCAGCTCCAGGGCAATGGCCAGCTGGTCGCGACTGAGGATCTGGTAATAGGCGGTGTAGTCGCGTCCGGTGAAGGCGTTTTCCTGGGCGCCGAGGCTGCTCAGCAGGCGCGAGGCCTGGCCCGGTGCCAGCCGCTCGCTGCCCTTGAACATCATGTGCTCCAGCGCGTGGGACATGCCGGTGCGCCCCGGCGGCTCGTAACTGCTGCCGACCCGGTACCACAGCTGGGAGACCACCACCGGGGCGCGGTGATCCTCGCGGACGATGACCTTGAGGCCATTATCCAGGGTGAATTCGTGGGTGGCCTGTCGTCGTTCCTCGGCCTGAAGGCTGCCGGTCAGACCGATAAGCAGAAGAACAAGGGTAAATACCAGAGAGCGCCGCGCCATGTGCATGTTGAATCCTGTAGCTGCGAGGGTCATACCGCCGGTGACGGAAGTGGGGTAGGATAACCCATCATTTAACGCGCAGGCCAAGACTGTCCACAGGCCCGCGCCAGACTCAGATAGTGATCGACAATGTTTGGTTCCAAAGACAAGCCAGAACACCCCCAGCAGGACCCCGAGCGCAGCAACGACGGCAAGGGCGGCAAGAAAGGCCTTTTCGGCTGGATGCGCCGCAAGACCGAGGAGCCGAGTGCGCCGGTGCCAGCCGCCGAGCCACCCGCGCCCAGTGCCGAGCCGGTGGCCGCGCAACCGGAGCCGACAGCTGCTGCCCCGGCCCAGCAACCCGAGGCCCAGCCCGAATCCGCCGCACCGGTGGAAAGCCACGACCAGGCCGCACGTCAGGCCGCCGCCGAGCTGTTTTCCGGCCTGGGCCAGGCGGCGGATGAGCCGCCTGCGGTTGAAAAGCCAGCGGCCGAGTCCAAGGGCTTCTTTGCCCGCATGCGCGCCGGACTGTCGAAGACCAGCGCCAACCTCGGCGAGGGCATGGCCAACCTGTTCCTCGGTGAGAAGGAAATCGATGACGAGCTGCTGGAGGAGATGGAAACCCGTCTGCTGATGGCCGACGTCGGTATCGAGGCCACCACCCTGATCATGGATTCCCTGCAGCAACGGGTACGCCGCCGCGAGCTGTCCAACCGCAATGCCCTGTACCGGGCGCTGCAGAACGAGCTGGAAAGTCTGCTCACCGACGTGGCCAGACCCATGCAGGTGGATGCCGACAAGAAGCCCTATGTGATCCTCGTGGTCGGGGTGAACGGGGTGGGCAAGACCACCACCATCGGCAAACTGGCCAAACGGCTGCAGGGTGAGGGCAAGCAGGTGATGCTGGCTGCCGGTGATACCTTCCGCGCTGCGGCAGTGGAGCAGTTGCAGGTGTGGGGTGAGCGCAACAATATCCCGGTGATTGCCCAGCACACCGGTGCCGATTCCGCCTCGGTGGTGTTCGATGGCCTGCAGGCTGCGAAATCCCGTGGAGTGGATGTGCTGATTGCCGATACTGCCGGCCGTCTGCACAACAAGGACAACCTCATGGATGAGCTGAAGAAGGTCAAGCGGGTCATGGCCAAGCTCGACCCGGAGGCACCGCACGAGGTGCTGCTGGTGCTGGATGCCGGTACCGGGCAGAACGCCATCAGCCAGACCAAGCTGTTTGATCAGGCGGTGGGCCTGAGCGGGCTGGTACTGACCAAGCTGGACGGCACCGCCAAGGGCGGGGTGATCTTTGCTCTGGCCAAGCAGTTCGGCCTGCCGATCCGCTTTATCGGGGTGGGCGAGCAGATTGATGATCTGCGGCCGTTCACCGCGCCGGAGTTCGTCAAGGCGTTGTTCGGACGCGAGTAAGCCGATGATCCGCTTCGACCAGGTCAGCAAGCGTTACCCCAACGGCCATCAGGGCCTCGACAACCTGAGCTTTCATATCCGCACCGGGGAGATGGTGTTCATCACCGGGCACTCGGGGGCGGGCAAGAGCACCCTGCTCAAGCTGATCATGTGCATGGAACGGCCCAGCGCCGGGCATGTGCATGTCGGCGGGCAGAACCTCAAGGATCTGCGCAGCCACGATATTCCCTACCTGCGCCGCCAGGTCGGCGTGGTATTCCAGAATCACCAGTTGCTGTTCGACCGCACCGTGTTCGATAACATCGCCCTGCCGCTGATCATCAACGGCACGCCCCGGGATGAGATCGGCCGACGGGTGCGTGCGGCACTGGACAAGGTCGGGCTGCTGAAGAAGGAAAGCATGTACCCGATTGCCCTGTCCGGCGGTGAGCAGCAGCGG
>LSQX01315928.1_pt2 | contig 12140 bp, 11 predicted proteins | sample 654561 | NCBI WGS metagenome assembly LSQX01 (sample SAMN04489861, study PRJNA283612) | anaerobic digester metagenome | isolation source: 4 biogas reactors fed with cattle manure at either 37C or 55C with and... | place: Denmark: Kongens Lyngby | collected 2014 | reverse complement strand
GCTGGCGGAGCGCGCCGGCAAGCTGCGCCAGAACGCCGAGGCCCTGCAGACCAGCCCCCGGACCGCCCTGCCGCATTTCGTGCAGACCTTCCTGGGGGGCATGCCGACGGCGCTGTTCCTGCTGATGCCGGTGTTCGCGCTGTTGCTCAAACTGGCCTGGCTGGGCTCCGGCAGGGGCTACCTGGAGCACCTCGTGGTGGCGCTGTACAGCCACTGCTGGCTGATGGTGGTGATGCTCGCCAGCTTCATCCTCCCCGGCTTCGAGGGTCCCGTCGGCATCGTCGGGACCACCCTCGTGGCGGTGCTGTGGCTTTGGACGCCGATCTACCTGTTCGCGAGCCAGGTACGCATCTATGGCGGCGCACTCTGGATCAACGTCCTCCGCTACCTGATGGTCGGCATCGTGTACGCGTCGATGGTGTTGATGGCAACCATGTTCACGGCGCTGTTCGGGCTGGCGTCCTAGGGGCGTCAGCGGCTCCCGCCATCGACGAGCGGCGTCGACACGCGCTGCCGCAGCCAGCGTCCGCGCTCGTCGGCCGGCGTCGCCAGGAGCCCGGCCCGCAGCGCGGCGCGCGACTGCGGCGGCGTGCGGGCCGCAAGCACGGCGAGGTCGTCGCGGGCCTGGGCGTCGAGGCCGCGCAGCGCATCGAGCAGCGGGACCCTGACCTCGGCCGGTACCTGCGCGATCAGGGGGTGCAGGCGCCCGTAGTCCGCGCCCAGGTCGGGGCCCAGCAGCCAGCCGTGGCGGAGGCTCGCGTCGAGCGCATCGAACTGCTGGCGCAGCCCGGCCTGCTGCCCGGGATCGAGCCCGGCGAAGCGCGCCGCCGCATCGCGGAGCAGCGCGCGCTCAATCGGGCCGAGTGCGCGCCATGCCATCCATCGCTCGCGGGCCTCGCCGCGCTCCGCGGCCGCCAGCGCATCCCACTGGTCGCGGCGCAGGGCCAGGCGCGCGCGTTCCGCGGGGCCGAGCGCCGCCAGTCGCTGGGCCGCCGACAGCGGCTCCGCGGCGGAGCGGCCGGTCGCGTGCTCGACGAAGCCGGCAGCGTCGATCGCGTCGCCCTGCGCGACCTCTCCGGCGGCGACGGATCCAGGCATGACGTCGAGCAGCCCCGCGCCCGTCCCGGCGGGTGCCGCAAGCCAGGCGTGGAAGGCCGGGTCGGCGGCAGCGCGATCCCCATCGCCGGCGTCCAGCAGCAGGGCGAGGTCGGGATGCAGGGCGAGTGCATCCTCGGCCCCGTAGCGGGCGGCCGGCGGCTCGGCCGGCAGGGATTCGACCAGGATGCCCGAGGGCGCCTCCGCCAGCCCGTCGGGCATGCGATCGCCGCCGAGGAAGGTCGCACCCAGGCCGGCGATGGTCGCGAGCGCGACCAGCCACAGCGCGAGGCGCACGCCGCGACCGGCCGGAACCCGGCCTCCGGAGGCACGTGCCTCGCGCCGCCCCGGGACGGGCACGGGCACGGACGCGGCGTCGTCGGGCAGGGCGCGCAGCAGGTCCCGGGCGCGGCGGCCCAGGTCCTGCCAGGCCTCGACGTCGGCGCTGCCGTCGGCGCGCCGCGGAAGCGCACGCTGCAGTCCCAGGCGATACGTGGGCCGCGCGATGCCGAGCACGGCGGCCGCGTCGGACTCGGCCAGGCCGGCGACCAGCCGCAGCAGCAGGGCGGCCCGGGGCCCGTGGCCGATCCGTGACAGCCACTCGAAGCCGGGCTCCCAGTGCGGGTCCGCCGGGGCACGGCGCAGCGCGGGGGCCGCCAGCAGCAGGGACCAGAAACGGCTCGGCCAGTCGCCGAAGGCGGTCTTGCTGGCATCCAGCGCGAAGCGCTCCAGTGCCCAGGCCAGTGCTTCGCGACCGGACCCGGCGGACCCGGCCAGCAGCCACGCGAAGACCAGGCCGCGGCGCTCGACGCCGCGCAGGAAGGCACCCAGGGCGGTCGGGGCGGAGTCGCTGCCAGTGGAGGAAATGCGCCGGGTCATCGGAGGGACGGAGTGCGGGGCGCCATCATAGCCGGGGTACGAAGTCCGCCCGCGGCTTGACGCAGCGCACAGTTCGCGATCCGGACGGCCCGGACGGGCTTTTTGCGGTGCGGAATGTTGTTCACAGCAGTCATGCAATCGTCACGGCCGCGGCGTTCACGCCAACGTGGAGCATTGCGACACGCATGTTTCACGGCCAAGTGGCTGATTGCAAAGGACTCTGGCGGAATGGTGAATTTTTGGCCAACGCAGGCTGAACGCTGTTTTCACGCCGTTTCGACGAGCTTCCGCGGCCACCATGCACAGACTTATCCACAGAACGTGTGGATAAGCAAAATTCCCTTGCCCATCCGAAGCTTGCAGGCGAAACGTAGTTTGCAAGGCAGGTATGGCCCGCAACCGGTCCGGGGCCTGCCCGGGCGAGCCGCTAGACTGCGGTGATGGCCCCGGACATCCTGCGCATCGCCCTTCCGCTGCCGCTTCCGCGCCTGTTCGACTATCTGCCGCCGGGGTCCGTGGCGGCCGGGCCGGAGGACGTCGGCCGCCGGGTGCGGGTGCCGTTCGGGCCCCGGGAGCTGGTCGGCGTGGTCGCGGCCACCGGCCCCGCCGAGGGCGAGGCGCCGGCGCTGCGGGAGGCCCTGGCCTGGCTGGACGACGAGCCGCTGGTCAGGGGCGAACTGCTGGCGACCGCGCGGTGGCTTGCCCGCTACCTGCATGCGCCGCTGGGCGAAGTGCTGGCCACGGCCCTCCCCGCGGCCCTGCGCCGCGGCGAGCCGCTGCCCGACACCGCCACCTGGGCGCGCGCGCTGACCGGCGAAGGCCGGGCCGCGGCCGGGTCGCTGCGCGCCGGTGGCCGGCCCCGGCGCCTGGCGGAGGCGCTGCGGGCGGGCCCGGTGTCCGAGGACCTGCTGGACGACCTGGTGGACGGCTGGCGCGCGGCCGCGCGCAGCCTGCAGGAGCGCGGCCTGCTCGCGCGCGTGCCGCTGCCCGGCCCCGCCGGGCCCGCGTCGGCGCTGCCCGGCCCGGTCCCGACCGCCGAGCAGTCGGAGGCGCTGGACGCGCTGCGCGCAGCCGAAGGCTTCGCGCCGGTCCTGCTGGAGGGCATCACCGGAAGCGGCAAGACCGAGGTCTACCTGCAGGCCATCGAGGAGCGCTGCCTGGCACGGGGCCGCCAGGCGCTGGTGCTGGTGCCCGAGATCGGGCTGACGCCGCAGATGCTGGGGAGGTTCCGTTCCCGCCTTGGCGTTCCGGTGCATGCGCTGCACTCCGGGCTCAACGACGGGGAGCGTGCGCGCGCCTGGGCCGCGGCGTGGCGCGGCGAGGCCCGGGTGGTGGTGGGCACGCGCTCGGCGGTGTTCGCGCCCCTGCCCGCCGCCGGCCTGATCGTGGTCGACGAAGAACACGACGCCAGCTACAAGCAGCAGGACGGCATCCGCTACCACGCCCGCGACGTGGCGCTCGTGCGCGGCAAGGCCCTCGACGTGCCCGTGCTGCTGGGCAGCGCGACGCCGTCGCTGGAGACCCTGCACCAGGCGCGCACGGGGCGCTACGCGCACCTTCGCCTGCGCAGCCGCGCCGGCGACGCGAAGCCGCCGCGGGTGCGCGTGCTCGACGTGCGCAAGCGGCCGCTGCAGGCCGGCCTGTCCGAGGAGCTGCTTGCGGCGATCCGCGCCGCGCTCGACGCCGGTGGCCAGGTCCTGGTGTTCCGGAACCGCCGCGGCTACGCGCCCGTCCTGCTCTGCCACGACTGCGGCTGGAGCGCCGCCTGCCCGCGCTGCAGCACGCCCGCGCGCGGGATCGCGATGACCGTGCACGCCGGCGGCCGGCGCCTGCAGTGCCACCACTGCGGCGCACGCCGTCCGGTCCCCATGGCCTGCCCGGACTGCGCGAGCCTCGCCCTGCAGCCGCAGGGCGTGGGCACCGAACGGATCGAGGAACTCCTGGCGGCGCGCTTCGCCGACGTGCCCGTGCTGCGCATCGACAGCGCCAGCACCCGCCGCCGCGACGGCCTGGCACGGGAACTGGCGAAGCTCGGGGACGGACCGGGGATCCTGGTCGGCACCCAGATGCTGGCCAAGGGCCACGACCTTCCCGGGCTCATCCTCGTCTGCGTGGTCGGAATCGACGAAGGCCTGTTCTCGGCGGACTTCCGCGCCAGCGAGAAGCTTGCCCAGCTCCTGGTGCAGGTCTCCGGACGCGCGGGCCGTTCCAGCCGGCCGGGGGAGGTGCTGCTGCAGACCCACCACCCGGGGCACCCGCTGCTGGAGGTGCTGGTCGGAGGCGGCTACCGCGCCTTCGCCGACGCCGAGCTGGGCCAGCGCGAAGCCGCCGGCTTCCCGCCGTACGCGCGCATGGCCCTGGTCCGCGCGGAGGCGCGCGAGGCCGGTGGCACGGACGCGTTCCTGCAGGCCGCGGCCGCGGCCTTCACCGCGGCGCGCGAGTCGCTGCCGCCGGCGCAGGCGCGCTCGCTGCTGGTCGCCGGGCCGATGCCGGCGCCGATGCCGCGACGCGCCGGCATGCATCGCGCCCAGCTGCTGCTGTCGTCGCCGGGCCGCCCGGCCCTGCACGCCGTGCTGCAGGCCGTGGTTCCCGGCCTGCACGCCCTGCCCGAGGCGCGGCGCGTCCGCTGGTCGCTCGACGTGGACCCGATCGACCTCTACTGACGCCGCCCCTGCGGGCGCGGCGGGCCGCTCCCACGAATGAAGGGGAAGGGGCTCAGGAGCCCGGGGCCCGCTTGGTGGCCGCCTTCGCGCGGCCTGCCTTGGAGGGCGCTTTCGGCGCCGCCCTGGCCGGCGCCTTGGCCGCCTCCGCCGCTGCGCTGGCGCCCCCGGCCCCGGCCCTGCCCACCGGCCGCGCGGCCGGCTGCCCGCGCGCGTCGCGGGTGCTGCGGATGCGGACTTCGATCACCTGGCCCTGGCGGCGCACCTCGAACAGGTCGATGGCCTCGATCAGGTCGCTGAGCTTGCGGTAGCCGTGGTTGCGCGGGTCGAAGGATCCCTGGTTGTTGATGTGGCTGCCCACCGAGCCCAGCTTCGACCAGCCGTCCTCGCCCTGGGTGGCGTCGATCGCACCGCGCAGCAGGCGCACCAGGTCGGCGTCGTGCTGCAGCTCGGCGGTGGTGCGCGCCCGGCGCGTGCCGTTGTCGCCGTCGTCCTCCGGCTCGCCCAGCTTCTCCAGGTAGAGGAAGGTCGAGCATGCGCGCACGAAGGGCTGCGGCGTCTTCTCCATGCCGAAGCCGTACACCGCCAGGCCGTCGTTGCGCAGGCGCATCACCAGCGGCGTGAAGTCGGCGTCCGAGGACACGATCGCGAAGCCGTCCAGGTTGCGCGCGTACAGCAGGTCCATGGCATCGATCACCATCGCCATGTCCGACGCGTTCTTGCCGCTGGTGTACGCGAACTGCTGGATCGGGCGGATGGCCCAGGTGTGAAGGCACTTCTCCCAGCCCACCAGGTGCTGGCTCTTCCAGTTGCCGTAGGCGCGGCGGACGTTGGCCACCCCGTGGCGCGCGATCTCGGCGAGGATGACCTCGATCTTCGAGGCCGGCGCGTTGTCGGCGTCGATCAGCAGCGCGATGCGCTTTTCCGTGGCGGGCATTCGGCGGGGTGTCCCTGTCTGGCGCCGGCACCGGCGCGATGCGCGCACAATAACGCACCGGCCACGGCCGCCGCCGGCCCGCTACCATGCCCGGGCCGGGAGCCCCCCCGGAACCGCCAGGACCGCCGCGCATGATCGAGATCAGCACCGCCAACATCATCATCGCCCTGGCGGTGACCACCGCCGCGGGCCTGGCCACGGGCGTGGGCGGCCTGCTGGTGTTCGCGCAGAAGACGCCGAACGCGCGCCTGCTCGCGTTCGGCCTGGCCTTCGCCGGCGGCGCGATGGTCTACGTCTCGCTGTCGGAGATCCTCAACAAGTCGATCCTGTCCTTCAGCCAGGGATACGGCGAGCGCGCCGGCTTCAGCCTCGGCACCCTGGCCTTCCTGTGCGGGGTCGGCCTGATCATGCTCGTCGACCGCCTGATCCCGAACCCGCACGAGCGCCTCGAGGCGGACGATCCCTTCTTCCGCGAGCACAACACCGCCTACATCAAGCGCGTCGGCCTGCTGACCGCGCTGGCGATCACGGTGCACAACTTCCCGGAAGGGCTTGCGACCTTCTTCGCGACCCTGGAGAACCCGGGCGTCGGGCTTCCGCTGGCCTTCGCCATCGCCATCCACAACGTCCCCGAGGGCATCGCCATCGCGGTCCCGGTGTACTTCGCGACCCACAACAGGGGCTACGCCTTCGGCGCCTGCCTCATGTCGGGACTGGCCGAGCCGCTCGGCGCGATCATCGGCTACGGGCTGCTGCGGCCGTGGATGTCGGACGCGGTGTTCGGCAGCGTGTTCGGGATCATCGCGGGCGTGATGGTGTTCCTTGCGCTGGACGAACTGCTGCCCGCGGCCAAGCGCTATTCGCGCGGGCACGAGACCGTCTACGGCCTGGTCAGCGGCATGGGCGTGCTGGCGGTGAGCCTGGTGCTGTTCAAGTGGTGAGCCGCCGTGGAGCGGGGCGTGCTCAGGCCGCGAACAGCGCCTTCATCTTCTTCAGCGCGTTGGCCTCGACCTGGCGGATGCGCTCGGCCGACACGCCGTACTGGTCGGCCAGCTCCTGCAGCGTGACCTTGCTGTCGGGATCCAGCCAGCGGCGCTCGATGATGTCGCGCGAGCGGTCGTCGAGGCTGGCCAGGCCTTCGCGCAGCAGTTCGAGCTGGTAGGAGGCGCTGTCTTCGCGCTCGTAGGCCTGCGAAGGATCCTCGACGTGCGACTCGAGGTAGGCCGCGGGAGCGGGCGGCGCGCGCTCGTCGTCCACGTCCGCCGGTGCGTCGAAGCCGATGTCGCGGCCTGACAGGCGCGACTCCATCTCGAGCACCTCGCGCTCGGAGACGTTCAGGTCCTCGGCGACCGCGCGCACCTCGTCGGCGTTCAGCCAGCCCAGGCGCTTCTTGCTGCGGCGCAGGTTGAAGAACAGCTTGCGCNNGATGTTGCCTTCCTGGATCAGGTCGCCCAGCGGCAGGCCATAGCCGTTGTAGCCGCGGGCCACGTGGACCACGAAGCGCAGGTGCGACATCACCAGGTCGCGGGCGGCGTCGAGGTCGCCCTCTTCATGGAAGCGGCGGGCCAGCGCCTGCTCCTCTTCCACCGTCAGCACAGGGATCTGGTGCACGGCGCCGATATACGCGTCGAGCGAACCCAGGGCGCTCGGAACCGGGAGGTTGTTGGGGACGAGTGCGGTAGCGGGGGTGGCGGTCATGTCGGTCATCTTAGCAGTGGACTACTTCGACTGCTAAGCGGGCGCGAAGTTCCCCGGCGTTCCGTTCATGGAACAATCAGGCGGGCATCGTCATCCCGAGGTCGGCAGATGATTCTTCGCGCAGCGCCAGGGCCTGCCTGTACAGGGCGACGTCGGCGGCGTGGTGCGATTCGATCCGCGCGCGCAGCTCCGGATCCACTGCATAGCCGCCCCCGTCGCCGTCCGGGTTGACCAGCACCGCCGCGTGCACCGGCCGGAACGACGGCCCCAGCAGCGCGGCGAGGCGCCCGAGCTCCTCCGGGTAGTGCTCGGTGATGCCGACGAAGTCGAAGCGCGCCAGGTCGACGCCCCAGAGGTACTCGGCGTACACGTTGCGCATTTCCGGGCCAAGGGCGAAACGCTCGAAGGTCCAGCCTTCGCGCAGCATGCGGTTGCGCAGCGGCTGGCCCGGGTCGCTGCCATCGTAGTCGCGGTGCCAGTAGGCGTAGTGCGAGGCCAGCCGCTGCACCGGGTCGCGCATCCAGGTGATGAAGCGCGCCGGTCGCCGGCCCAGCGCGATCCGGTACTTGATCGCGAGGAAATGGCCGTGGATGCAGCCCCCGTCGGCGGGAAGCTTGCCCCGCAGCGCGAGCCCGCGCCGGATCGCGTCGAGGCGGCGGCGCCGGACCGCGTGCTGCATCGGCAGGTCGGCATAGTCGTCGCGGTAGCCGCAGCGGGCATTCGCGCGCAGGGCCTCGGCGAAGCTGGTGCCTGCGGTCTTGGGCAGATGCAGCGATACGATCAGGGGGCCGGGGCTCATGCCGCCTCCAGCCGCGACAGCGGCGGCAGCGACCAGTCGACGGCGGCCCGGCCGCTGCGCGCCAGGTACTCGTTGGCGGCGGAGAAGTGCCCGCAGCCGAGGAAGCCGCGGTGCGCCGACAGGGGCGACGGATGCGTGGTGCGCAGCACGCGGTGGCGGCGGGCATCGATCACGCGCCCCTTGGCCTGGGCATAGGCACCCCAGAGCATGAACACCAGGCCCTCGCGCTCCCGGTTGAGCACGTCCACGACGTGGTCGGTGAAGCCTTCCCAGCCCCTGCCCTGGTGGGACCCGGGCCGCCCCTCCTCGACGGTGAGCACGGCGTTGAGCAGCAGGACGCCGCGCCGCGCCCAGGGCAGCAGGCAGCCGTGGTCGGGCCGGGCGACGCCGAGGTCGCGCCCGAGCTCCTTGAAGATGTTCACCAGCGAGGGCGGCGCCGGCACGCCGGGACGGACCGAGAAGCACAGCCCGTGGGCCTGCCCCGCGCCGTGGTACGGATCCTGCCCGAGCACGACCACGCGGACGTCGTCGAAGGGCGTGGCGTCGAAGGCGGCGAAGATCTCCCTGCCCGGCGGGAAGATGCGCGCGCCCGCCCGCCTGCGCTCCTGAAGGAAGGCCGAGAGCGCACGCATGTCGTCGCGCGCGAACCAGTCGCCGACGCGCGCCTTCCACGAGGCCTCCATCCGGACGTCCGCGCCGCTGCTCATTGGCCGAACACCCCCGGCTGCGGCGTCTTCGCCAGGCGCAGCTGGAACAGGGCCTTGGTGACCAGCAGCCGCTCCTCGATCGGCTTGAGCACCAGGTCGTTGGCGCCGGCGCGCAGCAGCGCCGCCTGGTTCGCGGGATTGGCGTCGCCGGTCATCACCAGCACCGGCAGGCGACGCTTCGACCAGCCGAAGCGCCCGCGGATCGCCTGCACCAGGTCGCCGCCGTCGAGTTCGCCCTTGAGGTAGACATCGGTGAGCACGAGGTCGACGCCGGGGCCGCCCCCGGCATCCGCGCCGGCCTGCAGGGAGTCGAGGGCCGCCTCGACGCTCGTGACGTGCTCGACCTCCATCTGCTGCGACTTGAGCATGCGCGAGGTCGCGAGCGCCACCGTGCGGCTGTCCTCGACGTAGAGCACGCGCGCCCCGGGGATCGGCGCCGGCTGCACGTAGCCACGGATGAACTCCGCGAGCGCGCGGTGCCCGTGCGACTTGTCGAAGTAGTCGGTGACGTCGTCGCTGAACCGGCGCGACTCGAGGTGCTCCTGTGCGTTGCCCGACACCACCACGACCGGGACGTAGCGCTGGCCGGCCGCCGCGCGCACGGCCTCCGCCAGCTGCTGGCCGTCGCCGTCCGGCAGCACCAGCGACGTGGTGGCGAGGTCGATCGGCGCCGCCGCCAGCGCCGCGTGCGCTTCGGCCAGCCCGGCACAGGACACGACTTCCGCGCCGGGCAGCTCGCCCAGGAGCACGTCGCCGATGAGCTTGCGCACCAGGCGCGAGCCGTCGACGACCATGATCCGCGGCGCGGAACCGTCCAGGTGGCGGATGTCCGTGGGCGCGACCATCCCGGCTCAGGTCTCGGTCGGGCGCGTCTGGCGCAGGAAGTGCCCGGTGACCGCGCCGGCGCCGAACCAGCCGAGCACGGTCGCGCCGGCGACCACGACCAGCGCCCGGCGCGGATCGAAGCCCTGCAGGGCGAAGCTGCTGCCATAGCTGGCCGCGAGTTCGGCCAGCGGGGCGCGCAGCGCCGCGCCCGCGGCCGCCAGCAGGGCCAGCGCCAGCGCGCCCGCGGCCAGCCCGTACCAGGCGCCGAGGTACAGGAAGGGCCGGCGGATGAACCCGTCGCTGGCGCCCAGCAGCTGGAGCACGCCGAGCTCGTCGCGGCGGGACTGGATGTCCAGGCGCACGGTGTTGCCGACCACCAGCAGGGCGCCGAGCCCGAGCAGCGCGGCAAGCACCCAGGCCACGCGGCCGCCGAACCGGAGCCAGCCGTCGAGGCGCTCGCGCCACGCCGCGTCGTGCTGGACCAGCTCCGCCTCGGGAAGCATGCGCAGCGAGTCGGCGAGCAGCGCCTCGTCGCCGGCCGGCGTGACCACGAGGACATGGGGCAGCGGGTTCTCGCCGAGCGCTTCCAGCGCTTCGTCGAGGCCGCTGCGCGCGCGAAGCTCCTCCAGCCCCTGCTCGGGCGTCCGGTGTTCGACCGCGCCGATGTCGGCGCGGTTGCCGAGTTCGCGCGCCAGCGCCTCGACGCGCGCGGGTGGCGTCTCCAGCTTCAGGAAGATGCTCAGCTGGCGCGAGGCCTGGACGTCGCCGGCGAAGCGCTCGACGTTGGCCAGGACGAGCCACAGGCCCAGCGGCAGTGCCAGCGCCACCGCCATCACGCCCACGGTGAGCGCGCTCGACCACGGCCTGCGCAGCAGGCGCCCGAGGCTTGCCACCATGCTGTAGGCGTGGTGGTCGAGCCAGGCGGCCGGGCGGGATCGGGTGCGCACCTTCGCGCTCACGGCGGGCTCACTCATCGGCGAGGTCCTCCGGCGCGATGTCGTCGGCCAGGCGCCCGTGGTCCAGCACCAGGACCCGCTTCTTCATGCGCTTGACGAGGCCGAGGTCGTGGCTTGCGACCAGCACGCTGGTGCCCTGCCCGGGCAGCGACGCGAACAGCGTCATGATCTCCGCGGCGAGCGTGGGATCGAGGTTCCCGGTCGGTTCGTCGGCGACGAGGAGCCGCGGCTCGGCGACCACGGCGCGGGCGATGCCCACCCTCTGCTGCTCGCCGGCGGACAGCTCGCCCGGCAGGGCGTTGCCGCGCGCACCGAGGCCGAGCCGTTCGAGCACCGGGCGGACCCGGCGCGCGGCGTCGCCGCGGCGCACGCCGCGCAGAACGAGCGGCAGCGCGACGTTGTCGTGCACGCTGCGATCGGCCAGCAGGCGGTGGTCCTGGAACACCACGCCGACCTCGCGCCGGTGCAGCGCCACGCGCCCGCCCCGGACGCGGAGCAGGTTGCGTTCACCGAACACCACCGCGCCGCGGCTGGGCCGTTCGGAGAGGTGGATCAGCTTGAGCAGGGTGCTCTTGCCGGCCCCGGAGTGGCCGGTGACGAACAGCATCTCGCCCGCATCGACGCTGAAGCTGACGTCCTCGAGCGCGACCTGTCCGCCCGGGTACTGCTTGCAGACGTTGTCGAAGCGGAGGACCGGCGGCATCGGGCGGCTCGAGGGAATCGGACCCCGAGTATCGCTTGCCGGCCGCGACGGGGCCAGACCGCAGCGGTCGCGGAAGCTACGCGCGCGACGTCAGTGCCGGGAGCGCGGCGCGCGGGTCACCAGCTTGCGCAGGCCCTGGCCGATGCGGCCGAACAGCGACGGGGCGTTCTCCGTCGCCGGCGCGGCCGGCTGGGGCGCCGCGGGCGGCTGCGGCTTCGGCTGCCGCGGCGTGCGCGGCTGCGCACCACGGCTGCCGCCTTCCCCGCGGTCCGCGCCCTGAGCCTGGCCGTCCTGCGCCTGCTGCGGCCGGCCCTCGCCGTTGACGCGGCGTCCGCCGCGACGGCGGCGGCGCTTGCGCGGCGCGCGCTCGCCTTCGGCGCCGGGAGCGCCGGCGGGCTCTCCCTGCGACGCAGCGCCAGCGGCGGTCGGCGCCGACGCGGAAGCGGCGCCGGACCCGTTCACGCCCTCGGCGACCGCGGCATCGGCGGCCTCGGCGGCCGCGGCTGCGTGCGGCCGTCGGGGTCCGCGCTCCCGGCGGGCTTCGCCTTCGGGGCGCGGACCACGGCTGCGGCGGCCCTCGCCGCCCTCGCCGCGCGGACCGCGGCCACGACCGGCACCGCCCTCGCGGCGGCCGCCGCCGCGACGGGCCTCGTCCGCCGCGCGCTGCTCGCGCGCCTCGCGGAAGATCTCGCTGACGCTCTCGCCTTCCTCCGCCTCCAGCTCCACGCCCTCGCGCGGCTTGCGAGGCAGGGCCGTCAGAAGTTCGGCGGTGACCGGCTCGGACGGGATCTTCTGCTCGATGTAGGCCTCGATGTCGGGCAGGCCGATGGCGTAGCGCTCGCAGGCGAAGCTGATCGCGTCGCCCTCCTCGCCCAGGCGCG
>LSQX01069629.1_pt1 | contig 12140 bp, 11 predicted proteins | sample 654561 | NCBI WGS metagenome assembly LSQX01 (sample SAMN04489861, study PRJNA283612) | anaerobic digester metagenome | isolation source: 4 biogas reactors fed with cattle manure at either 37C or 55C with and... | place: Denmark: Kongens Lyngby | collected 2014 | reverse complement strand
TTATCACTGAATATGGCATTGCCCATTTGCGTTATAAAACAAGAATCGAAAGGGCCAAAGAACTAATAGCCATTTCTCACCCAGATCTGCGGGGAGAACTGCGGGCGGCTCTGAAGAAAAACTTTTATCCGGGTTCCTGAAATATGCTTTAAAAGCAAACCGGGGCTTTAATCTGTCGAGATAATACTTTGCTTTACCGGGCTTTAAATAACGATGGCCCGGTAAAGCAATAGACTCAAAATACTACTGAGGGATTACTTTCCCGGGTGATACTGCTGTGATAACCAATGGATACCAGCGGAAAGGAGAAAGTATTATGGCTTACGGTACCAGTGTTGATCTGGAAATAATAGAAGGTAAAATCGCGGTCGTCAAACTTTGCGAACCCAAGGGTCTGAATCCGGTGGGACAGGTGTTCCTTGACGAGATTGCAGCTATCCAGGACGCGATTGATGCGGACAAGGGTCTGCGTGTGGTGCTGCTTAAATCGACAGGGAAAATATTCAGCGCCGGGATCGATATTAATTTTTTGATCGACAATATCAGTTCACAATGGATCATGGATACCCTGGTCTCTTTGCAGAACATTTTCAGCCGCTGGCAGGATCTGCCGATTCCGGTCATTGCCGCAGTGAATAAAAGCTGTTTTGGTGCCGGGGTAGAACTGATTTTAGGTTGTGATTTTCGTATTGCCGGCACTGACGCTGCCTTTACTCTGCCGGAAGCACGTTTTGGACTTTCGCCGGATTTGGGCGGTACGGCCAAGCTGACCCGTTTGGTGGGCGCGAGCCAGGCCAAACGTATACTAATGACCGGGGATACCATCGGGGCGGAAGAGGCACTCAGAATCGGTCTGGTGGAGATAATTACCGAACCGGAAAAACTTCAGGAAACTGCCCTGGACTATGCCAGGAAGATTGCAGGATTACCGCCCCTGGCCCTCAGATTTGTGAAAAAGGGTGTGAATGCAGCCGAAGAAAGCAGTCTGGCTGCCGGTCTTTTGTTTGAACAGGCACAGTCTACCTTCTGTGCGGGAACGGAGGATCTGCAGGAAGGTTTACGTTCTTTTATGGAAAAACGCCCACCGGTTTATCAGGGCAAATAGACGTGAACCACGGGGAGCCAAAGGAAGAAAACGATTGAGGTGCGGAAACAATGGATTTGAATATGACAAAGGAACAGTCGCAATTGCAGACAGCGATGCGCGAGTTTTGCCAGAAATATATTGAACCCATCGAACCGATATTGGACCGGGAGGCCCGTTTCCCCTACGAAGAATTTCGTCAACTGGCAGAGGGCGGCTGGCTGGGGTTGGTGGTGCCGGAGGAATTTGGCGGATCCGACCTGGATTATCTGACTTATATGCTTATTATCGAGGAGATGTCCAAATATTCAGCTTCTATATGTGTTAATGTTTCCTGTCATGCCAGCTGTCAACGGTTGATCAATTTATATTGTAATCAGGAGATTAAAAGGAAGTATCTGCCGGCAATGGTGGCCGGGAAGGAAATCGGAGCACTGTGTATCACAGAAGCTGGCGCCGGTTCAGACGTAGCGGCGATGAAATCTACGGCAGTACGTGATGGCGATACCTATGTTTTAAATGGTCATAAAACTTTCATATCCAATGGGCCGCAGGCTGGTGTTCTTTGTTTTGCCGCTTATACGGATATTTCCCGGCCGGGCAAGGGGATCAGTATGTTTCTTGTGCCGACAGAGCTGCCAGGTGTCCGCATTGGTGAGCTTTATGAAAAGATGGGGATGCGGGGCTCGGAAACCTCGGAGATAATCCTGGAAAACGTCAGGATCCCTGCATCTTACCTGATGGGAGAAGAAAACCAGGGCATGAAGATATTGCTGAACGGACTGGATTTTGGGCGTACTGTTGTAGCGGCACAATCCGTTGGTATTGCTCAGGCAGCTATGGAAGAAGCAATAAATTATGTTAAAATACGTGTCCAATTTGGCAAACCCATTGCGGAAAACCAGGGTGTACAGTGGCTGATCGCCGAGATGGCAACTGAGATCGAAGCTGCCCGGGCACTGACCTGGCAGGCGGCATTGAAGGCTGATCAGGGCAAACCGTTTTCCAAGGAGTCTTCCATGGCCAAGTATTATGCTTCCAGCATGGCCTGCAAGAATGTATCCCGGGCATTGCAGCTGCATGGCGGCACCGGATATGTGCGGGGAATCAAGGTTGAACGTCTGGCCCGGGATGTGCGGGTGACCGAAATTTATGAAGGTACTAATGAAATTCAGCATATGATCATCGCCAAATATTTGCTGGATTAAAAATTTTAATCAAATTTGCCGCAGAAATGGGAGGAATAAAAAATGAATTTTGATCTTACCAAGGAACAATCGATGATACAACAAACAGCCCGGGAGTTTGCGGAAAAAAGTGTTGCCCCGCTGGTGGAGCAGATAGAAGCCAGCCACCAGATCCCTATGGAACTGTTTAAAGAGGCGGCCGACCTGGGTTTGCTGGCCATACCGCTGCCGGAAGAATACGGCGGATCTGATGCTGGTTATGATGGTTATGTACTGGCATTGGAGCAGATCGGCAGATTTTCGGCTTCATTATCTATGGCGATCATGGCTCATGTACTGGGCTTATCAATGATCAATACCTTTGCCAATGATGAGCAAAAACAGATGAGCCTGCCCCCGGGATGCCGGGGAGAACATATCACTTCTTTTGCTTTTACGGAGCCAGGTACGGGTTCTGACCCCAAACAGCTTACTTCTACTGCCAGAAGAGAAGGCGATTATTATATCCTCAACGGAACGAAGCGTTTCATCACCAATGCGGCCTATCCGGGATACATGGGGGTGGTTTTCAAAGAAGCGGAATCCGGCAAATTAACTACTTTTCTCATCGATAAAAAGGCGGAAGGATATTCCACTTCTGAACCCTGGGAGAAGATTGCCATGAACGGCGGTCAGTTGCTGGATCTTTATTTTAATGATTGTAAAGTGCCGGCAGCCAACATGATCGGACAGGTGGGGGAAGGTTTTTATCACCTCCAGGCTGGTATTGGCTACGGGAAACTGGGAATATCTGCTTTTTGCCTGGGATTGGCTCAGGCGGGATTTGATGCGGGGATGGAATACGCTACCCAGAAGATGCACCGGGGCACTCCCATTGGTGTTAAATTTCAGGCGATTCAGTTAATGATTGCCGAGATGTATGAAAAATTGGAAGCTGCCCGCCTGGTTTTATATAAGGCGGCCACCAATGCTAACAAGAATTCCCGGAACAACCCGGCGGTATTTGCCCGGGACTGTGCGGCAGCCAAGGATATCGTTTCCCATACTGCCCGGGAAATCGTGGGGATTTGTATGGATATACATTCTTCTTACGGACTCATGAAGGATTATAAAGTGGAAAGGCTTTATCGGGAAGCGGTCATGATGCCGCAGATAGAAAGCCCCAGTCATATTCAAAAGATAATTGTCGCTAATTCGATTCTGGCTGACTATAAGTAAAAATGTCTTTATGCATTAATTTGAAAAGGGGAACCGGAAATGGAGAAATTTGATGTCATCATTGTAGGCGGCGGGCTGGCGGGACTATCTGCTGCTTATACCCTGGCACAGGAGGGGCTGGAGACTCTGGTACTGGAAAGGGGCGATTATTCAGGGGCCAAAAATGTTACCGGGGGAAGAATGTATGTAAATCCTATCCGGGATCTGTTCCCTGATCTATGGAAGAAAGCTCCTTTTGAACGCTTCATTGCCCGTGAAGAAGTAAGTATTATGGCTGAAGAACGTTCTGTTACTATGCAGTATGACGGTAATGAACTGGCACAGGAGCCCTATCAGAGTTTCAGCCTTTTAAGGGGTAAATTCGATAAATGGTTTGCCCGGGAAGCGGAAAGAAAAGGCGCGATGCTGGTCAGCAAAGCCCGGGTCGATGATGTCATAATGGAAGACGGTAAAGTCGTTGGGGTCCGGGCCGACGGGGATGAACTGCGGGCGGATGTTGTAATAGCCTGTGATGGAGTTTTGTCTTTTATCGCTGAAAAGGCCGGACTGAGAAAACCTCTGGCATCCAAAAACTATGCAGTAGGCTGCAAAGAAATCATAGAAATGGATCGGCAGCTGCTGGAAGACCGTTTCAATTTACAAGGTGACGAAGGGATGGCCCGTTTGTATATGGGTGACGTTACCGGCGGCAGTTTCGGCGGCGGTTTCCTTTATACCAACAAGGAAAGTCTGAGTCTAGGGATCGTGGTGGGAATCGATGCACTGCTGGAAAATGAAGAAGCTTTTAAAGCCCCGGAGCTTTTAGACCGCTTTAAACAGCGGCCGGAAATCGCCAGCCTGATCAAGGGCGGGCAAACAGCAGAATATTCGGCCCATGTCATCCCGGAAGGCGGAGTAAAAGCAATGGGGAGTCTGTATGGCAGCGGAATACTGGTGGCGGGTGATGCGGCTGGTTTTTCCATGAACATTGGTGTGACGGTCAGAGGTATGGAATATGCAATGGCTTCCGGTTATTATGCCGCCCAGGCTGTGATGGCAGCTAAAGCCAGAAATGATTTTTCCGGGGCCAGTCTGGCAGAATATAAAAAACTCCTGGATAAGAGTTTTGTCATGGAGGATTTTAACAACTTCAAAGAATCCCTGGATGTTCTGGATCATTCGCGCTTTTTCACCTTCTATCCGGAATTGGCCGGCAGTATTATGAGGGATTTGTATGCCGTGCCGGCGGGAGCTAAAGACAGGATATTTCCTACCATTAAAAAGCATATGACAGTCGGTGAAATATTTGGTATAGCCAGGGATATGTGGAGGCTGAGAAAGATATGAGTGAAGTTATGGGGTTAAAAGCCAAACTGGGATTGAATGTTTTTAAAGAAGATAAGGAATTCCACATCAGGATCAAGCCGGGCCGGGAGAAGGATGAGCGTTTAAAGAAGGCGGTCATTGTATGCCCGTCGGGACTTTACAGCGCAAACGATGCCGGGGATGTGGAGATAAGTGTCGATGGCTGTCTGGAATGCGGCACCTGTCTCATTGCCTGCGGCGAGGAAGTGCTGGAATGGCATTATCCCAGCGGTGGTGCCGGTGTACAATTCCGCTTTGGTTAGAATGATATACATCTTTTAAGGAGGAAGATCAAACATGGATATAGTTGTCGCAATGAAACAGGTTCCTGATTTACAGCAGCTCAGGATCAGAAATCGGGAACCAGTTATGGCAGACGTACCTTTAACCTTTGGCAAGATAGATAAAAACGCCCTGGAAGCCGCGGTACTGCTAAAAGAAGAACATGGCGGAGAAGTGGTAGTGGTTGCGGCGGGCAGCGAAGAGCTGGAAGACACCATCAAGGAGGCTATGGCAGCTGGAGGGGACAGGAGTATTATGCTGGCAGATGACAAGGCCGGGGATCTGGATAGTGCAGAGTCTGCCGAGATATTGGCTCAGCTGATAAAACAGGTAGATGATTGTGGCTTGATAATCTTCGGTGAGGGCAGCGGCGACAATTATTCCGGCCAGGTTGGTTCAAGAGTGGCCGAAAAACTTGATCTGCCACAGGTGGGCAGTGTTACCCAGATAATCATTGACGGTGAAAAACTAAGGCTTACCCGTTCTCTGGAAGACAGCGTGGAAATCGTGGAAGTAATGATGCCGGCAGTAGTAATTGTGACAGCTGATTTAAACGAACCGCGCATTCCCTCAGTTTCGCAGGTTTTAAAAGCGGGCCGCAAACCTAAGGAAATAATAAGTCTGGACGAGCTTGAACAGCCGGCGGCGGAGAAAACTTTGACAACTTTAAGCAACCTGGCACCGGAAGTAAATCGCAAGCGTATCACAATAAAAAGTGTGGAGGAACTGGTGGAGATTTTGAAAACTGAAGGCTTTGTGGGAGGTAATTAGTATGGCAAATGTATTGGTGTTCAGTGATAAAACCAGGCTGGCTGCTGAATTGATCACTGCTGCTGAAACGATCGGTGATGCGGTTTGGGCAGTGACGGTCAATGATGAAATGCAAGCCAGGGAACTGGCCTCTTATGGAGTTAAAGTGCTCAAGATCGATGTGCCGGAATTATGTCTGGCGGATACGGCTGCTGTCGCGGCAGCAATTTATCAGGCCGCTGAACATGCTGCAGCGGATACGGTTTTACTGGCTGCCAACCGCGCGGGTAAGGAAATAGCGGGCCGATTGGCGCAAATGATGGGGGCAGGATGCCTGGCTGATGTCAAAGCGGTTAATACTGACAAGGGCGAAATAATCGGGGTCAGGAATGCTCTGGGCGGTGCAACAGTGGCTGAGCAGGTCATAAAGACAGCTAAAAAAGTCCTGGTGATATCACCGAAGGCTTTTAGCCCTGCACCCCAGGGACCGGGCGGCAGCATGGAAGATTTTAGTGTCAATGTGAAAACGCCCCGGGTAAAAGTAGTCGAGACCCGGGAAAAGAAAGTGGAAAGTGTGGACATTGAAGCAGCAGAGGTGCTGGTAGTGGTGGGACAAGGATTAGATGGTATGGAGACACTTGCCCAGGCGGAGGACGTCGCTCAAAAACTAAATGGGGAAGTGGCTTGCTCAAAACCGCTGGCAACTGATAAGAAATGGCTGTCTGAAGCCAGGGTCGTTGGTATATCAGGTAAGATCTGCCAGCCGGAACTGGCTGTCATAATGGGTATCTCAGGCCAGGTGCAGTTTTCGGTGGGGATCAGGGACGCCAAAACCATTATTACTGTCAACAATGATGAAAATGCTCCCATTTGTGAAATGTCAGATTATATTCTGACAGCTGATATGAATCAAGTCTTAGCGGAACTAAGTAAGGGGCTTTAGTAACAGCAGCTGGAATGCAGTGCTGTTATTCAAATAGCAGGAGCATTATATAAGAAAGGAAGGGAGTTTCATGGATTATAGCAATTATCAGACTGTAAAGGTGGACATTCAGGGCAATATCATGCTGCTTAGCCTCAATCGCCCGGATAAGCTCAATGCATGGAATAACGAACTGATCGATGAAATGTATGAAATCACCACCAGGTTGAAAGAGGACAAAGAAGTCAGTGTAGTGGTACTGACCGGTGAGGGAACGAAAGGTTTCTGCGGCGGTCTGGATGTAAAGAACGTTTTTACTCCGGAAGTTTATAATTCTGTCAGCAATTTATACGACAGCCAGCTGAAAATGGCTAATACCATCCTCAATATGAGACAAATGCCGCAAATCATCGTTGCTGCGTGTTTCGGGGCCTGTGTGGGAGGCGGTTTTATTTACGCCATGGCCGCGGATATCAGGATAATATCTGATGATGTCAGATTTGCTGCGCCTTTTGTGAAAATTAAAATGGGCGGTGCCGACCTGGGGACCAGCTATTTCCTGCCCCGTCAGATTGGTGCCGGGGTATCCTATGATCTGCTTTTGACCGGCCGTTTCATGCTGGCCGAGGAAGCTATGCGGCTGGGATTTGCCTCTGAATGTGTGGAACCGCAGAAAATCAGAGAGGCAGCCATGGCCAAAGCTCAGGAACTGGCAGCTATTGATCCTATGACTTTGCGGCTGACCAAAGAGGCTTTGAATGTCAATCTGGATCTGGGCAATCTGGAATCTTGCATGATGGTGGAACACCGGAATCAGCAAATGATATTTACTAAATTATGGAGAAAAATCGCAGGTAATTAAAAGCAGTTTAAAAAATGCCGCAGCTTAAATAGTATTGCTTAAAACTTATTATACGAGGAGGTATATATAATGAAAACGACTTTACCCTTTACAGAAGAACATGAAATGTTTCGCGCTGCCTTTCGGAAATTTGTAGAAAAAGAGATTGCCCCTTTTTACAAGGATTGGTATTTAAAAGATCGGGAAGTACCCAAAAAACTATTCAAAAAGATGGGAGAACTGGGCTATTTATGTACCTGGGCGGATAAAAAATACGGCGGTTCCGGCCTGGATGTACTGTATCAGGTAATAATGACTCAGGAAACTGCCCGCCGCGGCTTTGGCTGTGTCGGACAATGGCTGCACTCGGATATAGTAGGTCCCTATGTGGAACATTACGGCAGTGAGGAGATCAAGGATAAATATCTGCCCCAGATGATCACGGGTGACAAGCTCATATGTGTGGCCATGACTGAGCCGGAGGTGGGTTCTGACCTGGCTTCTATCAAAACAACAGCCATAAAAGACGGCGATCATTACATCTTAAATGGCGAAAAAACCTTTATTACCAATGGTATGATCTCGGATATCTGTATTGTAGCCTGTCTCACCAACCCCGAATTAGGCAGGAAAGGTATCAGTTTGCTGCTGGTGGAAATGGATTCACCGGGCTTTACCCGCACCAGATTGAATAAGATCGGATTCCACGGTCAGGATACCGCAGAATTACATTTCACTGATGTTCGTGTACCGGTCGGCAACCTGTTAGGCGAAGAAGGCAAGGGTCTGAATTATTTGATGTCCCGCTTGCAGCCGGAAAGAATGTTTGCCGCGCAGCTGGCTCAGGGTCAGGCGGAAAGGGCACTGGAATCAGCTGTTGACTATGCCAAACAGAGACCGATGTTTGGTAAACATTTAAGTGACCTGCAGTACACCCAGTTCCTGCTGGCTGATATGGCCACAGAAGTGACCATCGGCAGAGTATTTGCTGATGCAGTGGTCCTGGCAGTTATGAATGGCGAGAATGTGGCTGCAGAAGTCAGTATGGCTAAATACTATTGTACAGAGATGGCTTTCCGGGTAAGCGATAAGGCCCTTCAGATTCACGGCGGCCATGGCTATTGTTATGAAGATTATGATATTGGCCGCGTATTTATGGATACCAGAGTCCAGCGTATATCTGCCGGGACTTCGGAAGTTATGAAACTGCTGGTCGCCAGGTCATTGGGAGTATAAGCAAGCCGCTTTTACTTCTGAGCTGGATTTATAATTTCATCTTCGGCCTGTCATCTTTCTCTCCTTCCCCCCCTACAAGATGACAGGCCGGGAGATGAGACCAGAATTTTTGCCCAAGTTTGTGAAAAGTGTAGCAAAACTTTGGAGGCGATCGAATGGCTACGGAAAATGATTTTGAAAAACAAGTTGCAATGTACGAACCACTCTGGCTCAAACAATATGATGAAAGTGTCAGACGTAATCTTCCGGAACCAGACCAAACAATGAAAGAAATATTGTTAAAATGGGTGTCTGTACAGCCGGACAAACCGCATATCATTTATAATGACCGTATCATGAGCTACAAGGAAAGTAATGCAGCAGCCTGCCGACTGGCAAATGCACTGCTGAAACTGGGTTGTAAAAAAGGTGACCGCTTGAGCATCATGCTGCCTAATATTCCTGAAGTTATTATTGCTTTTATGGCTTGTTACAAGACCGGTATCATTGCAGTGGGGTATAATCCCCGCAGTGCAGAAGCAGAAATTAAAGGAAATTTGCTCGACAATGGTGCTGAAACAGTTGTTATTAACGCTGCTAATGCAGATAAAGTAATCGATATACTTAAAAATGGCGAAACAAAACTAAAGAACATCCTGGTGGTTGATTATGGTGAAAACAGTAAACCAGATGAAAATATATTCGATTTATATGAGCTGATCAATAAGGAAGAAGCAGATGAACCGGATATCGAGGTTTTTCCGGATGATATCCAGATACTCTACTATACGGGAGGAACGACCGGTGTCAGTAAAGGATGCTGCCATACCAACAAAGGTATAATCGGCCACGAACATGCCTTCATGGAATGGTTTGGACCGGCAATGGATGGTGCTGATACCCGGATCATTATGAGCCTGCCTATGACCCATGGATACGGCATCAACTGCGGGATCAACTGGTGCCTGGTAGCCGGCGGGACCGTTATCGCACTGGATACAGCCAATACCGATGTCATACTGGAAGCGATCAACCAGCATGAACCTACCATCTGGCCTTCTGTGCCCGCTCTCATCAACCAGATCGTCTATCATCCCCAGGTGGGAAAATCAAAGATATGGGCGCTTAAACTTGTTATTTGCGGATCGGCACCCCTGCCGGTGCAGTCCCTTTTAACTTTTAGAAAACATACCAATGCCCGGGTGGCAGAAGGTTTCGGCATGTCCGAGGGTATTAATGCCACCACCTTCAACCGCGTCACTGATGGCGGTAAACCGGGCAGCATAGGAGTACCGTTTCCGGACACCGATATGCTCGTTGTTGATGCCGTCAATGGTGAAGAAGTGATGTCCTTTAACCAGAAAGGGGAACTGATCTGGCGGGGCCCGCAGCTGATCAAGGAATACTGGAGAAACCCGGAAGAAACAGCTTATGCTATTCGCAATGGCTGGATGTATAGTGGTGACATAGGTTACATGGATGAAGACGGCTACTTTTATATTGTGGATCGAAAAAAAGACATGATGGACATAGGGGGTTTCAATGTTTTCCCGCGGGAAATCGATGAACTGCTGGCTAAACATCCCCAAATATTTGCCGCTTCCACTGTGGGTGTGCCTGACTCCCGCCTGGGTGAAGTGCCAATGAGCTTTGTGGTTATCAAGCCCGGTGAAAAACTTACCGCGGAAGATGTTAAACACTATTGCCATGATAATCTGACGGCATACAAAGTTCCCCGCTATGTGGAATTTGTTGATGAAATACCCTTAACCAAAAACAATAAACCGGATAAAGAACGGATGAAAAGGATGGGTCGGGAAATTATGCTTAATGAAGCAGGTATAATCGCATAAAAAATTTTCGTTATAAAGGTTGAGCGGGTGGGCATAAAAGGGCCCGCCCGCATCGCAATATTGCGGGAAGGTGTGGTGGAAGATGGATTACAAATTGTCTAAAGAACAGGAAATTATGAAGGATAGCATAAGGAAGTTCTGCGAAAAATGGCTGGAACCCATAGCAGTTGAAACTGATGCCAACAGCCGCTTCCCTGCTGAAGTATTCAAGGAACTGGCTGCCGGCGGCTGGCTGGGGATGCCCATCCCGGAGGAAAATGGCGGGGCGGGTCTTGATTACCTGACCTATACCATGGTGTTAGAAGAAATTGCCCGGGTGAGTGCCGCAGCCAGTCTGGATATTTCCTGTCATACCGGCTGCGCTCTGGTCATCAATAATTTTGGCAGTGAACAACAAAAACAACTCTACCTGCCGGCTATGGCCCGGGGAGAAAAAATCGGGGCATTTTGTGTGACGGAACCAGGTGCGGGAACCGATGTAAAAGCCATAACTTCAACTGCACAATGGGATGGGGAAGCCTATGTTTTAAATGGAACCAAGACTTTCATTACCAATGGACCGATAGCCGGCGTTTATCTGGTGCTGGCTTACACCGACAAAGACCAGGGCAGCAAAGGTATGAGTCTTTTCATCGTTCCGGAAAAGACCCCCGGCCTCAGAGTGGGCGCGCAATTTGAAAAAACCGGACTGCGGGCGTCACAGACCTCGGAAGTCATTTTTAAGGACTGCCGTGTACCGGCAGAAAATCTCATTGGAACCGAGGGCCAGGGCATGAAAATAGGACTGATTGCCCTAAACCATGGACGGATAGCCATTGCCGCCCAATCCATCGGCATTGCCCAGGCCGCCCTGGAGGAATCGATTATTTATGCCAAAGAACGTATACAGTTTGGCCGCCCCCTGGCCGGTCAGCCAGCGATACAGCGAATGTTAGCGGAGATGGCAACAGATATAGCCGCTGCCCGGCACCTGGCTTATCATGCGGCCGTCCTGAAAGATAACGGCAAGCCCTTTGTCCAGGAAGCTTCCATGGCCAAATTATTTGCTTCCACCATGGCCAACCGGCATGTATTTAAAGCAGTGCAGATCCATGGCGGCACCGGCTATATCAAAGGAATCAAAGTCGAACGATTGTCAAGGGACGCCAGAGTAACTGAGATCTACGAAGGGACAACCGAAGCACAACATATGATAATCGCCGGCAATCTACTGGCATAGAAAAACGTTTTTATCGGGAGTTCCAACTTTCCACTTTCTTCTTTTCCCCTACCCAACTACCCAACCATCCCCTTAAACCCCGCGGGCCGACAGGGACGCCGGCCCCTACAACTGCTTGTGGCACCATATTCCTCATATTTCCAACTTTCCACTTTCCACTTTCTACTTTTCCCTACCCAACTACCCAACTAACCAACTACCCAACTAACCAACCAGCCCCGGCCC
>LSQX01212763.1_pt1 | contig 12141 bp, 10 predicted proteins | sample 654561 | NCBI WGS metagenome assembly LSQX01 (sample SAMN04489861, study PRJNA283612) | anaerobic digester metagenome | isolation source: 4 biogas reactors fed with cattle manure at either 37C or 55C with and... | place: Denmark: Kongens Lyngby | collected 2014 | reverse complement strand
TAGAACTCACCCGGCGGGCACTCCCATTTGCGCTCTCCCTGTATGGAATAGTAGAACGCATGCGGCTCGATCATATTGACTCCCATAGCAACGAGCCAGTCGGTAAGGCATTTCAGCAGCCGCAGATCGACCCGCCAATCCCCTGCAAGCCCAAAGCATTCACACATCACCCTTGGTTTAGCGTAGTGATGGGCGGCTGATGAGGCCAGCTTAGGGCCGACGAGGTTGTTCAAATGTCCCGGCTCTCCGGGCACAGGCCATGTGACATCGCAGAGTTGGTCGCAGCCTCCAAAGTGCATATACTGCGCTCCTCTGAAGTAGTCCCCCTGGTTGCGTATGCATTCGTAGGTTTCCCCCTCGTATAGCACATGCCCGATGAGATTGAGCCTGAGCGGGTCGCAATATTCATATATCTGCCTGAAGAATGAATGCTGATAGACATGGCTCAACAGATCATAGAAATCGCATCGAAGCTGCGCGGTGGCTTCGCCGGCGTCGGCAAAGACGGCGGGCAGAGCTTTGTAGAACTCATAGCCCTGTCGCCAGCCAAACTCCGGAATCAGACACGGGGAGAACGGTACCGCATTCGGCGCAATGCTTGGAATGGTCATCGACGGTTCGTCTGTGAATATGCCGTCTACCGTCCCGCCAAAATATTTCGAGAAGCGGTCTGTGTATTCCACGTAAGTCATCTCGACGAATTTTGCTACGGCGTCCTTGTTGAGCGTATCGAGATAGCCTCCGAAAAATGTCCCGCTGGTGAGAAATTCTCTTGCAAAAACGAATACAGCCCACTTGGAGTAGTCCTCGGAAGCCTCCCATTCAAGCAAGCCGTCGCATACGAAATCATCGAGCAATATCGCGCTGTTTGGCAGGTCGATCAGGGTATTTTTCTCCACGGGAACCGCTACAACGGCAATCAGGCCATCCCGCGTCTCCAGTCGCTGGCGGATTCTTTTGCCTGCCATCACGGAATATCGAGCAGTCAGAGCGCATACGGAGGCTCTGTATTCCGGGTATTTCTCTATGAGGGTCCCATCGACAGTGCCGCTGGGCCAGTTATTTTCGTCATATAGGTATGCCTTCATCCCCAGCTTGTCGGCCTCTTCGATGCAGGTCTGAATCTTGCCGAACCAGTCCTCCGACAAATACTGCGTGATCAAGCCGTGTCTGGCGTGCAGAATAAACCCTTTGACTCCGTTATCGTTCATCTCCCTGATCTGCCAACGCAACTCCTCGTGGCTTAACTCGTGATTGAGAAACCAGAAAGGCGCAAAGGTATATGTGCTGGGAGGGTTGGCAAATTGATGTTTGAGTTGCTCGATATTCATAGGTTGATGGACTCCTGATTTAGCCGATTGTCGGGATTTTAGACTCAAGGCGCATTATAGAAGCGAGCCTCGGGCAATGTCAAACCGATTTAGCTTTTTGCAGCCCTTTTGTGCAAATCGCAGCTATTGAGGTCGCATCAGCACTACCATAACATCGAGGCTGATGGAGGCCGCCCAGTGCAGGACAAATACGGGCAAAAATGACTTGGCGTAAAGCGCGAGCATACCCATTATTATCCCGCCAGCAAATGACGGCAGCATCTCCGGCTTACCCCAATGAAGCAGGCCGAATGCAACAGCCTGCAGCACAACCGCAACGAACGAGCCTAAAGAACGCTGCAGGCCAAACAGAAGAAATCCCCTGAAGAAAAATTCCCAGCAGAACAGATACATGCCGTAGCTTGCCTGAGCATACAGCATCAACCAGGGAGCCTGAGTGAACGGATTTGTGCTCGGATATCCCGCAAAGGCAGGCTCGAAACCGTCAAATAACCTGAAAATAGGATAGTAATCCTGAAAAGCGGTCATTCGAGCCACGATCATAATGAGCAGCAATACCCCGGCAAACAAAGCGGCGGTTATGAGCCAGACCTGCCGACGAATGGACATAACAAACCCAAAGCTCTCCGGGTTAGCACGAAAAACAAGTATTATCGTGGCCATCGGAACCCAGATCAACGCCAGCATGTTGACGATGATATACCTGTCGTATAGGCCGTCGTAATATGCGGAATTGTAGTTAAAGCGAAAAAGGCCGCATACAATAGCTGCGCCTACCAGCATTACTATCGCGGTGACAAACCTGTTTTTACGCAATTGTGTGCTGCTCCATTAGATATGCTAACTCCTGTGTTCTTGCGTCGATATCCTCATCGACCGCCAACCCGTCAACCAGGCATAGTATAACATCCGCCGGGGACCTGGACAGAATGCTCATATATATGTCTTCACCGGGGAGCATTGCGCCAAGGTCTAGGGCGATTATATCCGCCCGCAACCCGCGCTTCAACTGACCGGTCACATCGCCCATCCCGATAGCCGCGGCTCCGCCCTTAGTTGCCATTTCGAGTATCTCTTTAGCCGAGACAGCCTGCGCATCCTGCGCCTTTGCTCTGTGAATCGCAGCCGCAAAGCGCATTTCCTCGAAGAAATCAATTCGCAGGCAAGTAGCGGAGCTGTCGGTGCCGATCCCTGTGCGGGCATCTTCGGCTCTGAAAGATGAGAATGGAAAGATTCCTGCGCCGAGATATGCGTTTGAGCGCGGACAGTGCGCTACTCCGGCTCCGCTCGAAGAAATCTTTTTTACTTCTGCGTCAGTGATATGCACACAATGCGCCAGCAGAACGTTTTCGCGCAGCAGCCCGGCATCCTCAAGTATCTGCACAGGAGTGCAACCTGACGGGTTGACCTCGTAACCCAATGACCTCCGCCAGTCGGCTATTGGGCCTGTACCGTGGAGTGCAAATTGTGTCTCTGCGCCGGTTTCGGCCAGGTGAATCGACAGCGGAATGTTTATGTCTGCATAAGTTTTAGCGCATAAGCTCAACACTTCTTTGGCGGAGGTGTATATGGAATGCGGGGATATGCCTATGCTGATTCGACCTGAGACAGCTTCTTGCAGCCTACGGATTTCTTCTAATACGAGCGCAAATTGTCGTTTGTAATCCGCGCCCATGCTTTGGCCGAACAGCTCTTTATATATTATGCCTCTCAGACCGATCTCGTCGATGGCATAGGCGGCGGCTCCGGAAAACGAGCAATCGGCCAAACAGGTTATGCCGGATCGCGCACATTCGGCCGCTCCAAGGCGCGCTGAGGCCGCGATCAACTCATAGTCCGGAGTTTGGCCCTTGCGAAAACCGACGCGGTGCAACCACTGCCATAAGTTCAAGGCGTCGTGTGAGTTGCGGCTCAAAGTGTAGTCTATGTGTGAGTGGGCATTCACAAAGCCCGGCATAATCGCGGATTTGCCGAGGTTTTTCACCTGCGCCTGCGGGTTTGTCGCCGAAATCCCCTGCCCTACTCTAATAATCTTACCACTCTCGACCCACACCTCGCCGGGCGTATGCGGATCGGAACCGTCCATCGGCAGGACATAATCTGCTTTGTATATTACGCTCACTTATTAAGGCGCTCTTTCAGGTTCGCGCTGCTTGCTATAGGGCATCGCCCTCTTCGCAGGGTGGCGTCAAGATCGACCAGCCATCTCCCATTTTCGTGCCGGCATATCAATACCCATTCTTCCCCGGCGTCATCGTTTTCGGCATTTGCCGACTGGCTCCGCAGTCGCACCGTAGCGCGGGAGTCATCGGTGATGAGTTGTTCGACCGTAACCCGCGCCCGAGGCAATCTCCCGCCTGAGCGTGCCAGTTTTTGAGCGGCGTATTTCGCATAAGAAGCGCGCAACATAGCTTTGCCGGATGCCGTCAGACATTGGCGCAATTCCGGCAGGTCTAAGGCTATTGCGGCTTGAACGAACCGAATGCTGACAGCGGATATTTCCTGACGACCGCGCAGATATCGGCAAACGCCCACGCCGCCAACGATAAACACGCTCAAAATGACCACGACGCCCAGCATCCTGCCCGGCCTGCCGCCAAGCATATTTCAACCTCCACTACCCTTGGATAACTCACTCCGGTTTTATATATTCAATGCTCGTTTTCCTCCCTCCGGCCAGCACACTTTGCGGCGTGGGTTCATATAAATGGCGTCTCGCATTGCCGTTGACACCCTTGTATTATGAAAGTAGACTGTATTTAACAGATTGATGCGAGGTCGGGTTTTAGCCTCGATAGTGTGGAAGGATATTAACGTGAAGTATCGGAGCATCAGCACAATTTGTGCCGCAGCCCTGATGTTGGCTGTGGTGGTTTCCTGTGCATGGGGGAGCGGACACGCGATAAGTTGGGGCACGCAGATTGCTGCTCCATTGCCGCGAGTGGATAAAATCGCCGCAGGCTTTAGTCACGGTTTCGGTCTAAAACCGGATGGATCAGTAGTCGTATGGGGACTGAACGAAAATGGAGAGTGCGACATACCGTCCCCTAACGGTGGATTTGTGCAAGTTGATGGCGGATTCAACTTCAGTCTGGGATTACGGGCGAATGGCAGTATCGTAGCGTGGGGCACCATATCTATGGATCGAGAAAAAATCCCGGAGCCGAATGCTGATTTTGTCCAAATATCGTGCGGATATACTCATAATCTTGCTTTGAAGGCCGACGGCTCAGTTGTGGGCTGGGGAGCAAATTCGCAAGGGCAAAGCAATTCGCCGTATCCGAACGAAGAATTCGTGCAGGTGGCCGCAGGCGGCTTGCATAGTGCGGGACTCAAGCAGACCGGTTATATACAGGTTTGGGGAGACAATTCATACTCGCAACATAACATTCCTGCTCCCAACGCGGGGTTTAGCGCCGTTTCCTGCGGCCTTGGCCACGTTTTAGCGTTGAGGTCCAATGGATCAATAGCAGTGTGGGGTTGGAATGATAAAAATCAAGGGAAGTTGCCTGCCGGGCCCAACACGGGATTCGTTGCCATTGCTGCGGGACTAAAACATAACCTGGCATTGAAAGAGGATGGGTCTATCATCGCCTGGGGTTTGAACGAAGAGGGCCAATGCAACGTTCCCTATCCGAACTTGGATTTCGTAGATATAGCTGCAGGTCAACACCAATCTGTCGGCCTCAAAAGTGACGGCACCGTTGTGTGCTGGGGTAAAAACGATGTAGTGCAGTGCAACATCCCTCAGTCAAACAATAACGTTGTTTCCATCGCCACAGGATATTATGCGAACCTGGCGATTTTGTCCGATAGCTCCATGATTGGCTGGGGAAAGAACATTTATGGTCAAGTAACTCCGCCGCAGCCCAACAGCGGATATGTACAAGCCGGCATAGGGCTGGATCACAGCGTGGCCGTCAAAGCTGACGGAACTCTGTTAGCTTTTGGTAGAAATTTGTGGGACTGCTGCGTGGTTCCGGAGCCAAACAGCGGCTATCTGATGGCTGATGCAGGAGACTTCCACAGCATTGCTCTGAGGGCTAATGGCTCGGTGGTCGCCTTTGGCAGAAACAATTATGGACAGTGCGATCCCCCTCCGACTCCCAACTCCGGTTTTGTATCGGTAGCCGCAGGCCAAACCCACAGCCTTGCACTCAGGTCTAACGGCAAAATTGAAGCATGGGGTTCCAACAGTTCCCACGAGTGCGACGTTCCCTCTCCCAATTCCGATTTTGTGGCTATTGCAGCTTGCCGCGCCGTGAGCATGGGGCTGAAATCCGATGGCTCAGTGAGGGTCTGGGGAGCCACGAGTAACGGCCAGCAAAATATTCCACAGCCAAACACAGGTTATATAGCGATCGCGGCAGGGCCAAATCACTGCTGTGCGCTGAGAGCGGACGGGTCGATCGCAGCCTGGGGGTTTAATGCACATGGACAGGGCAACCCGCCTGAGGATAACACCGGTTTTATAGGGGTGAGCGCGGGGCTGTATCACACAGTTGCCCTTAAAGGCTCATTTGCCAATACTGAGATCAAGCGTCTGCCTGACGGATCGAGCGTGTTTATTACCGCAAATATAGTATCTGCGGCCTGGGATGGCGTATTTTATGTGGAATCTCAGGATCGCACCTCCGGCATTCGCGTGGAGAAGGACTCCCATAATATGAGTGTCGGCACGCGCACAAGCGTGTATGGCCGCATCTATACCAAACCCTCCGGCGAACGATATATCGCCGCCACCGGCATCAGTCCGACGGGGACCGGAGATATTCTGCCATTGGGTATGATCAACAAGGCCCTTGGCGGAGGGGATGCAATCGATATCGTGACCGGATTGGGGCAGTATGGGATCACAGGCGGAACCGGCGTCAACAATATCGGCCTGCTGGTGCGTGTATGGGGCAGGATTATTTCGCCGGATCCGAGCAATGAACCGAGATGGTTCGTGATTGACGATGGAAGCGCGGTTGGGGTGAAGTGCATTTTGCCTGACGGAGTCGCATATAACCCGCAGTGGACACACGTTCAAGTAACCGGGGCGTCGTCATGTGAGCGCGAGTCCGGTCAGATCCGACCTGTCGTTCTGGTGCGATCACAGGCTGATATTACCAGCCAATCGCCATTCTGATGGCTTTGTGGCCGTAGATCGAGGCAAGTCAGCGGCGCTTTTCTATGAGTTCGCCGATTGCGCCCATAATGCGCCTGCCGGCTTCCTCGATCGCCTCTCGGCCCGGTTTGTCGTATAAATCCGACATATCCACCGGCTCTCCATACGCTACAATCACTCGAGAGAACCTGGGCAGTATATGGTGCGGGGGCAGCAATTTGTCCGTGTTTATGAGGGCAGCCGGAATCACCGGAGCCTTTGCACGCAGCACAATCATACCAACCCCTGGTAGCGCAGCTCCGAGCTTGCCGCCATAGATTCTCTGGCCTTCCGGGAACATGCCGACGACCTCACCTCTGTTAAGATAATCGACCGCCGTTTTGAGCGCAGCGCGATCCGCAGTCCGCTGCTGGACAGGGAATGCGCCCACTTTTCTGATTAAATAACCGAGGATGGGAATCTCAAAAAGTTCAGTCTTGGCCATGTAGTGGATTGGCCTTGGCGCGCCCGCGCCGAGCACGGGAGGGTCGGCAAAGCTGACATGGTTTGCGCATATCATCACGCCGCCCTTGCGCGGAATGTTATCGCGCCCGATAACCTGCATTCTGCCGACGAGTTTGGCCAGCAGCCAACTCAGCGATTTGCCGATGGAGTATAACATCTATTTTTTTCCGACTTCGGATATCGACTGATCGTGGATATGGATGATTTTGTCTACAACCTGTTCAATGGATAGATGATCCGTGTCGATGAGCACGGCATCCGGAGCCTGCACGAGAGGCGCATCGGCCCGGGAGCTATCCCTGAGGTCTCTGTCGCGCATCTCTGCAGCGATCTGCTCGGTGTCCGCCTCGATGCCCATCTCTTTCATCTGCTGCACACGGCGATTGGCTCTCTGCTGCGCGCTGGCCGTCAAGAACACCTTGACCTCGGCGTTCGGAAATACTACCGTGCCGATGTCCCTGCCCTCCATCACCACGCCGCCTTGGTCGGTCATACTGCGCTGGAGTTCGACGAGCCTCTTGCGAACTCCGGGAATCGCGCTGACAGGGGATGCGGCTGCGGTAACTTCACGGCTGCGGATTTGCACGGTGACATCCTCTTCATCGGCAAATACGCGCTGCTCGCCGTCGATAATCGCCAGCTTTACTTGAGTGCGCATGGCCAGAGAAACGATAGACTTGGTGTCGCTGACGGGAATATCGGCCTGCGATACCTTCCAGGCTATCGCACGATACATCGCGCCGGTGTCTATGTAGAGATAGCCGAGCCTGTCCGCTACTGTCTTTGCTACTGTGCTCTTGCCGGCTCCCGCCGGGCCGTCTATGGCTATTATGGGTTTATGCATTATTCACAAGCTGATTCGGGTGTTCGACTCTTTTATTGCGTGATTCTTATATACATCTCTCGTATCTGCCGGCCTTTTTCGAAGAAGCTCTCGATAGCCTGCTCATCTTTGTTTTTGAGGGCTGTTTTGAGGTCTTCGAGGATCGTTTGCAGGCCGGTGATCGCATCGGTTAGGGAANNGGGAATCTGCGTTTGTGAGGCTTATATCGCGCCAAAGCTCCGGGGAACTATCCGCTATCCTCGTCAGGTCCTTGAAACTGCCCGCCGCAAGCTGAAAGGTCTTGCTCGAATGTCGATGGCTTTCTCCGGTGAGTTGCATCAGTGCGGACGCAATCGCGTGTGGCAGGTGGCTTATCACGCTCACCGCCCGGTCATGCAGCACGGGGTCCAATATCTCCACCTTTGCGCCAAGAGCCGTCGCAAACTCTCCGACTTTGCTTAATGCGGCGAGGTCGGTCTTTTCTCCGGGTGTGAGAACATAGGTTGCCCCTTCAAAGAGGTCCGCACGAGCCGAGTTGACTCCCGTTTGCTCCGAGCCTGCCATAGGATGTCCGCCAACGAAGAACGTGCACGCAGGCATAACATCATCGGCCTGCTCAACTATCTCCTGCTTAGTGCTGCCTGCATCGGTGACAATGGCTCCCCGTTTGAGCGAGCAGGCCATACGCGCAAGGGACGGCACGACAAGGCGCACCGGGGTGCATAGAATGACAAGATCGGCCTCGGCGGCTCCGGATTCCATATCCATCGAATAATCGTCAATCGCGCCAAGTATTTTCGCCCGCATCAATCGCTGCTCGGCCCTGCCGATTCCGGTTACTTTTTTTACGATACCTCTTCGGCGGGCAGCCATGCCGATTGAGCCGCCAATCAAGCCAACTCCGACTATCGCCACATTTTCGAATATGACGCTGCTGGGAAAACCGGTCGCCATCAGATATATCTGCCGACCGCGCGCGCCACCGCGGAGATATCCTTCATCATCTGATCGAAGTTATTCGGCGTGAGTGACTGCGCTCCGTCTTTAAGGGCCTTCTCCGGCTGCGGATGCACCTCAATCATCAACCCATCAGCGCCTGCGGCTACCGCGGCTTTGGCAACCGGCGGAACCAATGCGTGGCGTCCGGTCCCGTGGCTGGGATCGGCAATTATGGGCAGATGGCTAAGCCCGAGGACAGTGGGAATAGCGCTGACGTCAAAGGTGTTGCGCGTATAAGTCTCAAAGGTGCGAATCCCGCGCTCGCACAAAATTATGTCGTAGTTGCCCTGGTTTGCGATATACTCAGCCGCCTGCAGCCACTCCTCTATGGTCGAGGCCATGCCTCTTTTGAGCATAACCGGCTTTCTCGCGTTGCCCACCTCGGTAAGAAGCGAATAGTTGGCCATATTTCGCGTGCCGATCTGGAGAATGTCGGCATATTTGCAAACGAGTTCGACGTCGCGAGTATCCATAACCTCGGTGATAATCGGCATCCCCGTCAACTCCCGCGCCGCCGCCAGCATTTTCAGTGCGTCTTCGCCCAGGCCGTGGAAGCTGTAAGGGGATGTGCTCGGCTTGAACGCGCCGCCACGCAGAATACTCGCTCCGGCAGCCTTTACCGCCCTGGCTACTTCAATGGTCTGCTCCTCGGATTCCACCGAACACGGCCCGGCCATAACTATGACCTTTTGGCCGCCGATATCAACTCCGTTGACCTTGACGATGGTCTTATCCGGGTGGAACTCATGGCTGACAACTTTGAACGGCTTGAGGATTGGCACTACTCGTTCCACATAAGCCAACGATGACAACTGTTCCGCAACCAGCAGTTTTTCGTCATCATGCGCGCCGATGACGCCTACTATTGTTTTTTCGACGCCCTGGGAAACGTGAACGCCGTAACCGCGTTCCTTGAGGTTTGCCGTGACCTCGTCAATATCCGATTTTGAGGCCTGTGGCGATAGAATTACAATCATTTCAGCACCTTTCGCAGAGATTCTATAAAGCGTGTGTTCTGCTCATCGGTTCCGGTGGTGACGCGAATATGGGTCGGGCAACCAAAAATATCTCCGGTGCGAACGATGACTCCCAACCTCAGCAGCCCGTTGAACACTTCCCGGCAATCGCGCCCCACGTCGATCCATAGGAAGTTAGCCTGAGTGGGGGTATATGACAGGCCCATTTGATCAAGTTGGTCGTAGAAATACTTTTTGCCGCGTTGATTCTGTTCGCGACTGCGGGAAACCTGTGTCGGGTCGGACAGGCTCGCCAGTGCACCCGCCTGAGCAACCGAATTGACATTGAACGGCGCTCGAACGCGCTCCAGCAAGTCGATAATTTGCTTTGGAGCGACGCCATAGCCGACTCGCGTGCCGGCAAGGGCGTATATTTTGGAAAACGTGCGCAGGGCGATCACGTTTCGGCCCTGCTTGATCCAGTCAATCGAGCGCGTATAATTTAGGTCATCAGCATACTCATAGTAAGCTTCGTCCAGCACCAGCAGGCAGCGCTCAGGCAACGCATCGAGGACGGCCTCCACCTGATCCGCCGATACGAGAGTGCCGGTGGGGTTGTTGGGATTGGTGATGAAGAACATCTTAGTGTTCTCGTTGACCCTAGCAAGCATCCCGTCAAGATCGTGTGTCCAATCATTCAGATCAACCATCTGCGCCGGGCAGTCCATAAGGGTCGATGCCGCTTTATACTGCACGAAACTTGGGTTCGCCTGCACAATTTCGTCGCCGCTATCGAGCAACGCGACTCCGAGGTAGTGGATGACCTCGTCCGCGCCCGCTCCGAATATCAGCATGTCAGGGTCTACCCCTAGATGACCGGCGACCGCCTCTCGAAGCTCAAAACAGCTTCCTTCGGGGTATTGCGCAATGTTATCAAGGGCATTTCGCATAGCTTCAATAGCCAGCGGGGATGGGCCAAGCGGGTTTTCGTTGGACGCGAGCTTGACCACGTCATCAAGCCCGAGTTCGCGCTTGACTTCCTCTATAGGCTTACCGGGCACATACGGGGTAAGGTTCAATATACATTTTCTGCACAGGCGGGCCGCCGACGCCATCATACAACCTCCTCGGCGCTAATCTAATTCAATTGCATCGGCATCACGACATACAGATAGTCGTATTGTCCTTGCGGGCGAATAAGCGCCTGATTGACCTCGCCGCTCAGCTCTATCTCTACGGCTTCGGTATCGACGACGCTCAACATATCCAGCAAATAGCGCGTGCTGAATGCCATCTTCGTGTCGTCGCCCTCTTTTAGTATTTCGACTACCTCATGCGCTCTGCCAAGGTCTCCGCTTTCCGCGGTTATTGTGAGTTTGCCGTCATCAGTTTCCAGGGTAGCCCGATTGGAATTTTCACGAGCGACAATGGCCACGCGTTTCAGGCTTTGCTCGAATTGTTCTGTGGGAATAACCAATTTTTTGGTATGCTCTGCGGGAACCACTTTTTCGTAGTTCGGGAACTGCCCTTCTATCAATCTGGAGATGAGCACAGTGTCTCCCGTTTTAAATTTGATCTGCGTTTGAGAAATCCCTACCGAAACCACGCCATCCTGATCCGGCAGCACCCGCATAAGCTCGTTCATAGCCCTGCCCGGCACGATGGCATTGACAGCCCCTCGGGATTCAATGACAGGGCAATCCAGCACGCACAATCGATGCGTATCGGTCGCCACTAATTTGAGGCCGCTTTCACTGATCTGCATAAGTATGCCGGTGAGGATGGCGCGTGATTCATCTACTCCGATGGCAAATGATGTTTTTTGGATGCCATCGCGCAGCACATCTCGATCTATTGCAAAGCTGACATCCTCGACCACATCCGGCAGCATCGGGAAGTCCGACGGCGGCAGACCATTTATGGTGAAGTCGGAAGTGGCGCACTTGATGTTGACATTGACATCATCGGTGACCGTAACCGACACATCGGTTTCCGGAAGCGACGACAGCACCTCGCTAAAGACACGCGCAGGGGCAGTCATCGAGCCGCCCTCGATAACCTTAGCTTCAACCACGCACTCGACGCCGATTTCCAGGTCAGTGGCTGCGATAATAAGTTTGTCGTCCTCGGCAGTAATCAACAAATGTCCAAGAATTGGCAGCGATGTGCGAACACTGACCGCCCTTGCCGCCGTTTGAACTCCTTCAAAAAGGTCCTTCCGCGCACAGATAACCTGCATCAGACTTCCTCCACTTTTATGAATCGCGTTAGTATACCACAGCCAGTATCCTCTTACAAGACAGGGAATATCTCAATTTGCAGTGGCCGGGTTGCGCCACGTAGAAGGAAACGGCAATTCGGCGATAGGTCTGGAGGTTCTGTCTCTTATACACATCTCCGAGCCGACGAGACTAAGAC
>LSQX01183766.1_pt2 | contig 12141 bp, 10 predicted proteins | sample 654561 | NCBI WGS metagenome assembly LSQX01 (sample SAMN04489861, study PRJNA283612) | anaerobic digester metagenome | isolation source: 4 biogas reactors fed with cattle manure at either 37C or 55C with and... | place: Denmark: Kongens Lyngby | collected 2014 | reverse complement strand
TATGCTTATTTCACCTATCGAAGGGATAAATTACTTACGGAAGCAGCGGAAAAGCGGCTCCAAGCCATTAAGGAATTCACTGATCTAGGATCGGGCTACAAAATCGCCCTGCGGGATTTGGAGATCCGGGGAGCGGGAAACCTCCTGGGCCCCGAACAACACGGGCATATCGCCGCCGTCGGCTTTGAGCTTTACTGCCGTTTATTGGAGGAAGCGATGAAAGAACGGCAGGGCGAGAAGAAGGTGGAACCCCCGGATCCGGTGGTTGAATTGGCGGTGGACGCCTATCTCCCGGATACCTATATCCGGGACCCCGGGCAGAAAGTGGAGATCTACAAGAAGGTTGCAGCCCTCCGGAGCCCGGAAGAAGTGGACGCCCTGGAGGAAGAGATGAAGGACAGGTTTGGCCCGTTACCCGCGCCCGCGGGGAATCTTCTGGAAACGGTGCGCGTGAAGATCCTGGCAAAACGTTTGGGCATAAATGCCATCACCATGCAGAGAGGGGACGTTGTCGCCCGCCTCTTGCCCGGGATTTCGTGGAATGCGGAACGCGTCGCCGCACTCCTGGTCGGTTTCCGCGGCGAAGTCCGGTACCAACCGGGAAGGCCGCCGGTCATCCGTTGGCCGCGGGCGCAGGCGCTGGTAAAGACCGGCCGTGTGGGCCGGCTCTGGGAACTGCTAAAAGAGACCTTCAGATATCTGCTGGAAGAGGAGACCACAGAGAAACAAGAGTATATTCATCCCCGGAGGGGGTAAGCTAAAGCCAGGAAGTAGAAGGCTGTCGTGGGTTTGAATTCCGTGGTAAAGATGAATATTCCTGCTATATAAGGTATATAATATCAGTAAAACATAGAAAGGGCAATTTCAGGAAAGAGGGTTATAAGACTGACAACCAACGGCAGATACCTTGAGCAAACGGATTTAGATGAAGGAGGGAGAAAGGATGAAGGCGACCGGAATCGTCCGGCGGATTGATGATCTTGGCCGGGTCGTGATTCCCAAAGAGATACGGAGGACACTTCGGATTAGAGAAGGAGATCCGTTGGAAATCTTCGTCGACCGGGAAGGAGAGGTAATCCTCAAAAAATACTCGCCCATCGGTGAGTTGGGAGACTTCGCCAAAGAATACGCCGACTCGCTTTACGAATCCACAGGGCATATTGCCCTGATTGCCGACAGGGATATAATTGTTGCTGTGGCGGGGGGGTCCAAAAAGGAATTCCTGGAGAAACCCATCTCCAGAGCGGTGGAACAGGCAATAGAAGACCGGAAAGTTGTTCTCATGCCCAAGCCGGGAGAGCACAAGTATTGCGAAGCCTGTCCCATTCTTGAAGAAAACGGCGAATGCCAGTTTACGGCCCAGGTAATCGCCCCGATCATTGCGGAGGGCGACCCGATTGGCGCCGTCATCTTGACATCCAAAGAGCCGGGGGTAGTCATGGGGGAACTGGAAGTAAAAATTGCCGAGACCGCCGCCGGCTTCTTGGCCAAGCAGATGGAGCAGTAAAGGCCAGCTTCTTGGATAACCGGGTATTTTGAGAAGGGAACCGAAGGTTCCCTTTTTCTGTTGAGACAGGGGACGGTTCCCTGTCTCACGCGCATCACGGGACAAGGGGCGGTTCAATGAGACAAGGTGGATCCTGCTCTCATGAACTGGGGCAGAGAACCGTTCACTGTCTCGGTCTTGAGACAGGGAACCGTCCCCTGTCTTACCCTGTCCTATCGGTTAAGGAGATTGAGAAGGCTGGCGAGCATGGCCGGGTTGAGTCCTTGATTTCCCCCTTGGTTCCCGGCCAGGGTAGTGAGGAGCGGCATAATTGTGGCCAGCGAAGAAGAGAGCGAATTATCCCCGCCCAAGAGGCCGGCCATTTGCAGGAGGGAGTTGAGGTCCGGAGGCCCGCCCCGGCCAAAAACTGCCAAGAGCAGGTGGATAATCTCGCGGCCTCTGGGGCTTAATTTTGGGGCAACCTCCCGCAATAGCGCCAGATCTTCAGGGGTAAGCCCGGCAGGTGATGCTTTTGCCGTCTCTTTGCCGGCGCCGGCGGCACTGGCTTCAGTTTCCTGCCGTTCCGGGTTTTCCAGGTCGGACATGAAAGACTCCCCCTTACCGTATCTATATTTATAAAGATAGGATATGAAGAGGGCTGCCGGGGGGTGCCTGTCTGGGGGAAATTACCGCTTTTTACTGCCGGAACTGTTAAGAGGTGAAGAGGACGGGACAGCAAGTATAGCCAAGGAAAGCAAAGGGGAATAAAACAAAGCAAAAAAGAAAAGAAGAAAAAAAAGAGAGAAAGAAAAGAGGGGATACCGGTGGATAAAAAACTGAAGGTGGTCGGGATCCGGGTCCGGGAGCGAGCAACCCGCGCCCCTGGCCTGCAAGAGGTGATCACCAGATTTGGCACGGATGTCACCTGCCGCCTGGGCTTACCCGGCCCGGAAAAGGAAGACGGCCTGATCCTCCTGGTGATGGAGGAGGAGAAAGCAGCGGCGGCGATCACCACGGAACTGGCGGCGATGGAAGGGGTAGAAGTCAAGACCCTGGAATTTGAGGGGGTTTAGGCACGGGACGCCGGAGCCGGACGGAGGCCCTTAACCGGCGGGCGCCAGATCTTTAAGGAGGCCGGGGAGTTCCACCAACCTGCAGGAAAAGTCGGGCGGATGGACGGGTTTTTCCCGCGGGACCAGGTAATCCGTGATCAGGCAGGTTTTCATCCCTAAAAAAGCGGCGGTCAGGTCTTCTTCCGGGTCATTCCCGATCATCAGGCAGTCGCCGGGGGAAACCTGCAAAATGTCGAGGATTTCCTGGTAGTATTGGGGGTTCGGCTTGCAAAAGTGCATATTCTCAAAGGTGGTAACAAAGGCAAAAGGCAAGTCGTGACAGTTGATCCAGGCGAGGCGCTCCCTGATGGCCATCTCCGGGAAAATGGCGTTGGTGGCTATGACCAGGGAAAAACCGGCGGCCAATGCGGACTCCAGTATTTCCCGGGCCGGCCCGGGAAGTTCCGCCTCCACATGCTTTTGGAGGGCGGGAAATTGTTCTTCGTAAAACTGCTGGAAGACCGGTTCCAGTTCGGCGCGGGGGTAACCGGTCCGGGCGGAGAAGTCACCCCAGAAAACCTCCTCGTTGGTAAGGGACGGGTCCGCATCGGTTACCATCTTCTTTGTACTACCCAGCAAATGCCGGTCAAATTCTTCCGGCGGGATCAGATGGGAGAAATTCGGCCGTAATGCCGACATATAGTGGTAAAAAAAGAAGTCGGTCTCTACCGGGAGCAGGGTCCCGTCCAAATCAAAAAAGAGGTACCGGAGCATTACGCGTCATCCTTTCCCAATAATAAGGAACGGGCGACCCTTTGCGACAGCTTTTCCGTGTCCACCCGTTGTGAAAAGATTATAGCTTTATTTATATTCGCCTTTATTATAACATCTCCTTTTTTGCGGGGGAAAAAGGGAAAGCGCTCTTTCTTAACGAATCTCCCAGAGTAGGGGGGTCACGCTTTGCCGTTCTCAGCTTTAGCCACCAGACTTTCCGCTCTGGGTTATCACTGCCGGTTTTCCGGGGACGGGTTTTTCGTTTTTCTCCGGGAAGAACCGCTTCTCCGGCGGGTCCTGGTTATCGGGGAGGGGGAAGAACCGGTGGAGCGTTGGCGTCAGCTCATCGGTGAGCAGGTCTTACCCCACCGGAAGGAAGGCTCCTCCTTTTCCGTGGGTATTCTTTTAACCGGGGAAGCCCAGGCCTTCCCCTATCTTTCCGAATTGCCCTGGGTCGAAGTGATCTGGGCCGCTACGGGTACGGGGGTGAAAATGATTAAACCCCATTACCGCTGGGGGGTGGAGGACCGCCTCTTTTCCCTGGTCTTTCCGGCGTCCCGGGCGGCAGATCCCGCCCAGGAAGAGGTTGAACTCTACCCGCCGGCTTTTTTGACTTACCTGATCCTGTTTTTTAATTTAATCTTCTTTGCTATCGGCCATTGGCTGGGCGGAACCGGGTCGCTCCAGGTTTTGCTCCGGATGGGCGCCAAGTATAACCCCAGGATCTGGATGGGAGAATACTGGCGTCTCCTGACCCCGCTTTTTCTCCATGCCGGTTATGCCCATTTCCTCTTTAACTCCTTTGCCCTCTTTCAACTGGGCCGTGCGGTGGAAAGGCTCTTTGGGAAGGTACGCTTTGTCTTCCTTTATTTCTTCTCCGGGCTGCTGGGTTCGGCCCTAAGCACGATCCTCCGGCCGGAGATCATCTCGGTGGGAGCGTCCGGGGCCCTTTTCGGGTTGCTGGGTGCTTTAATCTATTTCAGCTTGCGGAAACCGGCGACCGCCCGGCGGTTCTTCGGAAACAGCCTTTGGATGGTCCTGGGGATCAACCTGCTTTTAGGTTTTGTCATCCCGGGCATCGACTACCTGGGGCACCTGGGCGGTTTTTTGGGCGGCCTTGCCGGTGGGGCCGCCGTGGGTTTGGGGAAAAAAGACGAATTGCCCTTCCGGTGGCTCTGGCGGGTAGCAGCCCTTGGCCTCACGCTTTGCCTGTTGATTCTTGCCTTGACGCCGCCGGAAATCGACTGGTACCGGCCTCTGGAAGAAGGCAGGCTCGCCTTTGAACGGGGTGACTTGGAAGAGGCCGTTGCCGCGCTGGAGGCCAGTTATGCACGGAAACCGGATCATCCCTTGACCAAGGAATACCTGTTGAAGTCTTATTTCCTCCGGGGGAATCAGAATTACAACAAGGGGGATCTGGCGGCAGCGGAGGCCGATTACCGCCGGGGGATTGCCTTGGACGACAGCCTGCCAGGTTTCCATTACAATTTGGGCATGGTCTACTACCGGCAGCAGCGGTTCCCGGAGGCAAAAAGGGAGTTCGAAAAGGTGCTGGAGCTCAACCCAAAGAACAAGGCGGCCCGGGAAATCCTGGAGAGGCTGCCGTAACTACGAAACGCAAACCCAGAGAAAAAAGGGGAAAATACGAAAAAAACACGGAAGGATTTGCCGGTCCTTCCGTGTCTTTTTTAATCCCGTGTTTTTCCCCGGGAAACTCCCGGGATACCCTATTTCTCCTGCTCTTGCCTTTGACGCTGCTTTAAAATCCCGTACTCGATACTGTCCACCAATGCTTGCCAGCTGGCTTCAATGATGTTCTCCGAGACCCCGACCGTCCCCCAATGCTCGTTGCCGTCGGTCGTCTCAATCAACACCCGCACCTTGGCTGCGGTTCCCTTGGTCTCCTCCAGGACCCGGACTTTATAGTCAATAAGCTTAAATCCTTTTATCTCCGGGAAGAAGCGGAGGAGGGCCTTTCTGAGGGCCATGTCCAGGGCGTTCACCGGGCCTTCGCCGTCCGCGGCGGTGTGTTCCTCGACCCCGTCAACAGAAACCTTGATTGTGGCCTCGGAACGTGCCGGCCCATCCCCGTTCTTTTCGACAATAATCCGGAACCCGTTTAAGGAAAAGACCTTTCCATAGAGGGCAAAAGCCTTTTTGATCAGGAGTTCAAAGGAGCCTTCCGCTGCTTCAAATTGGTAGCCCAGGTATTCCAGTTGTTTTAAGTCTTCCGTCAGTTTCTTGATCCTGGGGTCGTCCTTCGTGACATCAGGGATCAAATCAACGGCCTTATGGAGAATGGTACTCCTCCCGGCCTGGTCGGAGAGGAGGATCCGGCGCTGGTTGCCGACAAGCTCGGGGGAGATATGCTCCAGAGTCGCCGGGTTTTTCTGCACGGCGTCGGCGTGGGTGCCGGCTTTATGGGCAAAGGCCGACCCGCCCACATAGGGTTGGCGTTCGTTATGCTGGAGGTTAGTTAATTCCGAAATGAACCGGGAAGTGCTGGTGAGCCGGGAAAGGTTGGGGCGCACCGGCGAATCATACCCCAGTTTCAAAAGGATGTTGGGAATTAGGACACTCAGGTTGGCGTTCCCGCAGCGTTCCCCGTAGCCGTTAAAGGTCCCTTGGACCTGAACGGCTCCTTCCTGAACGGCCATAACGGAGATGGCGTCCGCCACACCGGAATCATTATGGATATGAACCCCCAGCGGATGCTGGATCTCTTCCCGCACCCGGCGGAAGATCTCCAAAAACTCCATGGGGAGGACACCGCCGTTGGTATCACAAAGCACAAGCGTCTCAGCGCCGCCGCGGATCGCGGCCTTCAGGGTCGCCAGGGCATAATCGGGGTCGCTCTTATACCCGTCAAAGAAGTGTTCCGCGTCGTAAATCACTTTTTTCCCGCGGCTTCGCAAAAAAGCCAGGGAGTCTTCGATGATCTGCAGGTTTTCCTCAGGGGTAATCCGCAGGACTTCCCGGACGTGGAGATCCCATGACTTGCCAAAGATCGTGACCACCTCGGTCTGGGTCTCCAAAAGATTTTGGAGGATACGGTCTTTTTCCGGGGGGTTGTCAGCCCGCCGGGTGCTCCCGAAGGCGGTGATCTTGGCATGTTTAAAGCTGTGGTCTTTTATTTTCTTGAAAAACTCGATGTCCTTGGGGTTCGAGCCGGGCCAACCCCCTTCGATGTAGTCAATCCCCAGGGCGTCAAGTTTTTCGGCGATGCGAAGTTTGTCTTCAGGGGAGAAAAAGACCCCTTCCCCCTGTGCCCCGTCGCGGAGCGTGGTATCGTAAAAAACAATGGCAGGCACTGCAGCACCCCCTTTGGTGTATTGGACATAATTTAACCAAAAATCCACTATGGTGTCAAGAGATTATTATCTTCTGTAACCATTTTTACGGCCGTGCACCAAAAAATCGTTTCTTCATAGGCTATAAAATGCAAAAAACACAAGGCAATGTAGAAGGGGTGGGCGCCAAAATGGGGCTGAGCCTGGTTCCGGTGACAGAGTTACCGCCGGGGCGAAGGTATTTGCGCCTGGGAACCAAGGGACGGGATGTCCAGGAATTACAGAAGATCCTGGCCGGGCTGGGTTTTTTTTCCGGTAACCCCCATGGCAGCTACGACTTTTTAACCAGGGAGGCGGTGAAGGAGTTTCAACGCGCCTTTCACCTGGCGGCCGACGGGGTCGTGGGCCCGAAGACCTGGCGGATGCTGGGTGAACCAGGGATCTGGAACCGCCAGTGTCACCGGGTGCGGGCAGGGGAGACCCTTGCGGAATTGGCCGTCCGCTATGGGGTGGCCCCCGGCGCCTGGAAAGACCCGGCCGCTCGGCGGCGGAGCAAGCGGCTACTCCCCGGAGACCTATTATTATTAGAAGAGCGGGAGCTGTGGCTGGCTGAAGAAGAACTGCCGGAAGAGGGGGTTTTTTGTACCCGGGTCTTGCGAAGGGAACCGGTGACAGTTGGGCAAACGGGCGGACCTGCGTCCAGCCCACCCGGCCCGGGTTTATCCGGTCCCGGGCGTGCCCGGGCACGGAACCCATTTAATTTGCCCCTATTAAAACTGGCGTTGCCGCGGGCGGCAAACGGGGAAGAAGGGGCCGCCGGTGTCGTGGCGGACCTGCGAAGCACGGGGGAGATAGGGCCGGGGCGGCGTCTCCATGGGAGAATACGGAAGGAATTGCGGGCGCTCCGCCAAAAAAGCAGGGGGGAAATTTTCTGGTGGTTCACTGCCGGTCATATACTGGCCCAGTTGCCGAAGGATGAGGAGGCCGACGGTATTCTCCTCTCCGTCAACACAGGCCCGTGGTGCGCAGGGGGGGCCGGTTCTGCCATGGGCGGCAGCTGGCGCCGGGAGGTCAAGAACCTGCTGGCCCGCTACCCGTGTACGCGGGTGGTTCTCCACTTTGACCTGCGGGCCAGGGAACTCAGGCCCGATGGGGAGGTGCGGCTACTCCCGGCCGGGGCCGGCAGGACGTTGCGTTTATTCCGGCCCGGGCGAGGGCGGCGGTTGGATGATGGCTGGCTCCAGTTGGAAAGCGGTTCCGGTGAGAAGGAGTATAAGTTCTTCATTGCTGACCGGAATACCCTGTGGAAGATATTCTCCGGGGTGGACCGGCTGAACCTGCGGGGGGTTTTTTTCACCGGCATCCAGGGGTTGGAGAGGGTGATCATGAAGGAAGCCGCCGGGTTTTTTCTGGTTCTATCCCAAGCCCGGTCATGAAAGAAGGGACCGGCGCATAATTATGGAACAAGGACCATCCGCAACCATGACCCTTGTAGAGGGCGGGGCGCCGGGATGGAATCAGAGACAAAGGAGGGAGATTTTTGCTTGCTTGCAAATACGGGCAGTTGAAGACGGTGAAAAGCTTGGCGGAATCCCCCAGGGTTATTACGGTCGAGAGCGAGCTTCTGCTGGGCGATGAAGACCCGGAAATTGAAGAAGTCCATCTCTGCCGGGGATATCTCACTGAAATAACAGGAGAAAAGGACGCTGAGGGGCGGCTCGTCCTTGCCGGCCGGATCGAGGTGCACCTGGTTTACCGGGCCAAAGCAACGGAGACGGGGGTGGCGGAGTACGGCGTAGTTTGGCAGGGTGAAAAGAGTATCCCCTTTACCGCCGGGATCGAGCTGCCGGAGGCAATGGAGATTGGGGGTTGGCAGGCGGAAATCGCAAAATCCAGCTTAGAGCCGGGTCCGGAGAGAACAGCCAGATATAAAGGGGAAATCGCCATCCACCTCCAGGCCCGGCAGGAAAAGGAGATCCCGGTGGTAACTGAATTGGCAGTGGAAAACGGGGTGAAAACCGTTACCGAACGGGTGGTGGTGGAAGAGGTCATTACCGTGCTTGAAGGCAGCCGGGAACTCTCCAACCAGTTTTCCCTGGCCCATCCCCGGGTACCTTTGGCAAGGGTGATTGACTGCCGGGTAAGGCCGCTGGCGGTCAGGACGGAGATCACTCCCGGCCGGGTGAGAGTCGACGGCCATCTGGAGACCGTCCTCTTATATGTGGGCCGTAATGAGGACGGGGAAGAAACCGAAGTGGAGGTCGCCCGTTGGCACGAGAAAAACGGCGGGGCGGTTCCTTTTCAATTCGTCTTTGAGGAACCGCGGGCCCTTCCGGAACAGACAGCCCGGACGGAGGTGCAGGTGAAATCCGTTGCTATCCATTCACCGCATGCGGAAAGCTGCAATCTCCAGGCAGTACTCGCGGCCCGGGTGGAACTGGTGGAACCCCGCCGGACCGAGATGGTGGTCGACGTTACAGCAGGGAAAGAAGGGATTATCGATCTGGACCGGGGTGAATACCAGATTGAAGAGACCGTGGGCGAGATAGAAAAGGATTTCCGGCTGGAGAAGGTCCTTTCGCTCCCGGCCGGCGCTTTACCCCTTGGCCGTATTTTGCTGGTGGACAATTCACCGCCGCAAACCCTCGATACCCAGGTCGAGGCGGACCGGGTCTTTTTTGAGGGCGAATGTAGAGTGGCGGTCCTATATTCCGCAGAGCACGGGGAGATTGAGGAATTGGAAGACCTGTCGCCTCAGATTGCTGCCGTCAGTTGGGATGAGGAACATGCCGGTACTGTTAGATTTGCCGAATTCCTGGAAATGCCCGGGGTGGCGCCGGGGATGGTGGCCCGGGTTACCCTGGAAGACCGGGGGAGCACCGCGGAACTCGTGGACGAGCGGACAATCAAGGTGAACCTGGCGTTCAGGGCCCGGGCGGTGGTAAGCGAGGAACGCACGCTGGCGTTGGTCCGTGATTGCGCCCTGGTTCCCATACCGGAAAAGCCGCGAACCGGGATCCTTTTTTACCTGGTCCAGCCGGGAGATACCCTTTGGAGCATTGCCCGGCGGTACCAGACGACAATGGAAGCCCTTTGCCGGGCCAACAACCTGAGCGGGTCCGGCGCCGAGGTGCAGCCCGGGAGGAAACTCCTGATCCCGAAGACGCCCCTTACCGGATAACCGGATCTACCGGATGAGTGGGTGGGAAAAAACAAATGGCGTACCTATGCCCCGCTTTGCCGGGGCCGGGTACGTTTTTTTATAACCAGCTTGACAACCCCAGGCCCTTGCTATATATTATTATCTATGGAATGAAGAAGAGAAGACGGAAAAGAGGAGATGGGGCATGCCAACATATGACTATGCTTGTGCCAAGTGCGGAACTTTTGAACATTTCCAGAAAATCACTGAACCGCCCCTTTCGGCCTGCCCGCATTGTGGGGGAACCGTCAAGCGCTTGATCAGCGTAAACACCAACATAATCTTTAAAGGGCCGGGTTTCTACATCACCGACCACCGGAAACCCGAATACGATAAGAAGGCCAAAGAGGAGAAGGCAACCGCCGGCTCCTTTGCGGAGGGGCGCACAAAATCTTTTGAAAAGGTATCATGAGGCAAAAGGCCACTTTTAAGTGGCCTTTTTTTCGGTAAATCCGAGACGGAAACGGTATGGAGAAAATACCGGGCCGAACAGGAGGGACGCTGTGGACCAGCCGGTTATTCGTAAAGTAAAAAAAGAGTTGCAGCGCCTGATTCACCAGGCATGGGAGAAGGCTTTTCAGGAGGGGCTCTTACCGAAACCGGGTACACGGGACGAGATTATGCTTGAGGTGCCCAAGGAACGGGCCCACGGTAATTTTGCCTCGAATATCGCCTTTCAACTGGCGGCACGGACGCGTGCCGAAGGAGAGCGTGGCCGGGCGCCACGAGATGTAGCAGAGATTTTACGGGAACGCTTACCGGCCCACCCGTATGTGGCGGGGGTGGAAACCGCCGGGGCCGGATTCCTCAACTTCCGCCTGACCCCGTTGTGGTTGCAGGAAGTCCTTTTAAACCTGGCCGGGGCGCCTGATGATTACGGCCGGATCGACGATCTGAAGGGCGAAAAGATCCAGCTGGAGTTTATCAGTGCCAACCCGGTGGGGCCGATGAATGTGGTTAATGCCCGGGCGGGGGCTCTGGGCGACAGCCTGGCCCGCCTCTTTGCCTTTTGCGGGGCGGAAGTGGAAAAAGAATATTATGTGAATGATTACGGGATGCAGGTAACGATCCTCGGCGAGTCGCTGGAAGCCCGTTACCGGGAACTCCTGGGGGAAGAGGTGACTTTCCCCGACTACGGTTACCAGGGGGAATACCTTATTGATCTAGCCCGTGAACTCCTGGAGGAGAAGGGCCGCAGCCTAATGGAGTTGCCAAGGGAAGAAAGGATCGACTTCTGCCGGGAATGGGGCTGCCGGCGGATCCTGGAGAGCCAGCGGAAAGACTTGGAGGATTTTGGGATCATCTACGATCAGTGGTTCTCCGAACGCACCCTCCACGAGAGCGGAGCGGTTGACGCCGTTGTCCAGCGGATGGAGAAGAATAACCTTTTGTATGAGAAAGACGGGGCCCTGTGGTTCTGGGCCACCGCTTTTGGCGATGAGAAGGACCGGGTGGTGAGGACGGCCGACGGGAGAACCACCTATTTTACGGCGGACATCGCTTACCACCTGGATAAACTGGCCCGCGGGTTTACGCACCTCATTAATATCTGGGGACCGGACCACCACGGCTATATCGCCCGGATGAAAGCGGCCCTGGAGGCTTTGGGGTATGGCCGGGAAAAATTGGAGATTTTGATTGCGCAACAGATCAACCTGATCAAGGATGGTAAACCCTATAAAATGTCGAAAAGGCGGGGCGAGTTTATCACCATGCGCGACCTCCTTGAGGAAGTGGGGAATGACGCCGCGCGGTGGTACTTTTTGATGCGCAGCCCCGAAAGCCATGTGGATTTCGATCTTGACCTGGCCAAACAGGAGACTGCGGAGAACCCCGTGTTTTATGTACAATATGCCCATGCCCGGATTGCCAGCCTCTTCCGCCAGCTTGACCGGGAGTTCCGGCCGGATCCCGCGACTATCAACGCGGCGGCCTGGGAGGATGATGAACTGGAAATCTTGGAAAAGGTGGCCTTTTTCCCGGAAATCCTGGCCCTGGCTGCCGGGGAGCGGGAACCGCACCGCCTGACCGCTTACCTCTTGGAATTGGCAACCCTGTTTCACTCTTATTATAACCGGAAACGTTTCCTCACCGAAGATGAACAGCTTACACATATCCGGCTTTCCCTGGCTTTTGCCGTGGGGGCCGTGGTGCGTAACGGGTTGCGGCTGTTGGGGATTACGGCTCCGGAAAAAATGTGAGGAGGGGTTTTCCCTTGGCCGAGCAGGAGCGCCGCTTTTCATCGAATTTGTTTGTTATTATCAAAGATGCGGCGGTTGATGGCTACAACAACATCGCTTACACGCTTTTCTCCAGTATCCTTTGGGTGCTGGTCGT
>LSQX01181278.1_pt2 | contig 12141 bp, 8 predicted proteins | sample 654561 | NCBI WGS metagenome assembly LSQX01 (sample SAMN04489861, study PRJNA283612) | anaerobic digester metagenome | isolation source: 4 biogas reactors fed with cattle manure at either 37C or 55C with and... | place: Denmark: Kongens Lyngby | collected 2014 | reverse complement strand
TTCGGTGAGAAGGAGCAGAGCGATGTGATTCGGCGGCTCCTCGAGCAGCTTTAAGAGCGCGTTTTGCGCGTTTGCGTTCATCTCGTCGGCGCGATCGATCACTATAACGCAGCGCTCGGCCTCGTTGGGGAGAAGTCGGGCGCCAAACACAGCTTCGCGGATCTGCTCAACCTGAATCTCTTTTTTCCCCTCAAGCCTTGCGATAACGGTGACGTCGGGGTGGATTCTGCGTGCGATTTTGTCACAGTGGACGCACGCCCCGCACGGCCGCCCCGACTGGGATGAGCAGAGCATTTTTGACAAAAACTCAGCGACAAACCGCGACGTCACGGTCTCGGCGCCGGTGTGCACAATATAGGCGTGGCTGCTATTTGACAATGACGTTCTCCTCTCCGAACATCTCCGCAAGCTCCGAAACAAGGGCGTCGTGTATGACGCATGTTCCCCCGCGCCGCTTTTTTTCGTCCTCAAAATACAGGATGAGGCGCTCTTTACCGGGGAACATCGACGTCACAAGCTCAAGCTTCCGCATTCTTGAGTCGGAGCGGCCCGGTATTTTCACGTAGAGCTTTTTTTCAGCGGGCTCCTCGACCGTATCGATATCCGACACGGGCCGTATTAAATCCGCCAGAAGCTGGGGCGGTTTGTCGTCGCGTGACGAGAGCTTTCCGCGGACCATAACGACGGCGTTTTGCGACAGATAGCCCGCGCACTGTTCGAGCGTCCTCGCAAAAACGAGCAGCTCCATTGCGCCTGTCCCGTCGTCAATTGTGACATACGCCATCTGTGAGTTGTTCTTTGTCATTTTTGTGCGTACAAGCGTGATTACGCCGAGCAGCTGCACCTCCTGCCCGTCATGATATGTCTCGCCGCCCTCCTCGCGCATAAAATCGGCAAGGATGCCGCCGATGGTGACAGCGCCGACGGCGCGCGCTTTTGAGCGGTATTCCTGTGTCGGGTGGCCCGAGAGATATAGGCCGGTAACCTCGTGTTCCATGGCTATCAGCTCGGCATGCGAGTACTCGTCAAGGTTCGGAACGGCGATGGACGACACGGCGGCGGGGCTGTCGTCACTGCCCACGCCGAACAGGTCGATCTGCCCGTGGACATTGCGCCTCATCGTGTCGGAAATATCGTGCAAAACAGGTTCAAGCATCGCCATGAGCTGGCTGCGCCGGAGGCCGAACGAGTCGAGAGCGCCGCATTTTATAAGGCTCTCAAGCGCGCGCTTGTTTATGTCGCTGCCGTGCAAGCGGCGGACAAGCTCCTCAAAGCCCGTAAATCTGCCGTTCTTCTCGCGCTCCTCAATAAGAGCGCTTATAAAACCGCGTCCGACATTTTTTGCGGCCACAAGGCCGTAGCGGATGCTGTCGCCTTCAACCGTAAATTCGGAGCGTGAAGAGTTGATATCCGGCGGCAACAGCGCAATGCCCATCTCACGGCACTCCGCCGAATACTCCGCTACCTTTTCGGGCAGACCCAGCACGGAGCTCATAAGCGCCGCCATATATTCGCGGGGATAATGGCGCTTCAGGTACGCCGTCTGGTAGGCGATCACGGCGTAACACACGGCGTGGGCCTTGTTAAACGCGTAGTTTGCAAAATCGTTTATCTCGTCGTATATGGCCGAAGCCGCGCTCTCCGGCACCCCTTTTGAAGCGGCTCCCGGTATGTCCCGACCGGGATCGCCGCTTATAAACGCGATGCGTTCGCGTTCAATATCCTTTTGCTTTTTCTTGCTCATGGCCCTGCGAATCATGTCGGCCTGGCCCGTGGAAAAACCCGCAAGCTCGCGGAAAATCTCCATGACCTGCTCCTGATACACGATGCAGCCGTAAGTGACGGCCAGTATCGGTTCAAGAAGCGGGTGCCGATAGGCGATGAGCTCGGGACTTTTACTGTTTTGCAAAAATCGCGGTATCGAGTCCATCGGGCCGGGCCGGTAGAGTGCGACAATGGCCGTCAGATCCTCTATGCTGCGCGGATTGAGCCCGAGGCACACACCTGTCATTCCGGCGGACTCCATCTGGAACACGCCGACAGTCTTGCCCTCTGACAGCATTTTATACGTCTCAATATCGTCGTCGGGGATTTTTTCAATGTCAAAATCCCGATCCTGCCGGCGTATCATTTTAACGGTGTCGTCAATTACAGTGAGGTTTCGAAGGCCGAGGAAGTCCATCTTCAAAAGTCCGAGCTCCTCAAGCGTCGTCATCGTGTACTGGGTCGCAATGGAGTTGTCCTTTTTTGAAAGGGCGAGCGGGACATATTCACTGACGGGGCGCGCCGTTATAACGACGCCGGCGGCGTGGGTGCCCGAGTCCTTCGGCATCCCCTCAAGCGCAATCGCCGTGTCGATCACCTTTTTAATGCGCTCGTCCTCTTCGTACATCTCGCGAAGCCGCTTCGCAGTAGGGAGCTCAAGCGCATCCTTCAGCCTGATGCCGAGGATATTCGGAATTTCGCGCGCGAGCTCGTTTTCCTCCGCAAACGTGAGGGAGAGCACCTTTGAGACGTTGCGGACGGCGTTTTTTGCCTTCAGGGTGTTGAACGTTATTATCTGCGCCACATGGTCCTCGCCGTATTTTTGTTTTACGTACTCTATGACCTCGCCGCGGCGCCGTTCACAGAAATCGATGTCGAAGTCGGGCATGGATACGCGCTCGGGATTGAGAAAACGCTCGAAATAAAGGCCGTATTTTATGGGGTCGACGGTCGTGATATCAAGGCAGTATGCGACGACCGACCCGGCTCCGGAGCCGCGCCCCGGCCCGACGGGGATGCCGTTGCCCTTTGCAAACGCTATAAAATCGGCGACGATCAGGAAATAGCCCGTAAAGCCCATGCTTTCAATCATATTGAGCTCGTAAAAAAGCTGCTCGCGCACCTCGGGCCGGTCATCGCCGTACCGGCGCGTAAAGCCTCTGAGGCAGAGCTTTTTAAGGTACTCCGCAGCGTCGTTCTCGCCCTCGGGAAGCGCAAAATCGGGCAGATGGTAGTGTCCGAACTCAAAGTCAAAATCGCACATGTCCGCGATTACAGACGTGTTGTCGGCGGCCTCGGGGCAGTTTGGGAAAAGCGAGCGCATCTCATCCTCGGACTTGAGATAAAACTCGTCCGTGTCAAAGCTTAAGCGGTCGGGGTCATCGAGCGTCTTGCCGGTCTGCATGCACATGAGCACATCCTGGGCGTAAGCGTCCTCACGCGTCAGATAGTGCACGTCGTTTGTGAGCACAAGAGGGATGCCCGTCTCGCCGTGCAGCCGCATTATACCGGCGTTGACCGTCCGCTGCACCTCTAAACCGTGGTCCTGAAGCTCAAGGTAGAAGCTGTCTTCCCCGAAAAGCTCACGCAGCTCAAGCGCGTGAGCTTTTGCGCCGTCGTAGTCGCCCTCCGCGATAAGGCGCGGGATTTTGCCCGATACGCACGCCGAAAGCGCGATCAGCCCGTCGGAATATTCGCGTAAAAGCTCCATATCAATGCGCGGTTTTATATAAAAGCCCTCGGTGAAGGAGCGTGAGACAAGGCGGCAGAGGTTAGAGTACCCCGCCGCGTTTTTACACAGCAAAATGAGGTGGTAGCGCCGCGAATCAAGCTCGAAATCAGTATCGCGGCGTGAGCGGGCCGCCATGTAAACCTCGCAGCCTATAACCGGCTTTATCCCCCCGCGGACAGCCGCCTCATAGAAGTTCACGGCGCCGTACATGACGCCGTGATCGGTTATTGCAACGCACGTCTGCCCGAGCTCCTTCGCGCGCAGGACAAGCTCGTCCACGCGGCAGGCGCCGTCAAGCAGGCTGTATTCACTGTGTGTGTGCAGGTGTACAAATGACACGTGTTCTCCTTTCGAAGCCGCAGCGGACGCCGATGATAGGGAATATTTGCAGGCATGTCGTTTCACAGGGAAAAATTATCGACAGTGCCATAAGTATTCTACCATAATATGTGAAAAACGACAATCAGGTTTTCGACATTTTGTCCCTCAGCCGCCTGCAAACGGCATCCAGAAACTCGCGGCTTGTGACCGATTTCGCGGCCGCTGACGTCTCCGCAAGGCGCGTCAGATCGCCCGTCATGGTGCCGCTGGATATTGTGTCCGTACAGGCGTCCTCAAGGCTCTTTGCAAATTCACAGAGTTTTGGCAAATTGTCAAGCTCCCCGCGCTTGAAGAGCGCGCCCGTCCACGCAAAAATCGTGGCTATCGGGTTTGTCGACGTCTCCTCTCCCTCAAGATACCTGTAGTAGTGCTGCGTCACCGTGCCGTGCGCGGCTTCGTACTCATAATTGCCGTCGGGGGATACGAGAACGCTTGTCATCATGGCAAGCGACCCGAACGCCGTGGCGACCATATCGCTCATAACGTCGCCGTCATAGTTTTTCAGCGCCCAGATAAAGCCGCCCTCGGAGCGCATAGCGCGCGCCACGGCGTCGTCGATGAGTGTGTAGAAATATTTGATGCCGAGCGCCTCGAATTTATCTCTGCAGCCTTCAAACTCCTGTTCGAACACAGCCTTAAACTGGCCGTCGTAGACCTTGGCAATCGTGTCCTTTGTCGAGAACCACAGGTCCTGCTTTGTATCAACAGCGTACTGAAAGCACGCTTTTGCAAAGCTTCGGATGCTGGCCTCCGTGTTGTGCATCGCCTGCCAAACAGCGGGGCCGTCCACCTTTTGAACGGACAGCGTCTCCGTTTTCCCGCTCTCGCCCCTAAAAGTCAGCTCAGCCTCACCCGGCTCAAGAGTGTGGAGGTCGGCGGCCTTGTACACATCGCCGTAGGCGTGGCGGGCAATTGTTATCGGCTTATCCCACGTCTTGACGACGGGCCTTATACAGTCGACAGTAATCGGCGCGCGAAAAACCGTGCCGTCGAGGATGGAGCGTATTGTGCTGTTCGGGGATTTCCACATCTGTTTCAGCTCGGGGTACTCGTCCATGCGCTGCCTGTTTGGCGTGATGGTCGCACATTTTACGGCGACGCCGTGTTTTTTTGTTGCGAGGGCGGCGTCGACTGTGATCTGGTCGTCCGTGTCGTTGCGGCTTTTAAGCCCGAGGTCGTAGTACTCGGTTTTGAGATCTATAAACGGCAGAATGAGCGTGTCCTTTATCATCTGCCAGAGCACGCGTGTCATCTCGTCGCCGTCAATCTCGACGAGCGGCGTTTTCATCTGAATTTTTTGCATGGCCGTCTCCTTAAACCCTATTCTTTCCCCATCGCGTAGTAGTTCATCAGGCACCCCTCGGTGAGTATCAGCTTTTCCTCATCGGTCAGGCCGTCGATATGGAGCGTCAGAGCTTCTTTCGCGCCGTCGGCCCTCAGTGCGACGGCATCAAATTCCTCTTGCCCCGCAAGTATCGCCGCTCTCACGCCCGGCACATATATCCAGTCGCCCTCGCTGTACGGAAAGTCGGCGGATCTGTCCATTGTAAACGGCACGATGCCCCAGTTGATGCAGTTGGAGCGGTAGCGCTTTGTCGCAAACTCACAGCAGATGTTCGCCCAGCCGCCGAGCACCTTCTGGCAGCTCGCCGCCTGCTCGCGCGCCGAGCCGTCGCCCGGTTTTTTTGCAAACACGCACGAGCCGATTGTGGTGTTTTCGCCGTCGCCGCCGAGCGCTTTCAGCGCCTCTGCAGCCTCGGAGGGCAGCTCTCCCGCAATCCGCTGCTCCTCAAGCTCGCGCACGGCCTTGCTTCTCCCGACGTACTCGGGACAGCGGCGCGAGAGCGTGAACTCCGACAGGCCGATGGGATTTGAGCGGTAAGAGCTCGTCTCGCCCGAGGGGATAAGCTCGTCGGTCGTCGTCACATCGTCGTGTATAACTGCGCACAGCCGCAGCAGCAGGCTGTCGCCCATCCTGTGCATTTTCGGCCAGTCTTTGATGTTCGGGCCGAGACGCAGTTCAACGCGGGGGTCCGGCTTTCCGAAGCCGTCGTACACCCGCTTTTTGTAAACCGTATCGTCATATTTGTACTCGCGTTTTGTCTCATCATAGGGGATGTCCGTGGCGGCGGTGAGCAGTCCGCCGTTTTTTGCCGTGGCGGCGATCGAGCGCGCATCCATCAGCGCGACGGATGCAATCTGTCCGCTGCCGGGCTTTGAGCCCTCGCGCGATGCGAAGTTTCGCGTCGCGTGGCGGATTGAGAGCGTGTTGTGGGCGGGGGTGTCCCCCGCGCCGAAGCAGGGGCCGCAGAAGGCGGATTTTATTAACGCCCCGGTTTCCATGAGGGATGCGGATATGCCGTCCTTCGTCATGGCAAGGCCAATGGGTGTCGACGACGGATAGACAGACAGGGAGAAATAACCGTCGCCGACGGATTTCCTGTTAAGGATATCGGCTGCTTCTGATATATTTTCATACATGCCGCCGGAGCAGCCGACGATAACGCCCTGCTCCACGGCAACCTGCCCTTTGTCGTTGATATTGCGCCGCAGGTCCAGCTTGACCTTTCCGGCAAGCTCCCTGTTGCATTCCTCTTCGATCTCGGCAAAGATGCGCGCCGGATCCTTCTGGAGCTCGTGAATCGTGTAGGCCTTCGATGGGTGAAACGGCAGGGCGATCATGGCTTCCATCTCGCTGAGATTGACTTTGACCATGGCATCGTAATACGCGCCGTCGTCCGGGGCAAGCTTGTCAAAGGCTTCCGGCCGGCCGAGATTTTTGTAATAAGCCTTGACCTTATCGTCAGTGATCCAAATGGACGACAGGCAGCTTGTCTCCGTCGTCATGACATCGATTCCGGCGCGGAAATCCATCGAGAGCTTTTCGATACCGGGCCCGGCAAACTCAAGAATTTTGTTTTTAACGAGACCGTCCGGGAAAGTCGCGCCCACAAGGGCGAGCGCGATATCGTGGGGGCCGACGCCGTGGGGGATGTCCCCCTCAAGCCAGACAAGAACGGTTTCCGGAGCCTCGACGTCGTATGTGTTTTCCAAAAGTTGCTTTATAAGCTCGCCGCCGCCCTCTCCGATGCCGAGTGTTCCGTAGCAGCCGTAGCGCGTGTGCGAGTCCGAGCCGAGGATCATTTTCCCGCATCCGGCGAGCTTTTCTCTGGCGTACTGGTGGATAACGGCCTGATTTGCCGGGACGTAAATACCGCCGTATTTTTTGGCGGCCGAGAGCCCGAACGCGTGGTCGTCCTCGTTTATCGTGCCGCCGACGGCACAGAGGCTGTTGTGGCAGTTTGTGAGTGCGTACGGTATCGGAAAACGCGTGAGGCCCGACGCGCGGGCGGTTTGAACAATGCCGACGTATGTGATGTCGTGCGACACGAGCGCGTCAAATTTGAGCTTTAGCCGCCCGCTGTCGCCCGATGTGTTGTGCGACCTCAAAATGCCGTAGGCAATCGTCTTCTCACGCGCGGCGATATCGGGCGCCGGCGCGGGCTCGGGAGCTTTGTTTTTAATATAGACACCGCCGTTTGTAATTGTTATCATGTGAGCCTCCTGATCATAAGTTGCCGGTACTGAACATAACGGCTGCGAGCGCGGCAATCGGCGCCGTGTCGCAGCGGAGTATACGCGAGCCGAGGGATACGGAGATCATGCCCCTTTGCAGCGCGAGGTTTGCCTCACCCTGTGTAAAACCGCCCTCGCAGCCCGTGACTATCGTGACGCCCACAGGAGCCGGAACGGCTTTGAGCGCATCCCTCAGCGAGACATGTCGCTCCCCCTCATAGCAAAAAAGCGGCAGGTGGGTATCAACGGCACGCGTAATTGCCCGGTCAAACGACTCGAGCGCCGAAACGGGCGGTATGATGCCGCGGCCCGACTGCTCGGCTGCGCTTTTTGAAATGGCGTTCATGCGCTCCAGCTTCTTCGGGAGCGATTTGGCGTCCGGCAGGGCGACGACGTGCGCCGAGGGGAACAGGTAAATCGATGCGGCGCCGAGCTCGACGCACTTTTGCACGGCGCAGTCGAGCTTGTCGCCCTTTGAATATGCCATGTATACCGACACCTCGACATCGGGCTCGCCCTGCGAGGGCGCCCGCCGGATTATCTCCGCAACGGCCGATTTGTCGTCGACCTTTGTTAACCGGCAGTGGTAATCGGTCCCGTCCCCGTCGCAGAGTATTAGCTCGTCGCCCTTTCGAAGCCGAAGCGCCCGCATGTGAGCCGGCTCCTCAAAACGAATCTCGTCGCCCCCGACGGCGGATTTACTGATAAAAAAACGCGTCATTTTGTAGCCTTCCCGCGATAAGTGAATATTGTGTTATGATACCAGAAAACGCAGAGCCCCGCAATATGAAATATGCAATCCTGCAGGAGTGACTTTAATATGGAAAAAAATGCTGATCTAATCGGCAGAAAAGAGTTCGACGACGTGTGGGCGCGCGTCACGGGAGACGGCATGGCTTCAAGAGGCGCCCAAACGTGCGGAGAGACGAAAGCTTTCGAAATCGGGACAGTCTCAGGGGCGCAGGCGACAAAAACTCAGGAAAACGAAACAGCCTCGAGACCGATTGCGAATCTCGCGGCAACGCGCAAAAGTCTCGGCGGGCTTGTCTCAAATGTGTTTAATAAAAAGAGCGCAGACGTGGACGACGCCCCGCCGGCAGCGCTCGGCGCGTCCGCTGCCCGGTCGCGCGCGTCGCAGCTTGTGGCGCAGACCGAGGCCGAGAGGTTGTCTGAGATAATAGAGGCCACGGCGCAGACGGCGAGAGAGAGCGCGACGCTCGCTTCACAGTGCGGCGGGGATATCCGCGCGGCGTGCCTGTCGATGGAGAAGCTCTGCATCGCGACGATCAGCAGCTTAAATACCCAGTATCAGATTTTGACGGGCCTCCGCCTAAACCCCGGATCGGTGACCGCGCAGGCGGCATCCGCGAGCGAGCGGCTCTCCGCGATTATCGGCATAGAGAGCGCCGTTCGCGAGGTGTGCGCCGAGGCTCTTGGTGAAACGGCGATCGCATCCCTCCAGAGCGCCTACACCCGGGCGGCCGGCTACGCAGACCGCATAGTACATGCCGCCGAGCAGCTCCTGTGGGGGCTAACTGGAACCCAGTGACTTTGCCAGCTCAAAAAATTCGCTGCGCTCACAGAGGCAGTTCAGCACCTCTAAAAGCGAGTTTGCCGACAGCAGTCGGGGCAGCCCAAGCGCCGCTTTAAGCGCGTTCCGGCGCGCTGCCGCGCCCTTTGTGCCGCTGAGCCCCAGCTCGCACATATCCGATTTGGTGATCGGCGCCCCGCCGCACTGCGAGGGCAAGACGCTGTCCTCAAATGTCGCCCCGGCCTGCCGGAGCGACTGTATTATTATCTCCCGTGACATGCCCTCGACGCCGAGCAGCCCTGTCCTTGAAGCGCCGCGCTTGCGGCGCTCTTTACCCTCAATATCGGGGATATACGCGTGCTTGACACCGCTCTCGCCGAGCACACTTTTCAGCTTTCCCCGAATCAGAAAACCGGCGCCGTCACTGTCCGAAAGGATGATGACGCCGCGCGCCTCCGCTATTTTTCGGATGAGAGCGATGAGGTCGTCGTCGGAAAACACGCCGAAGCCGCGGGTTTCCAGTATATGTGCGCAAACAGCCTGCGAAACGGTGTTTTTATCATAGCGCCCTTCGACGACAATTGTCTCGCGTATGCGCGGCTTCATGCGTTTAATGCGGCGAGGCGGGCAAGCAGCTCCGTGACGCTCTCCGCGCCGCCCCCGTCGTTTAACCGAAACGCCGTCTCGGCGCACAGCAAAACAGAGGCCGTGCAATGAGGAATATCCCACCGCCCCGCCGCCGACATCAGGTTTCGGGCCTGAAATTCATATCGAATACCCGATAACCGCATCAGTTCGCCCGCGCCGCGCCCCGAGTCAAGATAATGCCGCGCGAGCAACAGGGCGCGCATTTTTGATGTCAGCGCGTAAATAAGCTTGTGGGGCGGTTCGCGCATTGCGAAAAGGTCGCTGAGCACATGCGCCGCCTTTTTGAAATCGCGCTCGGCCACGGCGTCGGTGAGCCTGTAGGCGACGGCGTCGGGAACCGGTGTGACGAGTTTGTCAATCTCTTCGCGCGTAACGGGCGCACCCGCTTCCTCGCGGTGCGCGCACAGCTTTTCGATCTCAAGGCGGAGCGGCGACATCAGCCCGCCTGTAATAAAGGCGAGATACTCGGCGTCGGCCGCGGATACGGAGCGGCCCAGACCGGCAAAATGCCTTAAAATCCACGGCACGAGGCGCGCCCTGTCCTGAAGCTTAAACTCCACCGCGCGCGCGAGCTTCAAAAGCTCCTTTGCGGCCGAAAGGCGCTTGTCGAGCTTAAATTCCGCGCCGCAGATGAAGAGAACGCAGACGTGCTCCGGCAGGTCGCGCAAAACGGGCATGAGGGCGTTGAGTCCCGACGAAAAGTCGAAGTCCGATATCTCGACTAGTGTGCGCTCGGCAAAGAACGGGAATGTGAAGACGGCCTCGGACAGAGTTTCAATGTCGGGCGCGGAGCCGTACCGGTGGTGGTTAAAGCCGCCGTCGCCCCCGGGGAGCAGCTTTTCGCGTATCTCCGAGACGCAGTGCTCCAGAAGGTAGCGCTCCTCGCCGTACAGGATGTAGCAGGCGCCTATCTCACCCGCAGATATCTCGGCTCGCAGTGCGCCGTATTCGTCAATTTTACTTGCCATTTATCTCTCCTTGACCGGACCTGATTTTATTGTTATAGAGCCGGAAATATCTGTTCTGTAAACTTCCGCACCAATGCTGTCAAAACGCTCAAGCGCCTCCTCCGACGGGTGGCCGTACGGATTTTCTCCACCGACGGAAATCACGACGATTTCAGGCGTGATCTCCTCAAGCAGCTCATACGAATTCGAGTATTTTGAGCCGTGGTGCCCGGCTATGAACAGCTCCGTATCGGGCAGGTCCGCGTATTCAAGCAGTGAAAGCTCGGTTTCGGAGGGCATGTCGCCCGTTATAAGCGCGTCCCAGCTGCCGTCGGAGATGAGTATTGTAAGGTACGCCTCGTTTTCATCCAGATCGCCGAACGGCGGGAAAACTGTGATTGCCGAGCGCCCGAAAGAGATATTGAGCGTCTCTGTAACTACTATTATATCTATTCCAAGCTCCGCCGCAAGTGTTATTATTTCGTCCTCAAGCTCGGTGACGTCGCCGAGTGACGGGTCAGGTATGATGAGCGTGTTAAACCGCTCGCGAACGAGAAGCTCCGGCACGCCGCCGGCGTGGTCAAAGTGGAAATGCGTCAGTATGAGAAGGTCGACCGGAGATGCGGCGCGCTCCTGAAGAAACGAGGCCGCGGCCATTGGCGCGCCCCATGCCGGAACCCCGCCGCAGTCGATTACGGCGGAGGCCCCGCCGTCGGTCAGGACTATCGACTGCCCCTGGCCGACGTCGAGCACTGTTATCGAAAGATCCCCCGCGGGGGCCATATTCGTGAGCAGGAGCGCGAGCACAAGCGTCACGACAGCCCCGCCCGCGGTCAACATCGCGGCGCGAAAACGGCCTCGCAAAACGATCAGCAGCACGATTGACGCGTACACGTAGACAAGCCAGCCCAAAATATATGTGTTTGAGACGTAGACGGCGGCAAACGGTATGCGGGAGATGAGCTTCGCTGTGAAAATTATCCAATCTGCGGGAATTGACGCGATCGCGGCGGCGGCGAGGCCGAGCGGCTTGAAGATCAGGCCGAGCAGCGAGGCGATTATTCCGCCGCAAAATACAAATGAGGCGGCCCAGAGCGTGAGCAGGTTTGTAAAGAGCGCAAAAATTGCGACATAGCCGAAGTAATAGGCCACGAGCGGCAGCGAGAGCGAGAGGGCGCCAAGCGATCTTGAAAAGCTTGAAGCCACGAAACGGTACACGGGGCGCACAGCGGGCGCCCCGAGGGCGGGCCGGCTATCGGCAAACTCCGCAAAAGCCTGTTTGATCCGGGGATTGAACAGCACCAGTCCCAGCGTTGAGAGAAAGGACAGCTGCAGGCCGATTTTCATGACGGAGGCGGGATTTATGACAAGCAGCAGCAAAAGAGCGGCAAACACGGAGGTTACGGAGTCGCTCCGCCGTTTAAACAGCGGCGCAAACAGGATGAAGCTGTGCATAATAACGGCGCGTGACACGGACGGAGAAAAGCCGCTGACACCCGTGAAAAGCAAGAGCGCGGCAGTCGTGATTAGAGCGCGCCGCCGCCTGCCGCGAAGCAGCGGGG
>LSQX01152263.1_pt1 | contig 12141 bp, 9 predicted proteins | sample 654561 | NCBI WGS metagenome assembly LSQX01 (sample SAMN04489861, study PRJNA283612) | anaerobic digester metagenome | isolation source: 4 biogas reactors fed with cattle manure at either 37C or 55C with and... | place: Denmark: Kongens Lyngby | collected 2014 | reverse complement strand
CGGCTGCGCTACTACGAAAACGAAAGGCGAAAAGGTCGGCCAGTGAGGAAAGCTGATGGGTGCGGGTTAGATGCAATACTGGGTAAAGCAATACCGGCGCTAATAAAAAAGCTCCAGATAACCCGAGGTAAATGGTTAAAAAAGCGTTGCCATATTGTTGCGCCATGCCCACAGCGCCGTAAAAAGCCCAAGAGCTGGCATATACCCCAAGCGACAGGGTGTAAACCAGTGGATGCTGCACTAGCCGTGTAGGTACCCAACCACGTTCGGTTAGCCAAGCAACACCGAACAGGGTAAATAAGTAAAAGATACTGATAAAAACCAGTTGGGCTATGCTAAAACTCATCTGGTTCTCGCTGGGTTTGCAAAACAAAGGCAGCAACTATTAGAGCAAGCCACAGCAAATAAGGCCGATACCAAGCGCTATCGGCTGCTGTCCACCAGTCCATGATTGCAGGTGAGAACAAATACATTCCCAGTACCAGAATTAAAACTAGCCGATAGATATACATGCTTGTCTATGGTTTCCAACTATTAGCCGTTGTGGATTTTGCGTTACCGATGGTAACAAAGGCGACGGATGCTGAGCAGCAGCCTTTGGTCTGCTAGTGAGGCAAAAGGTCAGTGGTTAAGGCTGAGCATAAAAACTATACTTTACCCTTAAGAAAGAGCGGAATAATTAGTAGTAGCACTAACATTATTCAGTATTTCCCGATTTTTATTCACAGCAGGAATTATCAAATATGCAGTTTTCCCTTTTTATGGATAAGTATCCAACTTTTAGCTTGGATATTAATAAAGCCGAGACCAAATTTACCTCGGTAGATGAAATCATTGCTCAGCTTGAGCAAAAAGTAGCCGCTGATCCTATTGGCGTTAATATTGCGGTATTTGACCACTTCGCTCATACCACTTCGCTTGCTGGGCATGAAATTGACCCCGACATCAAAGCCGCAAAAAATCTAATCTTTTGCTTTGGTATCAAGCTACCAAGCCCGCTGGCCATGGCGCCGCGCCCACGCTCTTTTGGTGTTTGCGAGTTGTCGGATCGCTTTGTTGTTAGCTTTATGGAACCGCCAAACCCGCAAATGAATGAGCTGATGAAAAACTGGTGTAATGAGCTGTTGGCTGATTAGGCTTAAGCCTTGTCTCTGAGGAACACTAGATGTGTCGGGCTGGAAAGCTCGGCACTAAAGTAATAACCAGCGCTATCAAAGTGTTGCAGTTGGCTAACCGAACTAACTTTATTTTCCACCACGTAGCGCACCATCATGCCGCGGGCTTTTTTAGCATAGAAGCTAATTATCTTGTATTGCCCATCCTTCTTGTCACGAAAATCTACGTTTACTAAATTAGCAGCTAGCTTGGACGGCTGGATGGCTTTGAAATATTCGTTAGATGCAAGATTTAGTAAAGTTGAGAGTTGCTGTTGCTGCATATAGTCATTGATATGCTGGGTTAAGCTGTCACCCCAAAACTGGTAAAGGTTAGTCCCATAGTTATTAGCCAGCTTGGTTCCCATTTCTAGGCGGTAAGGCTGCATTAAATCTAATGGCCGTAAGATTCCGTATAAACCAGATAAAATACGCAAGTGCCGCTGCGCAAATTCAAGCTGCTCTTGGCTAAATGATGCAGCATCCATCCCGGCATAAACATCGCCCATAAAAGCTAGCAACGCAGGGCGTGAGTTTTCTAAGGTAAAGTCGTCTTGCCACTGGGCAAACCTAGCTGCATTTAGCCCTGCTAGTTTGTCGGAAAGCTTCATTAGACCAGCTAGCTCCTCTGGGCTATAGCCGCGCATAATTTTGACTAATTCTTGCACTTGTTTAACAAACTGTGGCCGAGTATGGCTGCTGGTGGTGTTGCTAGATTGATAGTCCAGTTTTTTGGCTGGCGAAATAAGCATTAACATCTTGGTGTTCCTATTGCGGCTTAAAGGGCGTAGCTATAGCGGTATAAGTTCGGCTTTCTGCTTACAGCCATGAGTTGTTAATTTAGTTACATTATGCGGCAGGCGCGTAAAAAATTCAGTCGCTAGCTGCTTGAGCGTAAAACTGTGATGCATATCAGTTTGTGCCTCACTTTAACCAAGGCAATATAGCGGCACCCAAAGAACAACAAGGAGAACGCCATGCCAGCGAGCTTTAACCTGCAAAACCTACCTTTCAGTGTTTTGGACGAACAGCAGCAGCAAATTTTGTTGGCTGCAATTGAATATATTGAATATCAAGCTGGCGATGTCTTGATTGAGGCGGGGCAGCCGCCGCTGGGAATCTTTGTGTTGCAAAGTGGCCGAGTTGCCGAGACTGATCCTGTGCTAGAAGAGCGCAGTGCAGGCAGCGGCGTTTATATGTTCTATGAGAAAGACGATTACTTTGGTAGTTGGTCGCTATTTAACGGTATTGCTATTCATAAATTTGCTGCCGTTGAGGCAACCAACTGTCATCTAATTCCAGCTCAGACTCTTCTGGAGCTAATTGACCTTAGCCCACAGTTCGCTGATTTTTTCCAGCAACGGCTAAGCGTTAAACGCGAAATAGTTGCCCAGCACGCCCCTAGCCAAGATATGGCTGAGTTTATGTTAGCGCGTATCGAAGACAGCACTGTGCGTGAGCCGCTTTTGGTGCCAGAAGGAACCAATATTGAGCAGGCTACTCGTATGATGCGCGAGAATAAAGCCGACTGTTTGTTAGCGCAGAAAGGCAACAGATACGGCATGGTGACAGGAACAGACTTATTAGATGCTGTAATTCTTAACCACATGCCGCTAGAAACTGATATTTCCGAAATTGCCAGTTATCGGCTGATTAGCATTAAGCCAGATGATTACCTATTTAACGCTCTTATTATCATGACCCAGCAACAAATTGAGCGTGTGGTAGTGCTAGATGACAACAAGCAGCTCAAGGGCATTATTGAGCTTACTGATGTGTTGAGCTATTTCTCCAGTCACTCTCACGTTATAGGCTTACGCGTTGAGCGGGCAACAAGTGTGGAGGAGCTGCGGGAAGCATCTTTTGGGTTGTTTGACCTGATTAAAGCGTTGATTTCATCAGGCGTGAAGACCAAGTTTATGATGGAGCTGTTGGCGGTAATGAATGCCCGCATTCTCAGCAAACTCTTTGATTTAGTAATACCGCAGGAAATGCATCCGCATGTTTGCCTGATCGTGATGGGTTCGGAGGGGCGCGGTGAGCAAATCATGAAAACCGACCAAGATAACGGTTTAATTTATCGCGATGGTCTAGATTGGCCGCAGATGCATGATGTTTTGCGTCAGTTTAGCGAAACTCTAATCTCCTTTGGTTTTCCGCCATGTCCAGGTGACATCATGGTGTCGAATCCAATGTGGGTAAACTCAGCAAAAGAATGGTCAGAAAAGCTTACCACGTGGAGTAAAAAGTGTGATGGCACGGTGTTGATGAACCTGGCTATAGCTGCTGATAGTAAGCCAGTAGCAGGTAATGCCGCTCTTTTTAAAGTGTCGCGTAATATATTTTTCCGCCGCATTCGTGACAATGATATGTTTTTTGCCCACTTTGCTCGTGCCGCTTTAGATTTTGAAACGCCGCTGTCCTTTTTTGGCCGCTTAACTGGTGAAGGGCTTGATATTAAAAAGGCTGGTATTTTCCCGATAGTTCATGGCATTCGCACCATGGCGCTAGAGCAACGCATCACTGATACCAATACTTTCAAACGTATTGAGCTGCTGATGGAGAAGAAAATTGTAGAACGGGAAATGGGTGAAAACCTAACCGAAGCTTTATATTTCTTTATCCAGCTACGCTTGCGCCAGCAAATTGAACGCGCTACAGAGGCAGGAGGCATACACGATGCAACTCCTAACGAAATCAACTTTAAGCGCCTAAATAAATTTGATCGCGAGCTATTACGTGACTCTTTAGGAGTGGTTAAAGACTTTAAACGTTCATTGATGCATAGATATAGGCTGAATTTCTGATAGCACAATTTTATCTAGCTTACTGCGCTGTTTTGTACGTTTCTAATGCTTGTGCATTGGCTTGTCTTCTCAATTTTTTCTCCACTATGCCGATAGACTGTAAATAAAACAGCGTCGGCGTTTGCCGCGGGGGTCTATCATGCTGAGTCCAATATCTAACCCAACCATGGTTGAGGCAAGCAGCGTTAAAAAAGAGCAAAATGCTAAGGCTGTAGCGCCTGATACCGAGCAGGCTAGCCATAGCCGCGAAGGGCAGCGTGCCCAGTTAGGCGCGCAAATTATGCAAGCCTCAATGGATGTTTCTATCAGCTCGGGCAATAATTCTTTAGCTTTGTTATATCGCACGGCGATCGACAATATTAATGAACATTTAGAGCCCTTTATGGGGCCAAATGCAATTCAAGGGGCAATGGGACAAGATAATAGTCCTGAGGGGACGGCAGGACGTATTTTATCGATGTCCACAGGTTTCTACGAAGCCTATGCTGCACAGCGGCCAAATGATAATCCTGAAGAAGTGCTACGTGACTTTGTTGACATAGTGCGCGGCGGTTTTGAGAAAGGCTATAACGAGGCCGCAGGTATTTTGCAAGGTCTTGGTGTGATGGACGAAGGCAGCTTTGTAGCGGAAGAAATTGGCAAAACTTTTCAGTTGGTACAGCAGGGATACGATGACTTCTTGAATAACATGCTGGCCAAGTTGGAGGTAGCTAAGGCAGAGCCTCAGCCTGAGTAAACTAGCTGCTAAAGGCGATAAATAATAATAAATAGAAATTCGCGGCTGTGCTAAGTCTTATTGCTCTAAAAGCCTTTGCAGCTTAAGTGCTGCTTGGTGGCTGCTGCTTTTATGCTCTTGCTCTAGGGTGGCAAATCCAGCTTCGTAAGAGCGGCGCTCTGGACGCGGTAACTCCTTCCATGCTTGGTGAGTTGGGATGTTTTCACAAGCTTGGTAGATCAGTTGAAAAACACGGTAATCCTCGTTTTGGCTAAGCTCATAGTCATAGTGCTCTAGCATTACTTTGATACGGATACATAGCTCTACCCAGTGCCCTTGCTCATCATTTAGCAAGCTATTGGTGAGTATTTTTAAATCAGTGGCGAATTTCTTACGATTGCTTTCTTTGTTTTCTGCTAGTTGGCGCTGATGACGCCATACTTTTCGCCAGAGGCTAAAAGCATAGCCAGCTAAAGCCAAGCTAACTAAGCTGCCGATAATGATAGTTACGCTGAAGCTATTCATGTTGTCTCCGTTATTTCGGTAATACATATCAACTGAGGTTGCGGGTAGCGCCAGCGAACCTCGACATCATAAAATTTGCTGCCGTAATACCTATCTGCCACCGCCTGCTGATAAGCAGGGCGTGGGTCTTGTGCCAAACATTGCTCAACTAATTCAACCAAGGGTGCATTGAGCCGCTTGGCATGAGCTTGTGCCGCCTTTAGTGCGGTTGCTTGCCAATCCACCTGCAGCAGAGGGGGAGGTTGGTTGGCGATAAGGTTTTGTGCTTCTGGCAATGACTCAACAAATGGTATGTAAGGCTTGATATCAAGCACAGGAGTGCCGTCAAGTAGGTCGTGACCGCTAATCTTAAGGCTACCCTCAGGCGTAATCTGTTCTAAGCGCACTAGCGATTGGCCGATACTATTTGGGCGGTGGCTGGCTCTGCTGGCAAAAACGCCTAAGCGCTGATTACCACCAAGTCTGGGCGGACGTACTTGAAGTCTCTGCTGCTGTTGTAAGGCAAGATGAAAGACGAAAACTACCCAGATATGGCTAACTTGCTCTAGTCCAGCAAGCGCCTGTGCTTGGTTATAGGGCGGTAGCAGTTTGATACTGGCGCGTGCGGCTGGTACTAGCCCAGGTTGACGCGGGATAGCAAATTTTTCTTTAAAGCAGGAATGGACATAGCCTATTGCCTGCATGGAGAAAGTATTACTGTTACTCATGCTGCTTTCAGTCAGCCGGCAACTATTAAGCGCACGGCTTCTAAGCGAACTGCTGCTTTATCTAACATGCGCAGGCCTTCTGCCAGTTGTTGCTCTAGAGTAGTGATTTCGTCGTCGCGAATACTTGGGTTTACTTGCTGTAATGCGCGAAGACGGTTGATTTCCTCTTCCAAGGTTGAGCTATATGCTTGCCTAGCACTGGCGGTACGTTTTTGGTGTTTGCTGTTAATCTGCTGTTCGGCTTGAGTTACCATGCGCTGCATAAGTTCGCGCTGGTTGCGGGCAAATTTACTAGCGCTGGCGCGGGGCACACTGCCTAGTTGTGCGTTGAGATTTTCAAAGCTTACTTTGGCGGCTAAATCGTTACCTTTGTCATCTAGTAAACAGCGAAATACTCCAGTGGGTAGGTATTTGCTGAGTTGTAAGTGTTTGGGAGCAATAGTTTCGCTAACAAATAACATTTCGACCAGTATGGTGCCTGGTTTAATTGCTTTGTTATTTAGTAGCGCTACACAGCTATTACCCATCGAACTAGAAAGCACCAGATCCATACCTCCTTGCACCATGGGGTGTTCCCATGTCACAAATTGCATATCCTCACGGCTTAAGGCTAGCTCACGGTCATAGGTGATGGTTACCGCTTCGTCGCTGCCGAGTGGAAAGCTAGCATCGAGCATTTTTTCACTTGGGCGCAGAATAAAGGCGTTGTCTGAGTGATCATCGCTGTGGATACCAAAGGCATCAAAGAGTTGCTCCATATAGATGGGCAAGTCGTAGCTGCTATCCTGTGAGCTTATGCTGGCAATATATTCCTTACCATTTTCGCTCCCGCTAGAGTTAATTTCTAACAGGCGGTCACGGCCTTGATGCATTTCGCGGCATAGTTCCGCTCTTGTGTTAGCAGCGTTGTTTATTAGCTGCTGCCACTGCTCTGGTTTGCTGAGCGGCTGCTGTAAGAACTCTTGTATCTGCTCTTGATATTGCTCTTGTAAAGCTTGACCGGCAGGGCTTGTTGAAAGAAAGGCGTCGTGTGCTTGGTGATACCAGTCGAACAGGCGTTGTTGGGCGCTGCTGTTAAAGTAGGGCACATGGATTTTGATGCTGTGCTGTTGGCCGATACGGTCGAGGCGACCTATGCGCTGTTCCAGTAAGTCTGGGTGTAGCGGTAGGTCAAATAAAACTAAGTGGTGGGCAAATTGAAAGTTGCGTCCTTCGCTACCAATTTCCGAGCAGAGCAAAATTTGTGCGCCATATTCTTCATCGGCAAACCATGCGGCGGCGCGGTCGCGCTCGATAATGCTCATACCCTCGTGGAAGGTGGTTGCAGCAACTCCGCTGCGCACTCTGAGTGCTTCTTCTAAGTCGAGCGCAGTGTAGGCGTTAGCACATATTAGTAGTACTTTTTCTCGTTTGAGTTGTTTCAGTTGCTCTAGCAGCCAGTCAACCCGCGGATCGAATTGCCACCAGTGGGTTTTATCTTCGGCTAGTTGCTCGGCTTGAAATAGTAACTCGGGATACAGCATGGCCTTAAGTTGCTCATGCTGCGCAGAATATTGTTGTGGTAATTCAAGAGGATAGCTGTGCAGGCAGCGCTCGGGGAAATTATCTAGTGCGGCTCTGGTGTTGCGAAATAGGATGCGCCCAGTGCCGTGACGATCCAGCAGGGAGCGAATAATCAGCTTGGCGGCTGCGCTATCGCCAGTACTGGCTAGTTTTATATCTTCCTTTGCTGTATCGCCGAGAAGCTCTTGGATTACTTTCTGGCTTTCCTCGCTAAGCTGCTGTTTGTCAATCAGCTCATTGCTGGCTTCGGCAATTATTTGATAATTGCTAGTTTCAGCTTCTAGCTGTTCTAGGCTATGAAACCGCTTAGGATCTAATAAGCGTAAACGGGCAAAGTGACTGGCGTGCCCTAGTTGCTCTGGCGTAGCAGTTAGCAGCAGAACGCCAGCAATCTGGCGAGCAAGTTTCTCTATTAGTGTGTAGGCAGCGCTTGGTTGCTCTGGATGCCAGCGTAGGTGATGCGCCTCGTCCACCACTAAAATGTCCCAGTTGGCTTGCAGTAGGTGTTGTTGAGCTTGCTCATCTTGGCTAATCCAATCTAGGGATAAGAGAGCAATTTGTGTATCTTCAAACGGATTATCTGCGTCGCTAGCGGCAATACGCTCAGTATCAAATATGGTGGCGTGGAGATTGAAGCGGCGTAGTAATTCTACTAACCACTGGTGTATTAGTGATTCGGGCACTATCAGTAGGATACGGCTGGCGCGACCAGTAAGTAATTGGCGATGGATGATTAAACCAGCCTCGATGGTTTTGCCTAAGCCAACTTCGTCAGCTAGCAACACGCGGGGGGCAATGCGGTCGGAAACTTCTTTGCCGATATGTAGTTGGTGTGCCAGTAGCTGGGTACGAGCTCCAGCCAGACCCCACAGCTCAGATTGTTGCTGCTGGCTGCGATGCATTAGGCTGCGATAACGTAGTTCAAACCATGGCAAAGGATCAACTTGGCCTGCTAGTAGGCGATCGCTGGCTAGGCGGAAGCGAATAAAGCTGGAAAGTGCAGACTCTAGAATCTGTGCTTGCGCACCTTCGCTATTTAACCCTTGATAGGTCAGCAGGCCGTTTTCCTCTACTACTTGCTGCACTGTAAGCAGCCAGCCCTCATGGTGAGAAATCTCGTCACCTGGGACGAAACGCACGCGAGTAAGTGGCGCAGTGCGCAGTGAATACTGTCTAGTTTCCCCACTGGCTGGATAAAATATGCTCAATATACGACCGTCAGTGCTTATTAGCGTGCCTAGCCCTAGCTCTGCTTCACTATCGCTAATCCAGCGTTGTCCGGGGGAATACTGCTGCATATTTGTCTCCATCAGGGTAAAAAGGTCGCATATGTTAACGGATACTGGCTTTAAGGGCACGGATGTTACATATTAAGGCTAAGTTAGTTTGGGTTAATTCTGGGGGTAAATAATGCTTCCGCCAATTCCACAAGGACTAGTTCCTGTAACTGTGCAGCAAGATCCTGTGCGCCAGAAGCCCGATATACCACCAGTTACACCACCGCAAGAAGGCTCGCAAACTGGAGATTTGTCATTAAAGAAACGTGATGAAAATGAAGTGCGTGAGCGTATGCAGGAGGAGCAAAAACGCCGCCAACGTGAACAGCATGAAGCACAGCAAGAAGAGGGCAATCTTGATGAGAAGGAACTAAAAGAAAGTCCTGAAAAAAGAGATGGTATTCCGCGTCGCGGTTTATGGGTTGATGTAAAAGTATAGTTTTGTAGCAAATTGTCGCATCGTTTAAGTATTTGGTTAGTCAAGAGTTTTCGCTGATTTTGTTGTTATTTGTGAGCATGATCTGAAAGGTCTTTGTTCTAATCTTGTATCAGGTAGTAAGTTGATCTTGGTCAATAAGCATCTTGTCTTGCTCACCTATCTTTTACGCAAATTAATCAATAGGGTGTAGGAGTCAGCTATGTTTATGGATGTGGTAGTATTTGCGGGCGCCGGAACAGTTCTTCTTATGATCGCTTTCCTGATTGCCTTCTGGGTCTTTGTTAAAAAGGCTGACGATGGTACTGGCGAGAAGTAAGAATCTTGAACGCAAGCAAGGCAATTTTAGGCGACTTAGTGTCGCCTTTTTTGTGTTTGCAATTATTATTAAGCCCCTTAAAACAATAGCTAACCAAAGCGGTTGATTAGCGCACGTAATACCGCTGGCTTGACTGGTTTAGCAGCAAAATCTAAGTTGGCCTGCTTAACATCATCCATGACCTCACTGCGATTGTCTGCGCTGATAACTACTCCTGCTAGTTGGGGGTTAACTTCCTGTCTTAGCCAGTGCATAAGCTTTACGCCTGTCATGCCATTATCTAGGTGATAATCAATCAGCACAAAAGCAGGGTTTATCTGCTCTTGCTTAATTAACTGGGCGCATTCCTCTTGGTTGCGGGCAGTAAAAACTTGATATCCCCAGCGGCTTAATAATCCATGCATTCCGCTAAGGATGCTCTCCTCGTTGTCAATGCAGAGAACCTGAATGCCGATTTTACTTTGATCGTTGGTAATAGCTTTTGGCTGGGGCTTACTTTGTTGGATCTGGCCATGGTAGATAGGCACTTTAACGCTAAATACGCTGCCTTTTCCGACCCAAGACTTTACATTGATATCATGGTTTAACACCTTGCTGAAGCCGTCAGCGATGGCCAACCCAAGCCCAAGCCCTTTTTCTTCTCTGGTTTGGTGACTATCAAGTCGCTTAAATTCTTCGAAAATAAATTTGAGTTTTTCTGCAGGGATGCCTTGGCCTTTGTCCCAAACTTCTATACGAATATGTGAGCCGCTGCGCCTTATGCCGAGCAAAACTTGGCCTTGTGCGTAGCGAAATGAGTTGGTAAGGAAGTTTTGTACTATGCGGCGTAGAAGTTTGGCGTCACTGTTAACCAGTAACTTACTGCTACGCCAGCGAAAGTCTATGCCTTGCTGTTGTGCAAGAGCGCAAAACTCTGTGCTAAGCATTTCTAGCCATGAACTAAGGGCAAATGGTTGAATATTAGGGCTTATGCTGCCACCTTCAATGCGAGAGATATCGAGCAAGTCGCTAATTAAATCTTCGGCGGAATTAAGCGAGCTATCTAGGTTTTGCACTAGCTCTATAGCTTCTTTCGGAAGAGCTTCTTGGTGGGATAAGGCGGCTGAAAAAAGTCGCGCAGCGTTAAGCGGTTGCATTAAGTCGTGGCTGACTGCAGCTAAAAATCTTGTTTTAGACTGGTTTGCTTCTTCGGCCAAGCGCTTAGCCTGTGTTAGCTCAAGGTTAAGCAGTGAAAGCTCTCTGGTGCGCTCGCTAACTCTTTGTTCTAGACTTTCGTTGGCTTCTTTAAGAGCGCGTTCGGCTTCACGGAAGGCGGTGATATCAGTAAAGCTCATGACAAAGCCGCCGCCTGGCATGGGGTTGCCAATTAGCTCAATAACTCGGCCGTTTGGAAAGGTTCGCTCGGAGGTGTGGGCGGTGCCTTGGCGCATCCAGTAAAGCCTTTTACTAACATGGCTTTCTACGTCACCAGGTCCGCATAATCCTTTTTGGGCGTTGTGGCGAATGATGTCGGCGATTGGTCGTCCAACATTGACTAGATCGTCTGGGTAATCAAATAGCTCAAGGTATCTAGTATTCCAAGCAACAAGGCGTAGTGAGCGATCTACTACGCTAATACCTTGAGTTATGTTTTCAATTGCTCCTTGCAGTAGCGTACGGTTGAACTGCAATGCTTCTGATGCTTCGCCGACGATGCGGACTACATCTTCTACATGCATTTCACGTCCTTCAAGGGCTGCCTCTATCACAACCTTGGTTGATGAAGAGCCGAGAACCCCTGTGAGGAGGCGTTCAGTGTGCGCGATCCAGTCGCTGCTAGCAGTTTCGTTAGTATTGAAGCCAACACCTTGGGTATAGGCAAAGCGGATAAAGCTTTGTTTGGCGCGATCATTACCAACAAAGCGACTTGCAAGTGTTAGTAAGTCGCCAACCTGTACAGCCAGCGGTGCTTTGGTGCCAACGTTTAAGCCGATAAATCTATTAGCTTGCCAGTGCTCGGAGACTCTGGTTCGTGAAAAAAGAGAAACTAGGGCGAAGGTAGCGAAGTTGCCTAATAATGACAGGGTTACACCAACCGTAACGGGGTCGGTAATGCCGCTGAACGGCTCATTAAGCAGCCAGCTCAAGCCATATATGGTGATATCGCTATTAAATAAGGGTAGGGCTAGCGTCATAAACCATAAAGTAAGGCCAACGATAATACCTGCTAAAACGCCTCTTCTATTAGCCTGTTTCCAGATTAGAGCACCGATCATAGCTGGTGCTAGCTGAGTGATGGCGGCAAAAGAAGTAACCCCTATAGTCACTAAACCTACATCTGCTTCTAGTGTTAAGTAGCAGCCATATGCTAAGGATAAGATGCCGAAAATGCTGGCTTGATTTATACGAGTTCGCCATAAGTTAGAGGTTTTGCTGTTTTTTTCGTTCTGTTTTTTATTTACTGCATTTGGTAGAAAATTTTCAGTCACTATATTTGATAGAGCTACTAAAATGACTATTGCCATAGTGATGGCAGATGAAGAGCTAACCAAGAATGCCAATAGAGCCAGCTTGGGACTATTTAGAGCAAGGGGTAGGGTAAAAATAAAGCTTTCGGGGCTATGGTCTGGTAGTTGGAGCCTGTCTCTTATACACATCT
>LSQX01240327.1_pt1 | contig 12142 bp, 7 predicted proteins | sample 654561 | NCBI WGS metagenome assembly LSQX01 (sample SAMN04489861, study PRJNA283612) | anaerobic digester metagenome | isolation source: 4 biogas reactors fed with cattle manure at either 37C or 55C with and... | place: Denmark: Kongens Lyngby | collected 2014 | reverse complement strand
TTTATCGACTTCTTTTTTAATAGCTGCTACATACCTAATAATACATTAGTATCAGAAGAGGATGGTAGGGTTCAGTCCTGCCTCCAATTACTTCCTTACATTATGAGCTTAAGAGGAAGAGCGGTTCCAGTGTATTATATTGTAGGCGTAGGGACGTGGCCTGAGAACAGAGGCCAGGGCTTGGCTAAAAAACTCTTGCAATATGGAAATGATGTGATGAAGGAAAGAGGATATGATATCTCCGTACTCTTACCTTTTCAATATGACTTTTATAGAAAATATGGCTGGGAAGTTTGTTATGACTTACTTATCTATAGAAAGGTGGAATTGATTTCAGCTATTGCAACTAAAAAACAGCAACTAAATAAGGGGACATCCAAAGTTGAATCATTTAGAAAAGTTGTAATGGATGAGGATTGGAAAACGCTATCAGATTGCTATTTCAAATATATGAAGGGTTATAACGGTTATATCATACGTAGCCAAAAGGAATGGTCAAGGATTATTAAAGATATTGAACTGGACCATGGATTCGCTTATGTATATGAGTATAACAACGTAACACAAGGCTATATACTTTATACTATAGAAAACAATACATTAGATGTACAAGAGCTAGTTCATACCACAGCAGTTGCTAAACATAACTTGCTCAATCTAGCTCTATCTCATATAGGCCAAGTAGACCATATTATTCGCAAAGCTCCTTTCTGGGATACAGATTATCTCTCTATGATTGATTCTAGAGGGAGGTTGGAGAAAGAGACCTTTGTAATGGGTCGTATACATAATCTAACTGGAGCCATCAGTGGAATAGATTATGTAGGAGATTCTTTTGTTATTCAAGTAAAGGATACATTCTATGAAGAAAACAACGGATGCTTTGAAATTATGCAAAGAAACGGAAAAGCTAATATCAATAGAGTGGTTGAGGAGCCGGATATTATTATAGATATCCAAACCTTAAACCAGCTTCTATGGGGCTATCTATCGGCAGAAGTTGCTTATATAGAGAGTAGGCTGTCCTGTGTAAAAGAAGAATCCTTACAAGACTTAAATAAATTATTTCCTCCTATGTACAATTATATGACAGAAACTTACTAAAAGGGACAAAATGCAGTGAAATTTCATGTGGAATGTGGTAAAATGTTAGCTATGGAGCTGATTTTGTAGCAAATCAGGGTATTCGTTTAAATCTAGATCATGCTTTTTGAGATACTGCAGGAACAGTTCATATCAAAATAAAAACTTAAGCTACGAATATAAGATAAACAAAGGAGTTGACCTAAAACTTCCTTCTGAGGATCCACAAGAAGAATAGAATTAAGAATATTACTTCCTTTTTTGTACAATCTAAGATTAGGAATATTTTAGATTGTTTTTTGATAGGAGGAAGTAATGAAGATAATAAAGAGAGATAAAAATCCAAAAAACAAAGAAACAATAGAGGAACGACAAAAGCCTCAACCACAAAGCGAGGACAGGGTAAAGCTTGACTTATCAAAGAACCTTGATGAAAATTATGAAAAGTTCCAGGCATTTCTGAAGGAAAGCACAGATGCCGTTTTTCGCAAGTTCAAGCTTGGCAAAAATAATATTAGCTGTGCACTGATATACATAGACGGCTTGATAGAGAAGTCGGTCATTCACGATTCAATTTTACGACCAATGATGTCTTCTGTACTAGAGTACGAGGCTTTGATAGGAGATGTAATAAAACCAGAAGAAGCCTATGATTTTATTATAGATCATGTATTGACAGTAGCAGATATTAGGGAATCCGATACTCTGGATGAAGCTATGCTTCTTGTTTTGTCTGGTGAAGTTGTTCTGATAGTTGACGGCTATGACAAACTTATTATCCTAAGTGCAAGAGGATGGTCAACTAGGAGTATATCAGATCCCCAATCGGAAAGTGTTATTCGGGGTGCAAGAGAAGGCTTTACTGAGACTCTCCGTACCAACACGGCCCTTCTAAGAAGAAAGTGTAAGGATCCAAACATGGTTATACGCACCATTCGTCTAGGAAGACGAAGCAAAACCGATGTTTCATATGCTTATATAAAGGGTATTACCAACACTAAATTAATCGAAGAACTGGAGGAGCGCCTTAATGCAGTTGATATCGATCAAATTGCCAGTGCAGGACATTTAGAGCAGTTGATACAGGACAACAGCCTAACACCGTTACCACAAATCCAAGTCACTGAACGACCTGATAAAGCCGTATCAAATCTCATGGAAGGTCGTGTCATTGTATTGGTGGATAACAGCCCCTTTGCTTTGACCATACCTACCACTTTCGCTCAATTCTTTCAAAGCCCGGAAGATTATAATGAAAGATGGATTGTTGCCTCTTTCATACGTTTTTTAAGATGGACTGCTTCATTCTTTGCAGTATTCACACCCGCAGTTTATATCGCTGTAGTCACCTATCATCCAGGACTAATCCCTACTCGCATGGCCTTGTCCATTTCAGCCACGCGAGCTGGTGTCCCTTTCCCATCAATTCTTGAGGCAGTTTTAATGGAAATGACTATTGAATTACTAAGAGAATCAGGAGCAAGACTACCTAAAGGTATCGGTCAGACTATTGGAATTGTAGGTGGTTTGGTAATAGGCGATGCAGCTGTTAATGCTGGGCTGACAAGTCCAATTATGGTAATTATAGTTGCACTTACTGCTATAGCCTCCTTTGTTATACCGACCTACAGTGCAGCCATTGGTCTCAGGACAATGCGCTTTCCCTTAATGATAATGGCGGCTATTCTAGGCTTATATGGTGTAATGCTGGCATTTATATTCATTAACATACATTTGGTTTCCATAAAAAGCTTTGGTATGGACTTTATGACACCTCAAGCCCCAACTATTTTTAGTGACATGAAGGACTTTGTCATTCGAGGTCCAGCAAGAAAAATGAAAAAAAGGCCTGTTCAATCATATCCTATAGATATGATTCGAATGGATATGGAATGAGGGGAATTATATGCAAAATAAGCAGAAGGGTCTTAGTAATTTTCAAGTTAGTGCTCTTGTATCCCTAACTGTTATTGGAATGACCATCGTATTTATTCCCCGTATTGCTGCCGAACAAGCAGGTATAGACGGTGCATTAGCAACATTCTTGGCAGGCATTCTGTCAATTGTTTTAGCGGGTGTAATTATTACTATCAGCAAGCGTTTTCCCAACCAAACTGTGATCGAGTTTTCACAAGAGATTTTGGGAACTATTTTAGGAAAGCTTTACGGTTTAGTCTTTGTTTTACACTCGACTACTGTAGTAGCTTACATATTAAGAGGTTTTGCAGATGCTTTAAAGGTGCTGCTCCTTCCTAGGACACCTTTAGAAATCACGATGATATGCATGCTATTAATCATATTATATTGCGTGCATGGCGGCATCTCTACTATTGTCAGAACTTGTGAAATTTTTCTACTTCCCTTGCTCTTGGTAATAGTTCCTACTATACTTTTCAATTTACCGGAAGTGGAATTATTTCGGTATAGAAGTTCTCTCTCAAATGGTATTACACCATTGTTACAAGGTGTTGTTAGCGTTACAGTAGCTTATCTGGGTTATGAAATTCTCTTTTTTATTTTGCCCTTTACACAAAATAAGAAGAAGTTTATGATATCTGGCGTCAGTGGTATGATTTTACCAGTACTGATTTATACTGGATTAGTTTTTGTAATGGTTGGTGTCCTTGGTCACAAGGCAACATCTGAGTTGGCATACCCTACCATACAACTGGCCAGGAGAATAGGAATCGAATTTATAGAGCGATTCGATATACTCTTCATAGTATTCTGGATACTAGCAGTGTTCACTTCACTTACTAGTTATCTTTACATGGCGTCTATTTCTTTCACTCGCTGGTTGGGCATGCGAAATTATAAGCCCTTTATTCTGATATTACTACCTATCTGCTATATCATTGCGATCCTTCCCCAAGATATATCAGAAATTAATATGCTGGGTAAAATTATAAATTATGTTGGCTTTATTATAGTTTTAAGCAGTATCCCACTCTTAATCTTATCTATGATACGAAAAAAAGGAGGTAAAGCTAATGCTGAAAAGAATTAGTTTGATTTGTCTGTCGGTATTGTTAATGTTCGCATCCACCTCCTGCTGGGACTATATGGAAATCGAGGATAAAGCCTTTATAATTGGTTTGGCTGTAGACAAGGCTGGTGATGAAGAAATAGAGGTGACATTTCAAGTTGCTGAACCTAAAGCCTTTACACCTTCAGGAGAATCAGAAGAAGTTTTTTGGAATGTAAGCGAGGTAGCGATAGACCTTACCAGGGCCCATATACAACTGGCAAAAAGAATGAATCAAGTTCCCTCTCTAGAGCATTGTCAAGTAATATTAGTTGGAGAAGAGCTTGCTAAAACTCAACAAAATGAAAATATGGATTTTTTACTGCGCACCCATGACATAAGACGAAATATCCATGTTGGCGTAGTACAGGGTAAAGCGAAAGATATATTGGATATAGACTTCAAGGGATCATTAATACCAGCCTTTGTCATTTCAGAAATGATGGAAGAAAACCATAAATATACTTTGGAAATGACAAATTATATGGATGTTGGAAGACTTCATATAGCTGAAACCAATAATTTTGATTTTATATTGCCTAAGCTTGTTATTGACGAAGACAAACTTGATATGTCTGGTGGCGGTGTCTTTAAGGATATGCATTTGATCGGGTGGCTTGACGGGGTGGATTTAATGGGGTTACGTTTCTTACGAGGAGATATTGGTTCTGGATACCTAGCAGTGGAGCTTCCAGAAGAGCTTGGCAAACGAGCGATGATGAAGGTATTTGAGGCAACTTCAAGTATGGAACCCGAAATCGAAGATGGTCGTTTAATTGCAAAGCTGGATCTAAGAATAGAAGGGGATATGACTGAAATAGTTAGAGGAAAGGAAGAAATTGATGAAACAGAATTTCTTTGTAGATTAGAAGAACTATACGAACAGGATGTTAAGAATAAGATTGAAAAATCATTCCGTAAGATGCAGCAAGAATTTAACAGTGATCCTTATCAATTAAAGGAGAAGCTTATGAACTATTACCCTAAGTTCTGGAAAGAGAATCAGGAGAACTGGGATGAGATCTACAGGTCTGCCACGCTGGAATTAGATGTCAAGGTTTTGATTCGTCGAATTGGTGAAATTAAGCATTAAAAGTTTATCAGAAAATCCTACACCTACCAAACTCACTGCGTTCAAGCAGTGGAAGTGAATAGTATGGAGATCATCCAAATAGCTTAACTATGAAAAGAGCAGCTAAGCTTCCACCTATATAAACATATCCTACAATCCTTCCTATTTTATACTCTTTCTTGAATTCCGTATCTTCTTTATCGATTAAATAGGGATATACAAATGAAAGAATTAGGCCACAAATAACGGTTAATCCAACAAAATACGTAGAAAATATTAATTTCATAAACTTAAGTACCATTTCAAGCATAATCAACGACCTCCTATCATTGATTATGCCCTTTATTCGACATAACTTGCGTTATGGACTGGAAACTTATATAATTATTCTATTACCTTTGGAAAGGAAATATTATATGTCAGAGAGAAAAATTCATACTGTTCCTAATGAAGAAATAGTAGAACAGAGATTATATATAGAAGAACTAAAAAGTAAATTGTGTGGTAAAGGTCTAACGTATCATATTGTTACCTATGGTTGTCAAATGAATGTTCATGACTCGGAGAACCTAGCAGGAATGCTGGCAGATATGGGATATACTGAGACAAGCGAACAGCATGAAGCAGATGTTATTCTTTTTAACACTTGCTGTGTTAGGGAAAATGCAGAGCTTAGGGTATATGGCAATATTGGTTCACTAAAAGCCTACAAACAAGCAAATCCCAATCGGATTATAGGCGTTTGTGGTTGTATGATGCAGCAATCTGATATCGCAGATTATATCAAAAAAACATTTCCCTTTGTTGATGTCATATTTGGTACCCATAATCTTCATCGATTTCCAGGGCTACTATTACAAGCCTTAGATTCTAACCATACCATAATAGAGATAATGGATACAGAAGGAAAAATAGTGGAGCACATACCAGTGAAAAGAGCTACAGGTGTCAGTGCATGGGTCACCATAATGTACGGCTGTAATAATTTTTGCAGCTATTGCATAGTTCCACATGTCAGAGGAAGAGAAAGAAGCAGACGGCCTGATGACATCCTCGAAGAAATCCAAACACTAGCTAATGAAGGTTATAAAGAGATTACCTTATTAGGTCAAAATGTAAACTCCTATGGGAAGGATCTTGAGCAAAATTATTTGTTCCATCAATTGTTACGAGACAGCACAAAGATAGAAGGAATTGAGCGCATTCGCTTTATGACCTCCCACCCAAAGGACTTATCTGATGAGTTAATTTATGCTATGGCTGAACATGGTAAGCTTTCTAAACATATCCATTTGCCTATTCAATCTGGCAGTAACCGTATTTTGCGTGATATGAACAGGAAATATACCAAGGAGGATTATTTGGAACGAGTGAAAAAAATTAGATCCATTATGCCCGATATTTCTTTAACAACAGATATTATTGTGGGATTTCCAGGTGAAACCGAGGAAGATTTCCGGGAAACCTTAAAGCTTGTAGAGCAGGTAGGCTACGATTCTGCATTTACCTTTCTATACTCCCCAAGAAAAGGAACGCCTGCCGCTAATAAGACTAATCAAATAGAACAAGAGGTAAAGAAAGAACGACTGGCAAGGCTAAACAATAAACTTAACAAGAGCAGTAATGAAAGAAATTTGATTTATAAAGATAAGCTGGTAAAAGTTCTAGTGGAGGGTCCTAGTAAAACTAAAGAGGATATTTATACCGGAAGAACTGACACGAATAAGATAGTAAACTTTGAAAGCTGTCCGGATTTGGTAGGTAAATTAGTATCTATTCGCATTAAGAAAGCTCAAACATGGTCTCTAGAAGGAGAGGTAGTACCAAATGGCTAATGTTACGAAGATTAAACGAGATGAGATAATGAAATTGGCTAGAGAACTGGGTATGGCATTAGCCCAATCCGAAGAAATTTATGCTTATCGTGAAGCCGAAAAGGAAGCGGCACAGGATTCAGAAGCTTGCCAGTTAACTCGCAATTTTAAGGAGGCTCATCAAAATTTGGCTCAAAAGCTAATGGATCCAACTAGCATACCAGAAGATTCAGAACAGCTGAATGCTATATTGGAGCATGCTGATCAGGCTATGAAATCCAATTCAATTATTAAAGAATATTATAGGACTGGGAACACTTTCAATAACCTAATATATCAGATAAACCAATTGTTGAAATTTTACTGTATAGATCCAAATGAAGATATTCCCAGTGAACAATCTGGGGGATGTAGCAATTGCAATGGTGGATGTACTAAGTGAACTCGTTTTGCCTCTGGCGAAGCATCGTGGATTCAGATGAAGATCTATTCCACTTGAATTATAAGAGAGAACACGCCACATATGGATTTGGCGTCTTGATGATTGTTAAAGGGGAGTAAGGTAGTTTATGGCTGGTTTGACACCTATGATGCAGCAATACATGCAATTAAAGGAACAACACAAGGATGCCATTTTATTTTTTCGTTTAGGCGACTTTTACGAAATGTTTTTCGAAGATGCCATAACCGCTTCCAAGGAGCTGGAAATCACCTTAACAGGAAGGGATTGTGGTTTGGAAGAAAGGGCACCTATGTGTGGTGTCCCTTGGCATTCTGCCGATGGTTATATAGCAAAATTAATAGAAAAAGGTTATAAGGTAGCTATATGTGAACAAACGCAAGACCCAGAAGAAGCTAATGGTATTGTAGAGCGTCAGGTAGTTCGTGTAGTAACTCCTGGTACAGTAACAGACAGCTCAATTTTGGATGAGAAGAGTAACAATTATTTAATTTCTATTATTCGAGATAATGATGCCTTCGGTCTGTCTGGTGTGGATGTTTCAACAGGGGAATTTTTCATTTCTGAGATTACCAAAGGCAATGTGCAGGATAGAAGTGAAAAGTTATTCAATGAGTTAGCACGAATCCAAGCTAGTGAAATTCTCATCAATGAATCCCTAGAATTAGATAAAGAATTCTTAGATTCTGTACGCAGTCGATTTTCTGCTTATATTACTCCCTATCAAGAGTGGGCATATAAAAAATCTAATGCTTATAGAACTCTAACTCAGCATTTCCAAGTGCAAACTCTAGAAATTTATGGTTGTGAAGATATGACATACGGAATTTGTGCAGCTGGAGCCTTGCTTTCATATTTATCTGAAACCCAGAAGAACGCTCTAGGTCATATTACTTTTTTAAAAACTCTGTCTGATAATACCCATATGGTTCTCAACGCGGCTGCTCGCCGGAATCTTGAACTTACCGAAACCATCCGGGGTAAAAGCAAAAAGGGTTCACTACTTTGGCTCCTTGACAAGAGTGATACCGCTATGGGAGGCCGTCTTTTACGCCAGTGGATTCAGCAACCTCTTTTATATAGGAGTCAAATAGAAGATCGTTTGGAAGCAGTTCAAGAGCTTATTAAGAATCCCATTAGGATGGAGGAAGTTAAGGATCTACTTCGCAAAGTATATGATTTAGAAAGATTAGCAGGACGGATCGCATATGGTAGCGCTAATGCGAGAGACTTGATTTCTATTAAACAGTCTTTACAGCTTTTGCCTGTTTTAAAGGAAATTCTATCAAGTTCCACCAGTGGCATGTTAATGAAATTCTACAGAGAAACAGATGTCCTTGAAGATATACATAACTTGCTAGAGCAATCCGTCTTCGAAGATCCCCCTGTGTTTCTAAAAGAAGGAAACCTTATTAAAGAAGGATGGAATTCCGAATTAGATGAATACCGCCTTGCTGTAACTGAAGGAAAGAACTGGATTGCAGGATTAGAGCAACAAGAAAGAGATAAAACAGGCATAAAGAACCTGAAAATAGGTTTTAACAAAGTGTTTGGATATTATATTGATGTTACCCGATCTTATTACGATCTTGTTCCTGAATCCTACGTTCGAAAGCAGACCCTAGCCAATTCCGAGCGGTACATAATACCCGAATTAAAGGAAGTGGAGGATAAAATTCTTGGTGCTGAAGAGAAAAGCATACGCTTGGAATATCAGCTGTTTATTGAAATACGTGAGAAAATTGGACAAGAGGTCAGCCGAATACAAAACACTGCAGCTATAATTGCTACATTGGACGCACTGTGTTCCTTTGCTCGGGTTTCTTATGATAATAATTATACTAGGCCTGTTATTCTGGAGGATGGTTCTATAAAAATTAAAGACGGTAGACATCCAGTAGTTGAGAAGACCATGTCAAATGGCTTGTTTGTGCCTAATCATACCAGCCTGCAAACTGGAAAAGATCATCTTATGATCATTACCGGTCCAAACATGGCAGGAAAAAGTACGTATATGCGCCAGGTTGCACTTATCACTTTAATGGCTCAAATAGGGTGTTTCGTTCCAGCAAAAGAAGCAGAAATAGGAATAGTAGATAGAATATTTACCCGAGTTGGTGCATCCGACGATTTGGCCTCTGGACAAAGTACATTTATGGTAGAGATGAGTGAAATAGCCGATATACTTCATAATGCTACCAGTAAGAGTCTTTTAATCTTAGATGAAATCGGTAGGGGAACTAGCACCTTTGATGGGCTGAGTATTGCATATGCAGTAGTTGAACATATATGCCAATCCTTAAAAGCTAAGACTTTGTTCGCTACCCACTACCATGAGCTGACAGAGCTTGAGGGAACGATCTCAGGTGTAAAGAATTATTGCATAGCAGTTAAGGAGCAAGGGGACAATATCATCTTTCTTCGAAGAATCATTCGAGGTGGTGCTGACAAAAGCTTTGGTATTCAGGTAGCAAAGCTAGCTGGCTTACCTGAAGAAGTGATTGAGCGAGCTAAGAAAATCCTAAAGAAATTGGAAGATTCAGATATAAATAGAGCAAAAGACCAAAATAAGAATCATCAGGTAGCAGATTCTAATGGAGCACTTCAATTGGATTTGTTTAATTCAGCTTTTTCTGAAATTATGAAAGAATTGAAGGACATGGATATAAATGTGCTCACACCTATAGAAGCCATTGGAATATTATATAGATTAGTTCAAAAAGCAAAGGAGTAGAAGATCTATGGCTATTATTCGCAGGTTAGATAATGCAACAATAAATCAAATAGCCGCTGGAGAAGTGGTGGAACGCCCTTCTTCAATCGTTAAAGAATTGGTTGAAAACTCCATTGATGCTAATGCGTCTGCCATTACAGTAGAAATCGAAAATGGTGGCACAAGCCTAATTCGAGTTACTGATAATGGGATAGGAATGGATATGGAGGATGCAGAGGCCTCATTTCAAAGGCATGCAACCAGCAAAATTGAAGCAGCCAATGATTTAAGTACCATTCATACACTAGGTTTTCGAGGTGAAGCTTTAGCCAGCATCGCCGCTGTAACACAAATGGAAATGCTAACAAGGCCAAGAGGCTCTATTTCTGGTGGCTATATCATCTGTCATGGGGGAAAAATGATTCAGGCTTCTGAAGCGGGATGCCCTGAGGGTACGACAATTATGGTTCGTAATCTGTTTTACAATACCCCTGCTCGCTTAAAATTTTTGAAATCTTCTCGTAGCGAAACAGCAGCCATAAGTGAATTGTTAGCTAAGTTGATTTTAGCTAATCCTTCTATCTCCATAAAATATATCAGCAATGGAAAAACAGTATATCACTCCTCAGGGGATGGAGAGCTGTTAAGTGCAATTTTATGTATATATGGAAAAGATATAAAAAACGAGCTTATTTTACTTGAAGCTAATTTTGGAGATGATTTTTCTGTTTTTGGTTATTTAGGAAAGCCTTCATTGTCAAGAACAAACCGTAGCCATCAATCCTTCTTTGTAAATAACAGGTATGTACGTAGCCAACTATTATCTCAAAGTGTAGAGGAAGGATTGAAGAACTGGACTATGATTAACCATTTTCCATGGTGCGTCTTAAGCATTCAAGTTTCGCCAGGAGAAATTGACGTTAATGTTCACCCTTCTAAGACGGAAATCCGGTTTCGATACCCAAAGGAAGTTGTGGAAGCTCTTACAAACATCATAAATAATACAATGGTAAAGAATCCGTATATTCCAGAAGTCTTTCCTAATATACCCACTATACAAAAGAAAGCTGCTAGACTTGAGCTAGATGAACCTCAAATTAAAACCGAGCAAGTGCATTATTTCGATGATCAAAAAATTCAGGACGAAGAATTCACAGTAGAATATACAAGCAAAGCGATTACATCGAATGAAAAGACTCAAGTAGAAGTAAAAGATGATGAAAAGATAATAGCAGAAAGATCAAATGTAGAAGTAATTTCATCCGAGAATATAATTTCTAATGAGCAAGAAGAGCAAGCAAGCTCTAAAACGATATATATACAAAAAGATGCACAGGAAGAAAAGCTTGTATATGACCGTATGAATGAGGAAAAACATGCTAATACTATAGATACCAGTGATATAAAAAAATGGAATGTGATAGGGACTGCTTTTTCAACATTTATATTGGTTGAAAGCGATTCACATTTATTTATTGTAGACCAGCACGCTGCTCATGAGCGTTTAATCTATGAAGAATTAAAGAAGTCCGTCCTCCAACAGAAGGTCCTTAGTCAGCAGTTGTCTCCTCCTTATATATTGGAGGTTACCCATGATGAGTTCATATACATTACGAATAATGTAGAAAGTTTTCATTCTGTTGGCTTTGAAATGGAACCTTTTGGAGGAAAGTCCTTCATCATCAGAGGCGTACCAGTAGTGTTAAAGTATGTAAATATTCAAGATTTGTTTCATGAGTTGCTTGACCTATCCAGTACGAGAGCTGGTCAAGAGAGACTTGCTATACAAGACGAGGATATTATCATGATGGCTTGTAAAAAAGCTGTAAAAGCCAATGATAAGCTATCGCATCAAGAAATTCGGAGTCTTCTGAAGGATATAGACCAAAATAAAATCCCTCTAACTTGTCCTCATGGCAGACCTATATTAATTTCCATGAGTCGCTATGAGCTAGAGAAAAAGTTTAAAAGGATT
>LSQX01221792.1_pt1 | contig 12142 bp, 9 predicted proteins | sample 654561 | NCBI WGS metagenome assembly LSQX01 (sample SAMN04489861, study PRJNA283612) | anaerobic digester metagenome | isolation source: 4 biogas reactors fed with cattle manure at either 37C or 55C with and... | place: Denmark: Kongens Lyngby | collected 2014 | reverse complement strand
GTCTACGACTATCTCTGGGTGGGAGAGAACGTGGAGAATGCCGACGGCCTGCGGAAGGCGACGAAGAACCACACGCCGTACGTCGTTCCCTGCATCCAGGGGACTGCAGCCAAGGTCGAGGGGGAGAGCGAGCACTTCCTGCACTCGATTCCCTACATGCAGTTTCCGTTGCTGCAAGGCGGGCGGCCTCTTACCGGCGAGAGGGCCGTGATTCCCATTCCCCGTCGGCCGGGGGTGCAGGAACACGGGTTTTATGGAGAGGCATAGAAGTACTACAAGGCCCATCCGAAGGGGCCGTACATCTACGGCGGTTGGGATCCGATTCCGCCGAACGTCGAGATGCGGCCGGCCCACGCTCGCTGGCTGAAGCAGTACCTGCCCATGGTGGCCGACGGAACCTGGGCGTATCTGGAGATCGCCGACTCGGATCTGTTCGCCGCACCTCTGCCGGAAGACGTCGTGGCTTCGGCCTTCGCCAATCGCGAGCTGTTCCTGGTGCTGGCGAACTATGGCCAGTCGCCCCAAGAGGTCGCAACGGCCGACGCCTATGTCTCCGTAGATGGCGCCGCGGCTGCGCCCGCGAGAAAATGGCAGGTTCCCAAGCGTTCGCTGCGGATCTTGAGAATGCCTGGGGCCTGACAAAGGGGACAGGCGCATCTGCTGGGCAAGATGCGCGTATTGGCATATCAAGCCGGTTCTTTTTGAAGGGGACGGCGACGGTGCAGGGCTGATTGCAGGCGCAGTTGTTCCGCTGTTTGGAGGCGGGCAATTGATGGGTGGCATCTTTTGTTGCCGTGGAAACAGCTCCAACGTCCTCTGAATTCACCACAGAGACCGGATGATTGCGTCAAGCTGACGACGGTCCGGTCCCTCGGGGCCCCCCCGCAAAGCGACGTTCACTCCGCCAACGCCTTAATGAGAGCCTCTCTCGCGTCGGAATAGAACTGGATGTCGACCTTCGTCGCCATGTCGTCTGTCAAGTCGAATAGTTGTTTGCGGGCGGATACTGGCATGAGAAGCAACGCGGCACCTTTCTCCACGGCAAGCTCGGCGACGCTCACGGCGTTGTAGATCGGGTCGATGGACCCGCCAAGATTCACGCCGCCGACGACAATCATCCCGCCTTTGATACTCCGCTCCAACAGGGCACTGCAAAGGGCCAGCAGCGTCGGGACGCCTGTCGTGCTGCCTGTCTTCGAAGCGTCGAACGCACGGAGCTGGATCGAAAACTCATGGGAGCGCGGGTCCCGATCGCCGACCAGTTTCTGAGCCCTGGCGTACAGATTCTGAATGGCGTAGCTGACAGCCTCCTTGAACGCCGGGGGGGCTGGCTGATTGAGGATTCGGAATCCACTTCCAGGGCCTTCCGTAACGTCAATTCGATACAGACCGGGGTTTTCATCCATGCCACCGGGACTGATGGCCCATATCTGTCCTGGCGGCAGCGGATCGGTGCCGATCGAGTCTTCGCTTTGGAGTTCTGGCGTCGCCACAAACTTCTCGATGCCGTCGGTACCGATTTGATAGCTGAACTGTGTATTCCGGAACTCTGCGGAGCCGATTCGCTTTTGTTGTTCTTTGACGCGGCGGCGACACTCCAGAGCAAGGCGTACGGCCCATTCAATATCTTGGTCGGGGATCGTGGCATTCCGATCCGGATAGAGGAGTTTCAGCAAACCGCTGACGGACTTCTCGACGGCCTGGCAGTCACGGCCACTCAATGCGCCACCAAAATGGACGCGTCCATGCAGGGTTTGAACCCGACTCGCACTTCGCAAGCGAGTGAGGCATTCGGAAAGGAAATCGCTGACAAGCCCAAAGTGATTCGTGAACAGAGCTTTGTGCATCTTCGGCAGATCCCAGCCCGGAAGATACGCATGAATTCGGTCCATCAGAGCAGTATCGTCTCGCATTTCCGGAGGCAGCGGGCCAAAGAGGTGACCGATTCGTTGTTGATGCTCGACATCGACATCGAAGTTGCCGACCATTACGATACCGCCATCCGCCCGGATACTCTCTTTACCCCGGCTGAACTCGCCTGATTCCATGTAGCCCTTCATGATGTTGACACCGTCCTTCTGGTCGAAGGACACGCCCGAAATCTCGTCGAAGCAGACGACATCGTACTGGCACACGAGCCCCCGCTGCCCGTTTGCGTTGTTGACGAACATGCGGGCCACCGTGGCTTTCCCGCCAGAGACGAGGTGAGCATAGGGCGAAACCTGCTGGAAGAGATGGCTCTTCCCGGTGCCGCGTGGGCCAAGTTCCACCATGTTGTAGTTTCGTTCCACGAAGGGAACCATTCTCAGGACTGCCAGATCGCGAGCCCGTTCAGTAAGTGCCGATGGCTCAAGACCGATACTACGAACCAGGAATTGCTTCCATTCCTCCGTCGCGAAAGCCTCACGCCCACGGATCAGGTCATCGAGTACGTTCCGTTTGGAAAGCTGTATGGCTCGGAGCGTCTGGACTCCAAATGGGCGCCCGTTCTTCTCTTGGGCAATCGCCGCATCGTATTCCAGGCCGACTTCTGCGTAGAAACCTCCGGTGAGCATCCGGTCGTTCTCTTGAACCACGTCGGGCTCAATCCGAACGTCCTTGAGTTGCAGGCTGGGGAGTTCGGCAAGGTAGGANNGTCTTGCTGTCGAGTCTTGCCTTGATCAGGTCGATGATTTTGACGTACCCCTCTTCGCGGGCTCTGGCCTTAAAAAGTTCTTCTTCCCCAGCTCGAACGGTACGGTCGCCAAGCTGGCGTAGGACGATGGTGAGCCCTTCCTGGATCTCCTCCTCATCCGTGCTGGCACAGTATCTTCCAAGGAGAAACTCGCCCACATAGGTCGGGACCGGGTACTGCCCTTTGAACCGTCGGACAAGGTCTTTCCGAACGACGTATCCCTCGAAGGCCTCGGCTGCTTTCCGGTCAAGCGTGTCAAGCTCCATGTTCACTCTTCTCCACCAACTACGGTGTTGTGCTTCGCAATCACTGTGCCACTGGGATCAAGCAGAACCACAATAGCTGCCGAGCCAAGTGCGTCGTCTTTGACGACCGCGACCGAGACTGTTTCTTTCTCGCCGACCGGTTTCGGTTTCTTCTTGAGTAGGAGGCTCGTCGTGGGATCCGCAGCCTTCGTGCGAACATCGACCGCCACTCCGGCCGCACTAGTCTCGACAGTCACGCGGCAGAGAAGGTTGACCCACTTCACATTTTGAATCGTCGCTTCCACGGCCGTTTTCGGCAATGCCCGAACGACTAACGTCGGCGTGAGACATTCCTGGAGGCTGAGGCTGCCGTGGCCATACTCCTGGCCTGCCTTGAAACAGCTCACGCCGGGGGCAATAGCAATATGTACCATTGAATTCCAGAACCATGCCGCCTGGAGGACATCCGGCTGGTTGCCCTCTTTGATGAGGGCACAGCGGCTCCAGCGTAATTCGGTCAAATATGCGGGCATGTCGGTCTTTGGCAGTCCGCCCGGCATGAGGAGCCAGCCGTGGTCGGTGACGATCTTGACTTCACGCCACCCGGCGTCGAAGAGCCCCTGAAGACGGTCAAGAACCTGCCGGATTTCGTCGGCAATCAGTCGGGCGAGTCTCGCTCCTTCGTCGTGTCCCCGATGGTCGAGCGTGCCAATTTCCGCCCATGCTCGCCCCTTCGGGTCGCCGTTCTCCGCCCCTTGAAGAACCTGTATCTTATGCTCTGTCAGCAGTTTGCGGAAACGGTCGACGTTCAGAGTCTTGCCGTCTTCCTCAACTGTCGGGCAAAAGGCAGCCATCTTTCCTGCCGATTTGCCGGTCAGTTGGTCGGCAACCGGTGAAACGGCCGGTTTTGCGGTGGGAGTGACCGCGGGAATGGCCGACCAGCGATGGCCAAAGTCGACGTCCCAGCCGCGTTCCTGAGCGGCGAAAGCGAGCAGTTTCCCGACGTCGAAACGCAGGCCATCGACAAACAGAAGGACACAGCCGGTTGCCGGCTTGTCGACCTTCAGATCTTTGTGGTCGGGCAACGGAGTCGCGTTCACACACTTCTGAAACGCCTCGGCAGCCGCGTCAATCCATGGAAGATAAACGGCCCGCAACGCAGTGGTGACAGCGTTATGGTCTTCAAGCCGGTCGACGGCAGCCAATGCCTGCAAGCAGGCTGCGTCGGCTTTCCAGCCAACCTCGGCATACGAATTGGCCATGTGCTCCGGCGACGCCCCAACCAATGGCGTTGCGGTTACCTTTGCGATTTCGGCCAGATGCACCAGGGAACAGGCGAGCGGAGCATGACCGAGGGCAGCCCACACCCAGCCGCGTCGTTCGCCGTGCTCCTTCTCCATCTTGGTGACCGCTTCGCGAGCGTTCTGCGGCGACAGAGAACTCGTGGCGGCAAGTGCCTCGCGCAGAACATCCTCGGACTGACGGTTGAATCGCGGCCAGGACTCGGGCAGGCACTTCGTGTCAAACAATTGACCTTTTGGCGAAGGTGTTGCCTGGTCCATCAGTTTTGGCAAGTCGGGGTACTGTTTCGGCGACTCAACGAATCGAGCCCACACCGTTTCCCAGACACCCTCGCGGATTCCGAGGCGTTCGGCTCCAGCCAGTTCGCCGTCGGTCTTCGGGTCGAACCCGTACTGCTTTCGGCACTGTTCCGCAAAGGCTTCCCATTCCTCGTCCGTCCACCCGGCCTTCGTCACCTTTGGATTGTTGAGCCATGTGAGGATGGCCTTTGCGGGGTCTGGCGTCAGCAGGGCATGGAAGTCGGCCGCTTCCAATCGTCGTCCCTGCAAGGCATCGACGGGCGTTTCAGAGATGCGAACCACGGCCCGCCGAATGGCCTCAAGGGTGGCCTGATCCCGTGCCACGTCAAGCCCAAGCCCACCGTCACTCGATTGCAGGAACGCCGAAATCGTCCAATCCTTTGCATTCTTCTGGGACCAGAACACGCCTCGATACTGAAGCTCCGCCAGCGGAGACAGATGCGACGGACATTCCGTAATGGCTCGAAGCTCCTGGCGGCTTACGCCAGGCAGATAGAGGATCGGCGTGACACTGTCTCCCCAATTGGCCTCCGGCAGCGTCTTGGCGATCATGCACCGCAGCCATATTGCCGGGCCCGTCTTCTCATCAGGCTTGTACTCGCCCAGCGTGACACAATGCGGCAGCTCCACCCGAAGTTTAGGAGCCAGTGGTTCCCACAGCCGCTCCTTGTCGGTCCAGAGAATCACCGCCGGGGCAACTTGGTCGTTGCGGTTGTAGTCCGCCGCTTTGGCAAGCGATTCGAGGATGGCGTTAAATACTGTCATGCTGATGCTCACAGCCTTCGTTTCCTACTTTCGACTCAGCCATTCGTCGAGATAGGTGCCATTGCTGCCATCGGATGGAAACACAACCCATCTTCCGTCGCGATACTCCTCAATGCGGGAATAGATGGCGACATACTCACTTCCCTTCCAATCCCCATGATCCGGTGTGACAGGAAGTATGGCGATGTTGGCAAGTGTCTTCTTCGTGTCTGCAACGCCGAGTTCCCATGGAACCCAGCGAGATACTATTGCCTGATTTGTCGCAAGCACTATGAACTTCTGGCATTGTCCGATTCGTTCCTTCACCCGCCTAGCCGTTTCTGCTGACGTCTCGCGGGGCATTGTTGAGTCCAACCAGTCGACGTAGACGAAGACTTTCTGCCTTGCAAGAAACTCCAGAAATGACTTAACAAGCTCCTTGTCCTCGTGGCTGTGAGAGAGAAACACCGTCACGCTCGCACTTGCTTCTGCCGCCTTTATATAGGTGCGTGACTCGTTTTGCACATAGGATGGTGCAAAACTACGCAACTCGCTCATTGTCATGTATGCCATCATTCTCCTCCAGTGTAGCTAGTTCGTTGCCACTTCAGTGACCAGCCTGCTTGGCAGCTTGTTCGACCCACGTTCCGAAGTTGTTGTAGCCTTCGTTCAGGACCCAGTCATAAACTGGGTAGACTGTACTCAAAGTTCGTCCTGAATTCTGAAATGTAAACGTGTCGAATATGTTCTCGCCCTGCGAACACGTATATCCGTGAAAGTCCTTCAAACGATGGATATAGATCGCGAGCATGCCATTACCTCGACTTACGCTCTCCTCCAGTTCGTATCTGACCCACCTTCGGCGGGCAGTCTCAGACCCGAGCAAAAACACTGTGACAGTGGTTCCTTCCAGCCCCTTGTTGATCATTCGCTTAATCCCGATGTCACTTGCCTTCTTTGCCTCTTCCCAAAGTGAGGCGTCATAGAAGCCCGCTTGACTCGGCCCTTCAATGATCCCACTGTTACGGACAATGTTCACGCGTGAAATGTCATTCTGGTAATGAAACGCAAAGTACACTCGCCGTGCCATGTGAAACCTCCTTACCGTGAAATGGTCTCAATGATGCGAAGAACCGCCGCGACGAGTTCCTCTTCTGTTTTGCCTGAATCACCTATGACCTCGAAGTCCGCCTGCACATCCTTGCCAGGGAAGTAGTGGTTCAGGTCGCTCTTGACGGTGTTCCATAGTTCTTCTGCAACGTGCCCGGTCGCCCCGATTGGGATCGGGAACTTGCCTTGCTGGCAGCAGATATCGAATTCGCTCTTGACTCCATTCGCTGGAACGACATTACCGCTGTCGAGCTTGTTACCAGAGACGAAGATGCAGGTCCCAGCCCTTGATATCATTCGCTCCCGATATTCCTTCCAGAAGTCTTGAAGATTGACGCCTGCGGGAGCTTGCTGGGGAAATGGACGAAGGTGCAATCGGTGTTCGTCGTTGTGACCGAGAACCTCCATAGATCCAAGAATGATCTCACCGCCGATACCGAGGCCGAATCCCGAGACGACACTGAAGTTCTTTTCAATGAGCTTCCGTCCCAGCGTACGACACAGGCTCTTCAGCTTGTCTTCACCCAACGGCCCGAAGTCGTGAGCACTTCCAGAGACGAATACGTCCCGCTGGTGACTGCGACGACTCAGTTCTTCGAGCAGTCGCGTCAGATCGCTGTATTCGTCGATGAGGACTGCTTGGATTGAATAACGTTTGAGGTCCTCAATTCGGTGTTCCAGCTTTCTCCTCTCATACTCGTACTCCGCCACCTCTTTTAAGTCATGAGAGCTTGGCGGTGTGACTGACTTCATGATGCAGAAATGCTCGCGTTGGTTTTCGCCAAGAAGAACGCGAATTCTGCTCAGGATATGGTCGATGTTGGGATCAGTAAAGCTGAAACCGAGAAACAGAAAAGTCTTTCCGATAAGATCTCCCTGTAGCTTCTCCGAGAACAATTTGCGTTTGCTGTCGTAGGACTCGTAATCATCCTTTGTGAGAACGGCTTCGTCCGGCATGGTGCGGTCACCGTGCATCTTGTAAATGGTGACCTTGCGACCAGGCCGCGTTGTGCTGAGTTGCTTCTCTCGGTGTTTCACGTCACTTCGCTTCTGTGCCTCCTCAAAGGCTCGCTCCAGCAAGTCGTCGTAGTTTGTCGTCCAAACGGTATCGATTGGCATTGATGCAATCAGATGGTGGTTTTCTGACAGTTCTGCTTGGTCGGTAAACTCATTCACAAGCAGTTGATTCAGGTGCGAGCGGTTCCCTCGCTTGTTCTGAGAATACTGGGCAAGTGCAACCAGATCCGTTTCTCGGTCAACATCCAATCCCAGGTGCTCGGCCGTTTCGCGGAGGAGCCCCTTCCAGTCAACGTATCCGGACGCCCGTGAAAGCCCCGCTCCCGCAAAAACTGCGGCATTTCCATCCAACAAGGCCTTCGAATAGCTGTCCAAGAAGAGCTGATGACTGATTCCCGTTGACATGAGTGCACCTCTCTCGTGTTCTTGGGCCGATTCCGCCGTGACGTGATGGTCAATCATGCTGGCGGCAGGTTGCGGCTGTGTTCCCCTGGTCGTCGCGGGGGTGTACGGTGTCGTGTATGTTTATGAATCGAGAAAGGCCTCTAACTCTCGCCTGGAGCGTTCCAGTATTTGAGTGAAGGAGGCCATTGTCTCTTCGATTTGTGTGTTCAGCTCTTCGATTTGTGCATTCTGCGTATTCATCCCCTCTATTCCACCCCGCGGCATCGGTTGAGCTATCTTCTTTTTGTTATCCGCAAGCCGGTCCAGCATCGCAGGAAAAGTCTGCAAGATCGTTGACAATGCCGAAATCCGTGCCTCGGCCTTCTGTAACTCTGCTGCCTCCTTCTGCAAAGTCATAACCTCATTATGCTGAGTCTGCGACGCGTCCAGTTCACGTCGTTGCTCGCGTAGACTGTAGGCTATGAAAACGAGAGCCAAACCAGAGAACAGCGAATTCACGACTCCGAAGGAATCCCCGACTACACCACAACCGCCAAGTGACATCACACCGGAACAGCGTAAGCCGATGATCGTTCCAAGGCACAAGAGCCACAAGACCGCAACCGCTATCAGTATTCCGTACGGTTTCATGGTTTCTCCCTCGCCTCCTTCTTCTCTTCCAGCGTCAAATGGTGGTCGTTGATGCGGTCGCCGGGGTTGCCGCCGTATTCGGGGCCGAGGTGGTACCAGGGGGCGGATTCTACGTCCTTGCCTCGGTCTTTGTTCCAATTGATGTTGGGCTTCTCGCGGAGGACACCTGCTCCCTTCTTCCCACCGGGTTGCTCGACGGTCATGAAGGGGCGGATGTTGATGCGGACGCCGTCGTTCAGGTCCGGCCGCCAGCCGATCGGTTGCTCTTCGAGCGGTTTCCAGCGGACAAAGATGTCGTAGGGCGACTCGCCATCCAGGATGCGGTGGAGGTTCTCTTGCAGGGCGCGGGAGTGGATCAGACGGGTCTCCGCCGTGCCGTCCGAGCCTTGGGCCTTCTCAAGCTGGCGAATCCAGTCGCCGAGGTAGGTGAAGGCGAGCGTTTCGAGTAACTTGTACCCCTGCTCGCCGTGGGCCAGGCGGTGGTAGTTGACCAGGGCCTGGAAGCCATTCTTGTGCCCGTCCCAGATGTGCCAGATGAACGGGCGGTTGTGGAACAGGTTGCAGTGCTGCTTGAAGAACCCGTCGCGGAGCCAACGGTCGAGCGTCTTGTTCTTGAAGCCGGAGTCAGCCAGCAGTTCACCTTCCTTCGCGGGCGACCAGTCATCACCATAGGCTCGGGCGAGCATCTTCCGCAGGCGGTCGGCGGCGGGCAATTCTCCACGAACCGGCGGAACGCCGACGATCCCATCATCGTCGACCAAATCAAGCAGTTCATCGCAACGCTGAACCAACGCGCGGGCTTCGTCCGAGAGTTCCATCTCGTCATCGAGTTCGGCAGGCCATCGATAGCCTAGCAGACGGGCGATGGCGACGTGAAGCTGTGCTGAGATGCCGTCTTTGTTTGTCTCTGACACCTCGGGCCGCCCATGGAATATCCACTGCGTCGGGTCATCGCTGTACGGCTTCGGCAGACCGCCCGGATATTTCTGCCGAGCCTCTCTTTGCCAATGTTCAAGGTCAAAGGGAACTTTGACGAGTGTCGAATTGGTTACATTCAGCTTCTGGTCAATCTTGCGGACTTCTTCGTTGAACTGCGGAGATGAACAGAAACACCAAATGGATAAGAGATGGTTGGGGTCATTAGGAAGAACAACGGCAACATTCTTGTCAAAGATGTCGCCGATGTGAATCGCCGTTGGAAGAGAGCCAATTTGGCTCACTGCCACCCCCCACTTTCCCCATGCTGTTTTGCCAGCCGGAATCGCTCGCCCCTGTCGTCCAAGCTCTGCTAGAACGCCAGTACCATTCTGCCAATACACGATTTGCTCTAGTCCACCAAACTCGCAGTGGTTCTCAACGGTAGTCAGCATAAATTGCCAATCATCACCGAAAGAGCAAGCTTCCCAGTACTGCCGAAAGAACCGTGAAGAATCCTTGCTTCCGAAGCCATGCACTCCCGAAGCGTATTTGGACAGCAGCGGCAAATCACTTCCTTCTTCAAGTATCAGTCTCGCGTCAGGATTCTCTAGCTGCCCAGCCTGCGGAGTGGACTGGATAGGCTCAGTTTGTAGGAGAAGAGATTTTGCACCGGCCGAACGAGAGCGTGAAGCATCTATACCGGTCAAGGAATGCCCAATCTGTGATTCCGTTCGACTGTGAATCAGTAGAGCGACGTTGACGACTTCACCGGATATTGTGTCGAACGCCCCGGAGCCAAGTCTTGCGATATGGTTCCACGTTTCTCGTTGCAGCAAAGTCCTTCGGAGCTTCTTGTATGTGGTGAGGAAAAGCCAGTTTTGTGGCGTAACGAGAGCAGTTGAGCCGCTCTCTCGACAGAAGCCCACACATCGTTCCACAAAGGCTGTTGCAAGATCTGCTTTAGCATGTGGATGGTAGTCGGACAGGTAATTCTGTAAGAGTTCGCAGTGGTCACCGCGAGTTCGGTACGGCACGTTTGTGATGACCAGGTGATACTTGTCGGCCAGCAGCCGAGCCGCATCGGCAATGCCTCGGGCCGCGATGCCGAGTTCGTGTTGGTCGAAATCGTTCGTCTCCTCACGAGTTGCCTCTTGCATGAGTGGGACAAGCTGCTTCCAGTCGACCAGCTTGGACGATTCACTCGTTGCCGGATTGATGAGACTGCCGAGTGTGGGGGCGTTTTCGAACTCATCGTAGAGCCAGCCCAGTGCCACGCTCAGGTTTTGGTCGTCGCCAGCAAGTTCTTTCCAGTCCTCTCGCTTCGAGTGAGGAGCGAGGCCCGAACAGGCAATTCTCATTGGCGGAAGCTGGCGATAGAAGCCGCAGAACCGCCAGGCGGCCAGGGCAACCGAGAATGCGGCTAGTTGCGTACAACGCGGGTCGATTTCTAGCCCGAACAGGTTTTCGCGGATCACGGCATCCGTAGCATCCTCGCGAGAAAGCCCTTCCTCGGCCATGCGGATGCGAGCCATCAGTTCAAACACCGCGACCAGGAAGTGCCCGGACCCGCAGCACGGGTCCAGAATCTTTAGTTCGGCGGCCTTGCCGGGCCAACCATCGAAGGTGCCGGAGGCTGGTCGCCAGGCTCGCGCTTCTTCCATGAAACGCAGGTAGTCGAATTCGTATTCTTCGAGCGTATCGGAGAGCGACTTGCGAAGTTGGTCTTCGGTGCGTCCCGACGGCTGCTGCTTGCCTGCCCACCAAGCCCCAAGCGAGTTGTGGAGCAGGAAGCGGACCATGTAGTCTTCGGTGAAGAGTTGCGTGACCGCGGGAAGCTCGTCGGCGCCGATCTTGACCTCCGACTTGTTGACCTCTTCCTTGCGTTTGGTTTGCCAGAACTGATAGCACCAGCCGAGCGAATCGTCGGCGGTGAAGACCTTCACCGGCAAGTCGGCCACCAGCCGTTCGAGCGTTCGCTTGTCCTCCGGGGCGAGTGTCACCTGCAAAAGTGGATCGTCGGGACGGAAAATCTGCGGCAACATCCGCGAAGCGTACCCGGCAGCCAGCGTCCAGCGGTCGGTTCCTTTCTCGGCTGCCAGTTCGTCGCACTCTTCGAGCGTGACCGCCACACCTTCGGGATGCATCAGCAGCGAGTTCTCGGCCAGAAACCGGGCAAAGAGCATCCGATGCCAATGCTCGTAGGCACATTCGCCGACCAGATGCGTAATCTCGTGCGAGTCGTTCTTCTTTGACTTATCGCCAACCTGCCGCGCATGGGCACGCAGCTTCCGACGAAGCAACCGCTGCTCCTCATCGAGATGCTCAAACGGCTTCGGTGCATCAACCGCCAAACGTTCCAAAGCGGCACGTGCGCCGGCCTCTGCCTCGTCACGGGCTTTGACGATGGTCTTTTCAAGATTGTTTCGTAGATTCGAGTGCAATGCGGGCATGGTTGTCCTGTCTTGTTCCTACCGCGGGTCCTTCACGACGATGTCCGCGAAGACCGCTTCCCTGGCGTGGTCAATCGTGGCCGATGTGTGTTTGAGTCTGGCCACAAGTCGGTGAACTCTCTTGACTTTTCGTTCCTGGAAACCGATACTTCCTTCAGGAGAGGGGAGCCCAGGCTCGCCAGCTCCGTTATGCAATCGAAATGATGGGAGTAAAGGGCTGTCGGGTAGAAACCTTCGGGTTCCCCGCGTCAAACACTCCCTTTTTTTTATTTCTTGTCTCTCTTCGCCTCACTGCCGCTCGTGCGGACTGCCATCGTATCGCGATTCGGCAGAACCGCTCTGCCGAAT
>LSQX01341259.1_pt1 | contig 12143 bp, 16 predicted proteins | sample 654561 | NCBI WGS metagenome assembly LSQX01 (sample SAMN04489861, study PRJNA283612) | anaerobic digester metagenome | isolation source: 4 biogas reactors fed with cattle manure at either 37C or 55C with and... | place: Denmark: Kongens Lyngby | collected 2014 | reverse complement strand
CCCCTCAGTCGGTGACCGGTTCCAGATCTGGCCTGAGACGCCTGATCGCAGTGTGAGCAGGCAAATCGGCTGGCCAGGTCACCCTGTTCACGGGCTCCTTCATCCCCGAGATAGAGCTCCCGCTCCGTGAGGATCGTTCACGGCCAACCACCCTGAAATCCCACAGCGAAATGGCTTGCTGGTGACCAATTCTGACCCGCTCAGAGTTCGATTTCGCTGGTAAACCTGCGATTTTTGATAAAAGCCATGAAATATTGGGTCCTGCAGCTTGCGTGTTTCACTGTTTTGTATATATTCAACTCAGGAAACGGTGTAAGAGCCGTCTGAATCGGAGGCATCATGGCAGTGCAGCGTGACAATAACCCAGCAGATCAAGAGATTCGCCTGGTTCACCCCAACGACATTCAGATCAAGCCTGTTCACGCGAGCAAGCTGCTTGGTCTGACCGGCCGAACCATCAAGGCGATCGAGGAAGATCACCAGCTGGATATCGAGCGGGTGAATCAGGGCGCAGTGTCGGCTCGGATTTACCGACCTTCGGATCTGTTCGACATCGTGGCTGTCCGCCGCGAGCGTGGACAGCTCAAAGGACTGCCGGAACCGGCCATCGTCTCGACCTACGTCCAGAAGGGCGGCACGGGCAAGACCACCGTTTCCGTGAACCTGGGCATCAGCCTGGCACTCCAGGGCTTGCGTGTACTCATGATCGACAACGATCCTCAGGGTGACACCAGCACGATGCTCGGCTACGACCCCGACCTCACCCCCGAGGAACTTGCCGAACTCGGTATAGACCCGGATCGTGGAATCACCGCGCACCTGGGCAATCTTATCCCTCTGGGCTCGATGTTCCAGCGCATGACCCTGGAAGAAGTGATCAAGAAGCCGTTTGGCGAGAATGGCCCGCACTTGATTCCTGCCGATGACAGCCTCAACGAAATGGATATTGCGCTTCGTGCTGCCAACGGGGCTGACTTCCGGTACTCCCTGTTCCTCGACAAGGCGATCAATGGCGACATACCGGGCTGTGACCTCAGCCAGTACGATGTGATCATCATCGACAACGCCCCGTCCAGCTCGATGCTCGCCACCAACTCGATGCTGGCCGCAGACATGATCATCTGCCCCATCCGCATGGATAAGTTTTCTGTGAAAGCGCTGACACGACTGCAGCGCCGGATGCTTGAGATCGAGGAAGACTTCAACCGTTCCGCGGCCGTCGTCGCGGTACCCACGATGTTCATCCGCAACCGCCCCCGCGCGCAGGCCAACCTGGCCACGGTGTCCGAGGCGTTCCGAGGCCAGGTGAGCAACGCTCTGCTGTACCACTCGGAGGACTACACCAAATCTCTGGAGGAAGGAATTCCGCTGTATTTCTGGCGTTCCGCGTCGGAAAACTCCCAGGGAGCGCTGCGGGACTTCGGGAAGGAGATACACCAGCGACTCATAGCGCTGATGGACGACGAGGACTGATGCATGAAACAACGCAGGCTTGGGACCGATCCAGTGAAGTCGATTCAAGGGATTGTGGTACCTGACAAGCTGCCTATGACCGGCAAGCGCCGCCGCCGGGCAGAAGTGCTCCAGGAACTCGGGCTGGCTGATGAGCTGGAGGTCAACACCCCTGCCTCACCGCAGGCGGCGAACGCTTCCCAGGACGCGCCGGCACCGGTCGAGCAGAAGGCGGAACAGACTACCAACCCTGCGCCTGCATCGCCGACCGCAGCAGACACATCGCCGGCTCAAGCGAACGAGCAACCGGCGGGGCCTGCTGAGGAGTCCGATGAATTTGTTGAGCTCCCAATCACCGCTATTGTCCCGGGCCGCTATCAGCCGAGGAAAATATTCAACCAGGACCGACTCGAAGCACTGGCCGATGAGATTCTCGCTGCCAACGGGCTGAACAACCCGGTCAACGTCATGGACCTGGGTGACGGCCGCTACGAGCTGCTGACCGGTGAGCGCCGTTGGCGAGCCCACCAACTCCTTGGATGGGAAACCATCAAGGCCCGCGTCCGCGATGTGAGCCCGGCCCAGGCATGGGTGATTGCCCTGTCTGACAACACGGCAGCCGAGCCGCTGACTGACTTCGAAGAAGCGGCCGCACTTGAGAAAAGCCTTCAGTCTGGCGAGTTCACTTCGATCAACGACCTGTCGCGCAAGATGGGGCGCAACCGGGGCGACATTTCCCGCCTGATGAGTTTCTTCAAGCTGCCCGAGGACATTCTCACCCACCTTCGGGAGGATCCGAGCCTGCTGAACAAGACAGCAGCCGCCACGCTGGTCTCCTACTCCGAGGATTATCCGGCACTGGTATCGGAGGCGTTCGGGTTGTTGCGCGATGGAAGGCTCACCTCCAGCTCACTGGCGACCTGGCTGAAGAACAGGGCGCGGGCGCGTTCCCGCAGGCAGGGCACCCGTAGCCGAACCGTTACCTTGGTCGGCGCCAAGGCCGGGCTGACCCAGGCCAAGATCAGCGGCCAGCGTATCGTTCTGGAGTGCAGCAAATCTGCTGACCCAGACTCGGTACTGGAGGCCCTGGCCGAGGCGCTTGGGATCTCGATCGTGGACGCACCGGGGGCAGGGGCCTCTGAAGGGGAGCAGTAACCCTCCGTACGGGTCGGCGGTGCGGGGCATCGCCGGCAATGAAGTAGTCGCAAATTTGCGACTTGGGTTTCTTTTTCGAGCTGGGACACTGATTTAAACAGCTCATGACAAGGAGAAACCCATGAAAAAACGCCGCACTACCTGTCCAGTTGATGCGCGGTACCGACTCATTCTCGACCCGGCAGAGTACTTCGCCGACGACCCGGGACAAGGCACCCCTGCGCTGGTCGAAGGGCCTCAGGACACCTCGGGCACCTATTTCTGCGCACTGGAAACCGGAGAGGTGGATGGCCGGGTGGTGCCGCTCAATGTCTATCGCTGGTTGTGTGACATCGAGTTCCAGGTCGAACAATTCATGGAGGCGATGGATGAGTCAGCGTGATCTGGCCGGAGCTCAGCCCGGCCCGGTGCCCGGGTCACCTGGATATCAGGCGAAGCGATTCTCGCCCGACGATAAGCATCAGGCTGCTGCCGGTACGCGGTAGCCGTCCCATTTGAACTCAGCCACGCGAAAGGATGTACTCAGATGTCAAATTCGAAGCTAAATGAATTCCGCAGAATAGAACGTCAGATTGCAGAGCTGCTGGAAGCGCAGGAGCAACTGCAGCAGGACACGCAATTCCAGGCGGATAAAGAGNNCGGAAAAGCTCGACGCCCTGGTCAGCGAGTACGGTTACACAACCCGCGACGTGATCAGCATCATTGCACCTGAGCTCCTGGCTGGACCGTCGTCGGCGCCGGCGAAGGGCACACGGCGTGCCCGAGTCGCCAAGACCTACACCAACCCGCACACTGGCGAGACGGTAGTCACGCGTGGTGGCAACCACCGGCAGTTGAGGGAGTGGCGCGAGAAATACGGCTCCGTTGAAGTGGCCTCATGGGAAAGGGCGCAGTAACGCCCTGACACCGCAGGCGCCTGCCATTGGTAGCCTGCGGTCATCCCCCTTTCGTCGCGTCTGCGGGCCACGTTCGCCTGTCAATTTATGCGTATCGCAGACACCAGCTGCACCGCCTCCCCAGCGAAAAATTGACCTCCAGCTGTCAATGTCCATGAAACCATTCCCTCTGCGCCTGTCCAAGGAAGGCTGAGAAGGTACAACGTAGAGCCCCTGTCACCGTTTGTGATGTCAATTTGTGATAAAAGGGCGCGTCTATCTAACCTATTAGTGATACTCATCAAGCGATACTGGCACGTTGCCTGATTTAGTCGTTTAATACATTGGTTACATCGGGCCACCAAAACAATAACTAGAGAACGCGAACGGAATGCGTCCGGAATTCGTGTGGCCGTGAGTCTCAGGGGATTTACTGCACGAATTGACGTGATTAGGCGGGGTATTGCTTCCACAGGTGTCCGACAATTCTGTGAGGAGCGTAACGAGAGAGAGCAATGAAACAAGATTGCATCAAATCCCTGATTTACTGGCATGAGCCACCGCAGCCAGGTCAGCCCCTGGAGGAGCTGGAGTGGTCGTGGTTGGATTTTTATGAGGACGGCGCAAGGATACGTCCTGAACCCCCGACTCAAGAGGAGATTGATCAAGCGATCATGGAGCTGCGTCCTTACTTTTCAACCAAGAGCAAGGACAAAGAATCGTCAGGTTCTGAGAACGATAACAGCTGATGTGATACAGCAGCGAGCCCCCGTGACGCCCCATACCAAGGGTACTTTTCGAATAATGATTTAAATCCGCAAGAATTGCGCAGATTTAACGGTTTTCACCGAGGCGAAATCGAGTACGTTACGGCAACTCATCATTTCAGGGATGCCGCGATGTTGAACGAACTCGATGTTGACCGGCCAGCAGCGCCTCATAGCGAGCACGAGTTGGCTGCGCCGGGCAGTTGCCCAACTGATGTCGCGCCTGCAGAGAGAGACCTCCCCCCGGAGGTCTACTCGCAACAGGACCAGGCTGGCGACGGGCACATGGATTCCGATACCCATGACCTCCCATTCCACCCCTTCGCCAACGCATTCCCCCTGATCGAGGGCGAGGAATACGCGGCATTCTGTGAAGACATCGCCACCAACGGCCAACTGGAACCGATCGTCCTGCATGAAGGGATGATTCTGGACGGCCGCAATCGCTACCGCGCGCTCCGTGAGCTGGGCATAACCCCGGTCACCGTCGAGTATGAGGGAGAGTCCCCGCTGGAGTTCGTGCTGAGCATGAACATGTACCGCCGGCAGCTGACCGTCGCGCAACGCTCGATGATTGCCGCCGAGATAATTTACCGCTCTGCAACGGCTGAGGCCGAACCTCTGGAAGACACCCATGGCGCGCCCGCGCTGCGACCGGGGCTGGGCCTGGCACAGGCCGCAACCCTGCTGGGTATCAGCGAGCGCTCCATTTCATCTGCAGGCCGGGTGGCCCGCAAAGGGACTGATGAGCTTCTCGACGCGGTGAAAGCTGGGAAGGTAAAGATTTCTGCAGCGGAGTACATCGCTCAGCTTGATGAGGATGCCCAGAGAGAAGTTTGCGCTCAGGGCAGCAAGGCCATGCGCGAAATGGCTCGCACCATTCGTGAACAGCGCCAGGCTTCAGCTCGCAAGGATCAGGCCGATAACCCGGCCGAGACCGAGCAGGAAACCATCACCCCGGACGAGGTGAGAGAGCCCCTGGTACACCAGGACACACTCAGCACCCCGCCTGTAGAAGGCACCACCGCCGCGCTGTTTTATTTCGCCTCATCAGCCAGGAAGACTGGCGCCTCTGCGCAGGAAACTGCCGAACAGATTTGCCGGGAGCTGGCGAACACTCCCGGTGCCGGTGTTGAAACTGACGCCATCGTCTACGCGACGGAAGTCATGGCGATTGTCAGAGAACGGATGGTTCAGATAGCTCTGAACGAGACCTTGGGAGGGAGTCAATATGCATAAAGTCGCCGCCGCAGTGGCCCTGTGCCGGGTGCGCAATGGAATGAATATGAAGCAACTGTCGAAGGTGTTGGCAGAGACGCTGACCGAGGAGGCTCGGCCGATCAGTGCCACGGAGGTATATCTCCTCTGGAGGGGAGTGCTGACGGCCAGCGATGCGCAGTACCGCATGGATGTCACAGCCACCACGCATGCACCGTATCGTTGCCTGTCGGTACGGCTTCCTGATTTCTGGAAGGCGCTGGGTGAAGCGGTGGGGGCAGCCCGCGCTGATGATGACTGGGATAGTTGGATCACCTACTCGATGCCCCGTACCAAGGCGCTGCAAATGGCGCTACTCAAGCATATTGGTGAGTTCTCCAGAAGCCTGAATACCATCCCTTCAGCAAGGACAGCTCGATTCCCTCATACTTTGCAGACTGTGAGAGTGGCCGCAAGGCCGCGAGCTCAGTTGTCCGTCTGATCGACACTCGGCCCAAGGACGGCACAATCCTTCAACCCATGGCATCTAGACAATGGGAGTTTGGGTTCCTCCTCGGCTATACAATGATCAGGTTGTAGGTGCTCGCAACGCCCGCCCCGATCTGAATTGGTGAGGAAAACCAGCCATGTCCGAACACCCGATAATGAAGCAAGGAAACGACCCCGAGGAGATCCCCGTGCCAAAAGAGCCCCAGTCTGTTCAGGATGAGTACGGCAGTGAGGTGGCACAGCAACACACCTCAGACGCCATGATAAGCGGCGCACTCCCTGTGATGTGGCTGATCTTGATAGCGCTTGCAGTCATGAAGCTGGTCCCATTGAGCCCCGAGTCGCCGCTGCCGGATGCCCTCCCCGGGTGGCTTGGCCTGGCTGCCAGCTTTGCGGTGCTCGCGGGCATGACTGGCTTGGCAGGAATACCCTCTGCCAGAAAAGCCATCGCCATGACGCAGCAGCTTGCAGGTGACCGCCTGAATGAGAAACGGGGTGCAAACGCTGACTTCATTGCCGCAGCCAACCCTCTGACGGTTCGTGCGCTAATCAACCAGCTGCGGGCTGCGCAAGCTGGCGTGAATTGATTGAGGAAAACAGTCATGGAATTTACTACTGCTTTAGTGATGATCCTTTCACTCATCGGCTTTACCTCCCTGCTTATTTTTACGGGGGGTATTGTTAGAGCGGAGGGCGACCTAGATTTCGTAACTTTGATCATGGGAGTTGCTTCGTCCTCAATGGCATCCGTTGGAATTCAGAGTGGGCTCAAGACTGACTACGCGGTAAGCATAGCTATCGTTGGGCTCCTTTCGTTGCTCTACGCAACCCTCGAAGCTCGCGACGATTTGCGTGCAGCCAAGACGAAATTTGTTAGTCGCCAAAGCCCCGGCCTTCGTGTCGAAGACTGATCAAGGAAACCCACGTGAAAGCAGCATTGATGAGCATGTTCACCAACTGGAAAGCGCTTGCTGCATTGCTGGTGGCAATGGGGGCGTTCATTACTGAGCAATGGTCTTCGCCAATTTTGCGGCCTATCAGGACATGTATTGATTGACTTGCTCAAATCGCAGCAAAAACTGCTCTCTGGCTTCTTCTGGCTCCCAGCAGCGACCCAGGGGTGCTGGGATGGCACTGATACCTTCCAGTATTTCCCAGCTCTCGCCAGCGGCGTGAGGCATCAAGTCGCGCTTCTCCGTCGCAAGGGCTACCAGATCGGCCTCTTTGATAGATGGTGGCATGTCGTCGGGCAGACCGAAGTGCCGCATGATTGCGCAGTGCAGCCGATCTTCGACCAACCAGAAGTCAGGGCAGAGCTTTTTGACGGGAGAGGGCAGGTCACCGATGTACGCCTCGGCGGCATCGTGCAACAGTGCTTGCAGAGCGTGTTCGGCTGGCACGAGGTAGCTAACGACGACGCTGTGCTGTGCAACGGTGTACGGGGTTGTTGTGTGGCCGTTGAAACGGTACTGCCGTGATAGCCCCAGCGCGATATCGCCGATATCAATGCTATCCGGTTGCGGCTGCAGAAGCTGGACCCGCTGACCGCTACGGGTGCTGAGGTACAGATCGCCTGCTGTCACGAACAACTAACGCTGCAGGGTCGGGCGCGCAGCCACAGTCTCGGTGCGCGCGGTGCCCATCAGCTTGCCAACCGAGCAGGCTCCAGCCCAGAAGTACACAGGACCGCCCAGTCCTGCATCAACCCGCGCCGCTTTTCCAGCAGATCCCCCCGGTTGTATGCAGCTTCTGTGCGGTTTGCCACGGTATGTGAGATACAGAGCTCGCATACCTCACGGGCATAGTGGGTCTCCTCAGCTGCCCAGGTTCTGAAGGTAGATCGAAAGCCATGAACTGTGATGTGTGCATCAATTTCCCGCAGCGCGCGCCATGCGGTGTTCAGGGCAATGGGCGCATCCGAACGGCGAGAACTGGGGAAAATGTACTGGCTGCCGCCAGTCAGCGCCTTCAGCTCCAGCAGTAGCTGCAGGGCAGCATCGCTCAAAGGAACGCGGTGCTCACGCCGGTTCTTCATCCGCTCGCCGGGAATGGTCCAGACCCGCGCAGCAAAATCGACCTCATCCCACCGGCCATGCAGTACCTCGATGCTGCGCAGACAGGTGAGAATGATCAGCTGCAGGGCTCGTGCACCGACACCCTCCAGGGCATCGACCTTGCGCATGAAGTCTGACAGATCCTTGTAGGGGATGGACTTCATCGGCTTTATCTCCCGCCGCTGCCGTGGCAGTAGCTTGTCCAGATGGCCCCGCCACCTGGCCGGGTTCGCACCGGTGCGCAAGCCCCGGGCGCGCGAGGCATCCAGGATGAGCATTATCCTATTGCGCAGGCGCTCTGCGGTCACCGGTATCTGCAACCAGATGGGAGAGAGCAGATCCACGATGTCGTCTGTGGAGATATCGCTGACCGGCCTGTTTCCCAGCCGAGGAAAAACATGCTTCTCAAGGCTGCGCTTCCACTGCTGGGTGTAACGCGGAGTCCAGCCGGCGGAGTGGGCCTTGATGTACCGGAAAGCCTCGGAGCGGAGCGTGTCCTTGCGGCTCCTGCGCGCGGCTGACTGTTCCTGTGCGCGCCGATCCAGCGGGTCGATGCCCTGGCTGATAAGCAACCGGTTCTTGTCCGCTTCAATTCGCGCGTCGCGTACCGAAACGCTGGGGAACGATCCCAGACCCATGTCTCTGCGCTCGCGATTGATCTGGTACCGCAGTACCCAATACTTGCCCGAAGCATTGACCACCAGCATAAGGCCCCGGCCGTCCTGGTAGGTACCGCGCTGGGTCACCGACTTGACGAAGCTCTGTGTTAGCTTGCTCACAACACGTCCTCCTGAACCGCGAGCATGAATGAATCACGGCGATGCCCGAGCGGAAAGTACCGACCGGGATAGCAGCCGCAAATCACCTCTGCCCCATGTCGTCGCACGGCGTCTTGGTGGTGGCCAACTGGGACTGGAGAGTGGCAGCCAGGTTCGCATCCGGATCTTCCAACGCCTCGCTCAGTGCTGTAGCCGAATTCTTCAGCCATTGCTGAGCATCCTTCCAGGCACCGGTATCAGTACATTCCTCACCTCTTGCCGCCGCTGCTTGCACCTGCTTATAGAACTGTACTGCGCGTCGGACATCTTCCAGGAGCAGAGAAGCCTGGCTGGCCACCTGCATGTCGGCCACCGTTTTCGGGTGTAGGGGATCAGCTCCGATGTAAATATCTTCTGGTGCATGAGGCCAAGTTTCACGAATTTCGCTGAAACTGCCCTCATTCCACATTTCCAGAAAGTCTCTTCCGTCCCAACTATCCAGTTCCAACGCGAACTTAATCGCGGCTACTGCTGCGTGGTCATGTGCCATATCACATCCTCTCCAAGGTGGTCAGTTTTCAAGATCAGCCTGTGTCAGTGGTGCAACATTCTGTAACAAAATGCTCACCGGCGCCTCGTCGGTACCGATGACGGTGCCATAACCCCACTGGTTTACGGCCACCATCTGATCAGCATTGAATTCATGAACCTCGCCAATGTCGGTGATCACTTCCACCAGCAGGTCATTCAGCGGCTGGATGCGTACGATCCGGCGACCATTGATGCTCACCTGATCGGCACTGTTGATCAGCTTGTACAGCGGTGCAGAGAAATCCGCGGTGCTGTCTGCTTCCTCTGGTTCCGGAAGGGCCGGCGGGGCGCTACCGGGTCGGATGTCTTTGGTTTGCATGAGGTGCTCCATGTTTCATTGGGTTCTCTGGTCACTACGGCCAAGGCCGCAACCAGGGGAAGGTAATGCAGAGTTCAAGGCCGACAATGCTGGATATCGGAGCTGGCCAGCGGGCGCCGGTGCCCAGTACGGTCAACGCATGTTCTCCTCTGCTTGGTCGATGAACAGCTCGGGGAAGTGAGTCTTCATAGCCTGTTCACATGCCGCCTGATGTGCGAGCTCGGTCAGCAGCGCATTCGCCTGCTCGATGCCCTGCTTCAGACAAGCGCGCACTTCGTCCTGGGGGATGGGGTGGCTCGACAAGATCCGCAGGCTCAGCGTAGTGGAATGATCGAGCCGGTTGGCCAGGCTCCTCAGCCGCCAGGCAATCCAAGAGCGAACGCCGGCACGGGGCCGAGACCGGGACACAACCTCGATTCGATGGCGCCACTGCAGATTGACCTCTACTTCCGACATTTTTGTTCCTCCCCCAGACCAGCGCAGTTTTCAGCGACTACCCCGAGGCTACGACACCTGAAACAAAACCCAAGCGCGGCCAGGTCGCTGCCGGCGGCGGTGCCCCAGTGTTTTTTCCGGGGTGCCGCGCGCCTGGGTGCAGATTTGCGATCTACTGATGCGAGACCCTATTCACTCTCCAGATTTCGCGAGAATGTAAGGGGATGGCTCATCCTCATACAAACAACCCACAGGTGGCGAGTTTAGTGGCTTTTCTTTCGCATCGGTAATTTATTCCCACACACATTCCCACACTTGCCTGCGCTTGGGTTTGCCAGGAACGGCGATACTCTGGGAGCAAAGGGTTAGGAGGAGAGGGGGGCGACTATGCAAGGCACCCAGATGAGCCGGTCAGCACCGACGCTGGCCCAGATCAATGCGCAGCTCACTCGCATAGGTATGCCAGGCATCCCTAAAGCGAAAGCGGCCGGCATCGTTTCCGGCCATAACAAGGAAAGATTCATTCAGGCAGTCATGGTGGCTCACGAGAACCCCAGTGCAGCGGGATTCGTGGCGAGAGTGCTCGCGGCAGCCGGGCTACAGAATCATTATCCCTCTGGAATGGCCACCGCCCCCCGGCCAGGTCAGCAGCCTGGCCCAGGAGTCAGCATCCCACAGAAAAATCATCACCCTCAGCCTGATGCCTCTGCCACACCATCGGCTCAGCTTGGCCCTTACCCCAGCCCCCCTGGTGGGGAAAGGGAGGGTGAGGAAGAAGGGTGGGGCGAGTCCTTTCACGTCTACGGCGGCAAGGCGGCACTGTGTTTCAATGCCGACTCCACCCGGGCCGGCGTCCACACGATAGCGCTGGATGCCGCGTCCTTGACGGCTCCGAAGACCTACGACTGGAAGAACAAGATCCGAATTCAGCTGACGCGATCAGAGCTTCCTGTGGTTGCGGCCGTGCTGCTGGGCGTCAAACCGGAGTGCGAATTCNNAATTCAAGAACCACGGGCCGAACAATGACAAGGGATTCAGCCTCAAGCGGCAAGATGGAGGGAAAATATTCGCCTCAGTCTTCGCGGCCGGGCAACCTGTCAAGGCGGTGCCGATCTTCGCCCCTGACCTGATGTGGGTGGGTGCCCTGGTGCTGCAGCAGGTACAGAAGAACTGCCCTGGACTGGATTCCACTGCGGTGATGGGGCTGATCAGGGCGACTCAAGCCTGCTGATCTGATAGTCTGCGGATGCAGGTTATGCTGCATTGAAATATACATGTTGTCTCGCTCGGAAAGACGACTTAAATAGTTCGAGTTAAATGTTATGCGAAAATTTAACAACGATGAGTACGGAATAACGGACTGCACGAGTACCAGCCGTATACTTCTTCGCCTTAATTATATTGATGATGAAGGTAACGTTCGCGCAACGGTTCCAAGTTGGACGTACCATTGTGAAGAATCCAGAGCGACGGCACTTCGTGCAGCCAAGCGTGAAAGGAAAAAGCTCCTTCAGCAACCGCAGTTTAAAGAATATTTAGACAGAGTGTATTTGCCTGTTACGTCCGAATACGCTGTGCCAAGGCGCCGTGCTGACGGTACCAGACAGGCAGGTGTGATCAAGGCATTGCCGGGCCTCTGGATAGCTATAACCAAGTCGCATCCAAAGGTTGTAGGTAAGCAGGTCAACTATGTAAATGTGATGGCTGGCATTGCCGAGGGAAATAAAAGGAAGCTGAAGGGCTGGTCGGTTCGCAAATATGGCCTGGCGACTGCCCTGCGCGAAGCTGCGTTCTGGCGGAGTACAGCCCTGGGGACTGAAATACCCTCGGAACAGGAACTGGAGCTGGGGCATCAGCAAGTTATGCAAAAGTATGCGGCGTATATAGATGAAAAGTAGGGTATTCGTAAAAGTGGGTTGTAGAGCCCCCTGCTGCCCGCCGATGCGCAAGCATAAAAATTCGTAAAATAGTGTTGTTGCTTCTGAAAGACGGTGTATGGTTGTACCATGAAAATCGCAAAATGGTGTTGT
>LSQX01201750.1_pt1 | contig 12143 bp, 10 predicted proteins | sample 654561 | NCBI WGS metagenome assembly LSQX01 (sample SAMN04489861, study PRJNA283612) | anaerobic digester metagenome | isolation source: 4 biogas reactors fed with cattle manure at either 37C or 55C with and... | place: Denmark: Kongens Lyngby | collected 2014 | reverse complement strand
TATCCACCACCAGATCCGGAATTTGCTGGCGCCGTCCACCACCGCCGCTTCAATCAGTGATATGGGCAGCCGTACATAGTACTGGCGCAAGAGGAAGACGCCAAAGGCGGAAGTTGAATAGAGCAGGATCAGGCCGATATGTTTATTGTACAGGCCGTAACTTTGCATCACTTTGAATAACGGGGCCAGCATGGTGGTTATGGGCAGCATCATTGTGGCCAGGATGCAGTAGAAAATGACGTCCCGTCCGGGAAATTTTAAGAGGGCAAAGGCATAGGCCGCAAGGGAACAGACGAGCAAAGTCAGGATGATGGCGCCGGCTGTGACCAGAACGGAGTTGAGAAATCCTTGGTGCATCTGGTAACGGCCGATGGCCACCTTGAAAGATTCCAGTGAATAACTGCGAAAAGTCTCCCAGGGCGGCCCTTGTAAAATCCTGGGCGGGACATTAAAAATCTCCACTTTTGGCCGGAAAGAGGTGTCAAAGAGCCAAAGCAAAGGGGCAAGGTAGAACAGGGCAATGAAGCACATCACCCCGATGGCCAGCCCGCGCCGGATCTTTTTCGCTTTTATCTTTGCGGTAATCTTCCGGGTAAGCCCAAACAGTCTCGTTTCCCTTTCCGGCGCCGGTTTGGATAGTGCCATTACTTACGACCTCCTTTATACTTCATCTTCCGCCCGTCCCAGGCCGATCACGCGGATTTGCAAGAGGCTGACGGCCAGGATGATGAGGAAGAGGATCCACCCGGCGGCAGTCGCGTAGCCAAACCGGAAATTACTGCGAAACGCGTGGTAGTAGATGTACGGGATCCCGGTCATGGCCTTCATCCCCGGGCCAAAGCCGGCGTTGGGAAAGAGCATGAAGGAGTATTCAAACTGCATTAAGCCCCCGATGGCCGACATTACGGAGACAAAGGTCAAAGCCGGCCGCATCAAAGGGATAGTAATCTGCCAGAGGGTCCGGAAAGGCGATGCCCCGTCCAAATTGGCCACCTCGTAAATGGTGGGGTTAATTGATTGCAGGGAAGCAAGAAGGTAAACCATATGGTAACCGGTCCACTGCCAGAAGGAGACGATAATCATCAATAGGAGGCTGAGTTTGGGCTCGTAAAGCCAGTTGGTCTTATCCGGTAAACCCAAAACCCCCAGAAACCAGTTGACCATCCCGGTATCCCGCAGGAACATCATGCGGAAGAGCAGGGCGGCCACGACTGTGTTCATCAGGACCGGCACATAAAAAGAGGCCCGCAGGGCTCCCCGCAGCCGTCCGAAGATTTTGCTGTTCAAGATGACCGCCAGGACCAGTGCTGCCGGGATCTGTGTGATCAGGCAGCCGAAGGTATAGAGGAAAGTCCGGCCGATGGCCGGCCAGAAGTCCTGCTTGTCGGCGATGAGCTCGGCGAAGTTCGCCAGGCCGATCCACTCGCCGGGGTTAATCCCCTGCGCGTCGGTGAAGGCCAGCCGGATCCCGGAGAAATAGACATAAAGGTTAAAGGCGGCCATCAGGGCGACAAAAGGCAGGATAAAAAGATAGGGTTCAACCTGGGAAAACCGGATTCTTTTCCTCTGGTGCCTGCTGCGCAGGACGGCAATGGAACTCACCTGTCTCAACTCCTTTTTTTACGACGGCAGGGAAGCAAGATACTGCTTCCCTGCTGTCGCCTGCTCAGTTGCTCGTGTATGTCTGTTCTTTAGAGGAGGATGATTCGCGCGCTTGCGCGCGCCGGTTTTTACTACTTGAGACGCTTCAAAGCGCGCGCCTGTGCCTCTTTTAACCCTGCTTCCACTGAGACGTTGCCTGCGGCGATCTCTGTGAACTGGGTGTTGAAATCAATGGAGACCGCGTCCCAGAAGATGTCGCCCGTGTTGATCCAGGGGATCTCCTTGGCCAGCTCAATCTGGAGCAAGCCCAGTTTCTGCCCGCCAAACCGCGGATCCGGCTGTTTGAAGACTTCATGATCCCAGACCGAGGAGAGCGGCGGGAGCATTTTCGCGTCCTTATAACGGATATGCAGGTATTCCTCTTCGTATTGCATGTATTCGATGATTTTGTAAAGCTTGTCGGGGTTCTTGGCCAGCCTGGTGATGGCCATGAAGGACCCGCCCCAGGATGAGGTCCGCGGCCCGCCTTCCTTATAGAGCGGCAGGTCTCTGACGCGGAACTCGTATTTCCCGGTCTCCACTGCGGCATCCACCTGGCTAATCCACCAGTCGGGGCTGGTATACGAAGCCATTGTCCCGTTGGCCAGCAGGGCGCTGAAGTTACCCCAGTCCCAGTTGCACATTACTCCGGAATTGATCTTGTCGACCCACCATTTCACGAATTCCCGCATTTCCGGGGTGTCCAGGGTGGGACGGCCTTTGTCGTCCAGGACCTGGATCCCGGTCTGCTGCCAGATCATCCACATGGTGGCCGCCAACCCCGCTGCGTCGTAAGGCAGGGCATAGACCTTCTTTTCAGCGTATAATTTCTTGGCCGCTTCAAAGAACTCGTCCCAGGTCTTGATCTTGGCCATATCTACGCCAACGGACTTCCAGATGGTGTCGTTGTAAACCAGGACAACCGGGTGCACGTCGTGGGGAAGCCCGTAGACATGCCCGCCGTAGGTGGTCCAGGCGACACGGCCTTTGGGAACCTTGGCGAAGACCTTGGATTTCTTCACATATTTATCCAAAGGAATGACCAGGCTTTTTTTCGGGTCGGCGTCGAGGATCTGGTTCTGCTCAATCCGCCACTCAATGATATCCGGGTAATCAATACCGGCCATCATTGTTGCCTGCAATGTTTCGACAAAGGCGGTTTCGGGGACATTTTCAATCACAAGGGTGATGCCGAATTTCTTTTCGATCTCCGCTTTTCTGGCTTCCCACTCCTCAATGTTGTTCGCGGCAAAGCTCCAGAAAACAACCTTATCTTTGGCCAGCCCGTTATTGGCGAAAAGGGCAACGGCCAAAACCAGTGTCAACAGGACGACCGCCAGTTTCCTCCGTGACATAAGAAGTTCTCCTCCTTTTAATAATATTTTAACAATCTACATTTATTATCCGATGGGCGGCCGTTTTTTGCCAGGGGGATTTTTCTTCAACAAAAGGAGGAGACTTTTTCACTAATTCCCAGAGGTGTCGATTTTTTCTCGGCAGCGCAGCACCACCTCGACGGTGGTACCTTCGCCCGGGGTGGTGAAGAGGTTGAGGAAGCCCTGGTGCGCCTTGATTACCCGGTGACAATAGGCAAGCCCCATGCCCCAGTTGGTCTTTGAGGATTTGGTGGAGAAAAAGGGGCGGAAAACTTTCCGCAGGTTTTCCCGGGAAATTCCGGGCCCGTTATCGATTATCCGGATATAACCCCATTCATACTCCCGCCCGGTTTCCACGACAATCCGGGGGGAGAAGTTCCCGTTGAAATTTTGCTTTACCGCGTCGGTGGCGTTTTGCACCAGGTTCTCCAGGACGGAGACCAGGTGCTCCCGGTCGCCCCAAACATAGACCGGTTTCCCGGCCGACTCCTGGATGGTAATGCCGGTAAGGCGCCCGGCACACCGGTGCTTGGCCTCTTCCCATAATTCGTTCCAGGACAGAACTGCCGTTTTCACCTGCAGCCTCCCGGATTGGATATAGAGGATGTCCAGGTGGGTCAGGGTCTCGGTGCAGATCTCGTCGATCCACTGGATATGCCGGTGGATTTTCTCCATCTTTTCGTCGCTGGGCGGCGGTAATTCGCGGGTGATCATCTTAACCGCCGTTTGAATGGCGAAAAAGCGGTTTTTAAAAGTATGCAAAGCCAGGCGAACGGCCCTGTTGGCCATGGTGATCTGCCAGTCCAGGTCCAGGGGGCCGATCCGCCAGGTCCCTAAGAAACCGTATTTAATGATGGAGAGCATCACCGCACCCAGCGCCGCCAGGCCCGCAAAGGGAAGGGCCTGCAGGTAAGTGGTGTCAAAGATCGGGTAATCAACAACGGGCAACAGGGTGGTGGCGAGGGAATAGGCATTGAAAATACTGGCCGGTCCCAGACCGAAGAGGACCACGGAGAAGATGGAGAGGATCCCGCAGCCGATGGCGACCCCCAGCGCTTGTGCGCGCTTCTGCAAAATCGAGGTTGTTGCCATTAACCGGAAGATCCGGAAGAGGGAATAGGATAGCATGAGAATAACCGTCCAGAGGGCTGCGGTATCCATCAGGCGGAGGGAGTTCTCCCATTTCGCCCGTGCCGGGGTCCCCAAGAGCACCGCGCCTTTTTTGAAAAGATGGAAGAGGCGCAAGGGGTCGTAGAGCCACAACAGGAGGCCGGCCAGGGCCAGGAGGATCCCGGCTGCTGCATAGTGGCCCGGCCCCCATTTTTTCACCGTGTACGAAAAAGCAAACCCGACCACGGAGATGACGAACCAGATCATACTCCATAAACGGAAACGGATAAAGCTGTCGAGGGAGAAATGGGACAAGAGACGCCAGGCCCAACTGGGCTTGTCCAGGGGGATGATAAGCATAAACCCTTCCAGTTGGTAATTGCCAAACCTTGCAATATACCCGGTTAGCCCCAGGATGCAGCAGCCAAAGGCAAAAAGGATCATCCCCAGCCAGATCGCCTGGTATCCCCGGGGCACTCTGGCCAACATAAAGAGGGCAAAGACCAGGAATAAAATGGCAATTAGCGGCAAGGCTGCCTCACCCTCCTTCTCCCAAGTAATATTTCTTTGTTTTCCACCGTATTCCTGCCGGAATTTTCCGCCGCAGCTATAATCAGGTTTGATGCAGGCATTTTCCCGGCTTTAGGGGTACCTTTCCGGCATACGGTTTGGATCCAACCATGCCCGCATTTGGTTATCCGGGGGAAAGATTTGTTTTTGCTGTGCGGATGCGGTATAATCAAAAAGAGAGAAGGGGTGAGAGCAGTGGCCAGGCCGCCAAAAGAGCGCCGTGTGGAGTACCTGCCAGTGGTGACAGTCTTTAAACCCGCGGGTCTCCCCAAGGCCGCCCTGGAAGAAGTAGTACTTACCGTAGAAGAGTTGGAAGCTGTGCGCCTTAAGGACCTGGAAGGGCTGGAGCAAGAAGAATGCGCCGCCAGGATGGAAATTTCCCGCCCAACCTTCCAGCGGATTTTAGGGACAGCCCGTGCCAAGATCGCGGATGCGCTTATTAACGGCAAAGGGCTGCGGATTGAGGGCGGTAATTACCAGTTGGCCGCCGGCAGGTTCCAGTGCCGGTCCTGCCTCTCCTATTTTGATCTTTCGTTCCCGCCCGGGCGTCCGGTGGCCAAACTAGTCTGCCCCCGGTGCGAGTACCCGCACCCCCGCCGGGTGGAGGACGGGCCCGGCCATGGCCGCCGTTTCCGGGGCCGCCACGGCCGGAGAGGTCCCGGATAAAAGATTGCAGAGCCGCTAACGCGGCGGATAACCGCATGGGGCCGGAGGGCTTGTCTTTTTGACTGGTTAAAACCGATCAAATTAAATTGGTTAGATTAAAATAAAAACAAAAACCGGGCTTTGGCTCTTAACCAAAGCCCGGTTTTTTCTTTTTTATTCAACAAAGGCCTGATAAATCGCGCGGATTGATGCTTCAAAATCCTCGGTGGCCACCCCGACAATGATATTAATCTCACTGGAACCCTGGTCGATCATGCGGACGTTGATCCCGGCATTAGCCAGCGCAGTAAAGAGCCGAGCGGCGATCCCGGGGGTGTAGGCCATGCCCCGGCCGACCGTGGCGATCAAAGCCATGTTGGAAAAGACCTCAAGGGTGTCGGGGTCAAACTCCTCCCGGATCGCGGCCAGGACCGGTTCGAGTTTCCCGTCCAACTGGGAATCGGCGATCACCACCGAAATGGTGTCGATCCCCGACGGCATGTGTTCAAAGGAGATTTCATGCTCCTCAAGGATGGAAAGAAGCCGCCGGGCAAAACCCAACTCCGAATGGATTAAGGCTTTTTCCAGGGCGATAACGGTAAAATCCTTGCGCCCGGCGATGCCGGTAATCTTCCCCGGTTTGGTCAGGGGTTCATCATCACTGACAATGAGCGTGCCGGCAGCCTCCGGATCGTTGGTATTCCGGATCCATACCGGGATGCCGGTCTCGCGTACGGGAAAGATCGCCTCGTCATGAAGGACGCCGGCGCCCATATAAGCGAGCTCGCGCAGTTCACGGTAGGTGATCCTCTCAATCGGTTTGGGGTTTTCGACGATCCGGGGGTCCGCCATCAGGAAACCGGAGACATCGGTCCAGTTTTCATAGACGTCTGCCTGGACCCAGCGGGCAATGATGGCCCCGGTGATATCGGAACCGCCGCGGGGGAAGGTCTTGATCTCGCCGTTGGGCAGCGTGCCGTAAAACCCGGGGATCACCGCCCGCGGGTGTTGCGCCAGGCGGCTGGCCACCGCTTTCCCGGTCCGTTCGGGGTCGTAGGTCCCGTTGGCATTGAAAAAGATAATCTCCGCTGCATCGACAAAATCATACCCTAAGAGTTCGGCCAGGATCAGCCCGCCGAGAAACTCCCCCCGGCTGGCCGCGTAATCGGCCGTCGCCCCGGCGGCGATTTTCCCTTTAATCTCTGCCAGGTGGTCCTGGAGGTCAAGGGAAAGACCGAGTTCACGGATGATCTCCAGGTAACGGTGGGCAATGAGATTAAAGGTATCGTCAAAGGGCTTGCCCTGCCGTGCCTGGTCGTGACAGAGGTAAAGCAGGTCGGTGATTTTCTGGTCACCGGGGTGACGCTTGCCCGGAGCAGAATTGATGATGTAACGCCGCTTTTCATCGGCAGTGATGATCTTTTGCACTTTCCGGAATTGTTCGGCAGAAGCCAGGGAAGTCCCGCCGAATTTGGCCACTTTGATATCCATGCCGTTATCCTCTCCTGTTCCGTGCGGGCGAAAATTTGGACAACGCGGCGCATTAAGGCGCCGCGTTCACGTACCGCTGACATTACTTCCTATATTAAGTTTTTCCACTGCAGATGTCAAGGGGTTCCGCAGGTATTTGTGTTTTAAGGCCGGTCCCAGCCTTCAAACAAACGAATATATTAAATTATCCGGCGGATAAAAGCGTAATGACGCGATTATCTAAAAAGGCAGGGATAACAACCATGGGTAAAAAGTCGGCCAAGAAAAAGGAGAAGCCGGGTGCCCGCGCAGATGCACACGGGCGCGGGAAGGTTGCCACAAGCGGCAAGAAGAAAAAGCAACCGGCGGTTCTCACCGAAGAACAGATAAAAATGATTACGCAGAGGCGAAAAATCACCAAGGCTATCCTGGAAAAGCAGAAGAGCCTGGAGAAGGAGAGAGAAAAGAAGAAGAAAGAGAAGGAAAAAGAGAAAAAGAAAAAAGCCGGGCACCCGGCGGCGATAGAAGATCTTTTCTCTGAAAAGAAAAAGACCAAGAAGAAGGATAAACACAAGGCAGAAGACCGGGAGAAAAAGGCAAAAAAAGAAGGGAAAAAAGAGAAGGAAAGCGGGGTAATTCTCCCGGCCTCTTGGGAGAAGTTGGAGGGCTATGTCCCACCGCAGCTTGAAAAGGTCGCTGATCGGGTTCTGGACCATTATGATCTGAAACCCAAAAGCAGGGTGGTAGTGGCCACCAAGCCGCTGAAAGGCGGGGCCATCTGGCAGGTGACAACGGAGAAGGGCCGCCACTACAGCTTGAAACTCTTGCACCGGCGGCCGGAAAGAAGTCTCTTCAGTATCTGGGCGCAAGAGTATTTGGTGAAGAAGAAGGCCCGTGTCCCGGCTTTTCTCCCCACAAAGGACGACCGGTTATATGTGGAGATGGGGAATAAGCTCTGGATCGTCTGCGAGTGGATCGAATCGCTGCGCGAGGCGACAAAGGATCTCAAAGGCGCCCAGGCTATCTGTTACGGCCTGGGAGAGTTTCACCGCCTCTCCCGCGGTTACCAGCCGCCGGCGGAAGCCGAATATTCATCAAGGCTAAGGCGGTGGCCTGATTATTACGAAAAAATCATCACCAAGTTCGGCTGGTTCCGCCGGCTGGGCGAGGCCTATCGTGATACCCCCGCCGGGCCCGAGTTATTAAAGGCGCTGGCGGTCTTTGAAAAACAGGCCCACGAGGGTTTAGCCCGTTTGCAGCGTTCACCCTATGCCCGTTTGGCAGCGCGCGGCGAAAGCTATTGGGGCCTTGCCCACCAGGACTACGGCTGGGGCAACGCCCAAATTGGCCCCGGCGGTGTCTGGATCATCGACCTTGACGGGGTCGTTTTCGATCTGCCCATTCGCGACCTGCGTAAATTAATCAGCAGTTGCATGGATGAGAAATGGGATCTCCAGTGGGTAAAAGGGATGATCAGCGCTTATCATAAGGCAAACCCGATCGAACCCGACCTCTACGAGGTTTTCCTGATTGATCTGGCCATGCCGAACGAATTCTACCAGTTTATTAAGGAAGTGGTCTATGACCCGGTTACTTTTTTAAATGCCGGGACCAAAAATGAGTTGACCAGAATGATCCAGCGGGAAAAAAGCAAACGCTCGGTTCTAGCGGCGTTAAGCGACTGGAAGGTGGGAAAAGAATGAATGTCCTCATGATTGCCACGGAAAAACTGCCGGTCCCGCCAGTGCGCGGCGGCGCCATCCAGGCCTATATCGCGGGGGTTACGCCAATCCTCGCCCGTCACCACCGGCTGACCATCCTTGGGCGGACGGATCCGGCTCTCCCCAAACGGAACACGGAGGGGAATATCACCTATGAAAGGGTGGAGAGCGAGGGGTCGTTCAAGAAGTATAAAAAAGCGGTTGCCGCCTTTCTGAAGGGGAGATCCTATGATATAATCCATATTTTCAACCGTCCCCGGCTGGTGCTGCCGGTCGCGGAAGCGGTCCCGGGGGCCAGGATCATCCTGAGCATGCATAATGATATGTTTATCCCACGGAAGATCGATCCGGAAGAGGGCGCCGCGGTCATTGAGAAAGTGGAACGGATCATCACGGTCAGTAATTATGTGGGCCGCACCATCCAAGCCCTGTACCCCCAGGCTGCGGGGAAACTGCGGACCGTCTATTCAGGGGTCGACCTGAACAGGTTTTCCCCGGCTGTGACCGGGAAAGCCCGGGAGATCCGGGAGTCATTACGGAAAAAGCACAATTTAGAAGGGAAGAAGGTCATCCTCTTTGTCGGGCGCCTCTCGCCAAAGAAGGGCGCGGACATTCTCCTTGAGGCCGTGCAGATCCTGGCGAAGAAAGGTTACAAGCTCGGGCTGGTGCTGGTAGGGAGTAAATGGTACGGGGAGAGCAGGAGGACCGCCTATGTCGCCTACCTCCAGGCCCTGGCCCAACGTTCCCGGGTGCCGGTGGTAGCCACGGAATTTGTGGCACCGGAAGAGGTTCACCACTGGTATTGGACGGGCGATATTTTCGTCTGTCCCTCCCAGTGGCAGGAACCCTTGGCGCGGGTCCTCTATGAAGCCATGGCTTGCGGGCTGCCCATTGTCACAACCAACCGGGGCGGGAACCCGGAAGTCATCAGCGGTAACGGGTTGGTGGTGGAGAACGCGGGGGACCCCGGGGAACTCGCAGAAAAGCTCGCTGTTCTCCTGGATGACCCGGTCTTATGCCAGCAAATGGGGGAGAAAGGCCGGGCTTTTGCTGAAAGAAAATTCGGCTGGGCGCGGGTGGCCAGGGAGATCCTGGTGGTCTGGGGCAACCCGTGAGTCTTGCCGTACCGGAATTGATTCCGGTTCCGTGTAGCTCGATTCCGGGTCCGTGCAAATCGATTCCGGTTCCACGAGGGCGCGCGCGCATAAATCCCGGTTCCGCGTCGGCTTTGCTAAAAAACCGCTTTTCCAGCGGTTTTCATTTTTTTGCCCGGGAAAATCCCCCTTTGGCTCGGAAAAACCGGCGGGTATACCCCATAGGATAGATAAATCAAAAATTCAAGGTCAAGGGAGATTACAATGGAAATTACCGTCATTGGCTGTGGTTATGTGGGGCTGGTCACAGCGGCCTGCCTGGCGGGTTTTGGCCACACGGTCACCGGGGTGGAAAAAGACCCGGCCAAAGTCAGTGCTTTAAAAGAGGGAAAAATCCCTTTTTATGAAGAAGACCTGGCACCGCTGGTCGCCGATGGCCTGCAGAACAAAAGACTTTTTTTCCAGGAAAGAATCGATGAGAGTATTGGCCGGGCGGAAGTGGTCTTTATTGCCGTGGGCACCCCGTCCCTCCCAAACGGCGCGGCCGACCTGCGCCAAGTATTCAGGGTTGCGGAGGAGATCGCCCCTTATCTTAAAAAATACACGGTGATTGTGAATAAATCCACCGTTCCCGTGGGTACGGCAAAACGGGTGCAAGAGATTAGAAAGCCCGGATGGTGCGAAAAATCCGGGACGCCGCCGGCGGCTTGAAAGGGAAAACCATCGCCCTTTTGGGCATGGCCTTTAAACCGGGCGTTGACGATCTCCGGGAGTCGCCGGCGGTTGATATTGCCAAGCGGCTGCTGGCGGCCGGCGCCAAGCTTCAGGTTCACGACCCCATGGCACTGGAAAGGGTAAAAGAGGTCTTCGGGGCTAGGATAAACTGCTGCCAGGACCCGTACGCAGCGGTCACCGGCGCCGGCGTCCTGGTGATTGCCACCGATTGGCCGGAATACCGGGAACTTGACCTGGCGACTGTCAAAAAACTGATGAATACGGGGGATACCCCGGTCCTGCTCGACCTGCGCAATATCTTTACCCCGCAAGAGGTGCGCGGTTACGGCTTCCGTTACCAGGGCGTGGGGAGAGGTTGGAAAGGTGATCCGGAAAAATGACTTGGCAAGATAGACCCCCTACCGCCCTGCCAAAAGCCCTTGGTTTTTCCGGCAGGAAGATCTTGGTCACCGGCGGCGCCGGTTTTATCGGGTCCCATCTTTGCGAGGCCTTGTTGGCACATGGGGCGGAAGTCATCAGCCTTGATAATTTCAGTGACAACTACCCGCCGGCCATAAAGAAGCGGAATATCAGCGGGTTGTTGAAAGCGGCCGCCTTCTCTTCCTACCCCGGTGATATCAGGGATTACTCCCTGCTCGTAAGGATAAACCGGCGCCATGGTCTGACCGATATCGTGCATCTTGCCGCCTTGGCCGGGGTTCGTAAATCCCTCCTGGACCCCCTCGAATATGTTGATGTGGACATCAAAGGCACAGTAAATCTTTTGGAATTTGCCGTAAAACACGGGATTCAGCGTTTTATCTTTGCCTCCTCCTCCTCTGTTTACGGCGCCGGCCCCCTGCCTTTCCGGGAGACGGACCGGGTGGACCGGCCGGTTTCGCCTTATGCCGCTGCAAAACGGGCCGGGGAACTGTTCTGCCGGGTTTACCATGAACTTTACCGGCTCCCCGTGGCTTGCCTGCGCTTCTTTACCGTTTATGGCCCGCGGCAAAGGCCCGACATGGCTGTTCACTACTTTACCCGGCTGATTGCCCGGGGGCAAAAGGCGCCGGTCTATGGGTTTGGCAAAGTGAAAAGGGACTTTACCTACATCAGCGATGTGGTCGACGGGATCCTCCGCACCCTTCTGGTTCCCCTTGCCTACGACCTGTTTAACCTGGGCAGCGCCGAGGCCACCCCTGTCAACCGGTTGGTGGCGATGATCGGTAAGGAGTTGGGGAAAAAACCGCAGGTTACCCATTACCCGCTGCAGGCGGGGGATGTCCCGGCAACCCTGGCCGATCTGAGCCATTCCTATAATACTCTAGGTTATAAGCCCAAGGTGTCTTTGGCTGAGGGGATTAAAAGATTCGTCGCCTGGTTTCTCCGGGAAAGCGGGGAACCGGCCGGCCAGAACTGACGTGCCAGCGGTTATCCTGCGGAGTGGGGACGGATACCAAATTAACCTGTTGTGAAATGGCGAATCTGATCTATAATATATCTTAACAATATATTTTAAACGAGCCGGTTCTGTGCCAACGTCCCGGTTATTCGCGCATGTGTTACCACTGGTGGGCCCGGCGCTTTTTCCAGAGAGCGCATTTGCACCGGTACGCGCACGGGCGTTCTATTGCCGGGGACAAACCCATCTCTGAAAACGGCTAAAGAAAGTAAGAAAAAGGGGATGATTAAGATCTGGCATGAGTTGAGTTTTTCCACAAGAAGGCAGGTGGATTTTTATGAGATCACCGGCGCCCTGCGGGAGGACCTTCGCCGGAGCAATGTCAAAAACGGGGTGGGAT
>LSQX01196024.1_pt1 | contig 12144 bp, 13 predicted proteins | sample 654561 | NCBI WGS metagenome assembly LSQX01 (sample SAMN04489861, study PRJNA283612) | anaerobic digester metagenome | isolation source: 4 biogas reactors fed with cattle manure at either 37C or 55C with and... | place: Denmark: Kongens Lyngby | collected 2014 | reverse complement strand
CTTTCCAGTGCATCCAGACAGCCGAGCACCTTTGGTATCATACCGCCGTTTATGACATTTTCCTCTATCAGCCTGTGCACCTCGGCAGCAGTAAGAGCGTAGTAGACTTCCGAGCTGTCCTTTGACTTCCTGACTCCTTCGACATCAGTGAGAAGCATCAGCTTTTCGGCCTTTAGTGCTGCGGCGATCTCGCCGGCTACCGTGTCGGCATTAATATTATAGCTGCGGCCGTCGCTGCCTATGCCGATGGGGGCTATGACCGGTATGTATTCATCCTTTGCTATGATATCGAGGACCTTGGAATTGACTTTGGTGATCCTGCCCACAAGTCCGATATCTGTTTCGACTCCATCGACGACAGTTTTGTACTGTTCACATTCCAGCAGGTTCCCGTCTATGCCGCAGAGGCCTATTGCCTTCCCGCCCTTCTGATTGATGAGAGATACGATCTCTTTGTTTGTCTTGCCCACCAGGACCATCTGTGCTGCTTCCATGGTCTGCATGTCGGTGACCCTGAGGCCATTGATGAACTCGCTCTTTATATCGAGACGCTCCAGCATGTTGCTTATATCCGGGCCGCCGCCGTGAACTACCACGGGATTGAGACCGATGTATTTAAGCAGCGTGATGTCCTCCATCACTGAGTTTTTCAGTTCGTCGCTGATCATGGCATTGCCGCCGTATTTTATCACCACGGTCTTGCCATGCAGTTTTTGCATATATGGCAATGCCTCTATGAGTATTTCAGCCTTTTTGATGATAGGTTCCATTTTTGAATCCAAAGCTTTTACCTCCATATTTTCCAACACTTGCGCTTAACTTACAGCTTCTTTAATTTTATTCCAGTCCGGTCCTTTCATCAATACCCATCATTATGTTCATACATTGGACTGCTGCGCCTGATGCACCCTTGCCCAGATTATCCAGCCTCGCTGTCAGCAAAACGTGCTCTTCGTTGCCTGTAACACTGATTTCCAGCATGTTTGTGCCGTTACAGCCGACAGCACTCAGGAAGCCATCGGTAATGGCGCCTTCCGAGCCATATGGAAATACCTTTATGAAATGCTGTCCCTTATAATATGAATAAAGGTAATCACAGATCGACTCTGCGCTGTTTTTTCCTGGCAGCAGCCTGGGATAGAGCGGCACGGCCACTGTCATGCCCCTGTAGTTGTACCCAATGATCGGCGTGAAAAGGGGCGTATGGCTGAGGCCCGTGATCTTCTGCATTTCCGGGAGATGTTTATGCCTGAGAGACAGGGCATAAAACCTGGGGCTCTTGATCGCCTCATCCGTGGAAGCCGCTTCTGCATACTCCGCTATCCGTTTCTTGCCGCCGCCGCTGTAACCGGATACGGCATGGCAGGTCACAGGGTAATCCGCCGGTACTATGCCTGCTCTGACCAGCGGATACATCAGGGCGATGAAGCCTGTCGCATAGCAGCCGGGCACTGAGACCCTTGAAGAGCCTGCGATCTTTTCCCTGTGCGAGCTGCTGAGCTCAGGGAAGCCATATGCCCATGAATCGTCAGTCCTGTGGGCTGTACTTGCATCTATGATACGCGTGCTCTCATTCGCGACAAGTGATACAGATTCCCTTGCCGCATCATCGGGCAGGCATAAAAAAACTATGTCAGCCTCATTGATGAATTTTTTCCTTTCATTTATATCTTTTCTTTTTTCAGGTGCAATTTTCAGCAGTTCAATGTCGTTTCTCCCCTGCAGGCGTTCGTTGATCTGCAGTCCGGTAGTGCCTTCCTGGCCGTCCACGAATACTTTATAAACCATAATCATTCACACTCCGCTCTGTCATTTTGCCGGCTCATCATGCCTGCTGATCTGTTATAAATACCAGTATATCTGTCATATATAAATGCCACAGGTTAATGATAGCATATAAATCGAGTAATAATTATACATTAAGCTGAATAAAAATTCAATATCCTGTTGTCGTCTCATTATGCAAAGTAACTAAATAGGTTTTTTTAAATTTGTTAAAAAGTGTACTAGTTAGAAATTAACTGGCATGTTATAGTATAACTAAGTTTCTATGCTTATTAGAATTTGGGAGGGGAAAAAATGGCAAGTGTAAAGCTTAAAAACGTGTACAAAAGATTCGAAGGCGGTGTTACGGCTGTAAGTGACTTCAACCTTGATATCGAGGATAAGGAGTTCATCATACTTGTCGGACCGTCTGGCTGTGGAAAGACTACTACCCTCAGAATGGTGGCAGGTCTCGAAGAGATTACAGAAGGCGAGATCTACATCGGCGACAGGCTCGTCAACGACGTGCAGCCCAAAGACAGAGACATTGCGATGGTTTTCCAGAACTATGCTTTGTATCCGCATATGACCGTATTCGACAACATGGCATTCGGCCTTAAGCTCAGAAAGACCCCGAAGGACGAGATAAAAAAGAGAGTACATGAAGCAGCAAAAATCCTTGAGATCGAGCACCTGCTCGACAGAAAACCGAAGGCTCTCTCAGGCGGACAGAGACAGAGGGTTGCTCTCGGTCGTGCTATAGTCCGTGACCCGAAGGTGTTCCTCATGGACGAGCCTCTCTCCAACCTCGATGCCAAGCTGAGGGTACAGATGAGACTCGAGATCACAAAGCTGCATCAGAAACTCAATACTACGTTCATCTACGTTACACATGACCAGACTGAGGCCATGACCATGGGTACCAGGATCGTCGTTATGAAGGACGGCTTCATCCAGCAGGTCGATACGCCTACAGCACTTTATGACAGGCCGGTCAACATGTTCGTTGCAGGCTTCATCGGCAGCCCGCAGATGAACTTCATCAATGCTGTCATTGACAAGCGCGGCGACGACATATACCTGAAGTTCGGTGAGAACGAGGTCAAGCTGCCGGAATCAAAGGCAAAGAAGCTCGAAAACAGCGACTATATCGGAAGAGAAGTCGTAATGGGCATCAGGCCTGAGAGCATACACGATGAAGAGCAGTTCCTGCAGGCTATGCCTGACAGCATAGTTACTGCCAATGTCGAAGTCGTCGAGATGCTCGGATCTGAGACATTGCTGCATATATTCATCGGTGATGTGAGCTGTACTGCAAGGGTCAACCCCAGGACAAAGACAAGATCCGGAGACGTCATCAAGGTGGCTATCGATCCCAACAGGATCCACCTGTTCGACAAGGATACAGAAAAGACGATAATAAACTGATAATAATCGCAGTAAAAGAGGAAGACGACAGTCTTCCTCTTTTATTTACCCGGAAATTTTCTGCTGAGATTTTTTGGCGTATAGCATCGGATAAAATCCGCTGTTCCATATCTTTGTCCAATGTAGTATAATTAACCCTGATGATGATTTGTCCGATAACTTCGGTCGGCCGGTCCGGCGCATTTGAACCGGATCCGGGGCGGCATTTGCCTGACCGGCGGGATGATCGGCAAAGCCTTTGTGATGATCCATCGGCTTTGGCCGCAGGGGTATCAGGAAGGCCTGAAAAGACAGCAGGAGGGATGGAAGTGCGGCTGTTTCAGAATCTCATAAATCAAATACGGGAATGTGTCGACGGCAATTTCGGCATAATGGACGACACGGGTCTGATACTGGGTTGCACGGATGAACAGCTCACTGGCACCACACACCCGCTGATCGATGAAGTCATTGATGACAACAGAACGGATATCGGTATCCGCGGATGGCTGTTCCGGAAGATATATATCAGAAACAGGCTGGAATTCATAGTTTATACGGATGTCGCAGAAGAGCAGGGTAAAGCACTGCTGACAATGTTTGCCATAAATGTGTCAAACCTGAAGACCTATCACGAAGACAAATTCGACAAGGGAAATTTCTTCAAGAATGTAATAACTGACAATATCCTGCCGGGCGACATCCAGATAAAAGCCAAGGAACTGCATATTCCGTTCAATGTCCCCAGACTGGTTTTTCTGATAAAGACCGATAAAGTGAAGGACGTACATCCGCACGAGGTGGTGCTGGGACTTTTTCCGAAAAAGCAGAAGGACTTCGTGATAGCGCTGGATGAAGAGACCCTGGTGCTTATAAAAGAGCTGAAGGATGCAGATGACTTCGGGGAAGTTGACAGAACGGCAAAAGCTATCATCGACACGCTGAACACGGAGCTAATGGTCAAAGCCCACATAGGGATAGGCACCATCGCAGAGAACATCAGGGAAATAGGGCGTTCCTTCAAAGAGGCGCAGACGGCTCTGCAGATAGGCAGCATCTTTGACAGTGACAAGTCGATCCTGAATTACAACAACCTGGGTATCGGCAGACTGATCTATCAGCTTCCTACGACGATGTGCAGGTTGTTTCTGAAGGAAGTGTTCAAAAAGGGTTCACTGGAATCGCTGGATCAGGAAACACTGCTTACGATCCAGAAGTTTTTTGAAAACAACCTGAATGTCAGTGAGACATCCAGACAGCTTTATGTGCACAGGAATACGCTGGTCTACAGGCTGGACAAGATCCAGAAGACTACGGGTCTTGACCTGAGAAAATTCGACGATGCCATTATCTTCAAGGTATCGCTGCTGGTCAAGAAGTATCTGGACAAGGCAGAAAACGTGCAGGGCTGAGATGGCCCAGGGCAGGGGGATACTTCTCCGCAGGAAGTACGGAGCAATGGGTGCGTTCCCGGAAAAGCTTCAGGATACTCTCCCCTGCGGCAGGAACTCTCTGTGGTTGAAAAATGTACCTGACTGAAAAGCAGGAATTTCGACAACTATTGTAGAATGAATTAACATAATAAATAGAATGTTTCGACGGCATAGCACGGAAGTGCGTGCCGTCTGCAGATATCATGAGGTGTAGCGATTGGTTGAGCTTAGGGGTGTATCAAAGACGTACCCTAATGGTACGGTTGCGTTGAGGGATGTAAATCTCAAACTGGATAAGGGCGAGTTTGTTTTCCTGGTTGGTCCGAGCGGGTCGGGCAAGTCCACTCTCGTAAAGCTTCTTCTGAAGGAAGAGGATGCCACTGAGGGCGAAGTATATGTAAATGGCTACGATGTCACATCCATGACGAGGCAGGAGATACCATTCCTCAGAAGGAGTCTTGGGGTCGTGTTCCAGGATTTCAGACTTCTCCCGAACAAGACGGTTTACGAAAATGTTGCATTCGCAATGATAATAACAGAAGCGCTGCCTAAGGAAATAAGAAGGCAGGTGCCGATGGCACTGGCGCTTGTCGGATTGAGCAGAAAAGCGAATATGTACCCGAACCAGCTTTCAGGAGGAGAGCAGCAGAGGGTCGCACTGGCCAGGGCTCTGGTCAACAATCCTGCTCTGCTGATAGCTGACGAGCCGACAGGCAACCTTGATCCGGAGACATCCTGGGAAATAATGAAGCTGCTCAGCGAGATCAACCACAGGGGGACAACCGTTATTGTTGCAACACACGAGAAATCCATTGTTGATGAGATGAAAAAGCGTGTCGTTTCCATCAGCAAGGGTTTGATCGTAAGGGATCAGGAGAAAGGACTTTACAGGGATGAAGATAAGAACAATCCGATATTATTTTAAGGAAGGATTCGCAAATTCATATAGAAACAAACTTATGTCGCTGGCTTCGGTCCTCATAGTGGTCGCATCGCTTATCGTGTTCGGGATATTTGTGCTCATATCCCTCAATATGCAGCACAATATCAGCATCTGGAAAGAACAGCCGCAGCTCCAGGCTTTCTGCTATGAGCAACTGGACGGGACGCAGATAAGCCGGGTGGAGGATGTCATCAGAGGCGATGACAGGATCCTCTCATATGAGAAGGTAGACAAGGAACAGGCACTGGAGAGAATGCGCGAGAAGCTGGGCAAGGACGCAGCCATACTGGACGGATACGGAGCGGACATATTTCCTGTTTCCTTCGTAATCAGGCTGAAGGATGTGAGCAACAGCAATGAAGTGGTGAAAGACCTGGAAAAGGTGACAGGTATAGAGAAGGTGAGCTATTCGCAGGACACCGTGGAGATGATCACGAGAGCATCCCATTGGTTCAGCCTCGGGAGCAGCCTTATGATAATCATCTTTTTGGTGGTTTCGGTTTTCATTATTGCCAACACGATAAAATTAACAGTATTTGCAAGACGCAGAGAAATAGGTATAATGAAATATATAGGCGCCACAGATTGGTTTATACGCTGGCCTTTCGTCGTGGAAGGTGTTATAATTAGTATTACCGGGGCGATTTTGGCATTTATTCTGTCAGCTTACGGATACAAGGTTGTGGCGGACAGATTTTCGCAGGATACGTTTTTTGCGAGCACGAAGCTCCTCAGTTTGCTGAATATCGAGGATGTCTGGCTCAGGCTTGCAGTATCCTATGCGATAATAGCTGTCGTTGTAGGAGCAATGGGAAGTTTTATTTCGATGCGCAGGCATCTGAAGGTGTGACAGCTCACAAAAGAAGCAAAGCGTTGCCCCGAAGCACCGGATGGATCGGCGGCATGGTCCGGGGGACGCTGGAATAATAGAACTGACTGCTAAACCAATACATGGAGGATAAGATAAGTGAGAAAGAAGAGATTTACGTTAGCGATCCTGCTAATCGCAATCACGTTTTCTTCTGTGCTTCCGGTAATGGCTGATGAACTGAGCGATGCGAAGAACAAAAAAGCATCGACGGACAACCGGATAGCTGATCTTAAGAAAAAGCAGCAGGCAGAGTTGAAAGAAAAAACACGGCTCGAAAAAGAACAGCAAGAGCTGACAAAACAGCAGAACGAAGAAGCAAATGCCATCGAAGAACTGGAGAAGCAGATAGCCGAAGCAAAGGAGCACCTGAGACAAACTGAGCTTGCACTGGCACAAGCTACAGCGGACTACAACCAGATGAACGAACTGGTGAAGACCCGTCTTCAGGTCATGTATAAAAATTCTGAAACGACGATGCTGGATACACTCCTCTCATCAGGGAGCGTTGTCGAGTTCTATGAAAGATTGCATTATATGCAGGTTATATCCGAAAATGACAACAAGCTCATGCAGCAGCTTGAGGAGGCAAGGCTGGACGTAGAGCTCAAGAAGCAGATGCAGGAGCAGGCCAAGGAGATCCTGGAGCAGAAGCTGGGAGAAAGAGAGGAGCGTCTGCAGCAGATAAAGACTTCCAGGGCAAGGGTCGAAGGTGAGATTTCAAGAAGCAAGAAAGAGATACAACAGCTTGAAAAAGAGATAGACAAACAGCTGGAGGAGTCAAAAAGGCTGGAAAGCAAGATCAAGACCCTCATGACCAAGCAGAAGTACGTCGGCGGGTCCATGACCTGGCCGGTACCAAGCTCCTACAGGATAACATCATCATTCGGGATGAGGAAGCATCCGATTCTCAGGAAAAACAAGATGCATACCGGTGTCGACATAGGCGCGGACAAAGGTGCATCCATAGTTGCAGCAAACAGTGGTACTGTCATAATGGCGCACTACGATAAAAACGGATATGGCAATATGGTGGTCATCGACCACGGTGGCGGGATCACCACCCTGTATGCACATGCCAGCAAGTTGCTCGTCAAGGTAGGGGACAAAGTAAAATCCGGACAGACCATAGCAAAGGTCGGAAGTACCGGATTGTCCACAGGGAACCACCTGCACTTTGAAGTCAGGGTCAACGGTGAGCCGAAGGATCCCATGAAAGGCTACCTGAGCAAATAAGAATAGCGAAAGCAAATCAGAAAATCCAACAAGCAATCAAACCCGGTTGAAAAACCGGGTTTATTTATTTCAGCGGCCGCATAAAGATATATGGAATCATCTTTCGGGTGAACAGGCAAACTATCCGCATACCAGCTAAGGAGTGTTTAATATGCGCAGGCTTTTTTCGATACAGCAGGTTGCGGCGATCGTCGCCGTGACACTGATAGTTGCAGTAAGTGCGGCCGCAATCGTCTTTTATTCTGTCCATACGGAGCAGAACAGATATGAGATAATTCTTGACGCGGAAACGGTGGACTACGAAAATGTTGTCAAGTTCAATCGGGTCATGGATATCCTCAAAAAGGACTTCTATCAGAAGGTCGATGCGAACAAAATGCTGGAGGGGGCTATATACGGTCTGGCGGAATCGCTCGGCGATCCATATACAGTGTACTTTGACAAAAAGCAGATGGAGGCATTTCTTGAGAAGTCCAGGGGCAGCTATGTGGGCATCGGGGTCACTGTCAATGTGGATGATGATGGCCTGCTGACCGTCATTGAGCCGGCAAAGGGTTCTCCGGCGATGGAAGCGGGGATACTGCAGGGTGATAAGATAGTAAAGGTGGACGGGAAGGATGTGACATCGGTAAGCGATGAGAACATGATCATAAGCATGATAAAGGGGAAGGAAAACACCCGTGTGAACATCACGGTATACAGGCCTTCTGAAGACAGATATGTCCAGTTCAATATAAAGCGTAAACGCATCAGGGCATCGAATATAAAAAGTGAGATACTCAGTGGCAATATCGGGTACATAAAAATAGCCATGTTCGACAGTGAAATAGCCAGGTATTTCAGGAATGACCTCAGCAATATGCTCAAAAATGGCATAGAAGGGCTCATAATCGATCTGAGGGACAATCCCGGCGGGTCTTTTGAACAGGTGGTGGAAATAGCCGACAGCCTGCTTCCTGCCGGCACCATAGTTTATACCGAGGACAGGGACGGCAGGAAGGAATACAGGTATTCCGACAAGGCGTATGTTGATTTGCCCCTGGCTATTCTAATAAACAGCAACAGTGCAAGTGCATCCGAAATACTGGCGGGTTCCGTCAGGGACCACGGAAGGGGCATACTTGTCGGTACCAGGACATTCGGTAAGGGACTGGTACAGGAGTTGAAGCTGCTGGGTGACGGCTCGGGTCTCAAGGTCACTATTTCCCGATATTTCACGCCATCAGGAACATGCATACACGGTACCGGTATCGAGCCTGATATCGAAGTCGGTGTATTCGATGACTACAGGAACCACCCTGTTTCACATATCCCGCGATCCAGAGATATCCAGCTGCGGACAGCGGTCAAAGCGCTGCTCGGGGAAATAGAGTAAAAAGAGTGTATAAAAGGTTTTTTTCTCCACAAACTATAAAGGGTAATGCAATCAATGGACTGAGAGGTGTGGAGATGGAGAAAAAGAAAAAGAAGCAGGATCCCCATGATAAACTGAAACTTGAGATCGCCAGTGAACTGGGGCTTAAGGAGAAAGTCATGAAATATGGATGGAAGAGCCTGACTGCCAAGGAAACTGGAAGAATAGGCGGAATGATATCAAAGAGGAAAAAGGCGCTTCAGAAAATGGATCAGGAATCGGTGTAGAAATATCAGAGTTTGTGAGAGCCGCAAGCCGTGCGGCTTTTTTGCTGTTTTCTCACCGGACAGGGGACCGGACAGGGTATTATGTCACTGTACAGTATTAAAAAAGCATATGGTTTATGGTATTATTGACTGGTAAATAACATGGGTGTCCAACAGGACAAGGATCATCACAGACGTTCTGACGACCGGAAGGTATAGATACAGCCTTCCCGGCCGGAGGCAACGGGGCTGTGCAGCGTGGGGGTGGCAGCGATTTACCGGGATTTCGCCTATTATTACGACAGACTGATGAGAGACGTGGATTATTCCTCGTGGGCTGATTATGTGACTGACATCTTTGACCGGCATGGCTGTGCCCCGAGGCTGATAGCAGACCTGGGATGCGGCACCGGAAGCTTCTGTCTGGAGATGGCCGGCAGAGGATACGATATGATCGGGATCGACATATCTGCTGAAATGCTGAGCTGTGCAAAACATAAGGCTGTCGATGCTTCAGCCGGCATACTGTTCCTGAACCAGGACATCACGTCATTTGAGCTGTATGGCACCGTAGGAGCCATCACCAGTCTTATGGACAGCATCAACTATATAACATACAAAAATGACCTGAAGCGGCTGTTCAGGCTGGTACGAAATTACCTGGATCCGGGCGGACTCTTTGTTTTCGATATCAATTCACCCTACAAGTTCGAAAATATCCTGTCACACAATGTATTCTGCGAGACCTCCGAGGATATCTCATATATCTGGCAGAACAGTTTCGACAGAAGGTCGGGGCTGTGCAGATTCGACCTCACCTTTTTCGCGAAAGAGGGCGAGTATTACAGAAGATTCGATGAGACCCATTATGAGAGAAGTTACGATCTCGGTGAACTGGAGCTGATGATTCGGGCTGCCGGGCTGACCGTGCTTGGCATATATGAAGCTTTTGGATTCAAAAAACCGGGACCGAAGGCAGAAAGAATTTTTTTCGTGTGCGGCAGACAGGGATAATATTTCTTGTCGGATATTGTATAGAAAGCCTGAATTGTGGCAAATATAGAGTTACCGAGTGTTTATGGTAAACGCTGATTGATGGTAATTATGTAGTCTATTTGATTGACAAGCCGTGAAATATTGTGTTACACTGATTAAGGTTTGGCAAAAGAAGCATACAGCAGTCAGACCCAAGTAGATTTCAGGAGGTTAAACGTAATGCAGAAAGGCAGAGTTAAGTGGTTTAATGCAGAGAAGGGTTTTGGTTTCATCGAAAGAGAAGACGGAAATGATGTTTTCGTCCACTATACCGCAATCGCGATGGACGGTTTCAAGACCCTCGAAGAAGGCGCTGAAGTAGAGTTTGAAGTTGTTGAGGGTGCTAAAGGACCCCAGGCTGCAAACGTCACGAAGGTTATGTAAATAAAGTTGTTTCAACTTTAACATAAATCCAGTCAGCACCGAAGCCCCGATATCGAATATCGGGGCTTTTGGTTAGAAAGGCGGGTCTTGAGGATGAGGCCCGGTCTGAATGGATCTGAGGAATATTATGATGATAAAGGAGTCGACATGGAAGATCACATTGTCAGAGCAACGGCAGCGGAAGGCTATGTGCGTGCATTTGCCGCTGTGACAACAAATCTGGTGCAGGAAGCCCATACGATCCATGACAGTTCAGGAGTCGCCACTGTAGCTCTGGGCAGGACGCTTACGGCGGCTGCAATGATGGCAAGGATGCTCAAAAACGACAAGGATGTGATGACTGTACAAATCAGGGGCGATGGTCCTCTTGGACTGATAGTGGTCGTATCTGATGCCTTTTCCAATGTCCGCGGGTATGTGCACAATCCGAAGGTATATCTGCCCCTCAACTCTGCCGGCAAATTCGATGTGGCTGCAGCCGTCGGGAGAAACGGGTATCTGAACGTTATCAGGGATATGGGACTCAGGGAGCCGTATATAGGCTATGTGGATCTGGTTTCGGGCGAGATAGGTCAGGATCTGGCATACTACTTTGCTCACTCGGAGCAGGTGCCGACTGTAGTGGCAGTGGGAGTCCTTGTTAATCCGGATGAAAGTGTTGCCGCCGCCGGGGGATATATAATCCAGCTGATGCCGGGAGCGGACGAAGAGATAATAGAATACCTGGAGGAAAAGGTGCTGCTTTCGGATTCCATCACATATATGCTGTCCAATGGAATGGATGCCTCAGATGTACTGGAAAGCCTGCTGGGTGAGAAAGGGCTCTCGATAACTGACAGGCTGCCCTGCAGATACCAATGCACCTGCGGCCGGGACCGCATGGAAAGGAACCTGATAAGTCTGGGTGCTGAGGAAATAGAAAAAATGGCTGATGAGCAGCATGGCGCAGAATTGCAATGCCATTTCTGCAATGCGAGGTATCACTTTACGGAGGAAGAGCTCAGGGCGCTGATAGGATAGATAAGCCCGGCAGGGGCTGCAAGGTTTGTATCTTGTTTTGCAAGTGGCTGTCTGCCTGATAAGCGGCATTTTTTATGATGCCTGCAGCGACTGCATCACGACCTGTATCGGTTGGCAAAATTAACTTCATTGAAAAATAAATTTTGCTATTGACTTTAAAATAACTTTTCTGTATACTAGTTATTGTCGCTCGGGCGATAACACAAGGGCGCTTAGCTCAGCTGGGAGAGCACCTGCCTTACAAGCAGGGGGTCACAGGTTCGCGCCCTGTTTCGCCCACCATGCGGCAGTAGCTCAATTGGTAGAGCATCGCGTTGCCATCGCGAAGGTTGCGAGTTCGAGTCTCGTCTGCCGCTCCATCTATGTTCAGAAGTAAGCCGATGTAGCTCAGAAGGCAGAGCACTTCCATGGTAAGGAAGGGGTCGCCGGTTCGA
>LSQX01164074.1_pt1 | contig 12144 bp, 9 predicted proteins | sample 654561 | NCBI WGS metagenome assembly LSQX01 (sample SAMN04489861, study PRJNA283612) | anaerobic digester metagenome | isolation source: 4 biogas reactors fed with cattle manure at either 37C or 55C with and... | place: Denmark: Kongens Lyngby | collected 2014 | reverse complement strand
TTTCCATCCAACATGACATTGTTCACCAGTTTGCTGACACGAATGTCGTGGTAGACAGGATCAGGCAGCACCTCTCTCTTGGGCACATGACCTTTTCTTGGCACTAGTCTTCCCTCCTTTCATGATTATGCGGGTCTTTCACCCGAAATCACAGGTACTCACGATTTGGACCGTGTTGTGCCAGACTTCACGCTTGTATAGACAAGGAGTGTACTGAACACATAAGTCCAACCGAATCTTGGCTGTTTACCTGGTCTTGGCAGCCTTCGGTTTTTTGGTGCCGTACTTAGAACGGCCTTGCATGCGCGATGTAACTCCGGCTGTATCAAGAGTACCGCGAACGATATGATACCTAACACCCGGCAAATCCTTAACACGGCCTCCGCGGATCAATACCACACTATGCTCTTGCAGATTGTGGCCGATACCGGGGATATAGGCTGTTACTTCATACTGATTTGTCAGACGAACTCTTGCTACTTTGCGCAGCGCTGAATTCGGCTTCTTAGGTGTAGTGGTCTTTACCACTGTGCAGACTCCGCGCTTCTGCGGTGAAGGATATTCACTCTCACGTTTTTTAAGAGTGTTTAATCCATATTGCAGTGCCGGCGATCCGGATTTGTAAGTTCTTTTCCGGCGTCCTTGTTTCACCAATTGGTTGAACGTAGGCATTCCTGTACCTCCTTTCTTCGATGTTAAAGTGTCCGTTGCGTGCGAAAACTGATTTTTAGTTTTAAGCACCCAAAAATTTGCCTCAAAGGCAAAATGAACGGAAAATCAGTATACCATCTGTCTTCTTACTTGTAAATTATTTTCGCGATTTTTAGTGCCAATTATCCTTAGAACAGGGCTTTTACAACAGTCGCGGCGGTTTTTTCGCTACTTTGCCTGAAAATAATTTTCCCATGAAACAGATGCGACCATGCTGACTACTTATGCGCCTAGATGTCAATGGATGTCAATTTGTGTCCCATGAGAGAGATGAAGGCGCTGATATCGCATGACTTGTTTTATATTTTGTCGCCTGACATCCGGCAGTGTCGCTGCCTGTTATGTAAATCTCGATTCCGGCTATCTGAGAATACAATATTCTTAGATTGTGCCGAAGGGTGATCATTTCCTGCCCGCATAAAGCAACGAAACTAGCGGCAGAGCAAGATTACTAATGCCATTGTTGTTAGTTAATGTCAAAAAAGGATTTTGGGATTAAAAACATGCCTGATATTGTTCTCATTATTTCTCTGACAATACTTGGATGCGCGCAAACCAAAAATTATCTTGACGCTGAAAAAGCAGCGGCAGACAATTCGGCCGAAAAAGCGGTCGAAGAAAGTAGGAAAAAAGGAAGTGACGCGGAGAGCGACACAGCGAGAAAAGAAGGCTGCAATTGCGCGGACAGAGGCGACAGAAATCTAATCTGGAACAAAAAACACAGCTGTCTTTATCTGGCTGTTTCTTTGTCAGCGGGCCTATGTCTGCTTTTATGCAAATGGACAGGAATGGGGAGAGGTCCGGAGGTTTTCGGTCAGCACAAACTCACGATGCTGTTGCTTCTAACTTTGTCCATGGCTGTAGTAGATGCCAGATTAAAGGTCATACCTAATCGTTTTTTGCTTGTCGCGGCGGCGGCCAGAGCAGCCCTATACATACCGGAACTCCTGCCAAATAAAGCAATGTCAATATTGGCAGATTTTACAAGCTGTCCTGACTCTGATAACTTTACCTGCGCAGCAGGCGCTGCCGGACAAAATCTTAACGCGTTCTTCCAATCTGTCTGCTCAGATCTGGTGGCGGCTCTGCTGCTGGGAGTTGTCTTCCTGATTGTCGCGCATATAAGCAGATATCAATTAGGTATGGGGGATGTAAAACTGTTCGCTCTGATGGGTTTTTATCTGGGACTTAGGGATGCCGGTTTGGCCATCTTCTGCTCCTTCGTCGTGTCCGGGCTGACAGCGGTATTGCTGCTCCTCTGCAAAAAAAGGAGAGTGAGTGACAGGATGGCCTTCGCCCCCTGCGTTTTTCTCGGCTTATTTGCTTATTCACTCCTGACGGCAACTTCCCTCTGGCCGGCCTGACTTAATGTCACCCGGTTATGGGCAATACACTGTTTGGCTTTGGCATCTATCAGGCTTTGGGCTTAATGTCACCCGGGTACGGACAATACTCGAAGGGGGGATGACGGCAAGCCAATTAAGCTTGATATCACCATGGCGCGGGCAATGCCGCCGCGGCATATCGTGCCGGCGCAGACATAAGCGCCTTCAACAAATAATCTTAGAGGCCGACAAGTAACTCCTGCTCTGCGTCGTCCGTCTTATCGATAAACTGGAGCTTGTACAGATAAGAGTAGACGCCATCAGCTGCCAATAGACTCTGATGAGTGCCTTGCTCGACTATGCCTTCCTCCGTCAAAACCAGGATGCTGTCAGCGTTCTTGATGGTTGAGAGGCGATGAGCGATGACCAGAGTGGTGCGGTCACGGGACAATACATCAAGTGAAGACTGAATGAAGAGCTCGCTCTCATTATCCAGCGAGGAGGTGGCCTCGTCGAGGATCAAAATGGGAGGGTTCTTCAGAAAGACGCGGGCGATGGAGATGCGCTGCTTCTGACCGCCGGAAAACCTGATGCCGCGTTCACCCATCATGGTGTCGTAGCCTTGGGGCAAGGTCATGATGAAGTCATGGATATTCGCATCTTTAGCGGCAGTGATAATATCCTCATCTTCAGCTCCCGGGCTGCCGTAGGCGATATTATCGCGCACGCTGCAGTTGAAGATATAGACATCTTGCTGCACAACACCGATATTGGCGCGAAGCGACTTGAGCGTCATGTCGCGAACATCGATTCCGTCAATAGTCACGCGGCCGGCTGTCACGTCATAAAATCTCGGTATCAGGGATACAAAGGTTGATTTCCCTGCGCCGGAAGGGCCGACAAGGGCTACTGTTGAACCGCTTGAGATTGAAGTCCGGATGTTCTCTAGCACCGGCTCTTCCTTGCTGTAGCTGAAGCTGACATCAGAAAACTCGATTTCGCCATCGAGAATGCCTGCCTCAATGGCATCAGGCCGATCCTGCACTTCGGGCGCAGTATCCAAAATCTCGATCATGCGCTGAAATCCGGTCATGCCTTTCTGGAACTGCTCAGTGAAATTCACCAGCATCTTGATCGGATCTAAGAACATGCTGATATAGAGCACGTAGAGAATAATATCAGCAGGCTGCAGCTCTCCTCTACTGACAAAGAAGCCACCGACCAGAATAACCACCAGATACATCATGCCCTGCATGAAACCGTTTACCGACTGATATTCTCCCATAACCAGGTAATTGTCGATCTTTGACTCCAGAAAACGCTCATTCCCCCGCTCGAATTTTTCCGCTTCAATATCTTCATTTGAATAAGACTGCACTGTTCTGATCCCGGAGAGACTATCCATAACGACAGCATTGATGTCTGCAATTCGGCGCCTGTTCTCCATAAATGTCCGCTGCATTTTGCCTCTTTGCAGGAGTGTGAAGACAAACATCAGGACAGTAACCGCCAGTAAGGCCAGAGATGTGGGTACGTGTATCAGAAATAATACAATGAAGGCGCCTGCCATCTTAACAGTGGCGATAAAAATATTTTCCGGGCCGTGATGGGCCAACTCAGTAACATCAAACAGGTCGGTAATAAGCCGAGACATCATTTGCCCGGTATTGGTATTGTCGAAAAAAGAAAAAGAGAGCTTCTCCAAGTGGGTGAACAGATCGTCGCGCATATCTTTTTCCATTTTGGCACCCATAATATGTCCGTATGTCGCCATATAATAGGTGGCTATAGCCTGTACAATATATAGGATCAGCAAAACTCCGGAATAGATCCACAACTGCCGCATCATTTCCGCAGTGTCGGGCATCAGAAAAATTTGTCCGGTCAGCCTTCTGAGGATAACCGGGAATACGACTCCCGCCAGTCCAATAACGGCTGCGCAAAACAGATCTAGAAATAATGTCCGTTTATAGGGTTTGTAATATCTGATAAATCGGCCAACTGTACTTTTTTTCATTTAGGTCTCGCACTCCTGATTTTCTCGATAAGCTGCTTCTCCCGGTATATTCTCATTGTTTTGATGCCATCATGGTTTTTGGCAACATTGCTTAGGCGCAGCTTCAAATCCTTGCTATTCCTGATTCTCCGGCTGCTTTTGCCACAGCAGAGGCAACTGCGGAACATACCCCTTGATCAAAAGCTTCAGGCATTATTTTTTGAGCGTTTAGCTCGGCAGCGGGCAGCATACCGGCAAGCGCATGTGCGGCGGCGATATTCATTTTGTCGTTAATCTCGCTGGCCCGCACATCAAAGGCGCCTCGGAAAACTCCCGGAAAGGCCAGCACATTATTGATCTGATTTGGGAAGTCTGAGCGGCCTGTCGCAACTACAACCGCACCGGCTTTCAGGGCCTCGTCAGGATAGATCTCCGGAACCGGATTGGCACAGGCGAAGACTATTGCTCGCTCTGCCATAGCCTTAACCATATCTCCCGTAACAGCGCCGGGGCCGGAAAGCCCGATAAGGACATCTGCGCCCGTCATCATATCTGCAAGAGATCCCTGACGTTTTTCGAGATTGGTTAACTTAGCGATGGCCTCTTTACCGGAATCCATCTTCTCCTTGCGGCCTTCATAGATCGCGCCTGCCTTGTCGCAGACAGTAATGTGACTAGCTCCCGCTGACAGCAGCAAGCGCGCTGTTGCGATAGCCGCAGCGCCGGCACCGCAGAAGACAATCTTCACCTCGGAGAGGTCCTTACCCACAACTTTCAAGGCATTAATAAGCCCTGCAAAAGTTACTATGGCTGTGCCGTGCTGGTCGTCATGAAAAATCGGGATATCACACAGCTCTTTAAGCTTTTGTTCGATTTCAAAGCAGCGAGGAGCAGCGATATCTTCCAGATTTATGCCGCCAAAACTGCCTGAAATATTATAGATTATTTGTACGATTTCATCGACATCTTGCGTTTTAATGCAGAGAGGGAAAGCGTCCACGCCGCCAAAGGCTTTAAAGAGAGCACATTTGCCTTCCATCACGGGCATAGCGGCTTCTGCGCCTATATTGCCCAGACCAAGAACTGCGCTGCCATCTGTAACCACCAGGCAAAGATTCCAGCGTCTGGTCAGATCATAGCTGCGCAGGACATCTTCCTGAATCTCCAGACAAGGCTGAGCAACACCGGGGGTATAGGCGACCGCCAGCTCCTCATTGGAACCCACGGGCGCTCTGGGTATTATCTCTATCTTACCTTGCCATTCTTCATGTTTTTTTAAAGATATTGCTGCATAATCCGGGTTCTTTGTCATTTGATCCTCCAAGACTGATTTTAATAAGATCTGTTAAACATCTGCTTATAAAACTTAATATTTCCGAGCTAATTATTCTTACTCACTGCCGACTTAAACGGCATTTATTTACACTGCGGCAACAAGAACATATTCGTTAACCACCGACGATTATACTGTACTTCTTATATCTTACATCATCAAAATGTTCTCCGTAATATTTGATGTTATCCGCCTCAGCAGACGCAAGTGCCATTGTATCACTTTGTATCAAATTCATATGCGATCTTGTATCTTTGCTTACCGGAAAGCGCGTATATTGTTTTATCATTCTCGGTACAGGAATCTGCCTGCGCAGTTTATTGCCGGATTTGCCTCAACTAAGATAAAAAATAAAAAACTACATGACAGAGACGATTTTTGTGCTAGAATTCATGAAATCACAGTGCGATCATATCCATCTGTTTCACTGAATAAAACAGAAAGGATCGAGGGAAATAATGATAAAGAATGAAAAATTAAAAAACTGGGTAGAGGAACTTACTTTTCACCTCACGCCAGATCATGTTTATCTTTGTGACGGTTCCGAGGAAGAATATAACCGTCTGCTGGCACAGGAAGTTAAAAGGGGTGCAGCTCTGCCCCTCAATCCTGAACTGAGACCAAATAGCTTTCTATTTCGCTCAGACCCCTCCGATGTCGCCAGAGTTGAAGATCGAACATTTATCTCTTCCCGAACTGAAGATGAAGCAGGCCCCACTAATAATTGGATCGATCCGCTGGAATTGAAAAAGACTATGACCGATTTATATCGGGGCTGCATGAAGGGCCGCACGATGTATATCATACCCTTTTGTATGGGACCCTTGTCTTCTCCGGCATCCCGCTTAGGTGTAGAAATCACAGACAGCGCTTATGTTGTTGTCAATATGCATATTATGGCGCGGGTCGGCAATGGAGCTTTGGAACGAATAAATCAAGGCGAATTTTACGTGCCCGCTTTGCACTCAGTCGGTTACCCGCTCGAGCAGGGTCAGGAGGATATGCTCTGGCCTTGCGCTCCGATGGAACACAAATATATCGCCCATTTCCCCGAAAGCAGAGAAATCTGGTCGTATGGCTCCGGTTATGGCGGCAATGCGTTGTTGGGCAAGAAGTGTTATGCCTTAAGAATCGCCTCTGTCATGGCCAGAGATGAAGGCTGGATGGCTGAACATATGCTGATCTTAAAGCTGACCTCCCCTGAAGGAAAGGTCACCCATATTTGCGGCGCCTTCCCCTCTGCTTGTGGAAAAACCAATCTGGCAATGATTAATCCAACCCTAAAAGGCTGGACAGCTGAGACCGTCGGCGATGACATCGCATGGCTGCGCTTAGGGGCGGATGGGCGTCTTTGGGCCATCAACCCTGAAGCGGGCTTTTTTGGTGTCGCTCCGGGAACTTCTTACAAGTCAAACTACAATGCCATGAAGGCTGTTGAATATAACACAATCTTCACTAATACTGCCCTGACAGACGAAGGTGATGTCTGGTGGGACGACATTGGAACTCCGGCCCCTCAACATCTTATTGACTGGCAGGGTCAAGACTGGACACCCGCAAACAAAACCCATGCATCACATCCAAATGCGCGCTTCACAGTGCGAGCTCATCAGGCTCCTTCCACAGCTCCGGAGTGGGAAGCTCCGGAAGGGGTGCCAATCGACGCCATACTGGTAGGGGGTAGAAGATCCGACACTATACCTTTGGTCTATCAGAGCAGGTCATGGGAACACGGCATTTTTCTGGGCGCCATCATGGGGTCAGCTATTACCTCAGCGGTTATCTCAGACAAGATCGGCCAGGTTAGACGTGATCCTTTCGCCATGTTGCCCTTCATCGGTTATCACGTAGGCGATTATCTCCAACATTGGCTAAATATTGGGAAAAAGACAGATCCCGACAAACTCCCTCTTTTATTTTCAGTAAACTGGTTTCGGCAGGACGACGAAGACAAATTCATTTGGCCGGGCTTCGGCGACAATTCGCGCGTGTTGAAATGGATTGCCGAACGCTGTGAGGGCAGCGCCGATGCCAGAGAAACAGCCATAGGATATATGCCGGAAGCCAAGGATCTGGATCTGTCAGGACTTGATATCTCCAAAGAAAAATTGGAAGAAATTCTTAAAGTTGATAAAGACGAATGGCTTGCTGAGGCTTCCTCTATCAGGGAAAATTTTGCCGCTTATGGCCCAAGAATGCCGGCAGAATTATGGCGCGAGCTGGAAGCTTTAGAAGAGCGTCTCCAAAGTTAAACTGCTTAGGCATTTACCGGAATCGAAAAAAACACGGTCACAGCTTAAATGCTGTGACCGCTTTATTTTGAGCATTATGTTTATCGCCGGATCTTAAAATCAAATTTTGCCGGCTTGCAGCTTTTCGTATCATTCCCACTCGATGCTGATAACAAATCTGGGGCTGCCGGAACTGATATCTCCGCCTTCACAGACAAGAGTAAGTTCATCTCCCGGTTTTAGGAAAGGCAAACGCTGTGAGACTGAGATGGGCGCGGACAACACTTCGTCATGCCCATCCAGGAGCAGATAATAATAACTGTTGCCTTCCATTACGATACTTTGAATATCCGTCAAAATGCCTTTTATAGTGATTGGTAAAGTATCGCTTGGAGTGTCATCGTCATCATCAATCTGAAGTCTGCCTGCCAGCCTCAGCTGATAATTAGACAAGGCTTCTCTGATTGAGTATCCTGTCGCAGTTACCTGATAGTTCTCGGCATTAACCAGAGCGTACATCTTAACCAGTTGGGCATCATCTTTTAAAGCCATGCAATAGGTCGGTTCATCACCTACATTAAGCAAAATGGGGAAAGTGGATACATAGCGTTTCTCCTGCACAGCGCCTTCGGCAGAGTCCATAGCCGAATACTCATCGGCTGAAGACACAGGATAGAATTTTGTCTCCTTTGTGCGTAGATTGACAAGAACAAAGCCCAAATTAGAGGCATCACTGGCAACAGATGTGATGCCTGTATAGAGGTAAACATCATCGTACAATGCCAGATAGTTAAAACCTTGAGTCGTGCGCAGCACGCCTTTTTGCCCAATCAAAGAGTTGAGGAAACCATCCTGATAAATACCATTCCAATCCAGCTGCTCGATGATCATATCAGATGGATATATGCGGTCTGCCCAAGTGGGACACTCCTCGACCGGTATTTTCTCTGATTCACCGGTAATCGCGTTACAAAGGATGACATCCGTCACATCTTGGCCACCGAACCAGCCAATTTGCGGTTTGAGGACCGGCACAATCCAAAAAGGTGTGCCTTCTTCATCGACCTCAAAAAACTCATCTCCCATGATCGCCGTCGGGTACTTGAAGCGCAGATGTCTGCTGATATTGCGGAAGAACATATCGGAATCCGAATATTTCATGCCGCTGGACAGTTTGAGCATTTGGACCTCGCCTGAGATCAAGTCGACCATGACAACTCTGGGCAGCCCTTCTTTATAATTATTAAACCATTTGAAAAAGTCGACATAGCGCAGCGGTGTTACGCGTGTAGGACGCCCCTTATAGTTGATTTGCGTATAGTCGTCGGCAACATTGAATTGCGAGACCAGATCGGCCATCTCGCCCATCCTTTTATTGCCCAGCCGCATGGCGGTATCCCGATCAACTGTGGGGATATCATAGAATTCTATTTCGTATACATCTTGAGCGAAATCGCCATTATCCTTGACGATCAGATCGGCATAATCGCGCGACCGGAAGATTTTTGCCCCGGTCAGCTGCAGGACAAAATACAATACCAGCAAAATTACCGGTATCCAAAGAAGCCGTCTGCCTTTGCGAAACCCTTTGAGGATCCGGTTAAACTGATCTCGCGGAGATGCCTGCTGATTATCCACCCGGACACGATAACGAATACCGAAAGGACCGACTTGTTCCCGGTACACGCTTTCATCGTCTTCTCCGTGCAGGGTATCCTTTTCTTTTTCATTTTTCCTGCCAAAACTAAAGAAACCCAAAAAGGGCAGGAGCGCCAGAAAAGTTATAACGATGAGGGAGAAGAAGAAACCCGGGTGACGCAGATTTATTGGCAGGAGCGTAAAGTACCACCAAAGGAAAAGTACCACCGCCAGTGCCAGATAGTAAATAAATATATTTCTTTTCTTCATAACTAAATTAAAAATCCTTTCTTTACCAGTCGAGATTGTTACCTAAGAATATTACACTTCTTTACAGCTGTATATGAGGAACTTGAGAATTTACATTTATTTGCAAAGTTTTACCTCTCGACGGAGTTCGCTGTTACTCTGGCTAAGAGCACGGGCCTTGACTCCGGCGCGCTCGCTCCGATTTCAAAAGCGGACAAGGTCAGGCTGCAAGCTTCCTCGAGAGCGTCAGGCTTATTGTAAAGCAGACTGGCAATAGGCTCGCCCTGAACCACATAGTCGCCCAAAGTCTTGTGCAAAATAATTCCTGCCTGATGATCAACCTCGGCATCTTTATGCCAGCGCGATGCCCCCAGAAGACCCGCTGCTTTGCCTAGATCATCGGTTTCGACATAATGAATATAGCCGGAAACCGGCGAGTTAATGTCCCAAGCTTTGCCCGAGCGTTCAAACTGCTTGCTGCCGCGAATATAGTCCGCATCTCCTCCTTGAGCTGTAACCATCAGCGCGAATTTCTCCAATGCCCGGCCACTTCTGACAGCCTCTTTCGCCAGATCAGAGCATTCAGACAGATTGCCCTGACCGGCCAGATACAGCATATTGGCCGCCAGCAAATTACACACTTCAATCAGATCTGCCGGTCCTTCGCCTCTCAGCACAGCCAGGGCTTCTTCAACTTCCAAACTGTTGCCGATCATGCGGCCTAACGGCCGGTCCATATCTGTGACCAGGGCGATAGTCTCCTTCCCTGCGTGCTGAGCAATCTCAACCATCGCCTGCGCCAAATATACTGCCTCGTCCACAGTTTTCATGAAGGCGCCGCTTCCGGTTTTTACATCAAGGACGATTTTGTCCGCTCCGGAAGCGATTTTCTTCGACATAATACTTGAGGCAATCAGCGAAGTCTGATCGACAGTGGCTGTGACATCGCGCAAAGCATAAAGCTTCTTGTCGGCAGGAGCCAGATTGGCTGTCTGTCCGGCAAGAGCCAGACCGATATCTTGAACCTGCCTGATAAAGTCCTCAATAGCTAAGGAGGCAGACATGCCGGGAATAGATTCCAATTTATCGACCGTCCCGCCGGTATGACCGAGACTTCTTCCTGATAATTTAGCGACAGGCACACCGCAGGCAGCGACAATGGGCACAATAATCATTGTCGTTTTATCGCCGACACCACCCGTCGAGTGCTTATCAACTTTAATGCCGGGGATAGCTGACAAATCTATCTTATCGCCGGTCTCTGCCATCGCCATGGTCAGATCGCCGGTCTCGCGCGCGTCCATGCCCCGAAACCATATAGCCATAAGCAGTGCTGCCGCCTGATAATCAGGGATTCTATCCTGCACATATTCTGCAATGAAAAAGTTTATCTCTGCCTGTGAGAGAGCTTCGCCGTTACGCTTCTTCATAATAAGATCGACCATATTCATGAGACTAACCTAGACTTCCTGAGCTTTAGCGATCTTGACCAGACGAGATGTTCCCAGTCTGCTCGCTCCCAGCTCGATAAATTTTTTTGCATCTTCCAGTGAGGATATGCCGCCGGCAGCCTTGATTTTTATTTTTTGGCCGCAGTATTCACGCATCAACGCCACATCGTCAAAGCTTGCTCCGCCTCCGGCAAAGCCGGTTGATGTCTTGATAAAGTCAGCTCCGGAATCAGTGACAACTTTGCAGAGCTCAATTTTTTCTTGCCTGGTCAGTTCTGAAGTTTCAATAATCACTTTGAGAATTTTGCCTTCAGTAACCATGACCAGCTGCTCGATCTCATCTTGCACATACTGGAAGAGACGGTCCTTGATCCAGCCGAGATTGACAACCATATCTATCTCTGAAGCGCCTTCATCAATTGCTTCCTGCGCTTCAAACATCTTGGAGGCGGTAGTATTGTAGCCGTTCGGAAATCCTACCACAGTGCAGATTGGCACCTGACCTTCGGCATATTCTACTGCCTCTTTAACATATGAAGGCGGCAGACAGACTGAGGCGCAATTATACTTGACAGCATCGTCTGTCAGCTGACGGATTTCCTCCCAGACGGCAGTAGGTTTCAACAAAGTATGGTCGACATAAGTTAAGATTTCTTTAATATCCATAAGAAGTCGCTCCCTGAATTAATTCCTCCAAAATATTGTTGTTCCCGTTCTTTGTCCTAAATCAAAGACATGATCAGTCAGGTCACCCTTTGTATAGTTTCTGTTATCAAAGTCAAGCGCAACTTCTTATATTATAACCTTTTAGTAAAGTCACCGGCAGTCGCTAAAATATCTGTGCCCTGTGCTATACTTTTGCCAAGATACGCCGTGTTGAAGGCGCGTAAGACTTGGAACTGGTGGTAGTAATAGATGAGTCATAACCGAAGGCCGTTATCTGTAGCTCTGGTAGGCTTGGGGCGAGTCGCTGACAAGCATCTGAAGGCGATCCGCTTCTGGGAGAGCAAAGGAGAGCTGGTTTTGGCAGCTGCAGTTGACCCGAAAGAAAACGTCCGGGCAAAAAAGCTGCAGGCCGCAGGCTATCAGAGGGAAATCCCCTGCTTTAGCTGCCTGGAGGATATGCTTAGGGAAGTTGTGCCGGATATCTGCGCCATCACCGGTCCCAGCGGCAGCCATTTTGCTCTTGCCAAGGAAGCGCTTCAGGCGG
>LSQX01374238.1_pt1 | contig 12145 bp, 8 predicted proteins | sample 654561 | NCBI WGS metagenome assembly LSQX01 (sample SAMN04489861, study PRJNA283612) | anaerobic digester metagenome | isolation source: 4 biogas reactors fed with cattle manure at either 37C or 55C with and... | place: Denmark: Kongens Lyngby | collected 2014 | reverse complement strand
CGTGCTCGGCGTCGATGAAGGCCGCGGTCCCGCCCTGCTTCTGGCACTGCGCGATGGCCTGCAGCGTGAGCGTGGTCTTGCCCGAGGACTCGGGTCCATAGACCTCGACCACGCGGCCCTTCGGCAGGCCGCCGATGCCGAGCGCCACGTCGAGCAGCAGCGAGCCGGTCGGGATCACCGGGATGGCCTCGGCGGTGCGGTCGCCCATGCGCATCACCGAGCCCTTTCCGTACTGCTTCTCGATCTGGCCCAGTGCAGCGGCAAGCGCGCGCTTCTTGTTCTCGTCCATCGTGGTGTCCTCGGCTTGTGTATCGGGGAATGGGATCAGTGTGGCGGCGGCCGGTCGCAGGGACTGCGACCTGCAGTGCCGGTATCAAACTAGGGCGTGGCGACGGGCACGGGCAGCGGGCGTTGGCCCGCGGCGGCGTGGGGGAACGGCGGTCGGGTCTGTAGCCGCTCCCGACCGGGGTCGTGCCGCCGCCCGTGGGACGGGCCGCTCACCGGTTCGGCCTCACCAGGCCGCAGTACAGCCCTTCGATGGCGAAGTCCTGGCCTGGCGCGACCTCGATCGGCGCGTAGTCGGGATTGCGCGGCAGCAGCCGGATGCGGTCCTTGCCCACCTTCAGCAGCTTGACGGTGATCTCGTCGTCGATGCGGGCGATGACGATCTGCCCCGAGCGCGCGTCCGCCGTGCGGTGCACGCCGATCAGGTCGCCGTCGAAGATGCCCTCGTCGCGCATCGAATCGCCGCGCACGCGCAAGAGGTAGTCCGGGGCCGGTGAAAAGAACGCCCGGTCCATCAGCACCACCTGGTCGCTGCCGATGTCGGCGCCGATCGGCACGCCCGCGGCCACCTGGCCAAGCACCGGGAGCTCGAGCACCTCGGCGGATCCGGCGGAGCCGTTGAAGTCCAGGCTGGCCTGTGGCGGCCGCGGCGCGCGCAGCAGGCGGATCCCGCGGGCGCGGCCCGGGACGCGCTCGATCGCCCCGGCGGCCTCGAGGGCCTCGAGGTGGTACTGTGCCGCGCGCACGCTGCTGAAGCCCAAGGCGCGGGCGATTTCCGCCTGCGACGGCGGCACCCCCTCCTCCGCGATGCGCGCGGCGATCAGGTCCAGGATGGCCCGCTGGGTGTCCGAGATGTCCATGGTTAGTAGTAATACTACTAACCGGCCTCCGGATCAACGCCTGTGTGCGCCCCGCCAGATGGAATACACGATCCAGACCCCCAGCGCGGCCGCGCCGATGAACCCGGCCACGCCAAGGGCCATCAGCCACTGGTTGCGCGCGCCGCCGCCGACGCTGTTCATCACGATCGACGAGCCGATGATCAGCGCCGCGGTGATGACGCCGATGGTCAGGCGGCTGGCGGCCCGGTCCACCTGGTCGCCGAAGCTGCGCAGGGTCGGGATGTCGATGCGGCCGCCCAGGCGCCCCGCCCGCGCCGCCCGCAGCAGCCGGCGCAGGTCCCGCGGCAGCTCGGCGCCAAGTTCGAGGATGCCGGCAAGACCCCTGCGGCCGCGGCGCGCCAGGACCGAGGGTGCGAAGCGCCGCAGCATGACCTTCTCCAGCCACGGCCGCGCCTCGCCGGCCATGTCGAAGCCGGGGTCCAGCTGGCGCCCGAACCCCTCCAGGGTCAGGAAGGTCTTGACCACCAGCGCCAGGTCCGGCGGCAGGACCAGGCCGTGGCTGCGCAGCAGCCCCGCGGCATCGGACAGCATCGTCCCCATGCGCAGGTCCTTCAGCGGCACGCCGCGATAGCGGTCGACCACCGCCGCGGCATCGGTCTCCAGGCTCTCCTCGTCGACTTCGCCGCCGACGCTCCAGTCGAGCAGGATGTCGGCCACGGCCTCGGCGTCCTGCGCCACCATCCCGTGCAGCAGCCGGGCGAGCTCAACCCGCCTGCGCTCGCCCAGGTGGCCCACCATCCCGAAGTCGATGATCGCGATGCGCCCGTCGCGCAGGAAGAAGACGTTGCCGGGGTGCGGGTCGGCGTGGAACAGGCCGTCCTCGAGCAGCATCTTCAGCACGATCCCGGTGCCCGCGCGCGCGAGCCGCGTCCGGTCCAGGCCGGCGGCGTCGACGGCGGCCAGGTCCACGGCCGGGATCCCGTCGACGTAGTCCTGGACGTTGAGCCGCTCCGAGGTCCACTGCCAGTGCACCCGCGGCACGACCACGCCGGGATCGCCGGCGAAGTTCGCGGCGATGCGCTCGGCGCTCCGGCATTCGGCCGCGAAGTCCAGCTCGCGCCGCAGCGAGACGCGGAACTGCCGCACGACCTCGGCCGGGCGGTAGCGGCGCATGTCCGGCAGCTGGGATTCGAGCACGTCGGCCAGCCGTGCCATCAGCCGCAGGTCGGCCTCGACGATGGCGGTGATCCCCGGGCGCCGCACCTTCAGGATCACCGGCGTGCCGTCGTGCAGCCAGGCGCGGTGCGCCTGCGCCAGCGAGGCGGCCGCCACCGGCAGCGTCTCGACGCGCGCGAAGGCGACGTCCGGCTCCACGCCCAGGTCTTCGACCAGCTGCGGCAGCACCGCCTCCCAGGGGACCGCCGGCACTGCGTTCTGCAGCCGGCCGAGTTCGGCGATCCAGTCCGGGGGCAGCAGGTCCACGCGCGTGGCCAGCACCTGCCCGAGCTTGACGAAGGTCGGCCCCAGCTCCTGCAGCGCGCAGCGCAGCCGCTCGGGCGGCCGCATCTCCAGCCGTTCCTCGGCCTGCTCCCAGTGGAGCAGGCGCCCCGCCCGCTCGAGCACGCCGGCCATGCCGCTGCGCCGCACCAGGTCGCCGAAGCCGTGGCGCACGAAGACGCTCGCGATCTCCTGCAGCCGCCCCAGGTCGCGCACCCCCGCCAGGGCCTCAAGCACCGCCATCGCGGAGCTCCCTCACAGCAGCCGCCCGAGCCCGCGGAGCGCCTCGGCCACGGTCTGCCTGCGCACCGCCTCGCGGTCGCCGTCGAAGTGGAAGACCTCGGCCTGGGGATAGCCCGCGCGCCGCTTCCACGCGATCCACACCGTGCCCACCGGCTTGCCGGGGGTGCCGCCGCCGGGTCCGGCGATGCCGGTGACCGCCACGGCGATCGTGGCCCCCGAATGCACCAGTGCGCCGGAAACCATCTCGATCGCGGTCTCGCGGCTCACCGCGCCGTGCTCCTCGAGCGTCTGCGGCCGCACGCCCAGCATCGCCTGCTTGGCCTCGTAGCTGTACACGACCATGCCGCAGTCGAACCAGTCCGACGAACCGGGGATGTCGGTGACGATCTTCGAGATCCAGCCTCCGGAGCAGCTTTCCGCCGACACCAGCATCTGGTGTCCCGCGCGCAGCTGCTCGCCGAGTCCGGCCGCGAGCCGGTGCAGGTCGTCGTCGTCGGGGATGGGCGCGGTCATCTGGAAGGCCGTGGACGTGGGGCCTCCTTTTACCGCAAATGCCGCCGCCGCGTTGCGCGGCGGCGGCGATCGCGGTGCCCTGGCCGGTCCCCGGAGGTGCCGGAGACCGGGTGCGGGCTCAGTAGCGCACGCGGAGGGTCACGCCGTACATGCGCGGCGCGCCCAGGAACGCGTTGAAGGTGTTGAAGGGGTTGCCCGGGTCCGGGAACAGGCCCTGCAGCGGCCCGTCGAAGCCGACCTGGACGTACTCCTCGTCGGTGATGTTGGTGCCCCACAGCTCGACCATCCAGCGGTTGTTGCTGGAGCCGATGCCGATGCGCGCGTTGGCGACCGTGTACGAGGACTGGTGCTTCTCGACGTCGAGGTCGGAGCCGGTGTTGTAGTCGCCCATGTACTTGGCGCCGATGTTGAAGCGCCCGACGAGGCTGTTGGAGAAATCCCACTCGTAGGTCACCGACATCGAGCCCGACCACTTGGGCGCGAACGGCATCGTGGCGCCGGGCAGCTTGTACAGCGCGCCCGAGCTGCTGAGCGGGGACCGCTCCTCGAAGTCGACGCCCGGGATGTCCCGTCCGAACTTGGTATCGGCGTACATCGCGCCACCCTGCAGCATCAGCCCCGGAACGGCCGCCGGCTGCCACAGGATCTCGGCATCCAGGCCGCGCGAGGTCACCTTCGGGATCGAGCGCACCACGAAGCTGGTGCCCAGGAAGCTGTTGAGCTGGAAGTCCTCGTAGTCCTGGTAGAACAGCGTCGCGTTCAGCAGCAGCGAACCGTCCGCCCAGGTGGACTTCGCGCCCAGCTCGTAGCTGTCGACGAACTCGCCGCCGAAGGAGGTGTCGTCCACCGGGGTGATGCCGGCCCCGCTCGCCGAGTCGCCGTCGGCCGACTGCACCCGGTCGAGGTTGAAGCCGCCGCCCTTGTACCCGCGCGCCACCGAGGCGTAGGTCATGAGGTTTTCGTTCCAGCGGTAGGCGGCCTTCAGCGTGCCCGACCACTCCTTCTCCTCGCTCTCCTGGAAGGTGGAGCGGCCGTGGTGGAGCACGTTGGCCCAGGGCAGGCAGGTGTAGCCGGCGATCTGCGGGCCGGCCGAGGCCATGATCGCGTCCTGCACCGGCGCAGGCAGGCCGGCGAAGGTGGTGCTGCGCGAGCTCAGCGCCGCGCGGAGGTTGGCGAAGCGCGACGGGTTGAGCGGGTTCTGGTCGACCAGCGCGCCGGTGCAGGCAAGGCTGCCGTTCGGGTTGCTGTAGACCGAGCTCAGCTCCTTGTCCTCCCGGGTGTAGCGGAGGCCGAGGGTGAGGTCGAGCGCGTCGGTGGCATGCCAGGTGTTGTTGGTGAACACCGCCAGGCTCTTCGCGTTCTGCTCGTAGCGGTCGTGCGCCCCGAGGCCGGCGAAGCCGGTGCCGAAGGGCCGGCCGGTGACCTGCGACAGGAACGCCGCGGGCGAGATGTTGAGCGGGTTGTCGAGCGGGATCCCGGCCGCGGCGAGGTTCTGCCCGACCAGCTGGTAGACCAGGGTCGAGACGTAGGGCTCGTAATGCGGGCCGATGCGGTAGGTCTCGTTGCGCTTCAGGTCCTCGTCGGAATAGAAGGCGCCGACCATCCAGTCCACGCTTTCCGTCGAACCGGTCAGGCGGAACTCCTGGCTGAAGGTATTGAACCCGGTGAAGGACTCATCCTTGTCCGCGTTCCGGTACAGGATGTCGGCGGTGCTGAAGTCGTAGTCGAGGCCGTTGATGGACTCCCACTCGCGCGAGGCGGTGATCGAGGTCAGGTTGGCGCCGCCGAAGCCGTCCAGCTCCCAGTTGACCTCCGCGGACACGCCCTTGTCCTTGATGTCCTGCGAGGTGGCGCGGTTGCTGTAGGCGACGCGGTTGAACGGGTCGTCCGTGGGCGCCGCGACGGCTTTGCCGCCGGCCAGCGCATTGAGGATCGCGGCGGTCGCGCCGACGGTGGTCTGTACCGCGGTGCAGCAGTTCTCCTCGCGGCTGGTGAAGTCCGCCGAAAGCAGGATGTCGACGTTGTCGCCCGGCTCGAACAGCAGCTTGCCGCGGACCGTGTGGTAGTTCTGGTCGTAGTCGTCGTCCTCGGTGCGCGGGCCGTTGCCGGTCTCCACGTCCATCCAGCCGTCGCGCTTGCGCTTCGCCGCGTAGAGGCCGAAGGCGACGCTGTCGCTGAAGGAATCGTTGTACGACGCGGATGCGCCGAGCGCCCCGTAGTTCCCGGCGGTGACCTCGGCCTCCGCGGACTGCGCGTAGCCGGGGCGGCGCGTGACCACGTTGATCACGCCCGCCGACGTGTTCTTGCCGAAGACCGTGCCCTGCGGGCCCTTCAGGACCTCGATGCGCTCGACCTGCCCGAGGTCGCCGAAGCCGACGCTGTTGCGCGGGCGGTACACCCCGTCGATCACGACGCCGACCGACGACTCGAGGCCAACGTTGTCGCCGACGGTGCCGATGCCGCGGATGCGCGCGGTGGTGATGGCTTCGTTCTGGGTGCTGGTGACGGTCAGGCCCGGCACCAGCACCTGCATGTCCTTGATGTCGCGGACGCCCATGTCCTGGATCAGGCGCTCGTCGAGCGCGGTGACCGAGATCGGCACGTCCTGCAGCGCCTCCTCGCGCTTCTGCGCGGTGACCATGATGCCGGCGAGCGTCGTCGGCGGGTCCTGGGCGGCGGGGGCCGCGTCCTGGGCATGGGCCCTGGAGACGAGGGCGGGACTGGCGAGGATGGTGAGGAGCGCGGTGGCGAGCGCGTGGCGTTGCAGATGGCCTGAGACCATTGGTGTCCCCCTACGGATGGTGTGAATCACGGTCATCGATGTCGGCGCGGATGCCGCCATGGTTTCCTGGCGACGCGCACCGGGCCTGCGTGGGGGGACTGGCCCGGCGCGGCGGATCCGCTGCCTTGCGACGGAAGCTAGCACAATTCCGGACGCCTGCGTATGTCCCCCGGAACCCGCCGGGACAGCGCATTCAGGCCGGCGCAGGCCCCGGCATCGCACAATGGCGCGATGATTCCGCCAGCTCCTTCCAACGGAACCCGCGCCCAGCCCGGGACCCGGCCCGACCCGCGCCTCGCAGACGACTGGAAGCACCGCCTGGGAGCGGCCTCCACGGCCGTCCGGGAACTGCTTGCCGACGTCGCCCGCGAGGGCGGCCCGGGGCTGGCGGACCACTTCTACGGCGACATGCTCGACGATCCCCGGGCGTCGCGCTTCATCAGCCCGGAGCAGGTCCGCGAGACGCTCAAGCCCTCGCTGCAGCGCTGGCTGCGCGGGCTGCTCGCGGGCCGGCCGGACGACGTCGACGAGCTGTACGCCCTGCAGGAACACGTCGGCGCCGTCCATGCGCGCATCGGCGTCCCCGTCGACCTGGTCGGCCGCGGCGCGCGCATGCTCAAGGACGGCCTGCACGCCGGCATCCGCGCCCGCGCCGCCGACCCGGAAACGGCCATCGACGCGATGATCTGCGCCGACGGACTGGTGGACATCGCCCTGGAGACGATGACGCGCGCCTACGCGCGATCGCGCGATGCCGCGGGCGCGCTGGACGGCTCGTTCCGCCTGTTCTCGCTGATCCAGAACATCGGCACCGAGCGCGAACGCCAGCGCGCGCTGCTGCTGGCCTGGGAGAACGCGCTGATCTATGCGCTCACCGCCGAGCACCCCGGTCCTCCCCAGCCGCTGCTGATCTCGCGCTCGGAGTTCGGCCTCTGGTTCCTGCACAAGGGCATGGCGAGCTTCGGCGACACCGCCGAGACCCGCGAGGTCAACCTGCTCTCCGCGCGCATCGATTCCGCGCTGCGCGAGCGGCTGCCGTCGGCGGCCGGCGTGGCCGAGCGCCGCGCCCTGCTCGACGAGCTGCGGGCCTCCGCCGACGCGATCCGCAACCTGGTGTCGATGATGTTCGACGGCATCGGCGACCTCGAGTCGGGGCGCGATGCCCTCACCCGCCTGCTCAACCGCCGCTTCCTGCCGACCATCCTGCGCCGCGAGATCGCGCTGCAGGCCAACACCGGCCGCCAGTTCGCGCTGCTGATGATCGACCTGGACCACTTCAAGGCGATCAACGACACCCACGGGCACGAGGCGGGCGACCGCGCGCTGCAGCACGTGGCCTCGCTGCTGGTCGAGAACACGCGCGGCAGCGACTACCTGTTCCGCTTCGGCGGCGAGGAATTCGTGGTGGTGCTCGGCTCGGTCAGCGAGCCGGAGGCGCTGGGAATCGCGGACGGCCTGCGGCGCGCGATCGCGGAATCGCCGCTGGCCCTGGCCGACGGCAGCCGGCTGTCGCTGAGCGCAAGCGTCGGCGTCGCGCTGCAGGACGACCATCCGGACTACGAACGCGTGCTGGCGCGCGCCGACGCCGCCATGTACCAGGCCAAGCGCGGCGGCCGCAACCGGGTCGTGGTGGCCACGGCCAACATGCCCGACCCGCCCGGCGCCCGCGCGCTCCAGCGCTGACGCGGGCCCGGGCCCGGCGGCTACAATCCAGTGCCGGGCGCGCCGCTCGCGCCCTGCCCGTGGATGCATGACGCTGGACAAGACGCCCGAACACACCCCGCTGATGAAGCAGTACTTCGCCGCCAAGGCGGAGCACGCCGACGTGCTGCTGTTCTTCCGCATGGGCGACTTCTACGAGCTGTTCCACGACGACGCCCGCAAGGCCGCGAAGCTGCTCGACATCACCCTGACCCAGCGCGGTTCGTCCGGCGGGCAGCCGATCCCGATGGCCGGCGTGCCCTACCACGCGGCCGAGGGCTACCTGGCGCGGCTGGTGGCGCTGGGCGAATCGGTCGCCATCTGCGAGCAGATCGGCGATCCCGCCGCCAGCAAGGGGCTGGTCGAGCGCAAGGTGGTGCGCATCGTCACCCCGGGCACGGTCACCGACGAGGCGCTCCTGGCCGAGCGCCGCGACACGCTGCTGCTGGCGCTGAGCCGCGGGAAGTCGGGCTACGGCCTGGCGTGGGCGGATCTCGCCGGCGGCCGCCTGCTGGCCAACGAAGTCGCTTCCGACGATGCGCTCGAGGCCGAGCTTGCGCGCCTGGAGCCCGCCGAGCTGCTGGTCCCCGACGAGGAGGGCTGGCCCGCCTTCGCCACCGCGCGCAGCGGCGTGCGCCGGCGCGCGCCCTGGCTGTTCGACGCCGACAGCGGGCGGCGCCAGCTGCTGCGCTTCTTCGGGCTCCACGACCTGACCGCCTTCGGCATCGAGGACCGGCCGCTGGCGATCGCGGCAGCGGGCGCGCTGTTGGGCTACGTGGAGGAGACGCAGAAGCAGCGCCTGCCCCACCTCACCTCGATCGCGGTCGAGTCCAGCGACGGCGCGATCGCCATGAACGCGGCGACCCGCCGCCACCTCGAGCTCGACACGCGCATCGACGGCGAGCAGAAGCACACCCTGGTCGGCGTCCTCGACAGCACGGTGACGCCGATGGGCGGGCGCCTGCTGCGCCGCTGGCTGCACCGCCCGCTGCGCGACCGCGACGTGGTGGGCCGGCGCCACCACGCGGTGGGCGCGCTCATCGACGGCGGCCTCGAGCAGGACCTGCGCGAGCACTTCCGCGGGCTCGGCGACGTCGAGCGCATCCTGTCGCGGATCGCGCTGCGTTCGGCGCGCCCGCGCGACCTGTCCACCCTGCGCGATGCGCTCGGCATGCTTCCACGGCTGCGCGAACTGCTCGCGCCGGCGGACTCGCCGCGGCTGCAGGACCTGGCCGACGGGCTCGGCGAACACGACGCGCAGGCCCGCCTGCTTGCCGATGCCCTGGTCGAACAGCCTCCCGTGCTGGCGCGCGACGGCGGCGTCTTCGCCGACGGCCACGACGCCGAGCTGGCCGAGCTGCGCCGGCTGTCGAACCACGCCGACCGGTTCCTGGTCGAGCTGGAGGCGCGCGAGCGCGAGGCCACCGGCATCTCCGGGCTCAAGGTCGGCTACAACCGCGTCCACGGCTACTACATCGAGATCGGCAAGGCGCACGCCGCGAAGGCACCCGCGCACTACACCCGCCGCCAGACGCTGGCCAACGCCGAGCGCTACATCACCGAGGAGCTGAAGGGCTTCGAGGACAAGGTGCTCTCCGCGCGCGAGCGCGCCCTGGCACGCGAGCGCCTGCTGTACGAACAGCTGCTCGACGAGCTCAACCTGCACCTGGAGTCGCTGAAGCGCTGCGCGGCGGCGCTGGCCGAGCTCGACGTGCTGGCGGGCCTGGCCGAGCGCGCGCTGGCGCTCGACTGGTCCCGACCCGAGCTCGTCGACGAGCCCTGCCTGGAGATCCTGCGCGGACGCCACCCGGTGGTCGAGGCGGTCCGCGACGAGCCCTTCGAGCCCAACGACCTGGTGCTGGGCGAGGACCGCCGCATGCTGGTGATCACCGGCCCCAACATGGGCGGCAAGAGCACCTACATGCGCCAGAACGCGCTGATCGTCCTGCTGGCCCACATCGGCAGCTTCGTCCCGGCCGGCGCCGCGCGCATCGGCCCCATCGACCGCATCCTCACCCGCATCGGCGCCGGCGACGACCTCGCCCGCGGCCAGTCGACCTTCATGGTCGAGATGAGCGAGACCAGCCACATCCTGCACCACGCCACCCCGCAGTCGCTGGTGCTGATGGACGAGATCGGCCGCGGCACCTCGACCTACGACGGCCTGGCGCTGGCCGAGGCCTGCGCCCGCCACCTGGCCGCGCACAACCGCTGCTACACCCTGTTCGCCACCCACTATTTCGAACTGACCGCCCTCGCCGCGCCGGGCAGCGGCATCGCCAACGTCCACCTGGACGCGGTCGAGCACGGCGACGGCCTGGTGTTCATGCACGCGGTCAAGGACGGTCCGGCGAACCGCAGCTTCGGCCTGCAGGTGGCCGCGCTCGCGGGCCTGCCGAAGCCGGTCCTGGGGCAGGCGCGCGCGCGGCTCGCCGAGCTGGAGCAGCAGGGGCGCGACCGTTCGCCGCCGCTGTCGGCGGACGTGCTCGATTCCCCGCAGCAGTTCGGGCTGTTCGCGCCCTCGTCCGCGGCGCTCGAGGCGCTGGCGGGGCTGGACCCGGACGAACTCACGCCGAAGCAGGCGCTGGAAGCCCTGTACCGGCTGAAGGCCCTGGCATGAGCGGCGGCGGCGCGCCCGCGGTCCCGGTCGACGCGCTGCTGGCCGGAGCGGCGGTTCCGTACACGCGGCCGGGCAGCCGCAGCGCCATCGCCAAGTCCCCGCGCGCCGGCCCGGTGTGGATCGGCGAACTGGGGCTCGAGGGCGATGAGCAGGGCGATCCGCGCGTGCACGGCGGGCCGGACAAGGCGGTGCACCACTATCCCTTCGACCACTACGCGGCCTGGCGCGCCGAACTGGGAGAGCTCCCGGTGCTCGCCGCGCCGGGCGCCTTCGGCGAAAACGTGAGCACGCGCGGGCTCGACGAAAGCTCGGTCTGCCTGGGCGACCGCTACGCGCTGGGCGGCGCCGTGCTCGAAGTCAGCCAGGGGCGGCAGCCGTGCTGGAAGCTCAACGACCGCTTCGGCGTGCCGGACATGGCGCGCCGGGTGCAGGACACCGGGCGGACCGGCTGGTACTACCGCGTACTGGAGCCCGGCAGCGCGCGGGCGGGCGACGCCTTCCGGCTGCTCGAGCGTCCGTTCGCCGACTGGCCCCTGGCCCGGCTGATGCAGCTGCTGGCCCGCCGCGTCCTCGAACCCGCACCGCTGCGCGAGGCGCTCGAACTCCCGCTGGTCCCGTCCTGGCGACGCGTGCTGGAGCGCCGCCTGGCGTCGAGCGAGGTCGAGGACTGGGGCCGCCGCATCGACGGGCCGCCGCGGGACTGACGGTCGCCCGGCCCGCGCGCGGACGCGTACCATCCGGAGACCACCGACAGGAGTCCGGCCATGGCCACCCTCACCGAAGAACTCGCGTCGAACCTCCAGGGCCCGGCCGCCAGCGAATTCGCGCAGCGGCTCGGCATCAGCCAGGAGCAGTCCTCGGCGGCGATCGCCGCCGCGCTTCCCCTGCTCATGGGCGCGCTGGGGCGCAATGCCAGCGAGCCGCAGGGCGCGCAGGCGCTGTTCGGCGCGCTGCGGAAGGACCACGCGGGGCGCGATCTCGCCGGGGTCCTCGGGTCCGTCCTCGGCGGGGGCGGCGATGCCGACGGCGGCGCCATCCTGGGCCACATCCTGGGCAGCCGGCAGCCGCGGGCCGAGGCCGGCATCGCGCAGGCCACGGGCCTGGGCGAGGGCCAGGCCGGACAGCTGCTGAAGATGCTGGCGCCGATCGTGATGGCCTGGCTCGCGCAGCGCGCGCTGGGCAGGGAAGGCTCAGGCGACGCGGCGGGCGCAAGCGCGCTGGGCGGACTGCTCGGGGAAGAGCAGCAGCAGATCCGTCGGCAGGGCGGCCTTGGCGGAGGGCTGCTCGGGGCGGTGCTCGACCAGGACGGCGACGGGGAGTTCGGGCTTGGCGACCTGGTCCAGCTGGGCGGGCTTTTCGGCAGGCGCTGACCGCCGCCCGATAGAAAGAACCTATCAATCGATTTCCACTATTCGATTTCCACTTTCAATCGCGTGAACGTAGAGTCAAGGTCCTCACCAAACGCCGCGGAGCCCGAGCCATGAGCAAACCGACCGACAAGCCGACCTTCCTCACCACCCAGTTCGGCGCACCGGTGCCGGACAACCAGAACAGCCTCACTGCGGGCCCGCGCGGCCCGCTGCTCTCGCAGGACGTCTGGCTGCACGAAAAGCTCGGCAACTTCGTGCGCGAGGTGATTCCCGAGCGGCGCATGCACGCCAA
>LSQX01174331.1_pt3 | contig 12145 bp, 12 predicted proteins | sample 654561 | NCBI WGS metagenome assembly LSQX01 (sample SAMN04489861, study PRJNA283612) | anaerobic digester metagenome | isolation source: 4 biogas reactors fed with cattle manure at either 37C or 55C with and... | place: Denmark: Kongens Lyngby | collected 2014 | reverse complement strand
TATTCATCATCGTTGCAGAATCAATTGTAATCTTACTACCCATCGACCAATTAGGATGTTTTAAAGCATCTTGAAGTGTAACATGTTTCAAATCTTCCCTAGACAAATCCCGAAAACTACCACCGGATGCAGTGATTATTATATGATCAACCTCTTCAACAGAATGAGAAGATAATGCTTGATATATCGCAGAATGTTCACTATCAATTGGTGTCAGTTGGACTTTATGTTTCTTGACTAGTTCCATTACAAATTCGCCACCAGCAACCAATATTTCCTTATTGGCTAAAGCAATATTTTTACCCATTTCAATTGCTTTGATTGTCACTTCAAAACCACTAAATCCACTTAAACTACTAACAACCCAATTGCATGGTGTCTTTTCTAAAACCTCGACCAATGAATCCTCACTACTATAGAAAGAAATATCAGGATATTTCAATTGAAACTCTCGTTTCTTATTATTGTCAATAAGATAAACCGAATGAAGTTTATGTTTGTTAATAACCTCATCAATGATCGACGTGTTGTTTCCAACAGTTATTCCCTTCAAAGTAAAAAGATGTGGATTAGCTTCAATCACATCAATTGTTTGTTGTCCAATAGATCCAGATGCTCCTAAAAGAAAAATCTCTTTCATTGCAATAAACTCCAAATTGTAATTAAGGTTTGAATCGCAAACAAAGAAAAGATAATAGAGTCTATACGATCGAGCACCCCCCCATGTCCAGGGAATATCCGACCAAAATCCTTGATATTGTATTTTCGCTTAATCATTGAGAAAAACAAATCCCCCATTTGTGCAGTAACAGGAATTAAAGCAGAACTCCAAACAATAAAAGGCATACTCAGATACTGTGACAAAACGAAATAACCAAAACCAGTACCAAATACAAACCCTGATAACCACCCGCCGATTGCTCCTTCGATAGTCTTTTTAGGTGAAATTCGCTCTATTAATTTATGTTTACCAATGAGTGATCCAACATAATATGCGCCGATATCCGTTGCAAAGTTAGCAACAAATATCCAAACAATTGCCCATCGTCCGGCAGAACCATAAATGCCAATTGCTCCTTTAAGTGCATACGCCAAAAGAATACCAAAAGTAAAATTTTGAGTAACATCATTGAGTGTTAAGCGCTCATCAATTAAAGAAATCAGTACCATTAAAATGAAATAGATTGAAATAGCAATAATCATATAACCACTATCCACAAAAGTCGATACAAAAACCATTAGAAACATCAGAATAGGAGTTATAATCGAATAGTTATTCTCTTTAAGATGATAGATTTCATGACATGCAATCGCAACTATAATATATAGGAGCGCTTTAAAAATACTGATATCAATCAAAATTCCTAATGCGGCAATAATTGCTAAAATAATTCCAGTAATCGTTCGTTGCTTCATTTTTTAAGTCCCCCAAACCGACGGTCACGTTGAGTATATTCTAAAATACAAGTATCTAAATCTTGAGATGTGAATAAAGGCCAAGGTTTATCAACGAAAATTAATTCAGCATAAGCTATTTGCCATAATAGAAAATTTGAAATTCGTTTTTCATTACTCGTCCGAATTAATAAATCAACATCTCCATAATCGCTAGTCATCAAATACGTTGCAACATCTGCTTCCACTAAATTATTTTCTTTGCCATTCTTTACATCCTCTGCGTATTTTTTCATTGCTTCCACAATTTCATCTCGCGATCCATAATCCATCGCAAAAACAAGCTTCATCTTTGTGTTATTTTTAGACTGTTCGATAGCTCTTTGTAAAACCTTACGAGTTTGTGGTGCCAAACGATGAAAATGCCCAATGCATTCAACCTTAATTTGGTTTTGCATGAGCTCATCCATAAATCGATCAAAAAATACAGCAGGCAATTTCATCAAATATTCAACTTCTTCAAGTGGTCGCTTCCAATTCTCAGTCGAAAAAGCATAAAGAGTGAGTACTTTGATGCCTAATTCATTGGCATGAAGTGCAATGTCACGCACATTGTTAGCACCATGGTAGTGACCAAAAGTTCTTTTCTTATTTTGTGATTTTGCCCAACGTCCATTACCATCCATGATGATGGCAACATGATTGAGCGTGTCCAACATGTCTAGACTGTCATGATTTCTGCGACTTTTTCTTCAGAAATCAAATCTACTTTCTTAATATATTCATCCGTTGTCTTTTGGATTTTTTCTAGCTCACGTCTTTCAACATCTTCAGAAAACTCTTCATCTTTCTTAACATCTTCATTAACATCACGACGAATATTACGGATTGCTACTTTTGCTTCTTCAGCAAACTTGCTAACTTCTTTCGCCAATTGCTTTCTCGTTTCACCAGTCAATGCAGGTACAAGCATACGAACTACCGTTCCATCATTCTGAGTACTTAAACCCAAATTAGCAGCATTAATCGCCTTTTCTACATTTCTTAATTGTGAAGGATCATAAAGTTTAACGACAAGTTGACGACCTTCTACAACAGATATTTGAGCTAATTGATTAATCGGAGTCATTTCTCCATAATAATCTATCATGACATTTGAACTCATGTTAGGGTTAGCTCTCCCAGTACGAAGAACAAGCAAATCACTTTCTAAATTTTTGATTGCTTTATCCATTCTTTCTTTAGCAATTTCTTGATACATAATCTATTCTCCTTTTGTTATTAATGTTCCAGTTACTTCTTGTTTCGCTGCCTTTAATATGTTTCCAGGCTCATTGACATTAAAAATATACAAATCTATATCATTGTCCATACACATTGACGTTGCCGTAGCATCCATCACCTGCAGATTATTCATAATCATTTCCATATAAGTTAAATGGTCATAGCGTACAGCTGTTTTATCCTTCTTTGGATCGGCAGTATACACTCCATCCACTCCATTTTTAGCCATCAAGATAACATCTGCTTTTATTTCAGAAGCTCTCAGTGCAGCTAAGGTATCAGTTGAAAAGAAAGGTGATCCGGTACCTGCACCAAAGATAACAACACGTCCTTTCTCTAAATGACGAATCGCTCTTCTTAAGATAAATGGTTCAGCAACAGCTCTCATTTCAATAGCTGTTTGAACCCGTGTTTCAACACCAATGGACTCAAGTGAACCTTGAATTGCTAGTGCATTAATCACTGTTGCCAGCATCCCCATATAGTCTCTTGACACTCTATCAACACTCAAATCACTGTCCTGTTTACCACGCATAATGTTACCACCGCCAACAACAATTGCCACTTGAATGCCTAATTCAACCATTTCTTTAACTTCTCTAGCAATTTGATTTAGAACTTCTGGATTATACTGACGACTATCACTCGAAAGTGCTTCACCACTCAATTTTAAGACAACTCTATTATACATGATTTTCTCCTCTTTTTAAAAAAGGACACTATAAAGTGTCCTAATTAAGCTTTTGACATCATCGCTACTTCTTCAGCAAAGTTATCAACTTTTTTGTCAATACCTTCACCAACAGCGTAACGGACGAATTTAATAACAGACGCTTGATGTTGTTTTAATGCATCAGCAACCTTCATGTTTGGGTCCAAAAAGAATGGTTGATCAAGAAGAGATATTTCTTGTAATGCTTTTGAAACACGACCTTTAATAATTCCTTCTTTTTGTTTCTCGTTCTTTTGTGATAACGCTTCATCGTTGTTAAGAATTTCTGTTTGTAAAGATACTTGTTCTGCAACAATTTCTTCAGGAACATCCTTTTGAGATACCTACTGAGGATTCATCGAAGCAACTTGCATCGCCATGTTCTTCGCTAAATCAGCAATCTGTTTACTCAAGACAACAACTGCTCCACTTTTTCCATCGAAATGAACATAAGTACCAAAGCTTTGATCGTCTTCTTTAGTCACAAGATCAAATCTTCTAAAAGAAATCTTTTCACCAATCGTCGCAGTCGCATTTGTTACATGATCTGCAACACTCATTCCGTCAACAACAAGAGCATTTGCTTCATCCATATTAGCTGGTTTGTTTGCTAATACCACATTTGAAACATTTTGAACAAGTGCTAAGAATAACTCATTTTTAGCAACAAAATCTGTCTCAGCGTTCAACTCAACGATAACAGCAGTATTTCCATCAACCTTAACAGTTGTAAGTCCTTCAGCTGCGATACGCCCTGATTTCTTTGCAGATTTAGCAATCCCTTGTTCTTGTAACCAGCGAACAGCTAAATCAATATCACCATTATTTTCCACGAGTGCTTTCTTACAATCCATCATACCAGCACCAGTTATTTCTCTTAATTCTTTAACTAATTTTGCACCAATTTCCATTTTTTATTCCTCCACAATTTCTGTTTCAGCTACCACAACAACTGGCTCTTGGGCCTTTTCAGCTTTAACTACCGCTTTACGGTTACGAGAAAATGTTGTGTTTTGGTTGTAGTTCTCACGAGGACGACGACGTTCATCACGTTGTCTTCTCTCTTCTTGACGAGCACGTCTACGAGCATCATTTTGCTCATCTACATTACGAATAACATCACTCATCGTAATATCTTTTTCTTCTTCATTTCCAGTATATGCAACTGTTAATAATCCACCATGAGCTTCAACAATCGCATCAGCCATTAAACCAACGATTAATTTGATTGATTTAATTGCATCATCGTTTGCAGGAATCATGAAATCTACAACTTCTGGATCACAGTTGGTATCAACAATACCAAATACAGGAATTTTTAATTTACGTGCTTCTAAAATCGCATTGTGATCTTCTGTTGGATCAACAACAAAGACAGCATCAGGAAGTTTCTTCATTTCCTTAATTCCACCTAAGAAGTTTTCTAAACGAGTTGCTTCTTTATTTAAGATAACCACTTCTTTCTTAGGGTAAACATTAATCGATCCATCTTCATTCATTTTTTCAATATCTAATAAACGACGGATACTCTTTTGAATCGTTTTATAGTTGGTTAATGTTCCCCCTAACCAACGTTGGTTAATAAAGAATGAACCTGAACGTAACGCTTCTTCAAGAACTGTTGCTTGCGCTTGTTTTTTAGTACCAACAAACAATACTTTACCATTCTTTTCAGCAATCTCTTTAAGCTTAGCATATGCTAATTCGATTTTTGCTTGTGTTAATTCGAGGTTGACGATATGAGATCCATTTTTAGAAGCATAAATATATGGCTTCATTTTTGGATTCCAACGTCTGGTTTGATGCCCGAAATGAGCACCACTTTCTAATAATTGTTTCATCGTAACTACTGACATTTTAATATCCACCTTTCCGTTACTCCACCATCATTTCTAACAACAACAACCAAAAGTATCTTAAGGCACGGGTTGTTGAATCCATGATGTGCGATGTGCATCAATTATATCGATGCCGTTTGTTATTATACCATAGAAGCATAAAAACACAAACATTTAACGACCAAAATCATCCAATATTGCCATTTTTCGCCAGTTTTTAACTATAACTTAGCATACTGAGCTAATCGCTGTTGGCCTTCTAGTTTTTGTATCATTGTAATATCCTGAGACACTTCTAAAACCCCACGATAGTTATTGAGATTATCTCTTAAAGCAAAATATTGAATCAAAATCTTACGCCCTTTCATGTCAATCCAAAAGGAAGCTTTGTCTTCTTTACCTGCTCGAAAGTTTTCTACAATCTCTTCAACAATGTGAACCGATTGAGGAGGATGACAATTCTTTACCTCCCGACCAATAACTGAAAAAGAACGAGGAAAGATTCGATTCTTGGTATGGGTAAAATAACAGACTTTGTTATTCTCATCCACTAATGTCATATCCATTTCTAAAACATTGAAGATCATTAATACTTGATCTAACTTAAGCTGTCCTGTCTGAGTTGTAATTGTATAATCTTCAAAAGTGAAATCTAACGAACTTTCGATATTCTGGACACTTTCTCTTGTATTGAAAACACCATTATACTCAGCAGCTTGCCTATACAAATCTTTCCATTGGTCTGGACTTAGAACTTCTAAAGCAGCAGGAATAAGAATGTACTCTTCTTTTTGAATAAGCCCTAACATATCAAAAAACAGTTGTGAAATGCTTTCGATTAATTCCTGTTTTGAGGTTGACTCTTGACTCAACAAAAGAATGGAGTCATCAATTTCTTGCTTTACTTTATTGTGCAATGCCCACATGATACTTAACCCTAAAAATCGTTCATGTTTACTTTCCATAAGTGGAAAAAGTAAGTTCTCTTTCTTTTCATAATGAGGATAAAACTGTTTTAGCTCATCCAATATTTCTACCATCTCTTGACGCACATTCAAAATATCAAGTTTAGTCATTAATGGTCGAATCTTATCAAAGGTTTTCTCAAGTAAGCGATTGTCCTGTAACATTTCGTCAATATATGGATAAAGGTTTTCGTAATTTGGTTTGGTTCTCCTTAAATTATCAAAGAAAACATGTACAATTTTATCTAAAAAAGGAAGTATTTCTAGTTCTGAAAAATTTTCTAACTTGATTTTTTGAAAAACATCAAATGCTTCTAGAGGATGAACACTTAATAATTCTTTTTCAAATTCCTTAAATAGATTATTTAAATTTTCATTTCCACGATTCATTCGAACAATATACTCTTGTATTTTATCTATTTTTTCCATAATATACTCCCACTCGTAACTTTATTATACAAAAAAGGTCATAGATAAGCTATGACCAAGGATGAAACTTTTTGTAAACTTGTCTTAAGCGATCACTACTGACATGAGTATAAATTTGGGTTGTTGATAAATTCTTGTGACCTAGTAACTCTTGTACAAAGCGTAAGTCTGCTCCGTTGTCCAATAAATGAGTAGCAAAGCTATGACGTAACATGTGTGGATGGACTCGCTGGTTTAACCCTGCTTTATAACCTGTTTCTTCACATAAATATTGAATCGCTCGAGTGGACAGTTTTTTCCCCTTCTGATTAACAAACAAACTATCATTATCATCCAAAACAAGTTGAGACCTTATGTTGTTGATGTAGTCTTGTAAACGCAAAGAGAATGAATCATAAAATAATCCAATTCTCTCTCTTTTACCTTTACCAAAAATTCTTACTTGGTTTTCAATACAATCAATATCCTGAATTTTTAAGTCAACCAATTCACTCACTCGCAAACCACTTGCGTATAGAAATTCTAACATGACCCGATTTCTTTTTCCAAGCAATGTCGTTGTGTCAATCGCAGTTAAAAAAAGGCTAACTTCTTCAAAAGTTAAATAGTTAGGTAACTTCTGCGATTCTTTAAAGTGTTTAATCCTCTTAAATGGGTTTCCACTAAATTTATAGTTTAGATTCAAAAAATTATAAAAAGATCTACAAGCTGAACATTTTCGATTCAAGGTAGCGCCACTCAACTGAACATCATTATTTTGTAAAGAGGCAAGGTAATCATATACTTGTGTTTGAGTCAATTCAGAGAGCTCCAATTCTTTATCTTCAAGATAGTCTAAAAATTGTTGAATATCTCGTCGATAAGCATCTAGTGAATGAATAGATTGCGTGTTCGCTAGATTGAACTCAACCAAAAACGCTTCTAACAACTCATTCATATTGCTTGATGATAGCCAGAGCCTTCTCAGCTCTTTCTTTTTTATCTTTAATACTAGTATTCATAATTCCAAAATTGGCATTCATTGGTTGAAAATTATCAGCATTTCCTTGACTTATATAATTGGCCATACTACCCATCATCGTATCATTACCAAAATCAATCAGCGGTTTTCCTTTGGCAAAATGTATCGCATTGAGAGCCGCAAGTAATCCAGAAGCAGCACTTTCAACATATCCTTCTACACCCGTAATTTGACCAGCAAAAAACAGTTCTGAATGCTTCAATGTTTGGTAATGCCGATTAATCAATCTTGGTGATTTTAAATAGGTATTACGATGCATCACACCATATCGAATAATCTTAGCATTTTCAAGTCCAGGAATTAATTGGATGATTCGTTTTTGTTCAGGCCAAGTTAAGTGGGTTTGAAAACCGACGATATTGTACAAATTACCTGCAACATCGTCTTGTCTTAATTGGACAACCGCAAATGGCTTTTCGTTATCTTTCGCTAAACCTACCGGTTTTAATGGACCAAATGTTAATGTTTTAATTCCTCTTTTTGCCATAACCTCTACAGGCATACATCCTTCAAAAACTTTCTCATCTTCAAAGTCTTTTAGTTCAACAGTTTTTGCATTGATTAACTCGTTATAAAAAACCATAAACTGTTCTCTTGTCATGGGACAGTTTATATAATCTGCCGTTCCCTTATCGTAACGACTTTTCTTATAAGCAATGTTCATATTAATAGAATCGTATTCAATAATCGGAGCAACAGCATCAAAGAAAGAAAGAGATTCTTCACCAAAAAAACTTCGAATAGACTCCGATAAGAAATCACTAGTTAGAGGACCTGAAGCAATAATTGTTAACCCTTCTGGAATTGAAGTAACTTCATGATGGATGATCTTAATATTGTCAAATCTTTCTAACTCTTCTTTAATCGCTTTTGAGAATAAGGTACGATCGACTGCTAAAGCACTACCTGCAGGAATCATCGTTTTGTCTGCAGCTCTGATGATGATTGAATCTAGAGTTCTCATTTCTTCTTTTAATAGCCCAACAGCATTTGTGACTTCGTTTGAACGCAATGAATTTGAACACACAAGCTCCGCAAAATCACCTGTTTGATGAGCAGGAGTCATTTTTACTGGACGCATTTCATAAAGATTTACTTGAAGTCCACTTTTAGCGCATTGATATGCTGCCTCACAGCCTGCTAAGCCTGCACCAACAATATTAATTACTTTGTTCATTGTTCGAACTTTCTTCTTGTTCTTTAAGTTGTTTTGCGCTAATCGTACTATTCGGTTTGATATAACGGCACTTAGGAAATCCTGAACAAGCAACAAATTGAGATCCATAACGACTCTTACGATAAACTAAAGGATTTCCACATTCAGGACACATTTCACCGGTTTCTTTAGCAGGTTCTTTTACCTTATTTGCTAAAGGACGATGATACTTACAGGTTGGATAGTTTTCACAAGCAATAAACTTACCAAATCGTCCATAGCGATAAATCAGTTGTCCTTGATCTTCTGGGCATTCTTCACCAATATATTCATTGGGTGCTTTTTCCATTGTTTCATAAGCTTTTTTAACAAGTGGATCAAATCGATCATAAAAGTCTCTAAGTGCAGCAATATGATCTTCTTTGCCTTCCGCAATTTCATCAAGTTCTTTTTCCATGTTTGCTGTGTATTTAACATTAATAATCCCAGAAAAGTTTTCTGTTAATTTTTCATCCGTCAACAATCCTTGGTCAGTTGGAACGAATACTTTTGATTTCGATCCTTCACTCATCGCTTTATATTCAACATACCCTCTTGAAACAATTGTATCCATAATAAATGAATAAGTACTAGGACGACCAATACCATTTTCTTCAAGAGCTTTAATTAGTCGTGCTTCGTTGTAACGTAAAGGTGGTTGGGTAAAGTGTTGCTGTTTATTTAAAGACTTCGGAGTAACCATTTGATTAAGTTCTAGCTCAGGTAAGATGGTATCTTTATTTGTTTCGTATGGACCATATACTTTCGTGTAACCATCAAAAACCATCTTAATTCCATTAGATATTAGTTGATAATCATTTTTCTCAAAAGTATAAGCTACCGTCTCTTGTTTTGCTGCCGACATCAAACTAGCAAGTGTTCTGGCATAAATAAGGCTGTATAGTCGATACTCATCATTTGACAAATGTGCTTTAATGCTCTCAGGAGTCTTTGTCACATCAGTCATACGAATTCCTTCGTGAGCATCTTGGGTATTCTCTGAAACTTTTCCAGCTTTGTATTTGCCAATATATTTTTTTCCATATTCAGTTTCAATATACGAAAGTGCACTGTCCACAAACGTTTGCGACAACCGAGTTGAATCCGTTCTCATGTACGTAATAAGACCCTCTAACTCATCATCTAATTGAATCCCTTCATATAGTTTTTGAGCAACACGCATTGTTTTCTTCGAATTGAAATTTAGTTTAGTTGCTGCCTCTTGTTGAAGTGTTGATGTGATGAAAACCAATTTCGGTTCTTTCTTACGTGTTTTTTGTTGTATATCAACGAGTTTTAGTTCACCCTCTACTAATTTCAAAATTTCATTGGTTTGTTCTTCACTCTCGATTTTTAGCTTCTTATTTTGATACTTTTCAACTTTTGCTTCAAAATCTTTTTTGCTTTCATGAAATAAAGCTGTAATTGACCAGTATTCTTCTGCTACAAATTTTCCAATTTCCTTTTCTTTCTCTACAATCATCTTTAAAGCAACTGATTGAACTCGACCAGCTGATTTAGAGCGAATTTTAGATTTAAGTAACTTAGATAATTTAAATCCAATAATTCTATCGACAATACGACGCGTTTCCTGGGATTTCACTAAGTCCATATCAATTGTACGTGGAGAATCAAATGCTTTTTTTACTGCTTCTTTGGTAATTTCGTTAAAAACAACCCGATTTTCTTGGGTGATATCTAGCTCTAATTCTTGTGCTAAATGCCAAGAAATCGCTTCTCCTTCACGGTCAGGGTCAGTTGCAAGGAATACATGTTGTGCTTTTTTGACATCACTTTTTAAACTTTTTACGACATCCTTTTTATCTTTATTAATGATGTATTTGGTTTGAAATTGATCATCAACATCAACCCCTAATCCCTCTTTACCACTAGTTGCTAAATCACGGATGTGTCCTTTTGAACTAACTACTTTGTAATCTTTTCCTAAATATTTTTCGATTGTCTTCGATTTAGAAGGTGATTCCACTATTACTAAATTTTTCATTCAAATTCTCCTTCTCTTGTTTTTATCATGTCCATTACAACTTCTTTTGTCAATACAGTTGCCCCTTCGTTAATTAATAAGTGACAACCTTCTCCATTTACATTATCTATTGGGTAAGGTAAACAGTAGAGTTCGCTATCCATCTTCATTGCTTCATGAGCTGTATGCATTGTTCCACTTTTTAAGCTAGCACTCATCACAAACAGCCTTTTACTACTCGCTGCAATCAATCGATTTCGCCAAGGAAAGTGGTATTTCAATGGTTTAGTATCATTAGGAAACTCCGAGATAAGTAAATGGTTCTTTTTGATGTCTTCATACAAAGCTCGATTACAGGCTGGATAAACACGATCGATACCACATCCCAAGATTGCAACTGTTTGCTTTGAGCTCTGATGAGCAATCGTATCGATTCCTTTCGCTAAACCGGAAACAACAACGGTTTGTTTACCTAAACTTTCAATTAACCATCGCGTTTGTGTGATTGAATAGTCATCACAATCTCTTGAACCGACTACCGCTATACAGTTATTGTTAAGTAATTCTAGCTTTCCATAATAAAATAACACGAGTGGAGGATATTGTAAACGATAAAAACACTGTGGATACTCTTTTTCCCCATAGATTACATAATTACTGGTACATTTTTGTGGTTTTACCGTCACTTTTCTTTGAAGCATTTTGACGATTTTGTTGTAATTTCCACCACATACAATCGCGATATCTTTAATTTTTTCTCTCATACCTATCGTACAAGAAAAACATCTACTCTCCTAAATATCAAACGATATTTGTGGTTCTTTGAACAGTTTAAATGATTTTCGATGGATATCCAACACTCCAAATTTCTCAATTGCTTCATAGTGCTGTTTTGTCGGATATCCTTTGTGTTTCGCAAATCCATAATTAGGATAACGTTTGTCATATTCTTTCATAATATTGTCTCGAGTCGTTTTAGCAATAATACTTGCTGCAGCAATACTAATACTCCGATGATCTCCCTTGATTAAATTATGAAATTCTCCCTTATAATCCAAAGGCATCGCATCACTCAAGACACAAGCAATCGTCATACTCTCATCAACAATCGCTTGCATCGCTCTTTGAGTAGCTCGATAGATGTTGTATTTATCAATTTCTTCAATCGTAACAATTTTTGTATAAACTGCGATCGCATTTTCTTTAATTTGAAGAACGAGTTCTTCTCGCTTCTTTTCACTTAAAACTTTTGAATCATCAATCATTGAATAATCCATATGAGGCTTTAAGATGACACCACAAACAACACAAGGACCTGCTAA
>LSQX01129747.1_pt1 | contig 12145 bp, 9 predicted proteins | sample 654561 | NCBI WGS metagenome assembly LSQX01 (sample SAMN04489861, study PRJNA283612) | anaerobic digester metagenome | isolation source: 4 biogas reactors fed with cattle manure at either 37C or 55C with and... | place: Denmark: Kongens Lyngby | collected 2014 | reverse complement strand
CGTTCCAGGCAGACTTTGCAGCCGGAAGCTACAGCGTAACCGTTTCTCTGCTGGACATAAGTGAAGGTGAAGTAGTACTGGGTAGCGGTACGGAGGAGTTTAGTGTAGGGTATGTAGCCACCCTCAGCGAGGCAGAACCCAGTAATGGGGTAGCTGGAACCGAAGGCTGGACTCGTTTTGCAGGCAGCATTGATGTAACAGACACAGTAAAAGCTGGGGATTCTAAAGCTTATTACATCTTTGAAATCACAGATGTCTCGTTAACAGGGGATACAGTACTACAATAGTATCACTTCGAGACTACAAACTGGTTAAACTTTGCCGATGAAGGAAGTAGTAAATATCGTTTTGGCGATTCAAGCGGTTTTGACCTCAAAGCCGTAGACGGAGCTAGAACTGAGTTTCAGGCAAATATCTCCGGTGAGAGCATTACGGCTAAAGCATACCTTGTAGATGCAGTTACAAAGGAGATAATCTCCAACGTAGTGGAAACAATGATAACTAAATAACTAAACCCAACCCGAAACCTTCCTTCCCAAGCTGACCTAACCCGTCAGAAACAGAAGGAGAAAAGCAAGAGACCCCGCAGCACAGAGTTAATCAGACTTGCCTACGGGGTCTGTTTTCCCTATAAAATTGAAAACTCCCAAGGAGGGAAAAATAATGGTTTATGGTTATTATTGCGGGTTTACTAGAACTGCAAAGCTATTAAGGTTTTTGCTTGCAGTTCTGATTGTTGCCGCATTGGCTGGCTCTTTGCTGCCGGCACCGGCATATGCCGCTGACACCATGACTATTTCAGGGCAGATTACCGACGAACTGGATCAACCGGTACTCAATAGCGAAGTTATTCTATACCTGCTGGACACGAATGGGGATATTGAGAAGGAACTGGGAAAAATCCCCTCTGCCGGCACCGGAGGATACTATAGCTTTGAGAAGATACCGGTGCCTGCCGGTTATCTAACCAGAAAGTATCTCCTGAAAGTATTTAATCCCGGAGAGTCAGGCAACTATTCCAGTGTCACGGATTTTTTCACTTATGATCCAGTTATCCAAAATTTTAAGATCCAAAAACACGGTAGTTCTGTTATCCAAGTGCTTGATGAGAGCGGGGCAGCGGTTCCGGCCGGTATACCGATGTGGTTTTCTTATACCAGCCATTTAGGCTATAAAAGTGATTGGCCCTGGAATGCTCCTTCCGATCGTAGGACACGTTCGCCGCATCGTGTGACCGACAGCGACGGAAGGATTGAGCTGTATCTTAATGCTGTAAAGAGCGTTGATGGCACATTCCTGGGTGGTGCCGATTACGCTTGCCCGGCCGGATTTTTTTTGGAAGCGGCAGTTGGGAGAATCGACCAAACCTACAACATGGTTGACTTGGAAGGCGTAGACCATACCAGCGAGTATCGCTATGAATGTCCCAGGGAACTTGAACAATATAGAACAATTTTCCAAGAGGTTTCATCCCAGGTAGGTACTACCCTTAATTATGATATCTATGTCCGCCCACTGGGCAAAGTAACCGCACATGCCAGGGATGGAGTAACTGAACAGCCCATGGAGGTATTTTGGGGCTACTCTACCGATATGTCTTTTACAAAATACAATGTTTGGAGTGAGGATGGCAGCTGTCTCTTATACNNGCCTATGGAGGTAATTTGGAGCTACTCTACCGGCATGTCATTTGCAAAATACCAAGTTTGGAGTGAGGATGGCAGCAGTTTCAGCACTTACTGCTATGGAGGCGATACGATTACTATTGAGGCCGAAGACCAGCCGAATCCGCTTACGGGACATCTGGGGCATCAGACGGCCTCTGCTGAGGTTGAAATTGATTCTTGGGGATTTGAAGAAGTTACCTTGACCCTGCAGCCCAACACTTATGGTACGATTTCCGGAAGGGTTGTAGATGAATTAGCCGCTGGCATTGCAGAAGCAACGGTGGAACTTTTATTGCCGGAGGAGCAGGGAGAAGGCGGTGGATTGGTTTATCATACTTTGCAAACCATTCTTACCGACAATGAAGGGTGCTACACATTTATCAACGTGGTGCCTACTGCAGAGTGGTACAGCTACACAGTTCGGGCAAGGAAAACAGACTATGGTATTGATAGAGCCGAGAACATATTGCTGGATAGCGGACAGGAATTAGTCATTGATGATATGCAAATAGCCCAGGATGAAGAGCCTCCTTATTGGGAAGGGTACCATGAAATTGACGTTATATCTATAGGCCGGACCGCCGTTAAGCTGAAGTGGGTCGAAGCAATAGACGATACCGGCATTGAGGGCTATAAAATCTACCAGGGAGAGACATTGCTCGCTGATACAGGGCTGGACTATGAAAGGGACTTCGGCTCGGTGGTACGTTATATGGTCAAAAACCTGGAAGCAGGCACTACCTACAACTTTTCGATAAGAGCCTACGACGCAGTAGATAATCTTAGCGAGCCCTTATCCGTGTCTTTCGCCACTTTAGCGGATTACGATTCAGCCTCAAAGGTTATTAGGGCCAGTGTTAACAGCGATGGCATGGACGCAAATGATGATAGTCTCTGTCCGGCGATCAGTGCCGACGGGCGGTTTGTTGTTTTTGAATCGGAGGCTAATAACTTCTATGACCGTGACACAAACCGCTATAAGGATATTTTTCTTTTTGACCGCAGTACAGGGCAGATAAAATGCCTAAGCCTTAATCCCCAAAGCGAGACCGGAGATTGGAAAAGCGAAAGTCCGGCCATCAGCGCTGACGGTCGCTACGTTGCCTTTGCTTCCTGGGCTGAGGACCTTGTTCCCGGTGATACTAATTACCGGGCCGATATCTTTGTCTATGATATCGAAACCGATTCATTGGAATTAGTCAGTGCCGGCCTAAACGGGGCAGCGGCTTCAGACCACAGCTATACGCCTTCTCTCAGCAGTGACGGGCGCTACGTCGCCTTTTGCTCTATCGCAGGTAACCTGGTTGAAGGTGATACCAATGGTACAGAGGATATTTTCGTCCGGGATCGGGTCAGTGGAACGACAACTCGGGTAAGCTACGGATTGGATGGCAGTCAGTTGACCGCTTCCACAAGTAATCCGGTCATCAGCGGAAATGGCGGTTTCGTTGCCTACGAAATTTCTCAGGATTCCAAAAAAGTGATTTATGTTTATGATATCGAAACCGGGACTAGCGAGTTGGTGACGAGAAGTTATCACGATCCTTTGAATGCCTGCAAAGGATATAATCCCAGTATCAGCCATGACGGACGTTATATTGCATTTCATTCCGATGAGAGTGGTTTGGTGGAGTCGGATACCAATGGCAAAACAGATGTTTTTGTTTACGACAGGGTTAATAAAACTATGCAGTTAGCCAGCTTGTCCGGCTCGGGTGAACAGGGCAATGGTTCCAGTTGGTCTGCGGCCATCAGTGCAGATGGCTGCTTCGTTGCCTTCAAGTCGGGGGCAAGTAATATGGTTGAAGGGGATACGAACGGCTGTGATGATGTATTTATCCGCGACCTGACTACAGGGAGTATAGAAAGAGCCAGCGTTGCCGGTGACGGGACACAAGGAAACCGTGATAGTAGCTTTAATGAATGTCCCCCGGCGATCAGTGCCGACGGACAATTCATCGCTTTTGACTCTTATGCCTCCAACCTTGTTCCAGGCGATGGTAATAATAGCTGTGATATTTTCATCTATGACGGTGGTGCCCAGCAGGAAACCCGCCCGCCGGAATTAAGTGAAACCGGAGTCAGTGCCATAACTGATACAACGGCAGACCTGAGCTTTACCTCTGATAAAGCCGGAACCTATTACTACTTAGTCTATACCGCAGCAGATCCGGCTCCCGATGCGGCTGCTATCAAGACTCAAGGGGAAGCGGCGTCCAAAGGGCAGGGGGTCGCGTCGGCTGGATTAAACAGTGTTGAAGTAGCAGACCTGAGCCCTTTAACCGCATACAAGACTTATCTGATGGTAGTAGATGCGCTGGACAATGCATCAAGTATAGCGATATTCGACATAACCACAACCGCATCTGAATTTGCCGGCGGTGACGGTAGTAAGGAGAATCCATATGAGGTAGCCACGGCAGAACAACTCAACAACGTAAGAAAGCACCTAAATATGCATTTCAGACAGACAGAAAATATTGATCTGAACGTTGCACCTTATAATCAGGAGACGGGTTGGGAGCCCATCGGCATCTCTGGGAACCCATTTGCCGGTACATATGACGGCAATGGATTTACCATCAGCAACCTGTTTATCGATTTACAAGCGAAAAATGAAAATTATGTAGGTTTGTTCGGTTACGCTGATCACGCCTATATCCGGAACGTGAGGCTGCTGGATGTAAATGTCACCGGTCAATATCAGGTTGGCGGTTTGGCAGGAGAAATTGGTTCCGATGGTGCAGTTACGTCCTGTTACGCCACGGGGCAGGTTGCAGGCGACGAAGATGTCGGCGGCCTGGTGGGTTTGAACCAGGGCACGATAACCGGCTGTTACGCGTCGGCAACAGTGGAAGGTAGGCTCTATGTAGGCGGTTTGGCGGGCGAGAACAGACATCAAGTGATCAGTTCTTATGCTACGGGTGACGTGACCGGCAATCAATACGTGGGTGGTCTGGTGGGGTCGAACTGGGGTTATAAAGAAAGGAGTGCAACGATCACCGAATCGTATTCAACGGGTGCTGTTAAAGGCAGAACCATTGGAGCAACTGATCTGGGCGGTCTGGTAGGGGAAATCAACTATGGCAGTGTCCAACGCAGCTATTGGGACACGGAGACTTCGGGCAAGGTTATATCGGCTGGCGGAGAAGGCAGAACCACGGCGCTGATGCGGAATCAGGCAACTTATATAAACTGGAATTTCGCTGCGGTTTGGGATATCTCGCCTGACAAGAACGACGGCTACCCATTCTTGAGAGGCCTGGCAGAAGTTCCCGGTGATCCTGATGCCGATGCAGTTGCTGCGGCTAAGGCTGCTCTGACTTGGGATACTATTAGGGGTGGCAACATCCGACAGGATAATGTAACGGCGAATCTCGTTAATCCGTTGCCGGTCTCTGGAGCCGGCGGGACCACCATCAGCTGGAGCGCGGATCCGGCAGGTTTAGTAAATACCGTTACCGGAGCAGTTACCAGACCGAGCAGCAGTCAGGGGAACAAGGCAGTTACCCTTACAGCCACCATTAGTAAGGGAGCAATTAGCCAGACAAAAGCCTTCGACCTGACCGTAATAGCGCTTTCGGATAGTGGATCGGGTGGCGGCTCAGGCGGCGGCAGCGTTGTTACTACCTATACAATCGGTGTTACCGCCGGTACCGGTGGTACCATCACACCCAAAACCTTCAAGGTTAAGGCTAATGCTGCTCAGACATTCACCATCACCCCTGATCCCGGTTATGAAATTGAAGATGTGTTGGTAGATGGAAAGAGTATTGGGGCAAAAACAAGCTACACCTTCAACAAGGTCACTGGGGAGCACACCATTTCAGCTACGTTCAAGAAGGTGGAAGAAAAAGTGGAAGACGTTCCGGTGATAGAGCTGCCTTTCAAGGATATCCATGAAGACAACTGGTTCTACAACAGTGTAAAGTATGCCTACGAAAAGGGACTGATGCAAGGTACGGGACCCGACACTTTCAGTCCATTCTTGAATACCAGCCGGGCCATGATCGTTACCATTCTCCACCGTCTGGAGAAAACACCGGCCGGTCTGGGGGACATCTTCAACGATGTGGCAGAAGGCACATGGTATAAAGATGCAGTGGCCTGGGCAGCAGCAAACGGTATTGTAGGGGGCTATGGAGGCAATCGGTTTGGACCCAATGACAGCATTACCCGGGAGCAGATGGCTTGCATCCTTTACCGTTATGCTAAGTATGCGGGATATGATGTGTCCCAGTCCAGTGCACTGACAGGCTTTGTTGACGGTCATACCACTGCGGGATGGGCTCTGGAAGCCATGCAGTGGGCAGTCGGCTCTGGACTGATCCAGGGCAAGGACGGTAATATCCTTGATCCGGCAGGGCTCGCCACCAGGGCCGAGGCCGCGACCATACTGCAGCGTTTCATTGAAAACAACGCAAAATAAGGGTCTTTCTCAGGGCCTGTTTAGCTAAACAGCGGAAGTTGGAAATTACAAGAAGTAGGGGCTGTTCCGAAAGTTAAGGGAAGCCTTTACTGAGGCATATAACAACTTACCCCTACCCTTAGGCCTAGCTGTGTACAGGGTAGGGGTTTCTCTATGCGTTCCATTCAAGCTTCTTGAAGATTGGTTAGTTAAACCGAAATCCCTCGCTTCACAGCCGGAAGTGTGGAATGTTTCCGTTTCGGCCGAAAGAGCTTGCAACCGGTATAATTCAGTTGTAAAATGTAGGTGTCTCATATAAGACACTTTTCAGGAGGATTCGAGATGGCTGCAGAGATAACAAATCGACCCCAAGAACTTCTCCTGCATACCCCGCTGTTTACGGGCCTGACTGTGGCTGAGCTGAACCGTTGTTTAGCTGTTGCAGGAGTGACCTACGGCCGCTTTGAGAAAGGGGAGGTCATCTATCAGCGCAGCAACTATCAACGCCGGCTTGGCATCATTCTCGAGGGCTGTGTACAAGTGAGTAAGATTTTGGACGACGGCCAGAAGATGATTATGAATATCCTGTCGGAGGGTAGCTTGGTGGGCGGGGCCACCTTGTTTCACGACTTTGATTATTATGTGGTGGAAATCACCGCTACCGTAGACACTAAGTTGCTGTTTCTGTCCCAGGCGGCGCTGGAGAGGATGTTTCAGGCTGATTATCGTCTGGCCCGCAATTATATCAGTTATCTTTCTAGCCGTATCTACTTTCTAAACCATAAAATTGACCGGTTCACGCGCTCGAGTGCTGAGCGCAAAGTACTGGACTATCTAGCCGACAATGCGGCTCCGAGCAACGGCGGGCACGAAGTCTGTCTGATCTACAGCATGAAAGATCTGGCGGCAGCGCTGAACATCAGCCGGGCTTCTTTGTATCGGGTGCTAGACAATCTGGTGGAGGAGGGAATAATTCAAAGAGATCAAAACTGTATCCATATCCAAGACGTTAGCCGGCTTACTTAACCACTATCATCCATCATCCGCATATTTTGAATCAAATCAATACAGGGAGGGTATTAATTGAAACAAGTAACTGGTGTTATGGCCCGGCTGCTGATAATAATTCTATTGGTGACTTTGCTGGCCGGGTGCGGCGGGCCGAAGGCCGCTGAACAACCGGAACCCGCTGGTAAGGCGCTTATTAAGGTGGCGGCACTCAAAGGCCCAACCGGAATCGGCATGGTAAAATTAATGGAAGACAGCAAAGCGGGTACCACCGCTAACGACTACGAGTTTGAGCTGCTGGGGGCTCCTGATGAAATCGTTGCAAAGCTGACCTCGGGCAGCGTTGATGTGGCGGCCGTCCCCACCAATCTGGCCGCTGTGCTGCACAGCAAAACCAATGGCAACATTCAGCTGATTGCCATTAACACTTTGGGGGTTCTCTATGTATTGGAAAACGGTAACAGCGTCCAGTCCATGGCGGATCTGAAAGGGAAAACCATCAGCGCCACCGGGCAAGGAGCGACGCCGGAATATGCCCTAAATTATTTGCTGGAGCAGAACGGCCTGGTTCCCGGCCAAGATGTCACGGTAGACTTCCTGTCCGAACACGCGGAGCTGGCGACCCTGACCGCCACTGGGAAAGCCGATTTGGTGATGTTGCCGGAGCCCTTTGTTACTTCGGTAATGGCGAAAAACAGTGACGTCCGGATTGCGCTTGACATTACCGACGAATGGCGGCAAGCTACTGCCAAAGCCGGCACTACTGGAGTGGAACTGACCATGGGCTGTCTGGTGGCGCGCAAAGATTTTGCTGAGGCCAACAAAGAGGCGGTTGATACTTTTCTGACCGAATATGAGGCTTCCACCGCCTTTGTCAATGAGCATACAGGCGAAGCGGCCCAGATGGTGGCCGCAAATGGTATTATGGCTGATGCCGCTTTGGCCGAGAAAGCGATTCCGGGCTGCAACATCGTCTACCTGGACGGCGAGGCCATGCGGCGGAGCGCCATGGCTTTCTATGATGTTCTATTTGATGCCAACCCCAAAGCTGTCGGGGGGAAATTGCCAAGTGACGACTTCTATTACGCCAAATAAGAAAAAACCACCCCGCATCTACCTGGGTCAGGTGTTGGTGGCTGTGATTTGGCTGGGTGTATGGGCCCTGCTCTATCGACTGGTTGGGCAAGACGTGCTGCTGGCTTCCCCGGTACAGGTGCTGCATACTCTTGGCCGGCTGGTGGTCACCAGCGAGTTTTGGCTGTCGGTGGGCAACTCGTTACTGCGGGTGCTGCTGGGCTTTTTGCTGGCGGTTGCCGCCGGTTCGGGGCTGGCGGTGCTCACTAGCTTTGTGCCGGCTGCCCGGGCGTTTTTGGTCCCAGCCATCAGTACGATTAAGGCGACGCCGGTAGCTTCGTTTATCATCTTGGCGCTTATTTGGCTGCACGGCGACCGTGTTTCGGTGTTCATCGCCTTCCTGATGGTACTTCCTATTATATGGACCAATGTGGCTCAGGGGATTGCCAAGACCGATCGCCGTCTGCTGGAGATGGGCCAGGTGTTTCGCTTTTCCCGGCTGAAGACTTTGCGTTTTATCTACCTTCCCTCAGTAATGCCGTATTTTCTGGCCGCCTGCATGACCGGGATAGGGTTTGCCTGGAAAGCGGGAATCGCAGCCGAGGTGCTTGGTGTACCGCGGCAGTCGATAGGTGAACACTTGTACAATGCCAAAATCTATCTGGAGACAGCGGAATTATTGGCTTGGACTGTGGTTGTGGTGGTACTGAGTGTGTTGGTGGAGTATGTACTGGTAAATGTGATCAGACGGATGGGACAAAAATACAATGTTGGTCAGGATTAAGGTACGGGAACGGAGTATAGGGATGATAAAGCTGGTAGAACTGAGCAAACGTTTTCCAAACGTAGAGGTGCTGGATCGCTTTTCTCTGGAGCTGCCGGAGCGGGGGATCGTTGCCTTTATGGGCCCTTCCGGTTCAGGCAAAACTACGCTGTTTCTGTTGATAAGCGGACTGTTGCTGCCTGATGGCGGTTCGGTGGAAGCCCCGGAGCGGTGTGCATTTGTTTTCCAGGAGGATCGCCTGCTGCCCTGGAGCAGCGTGGGGGAGAACATCGAAATCGTGCTGGATGGGCCACAGCAGCATACCGGTATCGCTCGGCGCTTGCTGGTGGAACTGGGTCTGGGCGGAACTGAAAACCAGTCAATACAAGAACTAAGCGGTGGCATGCGGCAGCGGGTGGCTATTGGCCGGGCCCTGGCCTTCGACGCTCCTGTATTGTTAATGGATGAACCATTCAAGGGTTTGGACACAGTCACGAAAAAGCAGGTTATGGATATTATCGCCCCGCAGGCCAAGGAAAGACTGATTTTGCTTAATACCCATGATCCGGGGGAAGCACTGAATTTGGCTGACGAACTGTATCTGCTGAACGGTCCGCCGCTTGAAGTTGCTAAGCGGATCGTGATCCCTGAACCATACAGCACCCGTCGTACCGATCCTATTTTTCGGGCCCGGTATCAGGGGCTGCTGGATATTGCTTGAAAGCACCCCTCATGGTCAAAGCGATACCGATCAATACCCTCAGCACAATACTGCCGGCAAAACCCCTACCCTTATTTACAGGGCGGGGTTTTTTATGGGAGGTGCCCATGCAAATGGGTACCGATTGTAAACATAACAAAAGAGAATAGTCCTCCGGTTACAAGGGGAATGCTAGCCAAAACGGCCTAGGGCCTGTCCTTCTTTCCCGAGGAAGTAATAGAACAAAAGTAGAGTTTAGTACCAAAAGGCTTTGAGATAGATTTTCCAAACTCCCTTGCTTTTAGTAATGGTTATGATATTAAATAAGTATATAGAGTTCCTTGAATCATTATGAATCGTTATGAAAGGAGGCCGCGCTGTGCCGGAAGAGTTTAAGGTGGGATGCGAGCGGCCGGATCTTGAGCCGCCGACAGCTCCAGTTGCTGAACCCAGCATTAGCACCGTTAAGGAGGAGAAGAAACCAGTGATTAAAGTTGGTAAACCGGCTCCGGATTTCAAAGCCCCTGCTTTCCATCAGGGCAAGTTCATAACCACCAGTCTGTCGGAATATAAAGGTAAATGGGTAGTGCTTTGTTTTTATCCAGGTGATTTCACCTTCGTCTGAGCTACTGAAGTTTCAGCAGTTGCTGAAATGAACCCGGAATTCGAGCAACTGGGTGTACAAGTATTGTCTATGAGTGTGGACAGCGTTTTTGTGCATAAAATGTGGAATGACCATGAACTGTCGAAGATGATCGGCAAAGACATACCTTTCCCCATGTTATCGGATCAGGATGGGAAGATCGGCAAAATGTACGGCGTCTATGATGAAGACGGCGGGGTGGAAACAAGAGGCCGCTTTATCATCGACCCTGATGGCATTGTACGAGGATTTGAAGTGCTGACGCCGCCAGTGGGCAGAAATGTGAAGGAGACCATCAGACAGATTCAAGCTTTTCAGCTAGTCAGGAATTCTAAGGGTGCAGAAGCTACTCCGGCCGGCTGGAAACCGGGCAAGCAGACGCTCAAGCCAGGCCCGGATCTGGTGGGCAACGTATGGAAAGTATGGAAAGTAAGCCAGGCTTTTGACGACTAGGCAGCACTAGAGACATTTTATATAAGACAGAGACCTTTGCCGTCTGGATGATGGCAAAGGTCTTTTTTGAGCAGGGAAAGAATCCTCCCATATGGAATAGGAAAAATGATACTAACCGGAAAGGAGAGCCGGCATGAGACTTGTAACTTATGAGTATCAAGACCAGTTTTGTATCGGCATAGTTGTTGGCGATCAAGCAGTAGACCTTCTGGCGGGCATGGCTGCTGTTGGCAAGGGAGGATACCTGCCGGAAGACTGTGATCTGAAGACGTTCTTGGGCTTGGAACAGGGCTTGGAGTATGCACTTCAAGTAGAAGAGATGGCAAGAACCAGCCCAGGATGGCTAACTGAAGTGGGCCTGCCTTTAGATCAGGTGGTGCTTAAGGCGCCGATTACTAACCCGAATAAGGTTATCGGTATCGGCTTAAACTACCGTGACCATGCCGAGGAAAGCAATTTGCCGTTACCGCAGGAACCGGTTATCTTCGGTAAATATGCTAACTCTGTCATTGGGCCGGATGAGAATATTCTCTTGCCCGTGGGTTTAACTGATAGAGTAGATTATGAGGCCGAACTGGCGGTGGTGATCGGCCGGCGGGCCTATAATATAAGTGAAGAAGAGGTGCTGGACTATATAGCCGGCTATACCAATCTCAACGATGTCAGCGCTCGGGATCTGCAGATGCGTGACGGGCAGTGGATGAAAGGCAAGTGCTTGGATACGTTTGCGCCGATGGGGCCTTGGCTGGTGACCAAAGATGAGATACAAAACCCGGAAAACCTCAAGATAGAACTGCGCCTGAATGGAAAAACCATGCAGTCCTCGAGTACACGCCATTTGATATTTGGTGTTGCGCACTTGGTTTCTTTTCTGTCTAAGCTGATGACCTTAGACCCTGGCGATGTAATTGCCACCGGCACCCCGGCCGGAGTGGGTTTTGTGCGCAAGCCGCCGGTTTTCCTTCGCCCTGGGGATATAGTGGAGGTGGAGATTGAAGGCTTGGGTGTGCTTAGAAATGGCGTGGCTCACCGGGTTTCTTTTTAGTGACACCCTATCGAAATTGGCAGGAATTGGAGGCCAATGGGTAGAACATAATACCCAGGCACAATTTTCCGATCTCGGTCCCCTAAGGCTACAAGCTATGGGGATCGAGCCGACAGGGTGCGGCGGTTTTACCCGCAAAGATGACTATCTGCCGGAACGCTTCAGCACCGAACCGGCGCCGAATGGGCTCGGCAAAGGGCAGACGGTAGATCAGGATAAATTGCTGGATCAGATCTATAACGCAAAAGGCTGGGACAGCAACGGCATCCCCACGCCGGAAAAGCTACAAGAGTTAGGACTGGAGGATATTGCCGTCTAAGTACAGGGCGACAGTGCCCGGTTAATGAGGCCGCCACCTTCGTCTGAGCTACTGAAGTTTCAGCA
>LSQX01007128.1_pt1 | contig 12145 bp, 7 predicted proteins | sample 654561 | NCBI WGS metagenome assembly LSQX01 (sample SAMN04489861, study PRJNA283612) | anaerobic digester metagenome | isolation source: 4 biogas reactors fed with cattle manure at either 37C or 55C with and... | place: Denmark: Kongens Lyngby | collected 2014 | reverse complement strand
GCCCTGTGTGTCCCCGCTCGTCACCGATGAATTCGGTCATTTCATCACCGCGTTTGTCCCTGTGCTGGATCCCTATTCCGGGAAAGTCTCCTTTCTCTTGGCGGCGGACATGGATTTGCCGGTTTTGCGCCGGCGGTTGATGAAAGTCAGCGGGACTTCGGCCGCGCTCACGCTCTCCATCATCACCCTGCTCTGTTTGCTCTGGTTACTGATCAGCAGACGCATGCCGCTGCCTCGTGCCGAACGGCATTACCGCCAGTACGCCGAAACCTTCCTGTGCGCATTGATTCTACTTTTGATCACCGGCTCCATCACGCTGCACCTGCATGTCGCCGAGACCCAGATACGCTCCAAAACACTGTTGACGGCCGCCCAGCAGCAAACGGCGCTGATCTCCGCGGAATTTGATGCGATCAGCAAAAGCCTTGATGGCATCGCTCGCGTGTTCGAGGCAAGCGAAACGATCACGGAAGGCGAATTTTCCTATTTTACGTCGCACATTGTCCGCGATTATTCGATCCAGGCCGTCACTTGGTCACCCGCCGTGAAGCGGGATGAGGCCGATCTCTTCGAAAAAGAGGTGCGCGCATCCGGCATGCAGACATATCGGATCTGGCGCAGCGTGGAAACGAAGCGTGTCGCGGAGACGAATCAGCCGGACGCGGCGGGCCGCCACTCCGACCTTCTCTACCCCATCCGCTTCGTCAACCCCTTGGCCGGGCATGAGAACGCGCTTGGCTTCGACCAGATGTCCGCTCCGATCCGCCGGGAAGGGATCCGGCGCGCCCTCGCCGGCGCGTCGCCATTCGCCACGCGGCCCGAGCCGATCATCACGCTTTCAGACCGGACGGCCGGAATTTTGATTTACCGTCCCGTCGCCTCGCACACGCAAACCGGTATCGTGGCCTTGGCCTATTGCGTTGAAAACGCCCTGCAGATCCCCCTGACCCGGACAGCCACCTCTCCCGACACGCAAGGGCTTATCGTTGAACTCTTCCATCTGAGCCAGAACGCAGAACCTGAATTTCTCGCCGCCACAGACACCGCCACACCGCTTACCGCACAGGCGCGGTCTTGGTACCCGCTTTCAGGCCTGCACACGGTCAACGCTTCTCTGTTCGCGTTTGGGAACACGTACGGCGTAGTCGTCCAAGCTTCTCCGAAATGGATGGAGGCCCACCCTTTGCGCCAGTGGGCCACCGCCGCCATCGCTGGCGTGCTCCTAACAATTTTTATCACGGCCTTTCTAGTCATGATGGCCAATCGCCGTCTTATGCTCGAACGCGAAGTCCACGCACGGACCGAAGAGCTGCAACTCGCGCATGAAAAAATCGCAAGCGTGATCAGTGCGGCCCCCGTCGCCATGATGCTGGTGGACCGTGAGACGCGTGTGCTGAATGCTAATCCGCGCGCCGAACGTCTGGTGCATAATGACATTCTCGCCTGTATCGACCAACCGTGCGGCGTTTTTCTGACCTGTGCAAACCACAAGAAGATTGCCAATGGATGCGGCCACGGCATTCCGTGCAAAACCTGTGTTCTTCGCAACACGATCCAGGAGGTAGCCAAGAGCGGGGAACCGGTCTTTGACCGCGACATGGCGCTGACCACCGAACGACAGGGCCGGGAGGAAAACTATTATGTGAAATTCGGCGCCTCTCCTGTCATGCTGAACGGCCAACGCCATGTGGTCATTGCCATTTACGACGTCACCGCCTGGTACCGGACCGAACAGATATACCGGACCTTGTTCAACGAAATGGACGACGGCTTCTTGCTGGTTGAACGGTCGGGTCAGGTGGATGCGCCCGAGTTTTCTATCCGCGCGGCAAATCCTGCCTTGCAGAAACTGACCGGGCGTGATGTTGCTTCCCTAATCGGTTCAACGCTCGACCGCTCGTTCGCGGTTCCCACTGCGTTGCACGAAAATATCCGGCAGGTTCTTGAAGACGGTGGAGCGATCCATGACCAGTTCTTTTTTGAAGGCATCGCGAAACACGTCTCCTGCACGGCCTTTTGTCCCGCAGACGGTCAGGCCGCAATCATTCTTACGGACATCACCGACCAGAAACGGGCTGAACACGCATTGCTCTACGAGCGCAATCTGCTCTACGCGCTGATGGATAATCAGCCCGACCGTATCTTTTTCAAAGATGCGGAGCTGCGTTTCGTCAAAGTCAGCAAAGAGCAGGCACGTGCGTTAGGACTGGACTCGCCAGCCCAGGCGATCGGCAAAACACTGGGCGAACTCCGGCCTGGTGACGCCTCGCGACGTGCCATGGAACGCGAACGCTCTGTTCTGAAATCTGCCAAGCCCCTGATGGCGCAGGTCGAAAAGAGTGTGAACGCATCGGGCCGGACATGTTGGGACTCAATCTCTATAGCCCCGATCCACGACGCTTCCGGCGAATGCGTCGGTCTTGTCGGTATCGCCCGCGACATCACGCCAGAGATCGAGCTGCAGCAACACTTGCAACACATGACCAAGATGGATGCGATCGGCCGGCTCGCGGGTGGCGTGGCGCACGACTTCAACAATTTGCTGCAAGCAATCCTCGGTTATACCGAACTGCTGCTCGCAGGCATGACCGAAAAATCACCGCAGTACGGCGACCTTAAAGAGATTGAGCGCGCCGCGAAACGCGCAGCCGACCTGACGCGTCAATTGTTGACATTCAGTCGCAAACAGCACATCGAGCCGCAGATTATCGACATGAACCAAGCTATTCTTTCCGTGGAAAAAATGTTGAAACGCCTGATGGGCGACCAGATCCTCATCCAACTCGATTTGCAGCAGGCTCTGGAAAGCGTGATGATCGATCCAAGCCAAATGGAGCAGATCCTGCTGAACCTCGCGATCAACGCAAAAGACGCCATGGCTAATGGTGGTACGCTCTCCTTCCGCACCGAAATGGTGATGCTCGACGAGGAGGCCGCATCCTCGCAGCTTGAGGCACATCCCGGCACGTTCGTGAAACTGACGGTGTCTGACACCGGAAGCGGCATCCCGGAAGACGCAATCCCATACGTCTTCGATCCGTTTTTCACGACCAAGGAACGCGGCAAGGGCACAGGGCTTGGCCTCTCTGTGATCTACGGCATCGTGAAGCAGTGCGGCGGATGGATATCGGTCTCATCGTCCGCAGATGACGGCACCCACTTTTCACTTTATTTTTCCGCCCACGAAGCAACAGACGTGGTTACAACCGAGGAGACGCGCCCAGTCGTTGACATGCCCGTCACGCTACCTGGCATTGGCAAGACCATCCTTCTGGTAGAGGATGATCCCGGCGTCCGTAACCTTGCCGCTTTGGTCATGCAAAGCGCGGGATATAAAGTCCACACCTGCGTCGGTGCCAGCGAAGCCAAAGCTGTGTTCGCCAAAGAGTACGCCCGGATTGATCTTTTGTTTAGTGATATCGCGCTGATCGGCCAGAATGGCATCGATCTGGCACTGGATCTCCGCAAGCAAAATCCTGCGCTCCCTTGTCTGCTGTGCAGCGGGTACGTAGACGAAACGATGTCTTGGGACTCCCTCCAGAAAGAAGGCTTTCATTTCCTGCCTAAACCATACCCCGTTGCCAAACTGCTGACGGCAGTGGCCGAAGCGCTGGCCGGGAAGTTTAAACTTAGGATTTAGGAGTTGAGACGCGGATAAAAAAGCAGGGCAACGCTTTTACTCTCAAGATTGCGAACCACTGCGTGGTCGCAACAAGAGATGTTGACTGGCGACCCGCAACCCGCAACCATGCAAAAAACTCCTAAATCCTAAATCCCAAATCCTCCTTCCGTTCGGACAAGGGCGCGATTCGCCGGAAGTGAATCGCGCCCTTGTCCGAACGGCGACTGCTGTTGTATAATGGTGATCTATTTTTCCTGCGGGTCCTTGGTGCCGTTCGTGCGCCATAAATGAGGTTTAAGACCTGTCCCCAGCTAAATGGGCCTGCGGGAGAGGGAGGGCTATGACCATGTTTATCGATCCTGTCTATCTTATGTTTTTGCTTCCCGGCCTGATCTTGGCCGCTGTCGCATCCATGTTGGTTAAGACGACCTTTAGCCGCTATGCGCGGGTTCGTGCCTACTCAGGGATGACCGGTGCGCAGGCGGCTGAGCGCATGCTGCGCGCCAACGGCGTGTTTGACGTGCAGGTCGAGCAGACGCAGGGTTTCCTGTCAGATCATTACGATCCCACCCGCAAAGTGTTACGCCTCTCGCCGGATGTGTACGGCAGCAACTCGCTCTCTGCCGTGGGTGTGGCCTGTCACGAAGCCGGGCACGCCCTGCAACACGCCGCCGCATACGCGCCGCTCACGCTCCGCACGCTTCTGGTGCCGGCCACCAACTTCGCCAGCATGTTCGCCTTTTATGTTTTCTTTGCGGGATTGCTGTTCAATAGCCAGTCGCTGGTCTACATCGGTTGCGCGCTGTTTGCGGTCGGCTTTCTGTTTGCCGTGGTCACCCTGCCGGTCGAGTGGGATGCCAGCGCACGCGCCAAACAACACCTGGCGACAACCGGCATCGTCTCGCCCGATCAGGTGCAGCATGCCGGACGCGTACTCAACGCGGCCTTCCTGACCTATCTGGCCGGCGCAGTCAGTTCACTTTTGACGTTGCTGTATTTCATGTTCCGCGCGGGGTTACTTGGCGGACGCAGCAGAGATTAAGGTAATCGGAGAACATCATGAGCAAGAAAACCCGTGTCTTTAAAGCCGAAGTCCAGCAGGTGCTGGACCTGGTCATCCACTCCCTCTACTCGAAGAAAGAGATCTTCCTCCGCGAATTGATCTCCAATGCGTCGGACGCCATCGATCGCGCCCAGTATCTGGGGCTGACCGACAAGTCGCTGATCGCCGATGCGCCGAATTGGAAGATCGACCTGATCGTGGACAAGGAGGACAAGACGCTGACGATCACCGACAACGGCATCGGCATGAACGAGGAGGATCTCGACAAGAACCTCGGCGTCATCGCGAACTCCGGCACCAAGGCCTTCGCACAGGCACTGAAGGAGAAGCAGCAAACCAATATCCCGGAGTTGATCGGGCAGTTCGGCGTGGGCTTCTACGCCGCGTTCATGGTCGCCGAATCGGTCACCGTGATCACGCTCAAGCGCGGCGAAGGGCAGAAGGCGGTCAAGTGGACATCGACAGGCACCGGCAGCTACACGCTGGAGGAGGCGGCGCGCGACAAACCGGGCACAACCATCGTGCTTAAGCTGCGCGAGGGCATGGAGGAGTTCCTGAACGAGTGGCGGCTGCACGAGCTGGTTAAGAAGTACTCCGACTTCATCGCGTATCCGATCCGCTTCAGTGACACCGGCGAGGCGCCTGCAGAAGACGCGCAGCCGTTCAACACCATGAAAGCGATTTGGAAGCGCCCCAAGAGCGAACTGACCGAGGAGGCGACCAACGAGTTTTACACGCACCTCACGCACGACTACAACCCGCCGCTCAAGACCATCCCGATGTCGGTCGAAGGCGTGGTCGAGTTCAAGGCGCTGCTCTTCCTGCCCAAACAAGCGGGTATCGACCTGATGATGCCCAACAAGAAGTACGGGCTGCACCTCTACGTACGCAACGTCTTTATCGGTGCCGACTTCGACCTGCTATTGCCGGAGTACCTGCGCTTTGTGAAGGGCGTCGTAGACTCCAGCGACCTGCCGCTCAATGTGTCGCGCGAGATGCTGCAAGATGACGCCGTCATCCGTAAGATCAAGAGCAACATCACCGGCAAAGTGCTGAGCACGCTGGCGGAGATGATGGCCGACGAGCCGGAAACCTACACCGCCTTTTTCACCGCCTTCGGCCGCGTGCTCAAAGAGGGTCTGCATCACGACTACGAAAACGCTGACAAGCTCAAAGCGCTGATGATGTTCCGCTCGGCCACACGCGACGGCAACGCGCTGATCTCGCTGGCGGACTATGTCAAGGCCATGCCCGAGACGCAGCAAGACATCTACTACCTGATCGCCGAAGATCTGGAGACCGCCAAACGTGCGCCGCACATTGAAGCACTGACCAAGCGCGGTTACGACGTGCTGCTTTTCACCGATCCGATCGACCAGTGGATCGCCGACACCCTGCGCGAATTCGAAGGCAAGAAGCTCGTCGCCGTTGATAAAGGCGCGCTGGAGGTCGGCACCGACGAGGAGAAGGCCGCCGCGAAAAAGAAGATCGAGACCGCGGCCGACGACTTCAAAGAGCTGACGGCGTTCATCCAGGAGCACCTCAAAGACCACGTCAAAGAGGTGCGTTTCTCACCACGCCTCACCGACTCCGCCTGTTGTCTGGTTGCTGACGAGAACGCCTTGAACCCCAGCATGGAGCGATTGATGCGCGCCATGAACCAGGATGTGCCGAAACAGCTCCGTACACTGGAGTTGAATCCTGACCACGCCGTGATCGCACGCATGAAGAGCATGCTGGAGGCCGACAAGGCCGATCCCCGTCTGGCCGATTTCGCCGACCTGCTTTTCGGTCAGGCGTTATTGGCAGAGGGTTCGGCACCGCAGAACCCGCAGCGCTTCACTCAGTTGGTCGCCGAGTTGATGACGCAAGTTTAAGTTCATGCTTGAACGCCTGATGAACCTGCTGAACAGCGACGTGGGGCCGGATCTGCTCCGGGCCCTGAAAGTCGTGTTTCTGGCAGTTTTGGCAGTCGCCACGTTCGGCATTCTCTACGCACCGACAGTCAAGCCCGGCAAGGTTACGAGCTATGGGTTGCTGCGCGTTCTATTTGCTGGTGCGCTGTTCGCGGTGCTGATCTATCAAGCCACCTGGCAAATATGGGGCTACACCAACCCCGATTTCGTCAAATTCATGCGGCGTTACAACCGCCGTCCGGATGCCGCCGAAAAACAGGTGATGCGCGGGCCGCTATTGGACCGGCGTGGAATGGTGCTGGCCGCGCCGGTGATCGGCGATGTCTGGGGAAGACGCTATCCGCTGGGCGCGGCGGCGGNNGCTATTATCACTCCACCTACGGCATCACCGCCGTGGAGCGCGTGTGCGATCCGACCCTAAGCGGATATGCGATCGACAAGCGCGACGAAGCACTGGGCAAGATGTTGTTCACGCAACGCGCCGCCGAGGGAGAGGCCGTGACCTTGACCCTTGACCAACGCTTGCAACAAAAAGCCTATGAGTTGCTTGCAGGTCGCAAAGGTGCTGTGGTGGTCATGCGGCCGCGTAGCGGGGCGCTGCTCGCACTGCTCAGTTCGCCGGGCTTCGATCCGTTGAATCCGGCCGAGGCGATCAGGGATGAGAAGAACACGCCCGCGTTTAACCGCGCGGTGCAGGGGCGCTATCCGCCCGGCTCTACCTTCAAAATCCTGATGGCCGCGTTGGCCATCGAGAAGGGTTTGCCGCAAGTCTATGCGTGTCCGGGGCAGGGATACGTTGCCGGATCGGGCACGCCGCCCATCCGGGACAGCGAGTATTATGCCTATCAGCGTAGGGGGGCGGTCTGGCCGGGCTGGGGTCGCATCGGGCTGAAAGATGCGACCGTCCACTCCTCCAACGTCTATTTCGCCCAGCTCGGGGTCGCATCGGGGCCTAAGGCGTTCAACGACATGATGGCCAAGGCGCACATCCGCGAGCCGCTCACCTATCTGCGGGCCAGCGGCGGCGAGCTTAAAAGTGCGCGCGGCCATGTGCCCGAGGTCACCAAGGCGCGCACGATCGCACTGCTGGCGATCGGTCAGGGCGAACTCTTGACCACCCCGCTGCACGTGGCTTGCTTCACTGCGGCTGTCGCCGCCGACGGGCGGATGATGCGTCCGCGCCTCTGCCAGGCTGAGCCGATCGAAGAGATGTCACGGCTCTGTAGTGTCAAGACAGCCGAGCAACTCCGCGCGATCCTACGCGAGGCAGTCAGTCGCGGCACCGGCAAAGGCGTCGATCTCCCGGGGCTCAACGTCTGTGGCAAGACTGGCACCGCGCAGGCGCCGGGCGGAGAAGACCATGCTTGGTTCACCTGCTTTGCTCCACAGCGCAAGCCGAACATCGTCGTCACGGTTTTGATTGAGCGCGGTGGCTTCGGCGCTAAAGCAGCGCTACCCGTAGCGCGTGCCCTGCTCCAAGAAGCCGATCGCCTCGGGTACGTGCGCATTGGCGAGGAGGCCGCGCCGTGAGCCGGAAAAAGAAAAAAAAGCAAGCCCTGGGACCGGTCGGAACCGCCACGGGACTCTTCCTGCTCTCGGCGTTTGCCGTCGCCTGTGCCTGCTTGGCGATCCTCGGCGTCAAGCTCTCCAATGCGCCGGTCTTGCAGGTGGAGCCGCTGATCCCGTTGGCCGTGTATGCGGTCGGCGTGCCGCTGATCCTGCTCTGGCTCAAGCTTTCCGGCTGGAAGGGTGACGCCGGTCTGGTCGGTGCCGTGTTTCTGCTCTGCGGCATCGGTCTGGTCATCCAGTTCCGCATGGGGAGCTTCGCGCAGGGATTGGCCAAGCCTGCGACGATGCTGCCCTTACCGCTCGGGCTGGCCGCCTTTATGGTCGGCACCCTGTTGACCGGCAAAGGTCGGGGCGCTTGGCTCGCCAAAGCAGGTTGGCTGGCCTACCTTGTGGCGCTGGGCGTGCTGGCGGCCATGCTGCTGCTGGGACGCAGCTTCCGTGGTGGCACGTATCTGGCCGGCAATCTCAACCCGTCAGAGATTGTGAAGCCGTTGCTGGTGCTTTTTCTGGCTTCTTATCTGAGCCGCCATCAGAAGGCCTTCTCCGAGACGCAGAAGGGCATTCCTGTCCCACCGTTGCACGCGTTGTTGGGTCTCGTCGCGCTGTGGGCCATCCCGATGCTGATGACAATCGCGCTGAAAGACCTGGGACTCATGGCCCTGCTCAATGCCGTGCTGATCGTGATGCTGTTCGCGATTGCGCGCAGCACCGGCTACCTGGCGATCGGCCTGGCGGCTGTTGCGGCGGCGGGCTTCGGCGTGCAGCTTATCTCAGCCAACGCCCGGACACGTTTCGATGTCTGGCTCAACCCATTCGCCGATCCGACCGGCAAAGGCTGGCAGATTCTTCAAGCGTTAGCCGCCATGTACTCGGGCGGATTGTGGGGTGCCGGGCTCGGCGCGGGCGTGCCGCAGTCCGTGCCCATCGTCACATCGGACTTCGTTTATGCAGCGGTGGCTGAAGAGATCGGACTGGTCGGCTGCGCCCTGCTGCTGATCGTTTACGCCACGCTCTTCTCGCGCGGACTGCGCGCGGCTGGCGCGACAAAAACACCCTTCGAGCGGTTGCTGTGCGTGGGCCTGACCGCCTCGCTGGCGACACAGACGATCTTCAACGTCGCGGGCGTCACCAAAGCGCTGCCGATGACCGGCATCACACTGCCGCTGATCAGCCACGGCGGCAGCAGCCTGATCACCACCCTGCTGATCGCCGGCATGCTCACCGGCCTCTCCGACCGCAAGTGAACGCCGCTCTGACGGTTGCGGCACCATACCGCCATCAGCGGGCGAGAATCGCTGCGGCCAACTCCCGCCGCGCGTCGTACAGGGCTTTCGGATCGCGCGTGTACCCCCACCACGTCGGGGCGATGCGGTCAACGATTTTCTGCACGGCCGCAGCTCCGGCGCGCCGTTCGAGCAGAACGAAATATTCGTAGTCCTCCATGCCATCGCGGAGGTTTTTCAGCCGCATGCTGGCGACCGGCCCCTTGATCCCGCACGGGACGCCGGGATAAAACAGGTACCCGCCGCCGTTGAAGTGCCGCGGATGCGCGAATGCCGGATTGTACCACGGCTCGATCACCCGCTGTACGGTGCTCCAGTAAAGCAACCCCGTGATACCGTACTGCCGGTTGATCCAGGTAGGCACACGGTAAACCAGCAACGGCCGGTCGATATGCCAATAGGGCGGGTCCTTCTCGCGTACCTCTTCGTACGCGGGGTGATAACGCGGCGACCGCTGCACCAGCGCGGTGTACGACCAGACGGAATCGCCTTGCTTGAGTTTCTGATTGACCGTCTCGCGATCGATAAACGACCAAAGCGGGCACCAAATGTCGACCGCCGGATCGATATCGGGCCAAGCCGGATCGTGAGGGTAGGTCTGCTCGACAACGAGGCATTTCAACTCGGGCGCAGCTTGGTGCACGATCTCGGCCAGAACCAGCACCTGCTCGTAATTTTCGGCGGTGTTGGGCTCGTCAAGAAGGTAGACGTACGCCCGGTCCGCCCAGCCGTTCGATTTGACGTACTGGTAGTAATCGCGGTAATAGCGCAGGGCTTTTTCGCGCTGGTCGGGCGGGACGGTCTTGTAGTTAGCGTTTGTGGTGGAATGCGGCAGGCGTCCGAAAGGCGAGGACGGAATTTCGAAATCGGTCACATGCAGCTTTTCGATGAACGCGCGCAGCGCCTCGTGCCTGTTCGTGTCGATGGTCAGCGAACCGTCCGGATTCGCCTGCGGCAGCAGGCGGCTGGGCAGAGGCGGGTTGAGGCGGTGCTCGGCCATAGCTTCGCAGTAGCGGGCTTCGATCTCACGGAACTCGTCCGAGTTGTACTTCACGCCGAAAACCGAGGCGATTCCCCAAAGGCCGCCGAAATGATTGCTATGGGTCGGGCCGTCGGGCAGGTCGAAGTCCCAGACGGTCAGCGTGACCGGAAGCTCGGCTTTACCCTTATCGGTGGACACCCGGACCGTGCCGCGATAGACACCTGCCGGCACCCCCTTGGGCACATGGACGTCGATCCAAAGGGGTTGGTTCTGTCCCGCAAACACGTCGAACGGCACGGCGTACATGTCGTTACCAGTAGTGATCAGAGGCTCGCCCCAACGTTCGCGCCGCTGGGAAAACGGCTCGATGGGTTTGCCGGTAACCGGATCAATAAACGGAACGAGCGCGTCCGGGTACAGCCCCGGCGGCAACTCCGCCCGCGGCGTGGACAGACGGACGCGCACATACTCCTCCCGGTACAGCTTGATGCGGTCGCCGGGAATCTTCGCGCCCCCTTCGCCCACCAGTTCGGGAAGCGTGACTGAGGTCACCCGCAGGTTTTGATCCCGTGCGGCCACGACCACCTGAAACGATTCGACCTCGTTGCGCGCGGCGGCGATCTCCGCCGCCGGGGTTCCGAAGGGCGCCTCGTGTTGAAGTATGCGTTCCATGGCATGGAGCGCGGTGAGCCCAACGGCGGACCGCTCCGCAGCCGGAGCCGTGGCGGTCAATAAAACCGATGACACAACCAAAAGCAGTAAACTTCGCATAATCAAACATCCCTTCACGTATCGCTTCTTAAAGCGATTTCACAAGCGTACCTCATGACGCCTCGTCAATCGATCAAAAAATTCTACGCCGACTATCCCGCGTATTCCACCAACTGCGTAATGCCGTGATACAGATAGCGGCCCCAGCCACAGGTGAAGACCAGTTGCCCGCACACCGCATGCTCCAGATTGGAGGCTTGCAGGCAACCCGTCGTGCGGAAGGTCCGATTGAACATCGCACCGCCCGCCAGCGTCAGCAGCAATGCCCAGGGATTGAGAAAGACCAAGTGCGCCAAGCTGAACGCCACGGTGCCGACCATGTGTCGCGTCCGTTCACTGGCAAACAGCGGCGCGTAACGCGCATAGAAAAGTGCACGATACAGGACACCTTGCGGAAAGACCGAAAGCAACGGGTAGAAGACCATAACCAAAGCCCAGAGGCGCGGTGAGCGGCGCGGCATTTCCAGGAACAATCCGGGATCCATCAGCAGGATTCCTCCCGCCAGCACAGCAGCCGCCGCAAGCAGGCGTACCCCGAGCCACAACGCCTGCACGCGGTTGATGCGCCAGCCGAAAAACTCGCGCCTCCCCCACCCTTCGCGCTTCACAAGATACATAGCCGCCGGACAGGCCGCCACCCACAGCACCGGCAGTACGGGAAAACCACCTATCATGAGACGAATAACCGCCAGCAACAGCGGCAGTCCCACATACAGCAACACACATTCCCATCCCAAACGATTCATGCAACCACCAACTTGGGTCGCGGGCTCCGCCCGCATTAGCTTATTACCGTGCTTATCGCATGAACAACTGCGTTGAGAAAAGGGCGTGCGTATACAGGCCGAGCGACATGGCCTGCAGAACGGCCTCGGGTCCGGGCGGCGGGAAGTATCCCGCGACACCGTGGCGGCGGGCGAGGTAGCTTCGGACAGTCCG
>LSQX01004942.1_pt1 | contig 12145 bp, 13 predicted proteins | sample 654561 | NCBI WGS metagenome assembly LSQX01 (sample SAMN04489861, study PRJNA283612) | anaerobic digester metagenome | isolation source: 4 biogas reactors fed with cattle manure at either 37C or 55C with and... | place: Denmark: Kongens Lyngby | collected 2014 | reverse complement strand
CGTAGGGAACAAGCCCCGTCTTGTTCCGTTTGTTATTTCGCCGCCTACGTAATCCAGCGAAATAGCTACGGCGGCGGGCTGACACTAGGCTCAGCTCGCACCCGAGGGGTGTTCCCTACAGAGGATTAGAGATGCCTTGGTAGAGCCATAGGCTGCCGATTCCTATGACGACCGGGGGGCGTTGCCGGCCGTTGCATAGGCGGGCACCGCCTGGTCGTCTTTTTGCTTGGGAACCACAATACTGATTTCCCAACTGTTGTCCGTTTCCCACTCTTTAACAGTAACCTCCAAGCCCGCCTGTCTCAACTCCGCTGCCGCCCGGCGGACACTGTTGATAAACAGGCGAATGTCTTTATAAACCCGAATAAACCGAGCTTTTTTTTCCTTCGGTTTGGTCTCGCCCAAAATCCGGGCGATCCATTGTTCCGTGGCCTGCACGGTCAAGTTTTCGCTGACGATTTTCTCCGCCACTTTTTCCTGGGTTTCTGCCTCCGGTAACCTTAATAAAGCCCGAGCATGTCGTTCGGTGAATATTTCCCGGGAAATATTGTGCCGAATGCTGTCGGGGAGTCTTAGTAGCCGTAACTTATTGGCGATGGTGCTCTGGCTCTTACCCAACCGTTGGGCCAGCTCTTCCTGGGTAAGATCAAATTCGCTCAGCAGGCGCGCATATCCCTCTGCTTCCTCCCAAAAAGAGAGGTCCAGCCGCTGTAGGTTCTCCAGTAAGGCCAGAAGGCCCATATCCTCATCATCCAGTTCGCGCACCAGCGCCGGGATGGTAGCTCGTCCCAGCAGACGAACGGCTCGCACCCGCCGTTCGCCGGCGATAAGTTCATACCAAGAATTGCTTTTGGGTCGCACCAGTACCGGCTGCAGTAGCCCGTAAGTTTCGATGCTGGCCGCCAACTCCTTTAGTTCTCGCTCGTCGAACTGCCGCCGCGGTTGATAGGGGTTGGCCCGAACCCGATCGATGGGAATCTCCCGTACAGTGGCACTGCTAATCCCTTGATCCATCAGACCAAGAAGTTTCGTTATCCGTTCTTTCATGGCGGGCACCGCCTTATCAGTCGTTCAATACCCATATTCGCCAAGTGGTAGAAAATTCCTGCTGCCTCAGCCTATTTCCTACAGGGGGCGCTTGCCTGGGCGCCCCGGGCCCCGGGGGTACTTAGCCGGAGTGGGGGCTATCTTGTCCACCAACACCAACGTCCGGCGCTCTCCTCCCAGGAGGGAAAACTCTTTTACTTCTCTGAGCTCGCCCCCCAAGACTGTGAGCGCCCGCTGGCCCGCCTTAATTTCCTCGGCCACCTGTGGCCCTTTGTAAGCAACAAAACAGCCGCCCACAGACAGCAACGGCAGACTGAGTTCCAATAAAACCGGCAGCGACGCCACTGCCCGCGCAGTAGCCAAGGCGAATTGTTCTCTAAACTGAGCTTCCTGTCCCAACTCTTCGGCTCGCCGGTCGATAACGTTAACCCCGGTTAGTTCCAGCCGGGCTACGGTCTCCTGCAAGAACGCCGCCTTTTTCTTTACGCTCTCCACTAATGTAACTTCCAGCTCCGGCCGGGCGATTTTCAGCGCCAGCCCCGGTAAGCCGGCCCCGCTGCCAACATCCACCAAATTGGCTGCCTGGGAAGGAAGGTGGGGAAGCAGCGCTAACGAATCGACGAAATGTTTCCGGATTACTTCCTTGGGATCAACAATGGCGCTCAGATTGAAGCGCCGGTTTTGCCGCTCCAGCTCCTCACCGAAAGCGATTAGCGCCTCTATTTGGCTCGGCGCCAGTTGAATACCCACCGCCTGCCCTTCATGGACAAGCAAATCCCCTAAGCGGGGATCGGTCCAGTCCATCCTGTTCTCTTTACCCATCCCGGCTTCTCCCTCCGCCCCGCAGGTACACCATGAGCACAGCTACATCGGCCGGCGACACCCCTGGGATTCTACCTGCCTGGCCTAAAGTTCGCGGACGTATCAGGGCCAGCTTCTCCTGTGCTTCCCGGGACAAGGCCTTAATCTGGCCGTAATCCAGTTGGCTGGGTAGCACCTTTTCCTCCAGCTCCCTCATCTGCTCCACCAAGCGTTTCTCTTTCTCGATATAAGCGGCATATTTTATTTCCGCCTCCACTGTGTCCGCGGCCGCTCCCGACAACCCCTCCGGCGGCGGTGCCAGCCGGCTAATGTCGCTGTAACTGAGTTCCGGCCGCCGGAGCAAAGCCGCCAAACTGATGGGGTGGGTTAGGGGAGCACTGCCCAGCTCCTTCAAGGCAGCGTTTATGTCAGCGCTGGGAGTCAGTTGTTCTTGTTCCAACCGGGTAATTTCCCCTTGAATCCACGCCCTCTTGGCTTGGAAGCGCTCGTATTTTTCCGCCGGCAAAAGTCCCACCTGATACCCGTACGGAGCCAGCCTGAGATCGGCATTATCGGAGCGGAGCAGTAACCGGTGTTCAGCCCGGGATGTTAGCATACGATAAGGTTCTCGGGGTCCCTTGGTGACTAAATCGTCGATTAATACCCCGATATAGGCCTCACCTCGGCCCAGCACCAACGGCGGCTGTCCTTGAACATAACGGGCGGCATTGATCCCAGCCATAATTCCTTGCGCCGCCGCTTCTTCGTAGCCTGAGGTACCATTCACTTGTCCGGCACAGAACAAGCCCCGTACTATTTTGCTCTCCAGCGACGCAGTCAACTGCGTAGCCGGCAGATAATCGTATTCAATCCCGTAACCGGGCCGCAGCATTTGGGCCTGTTCCAGCCCGGGGATAGAGTGCAGGACCGCCACTTGCACCTCCTCCGGTAGGCTGGTGAACAAGCCGGTCAGGTAGACTTCATCGGTGTTCCACCCTTCCGGCTCCAAAAACACCTGATGAGCGGGCCGATCCGGGAAATGCTTTACCTTGCCCTCGATGGAAGGACAGTAACGGGGCTCTGCGTCGGGCAAAACATCCACGGAAAACGGCGATCGCTGCAGATTGGTTCGTATTATCTCATGGGTCCGCTCAGTGGTATATGTAAGCCAGCACGATAACTGGCGCCGCCGCCGCGGCTGGTTCCAGACCGAAAAGCTAAGCGGTAGCTTACTGCCGCGCTGTTCTTTCAGTTGGCTGTAATCCACGCTCCGCCCGGAAATACGCGGTGGGCTGGTAGTCCGGAAGCGCCCGGTCTCGAAGCCCCGTTTCAGCAGTGACCGGGTCAATTCCTGGGCCGCCGGCTGACCTTGGGGGCCGCCGCTGAATTTCAACTCCCCCACGAAGACTTCGCTTCTAAGATAGACGCCGGTGGTCAAGACCACTGCCGGGGCATTGTACACAGCGCCGGTCTGGGTTCGTACCCCCACCACCCCGTCAGCCCCGGTGAGCAATTCCGTTACCGCTGCTTCCCGCACCACTAAGTTAGCCGTGGCTCCCAAGGTCTGCCACAGGCGCCGCCGGTACAAACTTTTATCACAAACAGCCCTTAAAGCCCGCACCGCCGGACCCTTACTTATGTTCAGCACTCTAATTTGTACATAGGCTTTGTCGGTGTTATTAGCCATCTCGCCGCCCAGGGCGTCAATTTCACGGACCAGATGCCCCTTGGCCGGCCCACCCACCGACGGGTTGCAGGGCATTAAAGCTATATGCTCCAGGCTCAGCGTGGTCAGCAAGGTGCGGCAACCCATGCGGGCCGCAGCCAAAGCAGCCTCGCAACCGGCATGTCCGGCCCCCACCACAATAACATCATAATTGGAGTAACCAGGTCGTATCCTCATCTTTTCCCCCCGCGCTTTGACGTCATTTTCCTAAACAAAAATCTTGAAAAATGCGATGAACCAACTCCTGATCCACTGTCTCCCCGGTTATTTTCCCCAACTCCAACCTGGCTGCGCGCACTTCGGTACTAATAATATCATAACCAAACCCCGCTCGAAGCGCCATCATGGCTTCCTCTAAGGCGTCTCGCGCTCGGCTCAGGGCTTCCAGGTGGCGCCGATTGCTCACGCTTACGTGCTCCACTCGTTGTCCATTGCCAACGGCAAAACGGATAATGGTGTCCTCAAGCTGCTCCAGTCCCTGTCCCTCCTTCACCGACAGGGGTATCACTTCTTCCCGGGGAAACCGCCGCTTAACTTCCGCCGCGGTCAGCACCTGGCCCACATCAATTTTGTTCAGCAAGAGCAAAATCTTCTTTCCCTGGCAGAGGGAATAGATAAGCTGATCCTCGTCTTCCCACGGCCGCTCGGCATCCAGTACCATCAGCACCAGCTCTGCCGCCGCCAACTGCTCTTTGGCCGCCTCCACTCCCAGCCGCTCCACTATATCGCTGGTTCTTCTAATGCCGGCTGTATCCAGTAACCGCAGCGGGAGTCCAGAGAGGTTAATCGTCTCTTCAATAACATCCCGGGTGGTCCCCGGTATGTCAGTTACCAACGCCCGCTTATGCCCTACCAGGACATTCAACAGACTGGACTTACCCACATTAGGCTTCCCAACTATTACTGTGGCCAATCCCTCGCGCCAAATCCGTCCCTGTTCCCCTTCGGCAATCAAGCCCTCCACCTCGGCCACCAAGCCCTGCAACCGGGAGGTCAGCTCAGCTCCCTCAAGTTCCGGTACTTCATCGTCGGGAAAGTCAATCCCCACTTCCAGCCGCACTTCCAATAACAATATCTGCTCCCGCAAAGACCGAACCCGCTCGGACAGCCTGCCTTGGAGCTGTTGTTGGGCCAGGCTCAGGTTAGCCTCGGTGCTGGCGCGAATGATATCACCCACAGCCTCAGCTTGGGCCAGATCCAAGCGTCCGTTTAAGAACGCCCGCTGGGTGAATTCCCCCGGCTGGGCCAGCACAGCTCCGGCTGCCAGCACCTCTTTCAGCACCGCCGCCAGAGCCACCGGTCCGCCGTGGCACTGCAGTTCTAATACATCTTCCCGGGTGTAAGAAGCCGGGGAGCGCATCACCAACGCAATGGCCTCATCGATCACTTTTCCTCCGGCCGGCTCCGTCACCGTGCCGTAGCGGGCACTGTAGCTGGGCTGGTCACTTACTTTACCGCCGCGGCGGGGACGAAAAACACGATCCCCAATGGTAAAAGCCTTCGGTCCGCTGATGCGCACAATGCCAATACCCCCAACACCCACAGCCGTAGCGATAGCCGCTATGGTTGTCTTTTCCATAACCATCCCTCCGGGAGAAAAAAACCCAGCTCCCAACGTGCTGGGTTATCGTCATTCCGTTTCAATTCAGACATCCCGCTTCGGCCTGTAGCCAGAGCTCTTGGCTTTGGTTGGGTTCACCACTACCCGCCGATACGGTTCTCGTCCTTCGCTGACGGTTTCCACCTCTTCTTTGTCCTGCAAGGTAAGGTGAATAATGCGTCTGTCGGCCGCCGACATGGGTTCAAGCCTAATGGGACGCCGCCGTTCCAGCACTCGCTCAGCAGTTCGCTCTGCCAAGTTCTCCAGGGTAGCTGTCCGCCGAGCCCGATACCCGGCTACATCCAGCATCACCCGCTCTCGCTCCCGTACGCCTTTGTTGGCCACCAGGTTGGTCAAATACTGCCAAGCATCCAAAGCTTGTCCCCGGCGGCCGATTAGCATGCCCACGTTTTGCCCTTCCACCTGGATTTTGACCCCTTCGTCATCTGTGGTCCCTGTCACTTTAGCCTCGATGGCCAAGGTATCAACTACCTCTTCTATGAAGGCCTGGGCTCGGTTCAATGGGTTTTTCTTCTCTATCACCCGGACTCTAGCTGGACGCCCACCGAGAATTCCCATGAATCCCCGGCTTCCTTCTTCTATTACTTCTACCTCTACTTCTTCAGCGGTCAAATTTAGTCGTGCCAGTGCTGCCTCTACTGCCTCTTCCACCGTCCTACCTGTTTCCTCAATGTCCCTCATCTTTTGCCAGCTCCCCCTTTGACATCAGTGACCGCGAATCCCACCACTGTTGAACCACACTCACCGCGTTTTGTACTACCCAGTAGAGCGCCAATCCGGCCGGGAACCGGGTGGCCATCCAGCCGATAACCAGTGGCATGGCCGCCATCATTTGAGCTTGTTTAGCATCGGTGGTCATCTGTCGTTGGGAAATGTATTGCGTAATTACAGTTAAGATCGGCAAAATGTAGAGCGGATCTTTTTGGCCCAAATCGGTGATCCATAAGAAGCCGGCGCTATCCACCGGATAAGGATAAGTACGTAAGATACTGAACAGAGCAAACAAAATCGGCAGTTGAATCAGCATGGGCAAACACCCGCCCAAGGGGCTGACGCCGTGTTCACGATAAAGGGCCATCATCTCTTTGTTCAACTTTTCCGGCTGGTTTTTATACTTCTTCTGCAATTCCTGAAGTTTAGGCTGTATTTCTTTCATCGCTAACATGCTCTTGGTCTGGCGTCGGGTCAGCGGCCATACCAACATCCTAATCAGCACCGTTAGCGCAATAATGGCCCAGCCATAGTTGTGGAAGTAACTGTACAAAAACTCTAACACCCAAAATAACGCATCGCCCAGGGCTTTCACTCCCTACCCCTCCTTGTCCCCTTAGCTGGACGGGATCAAACCCGCCTGTTCGTACCGGTCTGCGGTACGGGATCGTAACCATTGGCACCCCATGGGTGACAGCGAAGCAGGCGTTTTAGCGCCAAGTACCCACCCTTAAGACAGCCGTAGCGAACGATCGCTTCATAGGCATAGGCTGAACAGGTGGGAACATAGCGACAGTGCGGAGCCAGCAGCGGGGACACAAAGCGGCGATAACACGCTATGGCATAAAGCACTGCTTTCTTAACCATTCCGCTGTCCTCCTTCATCAGTCAGAAGCCCAGCTTGGCCACAAAGACGCCGCACCTCTTCACTGAGCGGCCAAAAACCAACTGTCAGCGCTCGTGGTCGGCCTACTAACACTAGATCATAACCCGGTTTAAGCTGGACTTGAAGCTGGCGCTGTATTTCTTTTAAGCGCCGGCGGACTAGATTCCGCTTTACAGCGCCACCTACCTTCTTGCCCACAGTAAAGCCTGTACGCGTTGCCTGTCCCGGTCGGGGCAGGACATAAAGCACCACATAGCGGCCAACATACACCTGTCCATGTTTATAGACGGTCTGAAATTCCTTATTCTTAGTCAGCCGTGCCATTCTCACCGGACTTTGCCCCTTTGCTTTTTGTCTGGTTAACACAAGAAAAGGGGCCAGGTCCAACTTCCTGCCCCGCCTAATCCTCACAGCTTGTCACCACTAGTCAGGCGGAAAGTCTTTTCCTGCCTTTAGCGCGTCGCCGGGCTAGAACTTTACGCCCACCTCTGGTACTATTTCGCGCCCGAAAACCATGGGTCTTTTTCCTGTACCTCCTACGCGGTTGATATGTCCTTTTCACCTATATTTTCTTCCTTTCCCACTCTTTTTCCTGCCCACTATAGGAAAATTATACTTGAGCCCCCTAGCACTGTCAAGCTCAAGTGCCGGCCACCAAAATCCACCGTAAGACCTTTGTCCCGGTTGCTGCCTGTGGATATCTATGTTATCATGATCCTGGAGTTGTCAAAAACACCCTCTTTTACCAGGGATTTTTCCCTATTGTCCGCAGGTTTATGCACATTGTGTGGATAAACCTGTGTATAACTAATTCTACTCTCGTAAAAATGCCCGCTAGCGATGATTCAATATTGAAGGTGAGGGAGGTGAATAACCTGGTTTCTGGCCCGGGCACCGGTAAGAAAACATGGTGACCGTGCCGTCTGTCATGAGGACAGATGCAAAACCGACTCCGAGTAGCCGAGAGGTTTTGGAAACCAGGGTAGACCATTGCCCCAAGCAGCAGGTGAATTGTGGAAACGCGCTTTAGACCTAATGGAACACGAGTTGGGCCGTACCAGTTACGACAATTGGCTGCGGCCAACCCGCGCCGTGGCGATAGTAGGCAATAATTTATTGGTGGCCGTGCCTAATCCTTACACACGGGAGTGGCTTGAGACTTCTTACTCCAGCCTGATCGCCCGCGCCTTAAAGGAAATCGGTGCTGCCGAGCTGCACGTTCATTACTTAATTCCCGGCGACGAAGACGAGCACCCAGCGGTACCAGCGGTAAGCACCCCGGCCTCTTTGGCAGATGAGCGTCCTTATCTTAATCCTAAATATGTTTTTGACACTTTTGTGGTGGGCAACAGTAACCGCTTTGCCCATGCCGCTTCCTTGGCCGTGGCTGAGAGTCCGTCACGGGCTTATAACCCGCTTTTTATTTACGGCGGCGTCGGTCTGGGTAAAACTCATCTCATGCACGCCATTGCCCATTATATTCTGGATCAATCGCCGCTGAATCGAGTCGTTTATGTTTCGTCTGAAACCTTTACGAACGAACTTATCAATTGTATTAAGGATGATCGTATTAATCAGTTCCGGGCTAAATACAGGGAAAAAGATGTGCTCCTAATCGACGACATTCAATTTCTAGAAAAGAAGGAACGTACCCAGGAAGAATTTTTCCACACCTTTAATGCTCTCTACGAAGCCAGTCGCCAAATTATTGTTTCCAGCGACCGGCCGCCCAAAGAACTATCCACCTTGGAGGATCGACTGCGGTCCCGCTTTGAGTGGGGACTTATCACCGACATCCAGCCCCCTGATCTGGAAACCAGGATGGCAATCTTACGGAAGAAAGCCCAATTAGAAGACCTGTCGGTTCCGGACGAAGCCCTGGAGTATATCGCCCTGAGAATAACCAGTAATATCCGGGAATTAGAAGGCGCTCTTACTCGTTTATTGGCTTATGCCCAACTGCACGCCGCTCCCATTACTATGGACCTGACTCAAGCTGCCCTTCAGAATATTCTACCGGAGAAGAAGCCCCAACCAATAACTATTACCCGTATTCAGGCGGTGGTGGCGGAAGAATTCAACCTGGAGCCGCAAGATCTGTGCGCTAAGCGGCGCACTCGCAATCTGGTGGTCCCGCGTCAAATTGCCATGTATCTGTCTCGGGAACTCACTGACGCTTCGCTGCCGAAAATAGGCGATGAATTCGGCGGCCGGGACCATACCACCGTTATGTACAGCTGTGATAAGGTAGCCTCGGAGCTGAAAAAGAACGGTGAACTGCGCAACTTGTTGAATAAACTCACGGCCCTTTTACGGGACAACGCTTCATAAGTAGTGGGGATAAGTATTTCTCTTCCAGTTATCCCGAAGCTCTACACAGCTATTCCCCAGTTAAGTTTAATTTTCCCCCAGGCAAATATTAACCTCTGCTTCGTCGGCCGCCTTTTTTCCTTATTATCCACAGGCCCTATTATTACTACTATACTCTTTATATTGTAATCTTTATATATACCTCGTAATTATAAGCCCTGTGGAAAAGCTCTTTTGTTCGCAAGGAGGGACTAAACAATGGAGTTTATCGCTAGTAAAGACAAGTTTCTAACTGCCGCCCAGAACGTTTTGCGGGCGGTGCCTTCTAAGGCCGTGCGCCCGGAACTGAGCGGTATTTTACTTACGGCTGAGAACAATAGTATTACTCTAACCGGTACCGATTCCGAACTCGGTATAAAGTGTTGGTTTGAAGCTCAGATTAGTACTGAAGGAGAGGTGCTACTGCCGGGGCGCTATTTAGTCGACGTCCTCCGGCGCTTACCACCGGGTCAGCTGTCCTTTCGGTCCGAACCCACCACTGAACATGTATTTATTACTTCCGGTGTAGCTAACTTTGAATTACTCACCTTGGTGGGAGAATTCCCTCCCTTAGAGCCGGAGAACCAAACAACCGTAGCTTCCGTACCGGAGTTGACTTTGCGCAGCGGCATCAGCCAGGTAGCTTTTGCTGCTGCTAGGGATGGGTTGCGCCAACTCCTAAATAGTGTTCTCTTATCGATGGGAGCAAACGAAATGCGTCTGGTCGCCACCGATGGGCACCGCCTGGCGGTAGTAGATCCTTTAGAGGTCGGCGAAGACATGACTAGAGACTACTTAGTGCCGGTGCGTTGCTTAGAGGAAGTGTCCCGCCTTTTTTCCGGGGGGGAAGAAGTGCAAATTACGGCCTCGGAAAAACAGATTGCTTTTCAAATAGCTAACGCCTTGGTTATCTCTCGGCTGGTGGAGGGAAAATACCTCCCTTATGAAAGCGTTATTCCCACCCAGTTTTCCTGGCAAGCCACAGTGAATCGGATTGAATTTCTGTCGGCGCTGGAGCGGGCCCAGGTGTTCTCCTCCGAGAAAGTCAACGCTGTTAACCTCAAACTTACTTCCGCGGGGCTGGAAGTGTTTGCTCAAAGTGCAGATATTGGCCGCCTTGAGGATCTGGTAGCCGGTGAAATAAGCGGATCGGAATTAGAGATCTCTTTTAATGTGAACTATTTGATCGAGCCGCTGCGGGTGTTGGCGGCAGAAAAAGTGGTGCTGGAATTCAGCGGCGCCGAGAGTGCGGCTCTCCTTAGTCCTTATGGCTCCAAGAACTACCGCTACCTGGTGATGCCCATCACCACCAGGGCCACACCGTGAGGCGAGGAGCGTGCAACTGTTACGGCTGAATCTGGTTAATTTCCGCAGTTGGAAAGAGCTTTTGTTTGAGCCTGTTGCCGGGCTGAATATACTTTGTGGCGGCAATGCCCAAGGAAAAAGCAACTTACTGGAGGCCATCTTTTTTTTGGCTACGGCCAAATCTTTTCGCACTTACCGTGATCGGGAATTAGCTCATCGGGGCGGTCCGGCCTTGGCAGTGGGCGGTCAGGTGCAGTCTGCTAGCGGAGAATTCTCGCTGGCTGTGCAGTGGACGGAAAACGAGGGCAAAAGTTTCACTTTAAACCGCCAACAGCAAGGCCGCCTGGCCGATTTATTAGGGCACCTGACCGCGGTGGCTTTTGCTCCGGAAGACTTGAGCCTAATAAAGGGTGGGCCGCAGCAACGGCGGCAGGCGCTTAACTTCCTGCTGTTGCAGACTAACCGCTCCTATTATTTTTATCTGCGGGAATTTAACCGCATTTTAGCGCAACGAAATACCTATCTCAAAAGGTTAACACCCAGCCCAGGCAATGAAATCTTGCTGCAGGCTTGGGATGAACAATTAGCCCAGTTCGGAGCCGAACTCATGGTACGGCGGCAGGAAGCTTTGACAGCCATGGCCCCGTGGATTAAAGAGTATAATTTCCGTCTGGGCAACAACAAAGAACTGGCGGTTTCTTATCAGCCTAATATTGCTTTGGCCGCGGGTTTTGACCTGGCTGAGGCTGAAGAAAAATTTAAGGCCACCTTATTACTCCGCCGGAAAGAAGAATGGCGGCGCCGCTTAACCTTGAGCGGTCCCCAGCGAGATGAAGTGCAAATTCTGCTGGACCAACAAGAACTGAGGACTTTTGGCTCCCAGGGAGAGCAACGGCTGGCAGCTCTGGCCTGGAAATTAGCCGAAGCGGAATACATTAAGCGCCGAACCGGACAAGATCCCATCCTGCTTCTCGATGATGTCTATTCGGAACTGGATACCAAGCGGCGCCGCTTTCTAACCGCGGAGGCGGGCCGGGGCAATCAGGCTTTTATTACCACCACCGAACCAACAGAGAATCTACCCGGTGGTGCCGCTGCCGTTTGGCAGGTGGGTTCAGGCAGTATTAAACGTCTACTTTGAGAGAAAGGGGCCAGGTAAATGTTCCTTCATATCGGTGGTGACGTATCGGTTCCGGCTGAGGACATTATCTTAATCTTAGATTTAAAGAGCGCCGGCACAGGTGTGGCCACAAAAGAGTTTCTTGAAATCAGCCACGATGAAGGGTTAGTTGCGGAAGTGGGCGGAGCCGAACCTAAATCCCTAATCCTCACTGCGAAACGAGCTTACTTGTCGCCAATTTCTTCTCTCACCCTAATGGGCCGATCAAGAAACCTGCTCAGAATCTAAGTTACACTTCTTCAGCGGCCAGACAGTGAAACCCGGCCGCTTTTATTGTAGCTTGTCTTTTCCTTATGATATAATTAAAGTTGTGGTTTAGTGACAAATAGAGGAAAATAACCAGGGAAAGGGGTGGAACATTGGCCCACAGTAACAACAATGGTGCGCGCTACGATGCCAGCCAAATCCAGGTACTGGAAGGATTAAAAGCCGTTCGGCTGCGCCCTTCCATGTATATTGGAAGTACCGGGGCGCGGGGCCTGCACCACTTAATCTATGAAGTGGTGGACAACAGTATCG
>LSQX01238594.1_pt1 | contig 12147 bp, 12 predicted proteins | sample 654561 | NCBI WGS metagenome assembly LSQX01 (sample SAMN04489861, study PRJNA283612) | anaerobic digester metagenome | isolation source: 4 biogas reactors fed with cattle manure at either 37C or 55C with and... | place: Denmark: Kongens Lyngby | collected 2014 | reverse complement strand
TAGACCCTATAAAGCATAATCTTATTTTTGAGCGTTTTTTAAATCCTGAGCGAATATCAATGCCTGATATTGATATTGACTTCTGCTATGAAAGAAGGCAGGAGGTAATTGATTATGTGGTTAGAAAGTATGGGGAAGACCATGTTGCTCAGATTATAACCTTTGGTACAATGGCAGCAAGAGGTGCTGTGAGGGATGTAGGTCGTGCCCTTGCCGTGCCTTATAGCGAGGTGGATAAGGTTGCCAAGCTAATTCCTATGATGCCTGCCAAGCATATTACAATAGCAGATGCCATAGACATGATTCCAGAGCTAAAGACACTATACAATTCAGAACCTCGAATTCATGAATTGCTTGATAATGCAAAAATTCTGGAAGGAATGCCCCGTCATGCATCGACTCATGCTGCAGGGGTAGTAATATCCAGTGAGCCTCTTACCGAATTTGTGCCCTTGTATTGTAACGAAGGTCTTATTTCCACACAATTCCCAATGACTACTCTTGAAGAGCTGGGCCTTTTAAAAATGGACTTTTTGGCCCTTCGTACCATTACAGTAATACGGGATGCAATTGAACTGATTAATAAAAACAGAAATATAACAGTTGATATTGACAATATAAATTATGAAGATTCCAATGTTTATGAAATGATAAGTAAAGGAGATACCGCAGGTGTTTTCCAACTTGAAAGTCAAGGTATGACTTCCTTTATGAAAGAACTTCAACCTAATTGTCTTGAAGATATAATAGCAGGGATTTCTCTTTATCGACCCGGGCCGATGGACCAAATTCCAAGGTATATAAGGAATAAGAATAATCCGCATAATGTCACTTATGTCACCCCCAAGCTAGAGCCTATATTGAACGTAACCTATGGTTGCATGGTGTATCAGGAACAGGTAATGCAGATATGCCGTGATCTTGCCGGATATTCCCTTGGTCGTAGTGATCTTGTTCGTCGTGCAATGTCTAAAAAGAAAAAAGAAGTAATGGATGCCGAGCGTCAGAATTTTATACACGGGAGTCTTGATGAAAATGGCAAGGTTTTGATTCCCGGAGCAATTCGCAATGGCGTATCGGAATTTGCGGCAAATGTACTGTTCGATGAAATGATGGATTTTGCCAGTTACGCATTCAACAAGTCCCATGCCGCAGCCTATGCATATGTCGGATATCAAACTGCTTGGCTTAAATATCACTATCCTGTTGAATTCATGGCTGCTCTATTAAACAGCTTTATGGGAAGCTTGGGAAAGGTCAGCCAATATGTTATGGAATGCCGCAAGATGGGAATAAAAGTGCTACCACCGGATGTCAACGAAAGTGAAAGTTCATTCTCTGTTAAAAACGGGTTTATTAGATTTGGGTTATTTGCAGTAAAAAACGTTGGCGTCAACATAGTTCATAATATAATTGCAGATCGCAATAAAAATGGTGATTTTAAAAGCTTCGTGGATTTTTGTGAGAGACTTGAGGGAAAAGAGCTTAACAAGAAAACTGTTGAAAGCCTTATAAAATGCGGAGCCTTTGATATTTTTGAAATATATCGTTCAAGACTCATAGCCAATTATGAAAAAATTCTTGAGCGCGTATCACAGAAAAGAAAGTCATTAATTTCGGGTCAACTATCACTTTTTGATGTTGCCCAAACACCCGATGAAACAGCCACCATTGAATGGCCTCAAATGGCGGAATATGATTCTAAGCTACTCTTGTCTATGGAAAAAGAGATGCTGGGATTGTATATTTCCGGTCACCCATTAGATGAATTCTCTGCATCAATAAAAGAGTTAGTTACTGTATATTCCTACGATTTTGAGGTTTCAGAAGAGGTCGCGTCAAGTGAAAACAGATTGACCGACGGTGTATTTGTCCGTATTGCCGGAGTTGTGACAGATATAAAATCTATAAGCACCAAGAAAAATCGTATGATGGCCTTTGTTACGGTAGAAGATTTATACGGTCAGATGGAGGTTATTGTTTTCCCCAATATATATGAGCGATTTGCTAGCCTTTTAGCAAATGAAAGCCAGATAATTGTTGAAGGAAAAATATCTGTAAAAGAGGATGAACAGCCTAAGATACTGGCTGAAAAAATCAAGCTATTAGAGGTACTATACAAAAATGGATTTAATTCAAATAATTCCGATACACAGGAAGTAGCAAACGAACAGTTTAAACAAAATGGATTATCAGAATATAATGAACTGGGAAATAATATTGCTCATGAGGTCAATAATCACTACAAGGTAGATCAATCAACAACTAAGGTGAATAATTATCCAAGCGCTCAAAACAGCATAATAAAAGTATTGTTTGACAAAGATACACCCGAATCAAAGAGAAAAGCTGCCTTATCTTTTTTGAAATATTTTGAAGGAAATGGGCGTGCTTTTGTGTATATAGATGAGGCAAAAAAGCCAAGATTAAAATTAAACGTACAGATTAGCGAGCTTTTAATTTCAGAGCTTTCGGAATTATTAGGCGCTGATAATATTAAGGTTTAGCCTATTTGTAATTCCTTCTATAGTACTGCGAGATACACTTATACTTGCACTTTAGATAAAAATAATATAATATGATTTTGAGGTGATACATTGGAAAGAAATGAGACCGATAAGTCATATGCTGATTATATAGTAATTTCAGCACTAGAAAATGGAGTAAATGTAATTGGTCTTACGCGGGGTAAGGATACCCGGCTCCATCATACAGAAATATTAGATAAAGGTGAGTTACTAATTGCTCAATTTACCGAACAGACATCTGCCATAAAGATTAGAGGAAAAGCAAAAGTATTTTGCAGTCATGGTGAAGTCGAGTCCGGGAACAAACAAGGAGGGCACTTGTAATATGTGGACAGTTGTTTACATGGCTCAAAATAAGGACGTAGCGGAGAGACTCAAGTCGGTCCTCGAAGAGGGAGGAATTCTTGTCAGAATTAATCCCGTAAATCAAAAAGAGAAAACAGATGATTATTTTGAAGTTTCAGTTCCGGAGACCGAAGTGGAAGAAGCTCATGGCATAATTATTGAAAAAGGATTTTAAAGCTTACCCGTGTTTCACTTACACGGGTATTTATAAATTAATTTCCCAATCGTGAGGAGGAAAATATGAACCCTATCAATACTGTCGCTGTTCTAACAAGCGGAGGGGATGCCCCCGGTATGAATGCTGCTGTTAGGGCAGTAGTAAGAACTGGGATATATAATGGTTTAAAGGTTGTAGGTATTAATAAAGGATATGAAGGTTTACTTAATGGCGATATTGAAGAAATGCAATTACGCTCGGTAGGGGATATAATTCAACGTGGAGGAACAGTTCTCCAAACAGCCAGATCTAATGAATTTAATACACAGGCCGGATTGGATAAGGCTATGTCGATGGCTAAAGTTTTCGGTATCGATGCTCTGGTTGTAATCGGCGGAGATGGTTCATTTAGAGGAGCAAAAGATTTAAGCCAGCTGGGTATGAATGTTATAGGAATACCAGGAACCATTGATAATGACATAGCATGTTCTGAATACACCATTGGATATGATACTGCTATGAACACGGTTTTGGATGCCATTGATAAAATAAGAGATACCTCGTATTCACATGAACGTTGCAGCGTTCTCGAGGTAATGGGTCGTAAGGCAGGCTGGATTGCCGTAAACTGTGGAATTGCCGGGGGAGCCGAAGCTATTATTCTCCCTGAGAAAGAATTTGACATAGATAAAGATATTATTATGCCTATTGTAGATGGGCGCAATCGGGGGAAGAAGCACTATTTGGTTATTGTAGCCGAAGGAGTAGGCGGCGCTGTAGATATAGCAAAATATATTGAAGAAAAGACTGAAATTATTACAAGAGCAACAATTTTAGGATATATCCAACGTGGTGGTTCACCGACAATTACAGACAGAGTTATGGGAAGTCGCTTTGGTGCAAGTGCAATTCAATGCCTGGTAGAAGGAAGAAAAAATAAGGTTGTTGCAGTAAAAAACGGTCAACTTATTGACATTGATATTACAGAAGCTCTTAATATGAAAAAAACTATAGATAATGAATTAGTTACTCTTAGTAAAATATTGGCTTTATGAGGTGAAAGTTTACTAATGATTATTGAGACACGTTTTCCTGTTAGATATGCCGAGACAGATCAAATGGGTGTTGTACACCATTCAGTATATCCAATTTGGTTTGAATGTGGCAGAACAGATTTTATAAAACAATATGGAATTTCATATGATGAATTAGAAAGACTCGGATTAATGCTTCCGCTGGCTAGTTTATCATGTGAATATAAGAATCCAGTCAAATATGGTGATTCAGTTTTAGTAAAAACAAGACTAATAAAAACAACACGTGTGCGTTTAATCTTAGGTTATGAAATTTACGCAGAAAATAAAGATCTTTTATGCGGATTAGGAAGTACTGAGCATGCTTGGACAGGGAAAGACCTAAAGCCTGTCAATATATCAAAATACAAGCCGGAAATCTTTGAAAAACTCTCTCTATTGTTTAAGAATACTTCAGGAGAATAATTTTTATGAACATTATTTCAAAGAATATACCAAACATCTTAACAATCTTTAGGATGGCCGCTGTACCTGTATTTATTGTATTTATGCTTAAAGGAATGATATATCCCGCAATAATAGTTTTTCTTCTGGCTGAAATTACTGATGTTTTGGATGGCTTTATTGCTCGTCGCTATAACCTTATAACAAAGTTTGGGAAGATTGCCGACCCTATGGCTGATAAAATGATGCAACTTTCAGCATTATTTGTATTTTCTATAGAAAACATGATTCCGAAAATTATCCCTTGGCTTGTTCTGTTTAAAGAATTATTCCTTCTTATTTCAGGTATCTATTTAATAAGAAAAAATATTGATATGTCTAGTAAATGGTTTGGTAAGCTAACCTCGGTAGTATTGTTTATTGCAATTATGCTTGTATTTTTTGGTGTTCCCAGATATATAACAGATATCATCTTCTGGATATGTTTAGCTATGACTTTATTCGCTGCTTTGATGTACATAAGAAATTACTTCAAACAGGTTAAATCTACTGATTTAAAGATTGATTTAGATTAAACTGGTATTTTAATAAAGAATGAAGAAAAGAGCGGGAGCTAAAGACCCCCGCTTTTTTAATTTAATCACAGCAGCCGCCATCTTTATTGAAGAACAAGCAGAGGAAAATGAGAATAAAGAATAATATTGTGCAATCGTTATCACCACGTCCACAATTCCGCATTAACGGCACCTCCTTTCAGGTAAGATTTAAATTACCCTACTGTTAATCGCAGCACTTGTTGTCATTATCACATCCGTTGCAGAACAGGAGAAGGAATAGGATAATAAACATTAATACTTCGCAATTGCCGCCAAAAAAATTACTTCCTCTTAATCCGAACATATAAAAACCTCCCATGCCTTTTGAACTCAATATATTCTATTCTAAATAGTATCAATGGGTTACAATACAGGTTCTATGTTTTCGTATATTTGAATAGTATTAAGTAGCTGACAAGACCGTTATCAGGGGGAAGGATTGTGGAAGAAAATTACAGGAACAAAGTTTCCTCAGGCTATTTTAAAGGCATTTTAAAAGCAGTTGCGGTATCCATGATAGTAACCTTCATTATATTATTAATTACAGCCTTACTCCTTTGTTTTACTGACTTTCCGGAGATGTATACATTTCCTTCTGCAATAGCAGCCACTGTACTAGGGGTTTTTTCAGGAAGCTCAATAGCTGCTAAAAAGAATCCGTGTAACAGTCTCCTATCGGCTATGCTTACAGCATTTCTATATGCAGTTATATCATTTATAATCGGTATTATATTAGAACGAAGAATTGGGTTTTCGTTAAATACCGCTCTCTTTATAGCAATTGCTTTATTGACGGGTGCAATTGCAGGTATTCTAGCTAACAGAACAAAGAATAACAAGAGTTATAGCAATAGTTCACCAAGTCTGTTTGATAAGATTAAAAGAAAGAAAAACAGCAGCCAATATCGTTTTAACAGCAGGAAACTCTGATACAGGATATTTGTTTTTGTGAGCTTAATGTACTATAATAAAGATGACAAGAGAATTCTCGGATCTTGTCATTTTTTTAATATTTATTTAAGCGAAGAAGGCCATAATGCTATGATTCATATTTATATAGGGGACGGAAAGGGAAAAACTACTGCTGCAATAGGTCTTGCAATAAGAAATTTAGGCTGTAATGGTAGGATACTGTTTGTTCAGTTTCTAAAAAATAGTGAGACCGGTGAATTAAATATATTAACAGAACTAAATGGAATTACTTTCATTAGACCTTTTATGCGACATAAGGGATTCATATTTAATTTAAAAGATAAACAGCTAATGGAAATAAAAGAAGACATTGAAAAAGGATTTCGGGAGATTATAGCTGTTATTACCGATAGCGAGTTTTCCCTTATAGTTTTAGATGAGATTTTGGATGTTATAGAGATGGGCTTTTTATCTTCAAATGATTTAATAAATGTTTTTGATAAATTTTCCGAAATTGAATTTGTTATAACCGGTAGAAAAGCTACACAATCTATAAAAGATAGAGCAGATTATATTACTGTAATGAACAAAGAAAAACACCCTTTTGACAAGGGAATTAATGCCAGAAAGGGTATAGAGTATTAAATTACGAAAGGCAAAAATTACAATGCGCAAAAGAAAACTTAATGTTAAAAGATTAATTACTGTATTATCAGGTTTAACCATTATTATTTTGGTAGCAATAATGGTTACGAATAGCAATAGATTTAACATAGCAAAGGAAAGTCCGTCACCAACCGCTTCGACGGTAACACCTGTTTCAACCCCACCAACTCTACCTGAGCCATCCGACACACCTACAGAAACAGTTTCGCCAATTCCCGAAGAAACAAAAGCACCTGATAATAGCCATGTTATCCGAACTGATTATGAAAATTTTTCACCAAACGAAGTTGGTGAAATACCTGTTGTAATGTTTCATACTTTTATCGAAGCTTATGAGGAAAATACAGAAATAGAATACACAACGACATTTTCAGAGTTTGAAGTGCTTTTACAAACACTTTATGATAATGGATACAGGCTTATTAGTATGGCTGATTTTATTGATTGCAATATTTCTGTGCCCGCAGGCACAATGCCAATAGTTTTTACCTTTGATGACGGGACACCGGGTCAATTTAATTTAATTCAAGAGGGCGGAAGCTTAAGGGTTAATCCGAAATCAGCCGCCGGTATTATGGCCGCCTTTAATGAAAAGCATCCTGATTTCGGTCTAAAAGGGATCTTTTATGTTAATATGGATGTAGGTGATAACACCTTTAAGGGTGAGGGCACTTTAAAAGAACGTTTTGAAATTCTTCAAAGTTTAGGATTTGAGCTGGGTACTCACACATGGGGCCACATTAAATATTCAAATCCTGAAAATAATTCCGCTCAAAAAATACAGGAGAGTTTAGGAAAAAATCAGGAGAAAGTCAATGAAATTTTGCCAGGTATGAGGTTTTATTCATTAGCTCTACCTTATGGTAGCCAACCTCAAGACAAAAGTCTGTGTAAATATTTTGAAAGTGGTTCATACAACGGGATTGAGTACAAAAACGAAAGCATAATGGCAGTTGGAGCTAATCCATCGGTCCCATCTATTAGCAATAATTATAACAACCTTTATGTTCCAAGAATCAGAGCACAGGGCAGGGTAGCGGTAGATTGCGATCTTACATGGTGGATTTCGAGAATGACATCTTCTCGTATGTTTATTAGTGATGGAGATCCTTTAACAATTGTAGTACCTGAAGAAAAGTCTGATACAATTAATACAGAAAAGCTTATTGATAAAACATTAATTACATATTAGTTTTTCCTAAACAAATGGGACCGACCTAACCTTCTGATACAATGTAGCAGGGTGATTAATTCAACAATATTCATGGGAACATTGATTTATGTTGCAAAATGATGTAAGATAGATATAATAGTTTCCAATTTACATTATTAAGCATAGGCATTGTACTATTATCCCGATCCGGCAATATATTTTATTATTGGGTTGTGATTTTTTTAGTATGTTGATGCTTTTTTATATGTTTATCGCATAATGACTATGCATAGAAACTATTAATAAAATGAAAGGAGGAATGCAAAATGTCAGTTGCAAAGGATATTAAAAAACCAACAGATGACTTGGATGTAAAAAGAAAAGCCGTAAAACTCGTAGTTGCCCACCTAAGAAAAAAGATTACAAAAGAGTATATGGGTATACAATATCTTATTGGTTGGCTGGATGAAATGGATGAACTCCTTATGAAAGAAGAGTTTGACCTCAAGGAATATTATGCAATGAGGAAACAATTGAATAGTGTCGTCGAGAGTACTTTTGATGAAGAAATGCGAGGTAAGATAAGAAATTCCTGGCATAGCTTTGGAAAAGCATTGGATAAAAAAGCAAGACCTTATTAAAAGCCTCGATGAATGAAATCGAGGCTTTTTTATTTAGCTCTATTAGGTAAAATGCTCTTCAGTGATATCAAGCAAATAAGCTTAAATACTGAAGAGCTTTTATTATTTAAAATTTATTTATTATAAAATTCCTACCCATCTTTATTTGTTCGATTACACTATCCTTTGCAGGACCGCCCGGTATTTTTCTCTCATTAACACAGGTTTTCAGGCTTATTGCATCATATATATCATTCTCAATTTTATTAGAAAAGGATTTGAATTCATCCATATTCATATCATCAATGCTTTTGTTTTTTCCCAGGCAATATGCAACCATACGGCCGATAATTTCATGAGAATCTCTGAATGGGATTCCTTTTTTAACTAGATAGTCAGCCATATCTGTTGCGTTAGTAAAACCTCCCTTAGCAGCATTATACATAGTGTTCTTATTTATTTTCATAGTATCCAGCATTTTTGAAAATATAGGGAGGCAGAGCTTAACTGTATCAACAGTATTGAAAATAGCTTCCTTATCCTCCTGCATATCCTTGTTATATGCCAAAGGTAGACCTTTCATAGTGGTAAGAAGGGAGAGGAGACTTCCGTAAACCCTTCCTGTTTTACCTCGAACCAGTTCTGCAACATCAGGATTCTTTTTTTGAGGCATAATAGAAGAACCGGTACTGTAAGCATCATCAAGTTCAATAAATGAGAACTCGCCTGAGCACCAAAGAATTATTTCTTCGCTGAATCGTGATAAATGCATCATTATTATTGACAGACAGGAAGCCAGTTCAATTGCAAAATCTCTGTCGCTGACTCCGTCTATGCTGTTGGCTGTTATATTATCAAAACCTAATTCAGTGGCAACCATTTGTCTATTGAGAGGATATGTCGTTCCGGCAAGTGCTCCTGAACCCAGGGGCATATAATTCATTCTTTTTACGCAATCATCAAGCCTTTCAATATCTCTTTTAAACATTTGAAAATATGCCATGTGATGATGGGCGAGAGTAATAGGTTGTGCCTTTTGTAAATGGGTATATCCAGGCATTATCGTATCAAGATTTTCCTCGGAAATTCTAAGAATAACACCAAGAAGAACCTTCAGCATTTTCTTTAGCTCTACAGCTTCATCTTTAAGATACATTCTGATATCCAATGCAACCTGATCATTTCTGCTTCGGCCTGTATGAAGTTTTTTCCCTACATCACCGATTCTGGAAATAAGAAGGGTCTCTATGTTCATATGAATATCCTCGGCTGACACCTCGAATTCCACATTACCATTCTCAATATCCTCGAGAATTTCAAACAGGGTTTTATATATCAATTCGGCATCTGCAGAGGGGATAATTCCGCAAGAGCCAAGCATCTTAACATGTGCAGCACTACCAAATATATCTTGTCTATACATCCTGCCGTCATAGTGTATTGACGAGTTAAAATCATCCATTAATTTATCTGTATTCTTAGAAAATCTACCGCCCCAAAGCTTCATAACAAATCCTCAATTCTAAATTAAATTAATACACTGCCAACCATATATAGCTGACAGTGTAATTATACTATTATTAATCAATCTTTGATATTGTTAAGTTTCTTCATGTTGGCCTGAACCTTGCAAGGTAAACCAAAGAGATTAATGAAACCCTCCGCATCTTTTTGATCATATACATTATCCTCACCAAAAGTACATAGTTCTTCACTAAAGAGAGAATAAGGTGATGTGGTGCCTGCCGGAATAATATTGCCTTTATAAAGTTTTAACTTAACTGTTCCGGTAACAAATTTCTGTGTGGAATCAACAAATGCTGAAATTGCTTCACGAAGAGGAGTATACCATTGTCCGAAATATACAAGCTCAGCAAATCTTTGTGCAACAAGCTCCTTGTAATGTGATGTATCCCTGTCAAGAGTAATATTCTCCAGCTCTTGATGTGCGGCATACAGTATTGTTCCGCCGGGAGTTTCATAAACGCCACGGGACTTCATGCCTACAAGACGATTTTCAACAATATCGATTATACCAACACCATTTTCTCCGCCTAATTTGTTTAATGTTTTCATAAGATCAATAGGAGATAGCTTTTCACCGTTAACCTTAACCGGAATACCTTTATCAAATTCTATTTCTACGTAAGTAGGGTTATCAGGTGCCTTTTCCGGCGAAACTGAAAGCATAAGCAATCTATCATAAATAGGTTCATTTGCAGGGCTTTCAAGTTCAGAGCCTTCATGGCTTAGATGCCAGATATTTCTGTCCCGGCTGTAATTGCTACTTTTGCTTACAGGTATGGGAATATCTCTTGCTACTGCATAATCAATCTCTTCATCTCTGGATTTTATATCCCAGATTCTCCATGGAGCTATTATTTTTAAGTGGGGTGCGAGGGCTTTAATTGTAAGCTCAAAACGTACCTGATCATTACCTTTACCGGTAGCGCCATGGCATATTGCAGTAGCGCCTTCTTTTTCGGCAATCTCAACCAAACGCTTTGCAATGATAGGCCTAGCAAAAGATGTGCCAAGTAAGTATTTACCTTCATAAACAGCCCCGGCTTTAAGTGTTGGATATATAAAATCCGTAATGAATTCTTCTGTAAGATCTTCAATAAAAATCTTGCTTGCGCCGGTTTTTATAGCCTTTTCATTTAAGTGATCCAATTCTTCGGCTTGCCCGACATCTGCTGCAACGGCAATAACTTCTGCATCATAGTTTTCTTTCAACCATGGAATAATGATAGAAGTATCAAGACCTCCTGAATAGGCAAGAACTATTTTTTCCTTACTCATTAAAAATCTCTCCAATCTGTGCTAAAATTAGGTAACATCAATTTTATTGATGAAGTAAAGCGTAAGTTTAGTTTTTATAATTATACAATATCGTGTATAAATATTCAATACTTGTATATTAAATTATATACTAATTAATTATTTGCATAATAGATAGAGGTAAACACATGAGAATAATAGGAATTGATCCGGGCTTTGCAATTACAGGCTTTGGGGTGATTGAGTACACAGGAAATAAATTTTCAATAATTGATGTGGGGGCAATTACTACGGAAGCCGGTCTTGAATTATCTGACAGATTATTAACCTTAAGTAATGGTCTCGATGAATTAATCGTAAAATATAAACCCCAAGCTATGGCAGTGGAAGAATTGTTTTTTAACACAAATGTTAAAACAGCCATTAAAGTTGGACATGGCAGGGGAGTGGTACTCTTAGCTGCTGCGAAAGCTGACATAAAAGTATATGAATATACGCCTCTTCAGGTTAAACAAGCTGTAGTCGGTTATGGTAGAGCTAAAAAGGAACAGGTGCAGCAAATGGTAAAAGTATTACTTAATCTGGAGAAAATTCCAAAGCCGGACGATGCAGCCGATGCCCTCGCAATTGCTATCTGCCATGCGCATTCCTGCGGCTCATATAATATAATTCAAAGATATAAATAAAGCCGGTTCTCTGGCTTGAACCGGCTTTGGTATTTGGCTGCGGATTAAGGATTTGAACCCTAACAAACTGAGCCAGAGTCAGTCGTGCTACCGTTACACCAATCCGCAACAAATATTTTATTGTATGTAAACGACATTGTTATGCCGTTTCACACAGCGATTATCATTATAATATTATTAGCAAATGTTTTCAAGCCCTAAATTAAAAATTTGTAAAATTTGAGT
>LSQX01131534.1_pt1 | contig 12147 bp, 11 predicted proteins | sample 654561 | NCBI WGS metagenome assembly LSQX01 (sample SAMN04489861, study PRJNA283612) | anaerobic digester metagenome | isolation source: 4 biogas reactors fed with cattle manure at either 37C or 55C with and... | place: Denmark: Kongens Lyngby | collected 2014 | reverse complement strand
TATTAGTGCTAATGCAGCAACAGCAAACCAAATCCACATAGGAGAGCCTTAGTATTAGTTAACTGCTAATAACTCGACTTCAAAAACAAGGGTAGCATTTGGAGGAATCACACCACCAGCACCACGCGCTCCATAGCCTAAGCTAGCAGGAATGGTTAGCTTGCGCACACCGCCTACTTTCATACCTTGAACCCCTTGGTCCCAACCTTTAATCACATGTCCTGCACCTAGAGGAAATGAAAAAGGCTGATTACGGTCCTTACTGGAGTCAAATTTTTGACCTCCGTCCAATAACCAGCCGGTATAGTGAACCGTCACTTCTTGACCTGCTTTTGCTTCGTCACCTGAGCCTACAGTAATATCTTCAATAATTAATTCTGCCATGTGTTACTCCATTCAATTGAGGTTTATATATATTGTTCAGGTAGTTTACCTGAATATGAATTAGGATTTAAAAAATCCCGCTAATCCAAAAGGATTAACGGGATTGAAATTTAAATTTCTAGTAACTACTTAGAAGTTCAAATTAGCCTTGTTGTTCAGCAAGCTTCTGCCATGTATCTACTACCGTATCCGGGTTCAGAGACATAGACATGATGCCCTCTTTTTGTAGCCACAAAGCCAAGTCAGGATGATCGCTAGGTCCTTGACCACAAATACCAACGTATTTGCCAGCTTTAGTACACGCTTGAATCGCACGAGAAAGCATAAACTGAACAGCCTCATCACGCTCATCAAAGTCGGCCATAAGGATCTCCATACCGGAGTCACGGTCCAAGCCAAGCGTCAACTGAGTCATATCATTAGAGCCGATAGAGAAACCATCAAAATGCTCAAGGAATTGCTCAGCTAAAATCGCATTAGATGGAACTTCGCACATCATGATGATACGAAGACCATTTTCTCCGCGTTTTAGACCATTTTCAGCTAATAAGTTAATCACACGTTCAGCTTGGCTCACTGTACGAACAAATGGAATCATTAATTCGACATTGTCGAGACCCATTTCGTCACGAACTTTTTTAAGCGCTTCACATTCCATGCGGAAACACTCAGCGAAGTCTTCTGATAAGTAACGAGAAGCACCGCGGAAGCCTAACATTGGGTTTTCTTCTTCAGGCTCATAACGTGAACCACCAACCAATTTGCGATATTCGTTAGACTTAAAGTCTGACATACGCACAATGACCGTCTTCGGATAGAAAGCAGCAGCAATGGTTGCTACCCCTTCAGCTAATTTCTCAACGAAGAAAGCACGTGGACTAGCATAGCCACGAGCCGCCGACTCAACCGCTTGCTTTAACTCTGAATCGACATTTGGGTAGTCAAGAACAGCTTTAGGGTGGACATTAATGTTGTTATTAATGATGAACTCTAAACGCGCTAAACCAACACCCTGGTTAGGAATTCTGGAGAAATCAAAAGCTAATTGAGGATTACCAACGTTCATCATCACTTTAATTGGGATCTCAGGCATTTCACCACGCTTGATTTCTTCAATTTCAGTTTCTAATAGACCGTCATAAATACGACCCTCGTCACCTTCAGCACAAGATACGGTTACTTCTTGTCCATTTTTAAGGACTTCAGTGGCATCACCACAACCTACTACAGCAGGAATACCTAACTCACGCGCAATAATAGCTGCGTGACAAGTACGACCACCACGGTTCGTTACGATAGCTGAAGCAACCTTCATAACTGGTTCCCAGTTAGGGTCTGTCATATCAGTCACCAGAACATCACCCGCTTGTACCTGATCCATTTCAGAAATGTCATGTACGATACGTACTTTACCAGCACCAATTTTCTGACCAATTGCACGGCCAGTAATTAATACATCGCCAGTAGTTTTTAGTTTGAAGCGTTGCTGAACATCTTGCTTAGACTGCTGTGACTTGACTGTCTCTGGGCGAGCCTGAAGAATGTAAATCTTACCGTCAACACCATCACGACCCCACTCGATATCCATAGGACGCTGATAGTGCTCCTCGATGATAACTGCGTATTTAGCTAGTTCATTGACTTCTTCATCGCTTAGAGAGAAACGGTTACGCTCAGAGGTAGGCACATCGACCACTTGAACCGCGTTTTCGCCTGGTGCACGATCTTCTTTGAATTCCATCTTGATTAACTTGGAACCGATACGACGACCAATGATGGAATACTTTTCCTGAGCTAAAGTCGGTTTAAATACATAAAACTCGTCCGGGTTAACAGAACCCTGGACTACCGTTTCACCTAGGCCGTATGAAGAAGTGATAAACACCACATCTTCAAAACCAGACTCTGTATCAATGGTAAACATAACACCAGCACTGCCAGAATCAGAACGAACCATACGCTGAATACCAGCTGATAAAGCGACGTCATCATGGGCAAAGCCCTTGTGTACACGATAAGAAATGGCACGGTCATTGTATAGAGAAGCAAATACGTGATGAATTTTATCTAATACATCATCAATCCCAGCAACGTTTAAGAAGGTTTCTTGTTGGCCAGCAAATGAAGCATCAGGTAAATCCTCGGCAGTTGCAGAAGAGCGTACGGCAAAGGTGCCCTTAGCGTCAGTATCTAACTCTGCGTAAGCAGCACGAATTTGGTCTTCAAGCTCTTTATGGAAAGGCGTTTCGATGATCCACTGACGAATTTGTTGGCCAGCTTCTGCTAACTCACGCACATCATCAGGGTTAAGACGCTGTAGGCGCTCGCTAATGCGTTTGTCTAGGTCGGACTGCTTCAAGTAATCTCGGTAAGCCTGAGCTGTGGTTGCAAAACCACCAGGCACACGAACACCTGCAGAAGCAAGTTGGCTAATCATCTCACCTAGAGATGCGTTTTTACCACCAACTACGTCGACATCACACATGCGACACTGTTCAAATGGAATGATATAAGACATAAAAGTACCTCAAAGATAAAAAAAAGCATATTTGTTCAAAAAAACACGTTTTCCTGAACAAATAAGCCTTTTGGTGTAACAATGCTATATAAAGATTACTTGCTTAGGCTAGCTTACTGAATCAGAACTACTAAAGTTGATTCACGTAAAAGCCGACTCACCCAAGTTTAATCTCTATTAAGCACACTTAAACGTCATATGTCCACAATTATTTAGGCTACTATTGTAGCCCATTCTTGACTGTAGGGGAAAAGGTTTTATCTATGGAATTACAAAAGCGCACAGTATTTATTGTTTCTGATGGTACCGGAATTACTGCTGAAACTTTTGGGCATTCAGTGCTATCGCAGTTTACGCATAAATTTACCTTTGATCAAGAGCGCGAACCCTTTGTGAACTCAGTAGAGCGCGCCAAAGATGTAGCACAGAAAATTAATGAAATCGCTGATAAGGACGAGTTATTACCCATCGTCTTCAGTACCATCGTCGATGAAAATATCAATACTCATCTACGTAATAGTCAGTGTATTTATATGGATATTTTTGGTGCCTGTGTACGGCAACTCGAAGAAAGTCTTGATACTAAATCCGATCCGGCTATTGGGCGCTCACACATTAATGCAAGCTCGGATGCTTACCGTCGACGTATTGAAGCCATTAACTTTACTTTGGCTCATGATGATGGACAGTTTGTACATGACTTAGAGCACGCTGATGTCATCTTTGTAGGTGTTTCACGTTGTGGCAAAACACCGACTAGTTTATATCTTGCTATGCAGTATTCAGTTAAAGCGGCAAATTTCCCCTTAATACCTGAAGACTTTGAGCGCGGTTCTTTACCTAATACTTTACTGCCTCATCGCCACAAGCTATTCGGCCTATCCATTAATCCAGAGCGTTTGCATGAGGTTCGTCAAGAACGACGACCAGGTAGTGCCTATGCTGAACCGGCTCAGTGTACCTATGAGGTAACTGAAGCTGAACGCATGATGCGTCGTGAAGGAATTGCTTGGCTTTCAACTACGACTAAATCAATTGAGGAAATCTCGACAACCGTTTTAAAAATTTTAAACCTTGACCGTAAAAGTTATTAAGCAGCTTTAAGCTAATAACTGTCTTCTGTGTTCAAATAAGACAATCCCACAAGCCACAGCAACATTAAGTGACTCTACTTTACTACTTTGCGGTATAAAAATATGTTCTGTGGCTTGCGCCAACAATTCCACACTTACCCCCTGCCCTTCATTGCCAAATAACCAAGCACTATTTTCACTCAATTGACATTCATAAAGAGACTTAGCCTGAGGATTTAAGGCGGTAGCATAAACAGGCACTTCAAGCTTTTGAATTAATAGACTTAAATCACAATCAGTGTAAATGTTTAAGGAGAAATGTGCTCCTTGAGCACTACGTAACACCTTAGTCGACCAAGGATTAACAGTAGCAGCTGAAAGAACTAAATGCTCTATACCTGCGGCTGCCGCTGTACGAATGATTGTGCCTAAGTTGCCTGGGTCTTGCAATCGTTCTAAGAGCACCATACTTTTATTTAAGGGTATTTGCTCTAACGTCTTACTTGCTACTTCGACTACAAATAAGACTCCTTGAGGGCTTTGAACTTCACATAACTGCTTAAATAGATTATCAGCAAGTACAATTGCTTGGTCTTGGAGACGCTGATAAAGAATGGACAACTCATTAGACATACTATCCGATTGAGCTTTTTTTAAAGAACTTGACTGAAATACAGGCGCTATAAGTTTTAAGTCTTTATTATGTGCTAGGTACTCTTGACATAAATGTATCCCTTCAAGAATACATAGTGATTTTTCTCGATTATTAGCAACTCTTAGAAACTTTTTATAACTTGGATTGTTTTTTGAATCGATAAATTTAGCTTCAAAAGACATAAGATGAATCCTTGAATTAACTAGCTTTGACTCAAAAGACGTTTAATAGGAGCAAAGCTTTGACGGTGGATCGGACAAGGTCCAAACTCCTGAAGCTTGCTCAAATGAAGCTTAGTTCCATAGCCTTTATGCTGATTAAAACCATAGTTTGGGTACAATTCATGTGAGTCATAAAGCTCTGCGTCTCTAGCTGTTTTAGCCAAAATCGATGCAGCTGCAATAGCGGCTACAGAATCATCTCCTTTAACTATTGCTTCAACTTGCTGTCCCGTCAATAAGCAACCAGACTGAGTGCTTCGCAACGGTTTAGGAATTTGATTACCATCAATAAGAATCTGTTGATGTGCTATTTTAATGCCCTGCCATGCTCTAGTCATCGCAAGCATCGTTGCTTCTAAAATATTTAACTGATCAATTTCTTCCACAGATGAGGAAGCAATACACCAAGCTAAAGCGTGTTTTTTGATTTCTCCAGCTAAAAAATCCCGTTTTTTCTCGCTCAGCTTCTTTGAGTCCATGAGCCCATCAATTGGATTGTCAGGATCTAAAATAACTGCGGCGGCAAAAACAGAGCCAGCCAGTGGGCCTCGCCCTGCTTCGTCAATCCCCACAATTAAAGAGTCTAGATAAGGAGCAGCTCCAGTAATTTCAAAAGATGATTGCATGAGTAAGCTAAAAAGAGTTAGTTAGCAGTAGCAACACGCCAGATCTGTTCAGCAGCTAATCGTGGCGTATCAATGGCTAAAGTTTTGTAGAGAGTTTCAAATTTACTTTTGGTTTCTTGGATATACTCTTTGTCTTCCAGGGCTCTAACGCAAGATTGCATTAACTTGTCTGGAGTTACTTCTTCCTGTAAATGTTCAGGTACAGCAAATTCACGTAAAAGAATATTTGGTAAACCAATCCAAGGCAATAAAGGTGCTGATTGTCCTGATTTCCAAGACATGATTTTTACCATGAGAGGCGATAAAATATAGGCAATAACCATCGGCTTTTTATAAAGAGCCATTTCCAGAGAAGCAGTACCACTAGCTAGTAAAGAAGCATCACAAGCCTCCATTACATCTCGGGAGATTGGTTGTTGAGAGACATTTTTATCAAACAAATGCAAATTAGGTAGATTAATGTCTTTACTTAATTCTAAAAATTGCTGCTTACGTGCCTCATTGACTAAAGGTACTACAAACTGCATCTCAGGATACTTTTGATGAAGTTTTTGTGCGGTCTCTAAAAAAACTTTAGTTAGCGCATTGACTTCAGATTTTCTACTGCCCGGTAAAATAGCTAACACAGCTTTATCAGGGTCTAAGCCCAAGCGAAGACGAGCAGCACGTGAATCTGGATTTTCGGGTATTTGTTGAGCTAAAGGATGACCAACAAATGTGACTGGCACCCCTTCTTTTTCATATATATCTACTTCGAATGGAAATAGCACCAACATATGATCAACTGCACGGCGAATTTGCTCAATGCGTTGATAACGCCAAGCCCAGATAGATGGACTGACAAAATGTACGGTAGGAATTCCGCTCTTTTTAAGTTGTTCTTCTAAGCGCAAATTGAAATCTGGCGCATCAACCCCAACAAAAACATTAGGACTATCTACAATCGTCTGTTTTTTGAAACCGTTATAAATTGAAATAAGGCGCGGTAATTGCTTTAACGCATCGATGTATCCAAAAACAGATAAGGCATCCATCGGATAATCCAGCTGCAAGCCTGCTTCTTGCATGTGCGGACCACCAATACCATTGAATTGAATACTTTGATCTTGAGCCTTCAAGCCTTGCATAACACGAGCGGCGAGCAAGTCCCCTGAGGGCTCACCCGCAACCATGGATATTTTATAACTCATCGGCTTATCTTATTAGCGTCCTAAACCACGCGCCGAAGATTTTTCGAAAAAGTCCACGAAAGGCTCGAGAACTCTGGCAACATCCTCATCACTATCACTTTGTAATTTACGAATTTGCGCAACGGCATCTTCGATTTTTAGACTTCTTAAGTAAATATACTTATACGCTTCTTTGATGCCTTGAATTTGAGTGGCTGTGTAACCACGTCTTCTGAGGCCTTCAGAATTAATGCCAGCTGGTCGATAAGGCTGTCCAGCACCTAAGACATAGGGTGGGATGTCCTGACGAATGGCACTCATACCACCAGTCATACTGTGTGCACCAATATGAGTAAATTGGTGAGCAGCAGCTAAACCACCAATAATAGCCCAATCACCAATATGAATGTGCCCAGCTAGCTGAATACCATTTGACATAATGATCTCATTACCTAACTGACAATCATGAGCAATATGGACATAAGCCATAATCCAGTTATTATTACCCAAACGTGTAGTGCCTATGTCCTGTACAGTACCGGTGTTTATCGTCACGAACTCACGAAACATGTTGTTATCGCCAATTTCTAGACCAGTAACCTCACCACTGTATTTTTTGTCTTGAGGCATACCGCCTATAGAGCAAAATCGGTAAAAAGTATTGTTTTTACCGATAGTTGTTTGACCATCAATAACACAATGCTCACCAATAACAGTACCTTCAGCAATAGTAACTTGAGGACCAATAATGGAATAGGCTCCAACTTTTACGCTTGAGTGGAGTTGTGCACCTTCATGAATAATTGCGGTAGGATGAATGTTAGCCATAAAAACCTGTTTGAATCTGGATTAAGGGATGTGCTATCAGCATACGAGAAAATAATGTTTTAATCAATTTTTCGTATAGCGCACATAATTTTTGCCGATGCTACCACGTTGCCATCAACCAGCGCTTCTGCATCGTACTTACAGATAGCTCTACTGATGCGCTCCGCTTTGACCTGTAAAACCAACTGATCACCAGGCACAACAGGAGTACGGAAACGTGCATTATCAACACCCACTAAATAATAGGCTGTTTTTTCAGGATCTAAGGGGTCACCATCTTCAGATACAAAAGTAAATAAGGCAGCGGCTTGTGCTAAAGCTTCAATGATCAATACACCAGGCATTACCGGCATATGTGGAAAATGACCTTGAAAGAAAGGCTCATTAATCGTAACGTTTTTAATCGCTACGATACTTTCCCCTGGAACAATTTCCTGCACTCTATCCACTAATAAAAATGGATATCTATGCGGCAAACGACTCATAATGTCGGCTATATCTAACTGCATTTCTTTACTCATTTTTCTTCCCAAAAACTACTTTTCTTTTGACACTTTTTGATTGTTTTTATAGTAAAAAGGCCCCTTGTTAGAGCTTTTTTTCTAATTCTTGTACTCTTCTGCGCAATTTATATAAGTTTTTAATTACCGCAGCATTTTTTTGCCATTCGCTATGCTCTTCGATTGGGTAGGCAGAGGTATAGCGACCCGCTTTGTTGATGCTTGACATAACACCGGTGGCACCTGAAATATGTACATCGTCGGCTAATTCCAAATGACCAGCCAACATGGCTGCACCAGCTAAGGTACAGCGCTTACCAATAATACTTGAACCAGCGACACCCACACAAGCCGCCATCGCAGTATGGTCACCTATCACGCAATTATGACCAATCATGATATGGTTATCCAGTTTAACACCATTACCTATGACTGTATCACCTAGTGCTCCACGGTCAATAGCGGTACAAACACCAATCTCGACGTCATTGCCGACTACGACATTACCGAATTGGGCTATTCTACACCAAGCGCCCTTTTCTACCGTATGGTCAGGAGCAAAGCCAAAGCCTTCTGCTCCTAAAGTAGCGTGGCTGTGTAAAAGACAGCGGTCACCAATTTGAGTGCCACGGTAAAGAGTTACGTGAGGATAAAGTCGAGTGTCCTTACCAATTGTAGAGTGTTTAGCAATGACTGAGTGCGCACCAATAACGCTCCCTGAACCAACCTTGACAGACTCCTCAATGACCACATAAGGACCAATGGCTACACCATCGGCAATTTCTGCACTTTCGTGAATAATCGCTGTAGGATGAATTTCTTTAGGAACAAGATCTAATCGAGAATCATCAAAATACTGAGAGATTCTCGCATACAACAAATAAGGATCCTCACATGCAATTACGGTAAAAGGAACCTGCTGTGGTAACTTGTCAATCCCTATCTGAGGTAAGATGACTGCACCTGCCTTAGTCTCCATTAGTAGGTTAAACATGCGAGGATTAGACAAAAAGCTAATTTGATTACTCTCGGCGTGAGATAAAGAGCCTAATCCCTTAATGACTGGAAGCTCTTGCTCCTCACCTTTAAGTAGAGAATAAGGCACGCCGTCTGTATTGACTTGCTCTAATAACTGATCTAATGGAAGATTAAGGTTTACTGACATAGGTACTATTAATTATTTTTTATCTAAAACTTCAATGACTTTAGTGGTGATATCGATACGTTCACTAACGGTAACGGCATCTTGTAAGATGAGATCATAAGATTCTTCAGCTGCCAATTCGTGAATAGCCACATTAGCTTTTTCAACAATAGATGAAAAGGCGTCATTACGGCGACGGTTAAAATCCTCTTGGAATTCACGTCGTTTACGCTGTAAATCGGTATCTAAATCCGTTAACTCTCGCTGAGCTTTAGAACGGTCAGCATCTGACATAACTGGCGCATTTTTTTCGAATTCTTCGTACTTGCTTCGAAGTGTCTCAGCTAGTTTCTGCAATTCTTCATCGCGCTTGCCAAACTCCTCTTCAATCTGCTCTTGAGCTTCTCTAGCAGGTTTGGAATCACGCAAAATTTGCTCAGTATTAACGAATCCGATCTTGATGCCATCAGCAGTTGTTGGTGCTTCTGCTTCTTGCGCCAAAGCAGCGGGTGCTAAAGCAAATGATGATGCAACACTTGCAGCGATAAGAAAAGCCTGCAACTTACGTAAAATAAAGCGTTGGTTTGACGTATTATTCATCTAAAAAATACCTCTGATTGAATTAATTTTAAAGGCGATGATTATTGTAAAGCTAATATGATAGTAAATTTAATGAATCATCGCTAATGTTTTTTAAACAGATTGTAACCATCAACCCTTTAGAATGAGGTACCAATCTGGAATTGAAACTGCTGCTTCTCATCACCGGGTTTTGAACTAAGCGGCTTAGCCCAAGATATCTCTAGAGGCCCTAATGGTGACTGCCATGATAAACCAACACCAGCTGAGTAACGCCAGCCGCAAGGGTCCTCTACAATACCACCATAAGTGGCATTACCTGTATAACAAGTAGTTGCACCTGTGGTATCAACTTTACCTGCATCAGCAAAGACAAACCATCTTAAGGTTCGGTCTTGATTAGTACCTGGGAAAGGAAGATATAACTGCACATTGGCTAATATGCGACTTGAGCCACCTAAATAGTCACCTGAAACAGGGTCACGAGAACCTAAAGATGAGCCTTCATAACCTCGAACAGAGCCGATACCGCCGCCGTACATATTCTTAATTACGGGGAATGGTTTATTACTATTAAAAGAACGACCATAGTCAACTGAGGCATTAAAAGCTAAGGTAAAACGATCACCTAATGGCAAATAGTATTGACCGGAGGCACTACCAACCCAATAGTTAAAGTCGCCAAGGCCAACCACTGCGTCTAGACTAGTACGGTAGCCACGAGTCGGAGCTAATGCACTGTCACGAGTATCTTTAGTCCAACCGGCATTGAGTAAAAATACATTGGTATTTTCACCATATTCATCAACGAAATCACGATAAGCCTCAGGAATCACTACCCTACCCTGATGGTCCTCTTTAGGTAAAGTAATTCGGTTATTTTCAAAGGTAGCACCTAAAAACACTCGGTCATACTCTGAAATAGGAACTCCAAAATTCATACCAAAACCATAGGATCGAACTTTATAAGTGCGATCGTCTTGATTATAAACGAAGTCATTATAAGGGCGGTTCTCACGAAAATATAAGGAGGTAGTACGACTAATACCACTACTCGTAAAATAAGGATCCGTGTGGTGGATCACACCTGCACGGTTATAGCGGCCTGTATTTACCTGTAATCCTAAGTTGGTGCCTGAACCAAAAATATTATCTTGACTAATACCCGCCATGAAAGATAACTTATCACTAGAGCCGTACCCCACCCCCAGATTAATTAAGCCTGTTGGCTTTTCTTTGACATCAACATTAATATCAATCTGGTCAGCTGTTCCTGCAACAGGCACTTGGGTAATATCAATTGTATTAAAATAGCCTAAGCGATCAATGCGGTCTCTTGAGGTATTAAGTCGAGCCTCATCATACCAAGCAGATTCCTGTTGACGCAACTCACGACGAATCACCTCATCGCGTGTTCTGACATTACCACCAATATTGATTCGACGTACATAGATACGATTGCCTGGATTGACAAAGTACGTCACATCGACCTGATTAGTTTCCGGATCGGTAATCGGATGAATATTAACCTCAGCGAGTGCATAGCCTAACTCACCAAAACGTGATTGGATACGACGCACAGTCTCTTGGGCTCGGCTATTATCAAAGACCTGACCTTCACGCTGTACAATTAGTCCTCGTAGCTCTTCATTAAGCCCCATCAAGTCGCCCGCTAACTGCTGCTTGCGAATAGTATATGGTTCACCCTCATCTACCGTAAAGTTTAGTGTAATATCGTTGCGGTCAGTAGAAATGGTAACCTGTGGCTCACTAATATAAAAGTCTAAATAACCTCGGTTCATGTAGAAATTACGCAGATTTTGTGTATCTTGCTCTAGGCCTTCACGGCTAAAGCGGTGACTACCAGTAAACCAAGTCATGTAACCCGGTGTTGTCTGCATCATTTGTCTACGTAAGGCTGATGAGCTATAAGCCTCATTACCTACAAAGTTAATGTCTTTAATACGTGCCCGGCCACCCTCTTGTATCTGGAAACTAACGCCTACACGGTTACCCGGTAGTGGTGTGAGAGTATGATCAATGGTCGCACCATAATGTCCCTTAAGGATATACTGTGAACGCACCTCTTCTTTCGCCCTATCTAATAAAGCAGGATTAAGAGGTCGACCCTCACCAAACCCCACTTCTAGTAAAGAGGCATTGAGTTGCTTGTCATTAAAAGCGTTCATTCCTTCATATATTAATGAAGAGACAATAGGACGCTCAATCACTTGTATATCTACAACACGATTATTAGTGTTGATAGTGACATCATCAAATAAGCCCGTAGCATACAGTCGCTGCACCGTATCTGTCGCTTGCTCCTCAGTAAATGTACCACCTACACCAACCGGCAAATAGCTAAACACCATCCCCGGCTCAGCGCTTTGTAAACCTGTAACATGAATATCCTGCACAACAAAAGGTGAAAAAGCCAGACTTTTCAATGG